>OKUQ01001417.1_pt1 | contig 10896 bp, 7 predicted proteins | sample 1606811 | NCBI WGS metagenome assembly OKUQ01 (sample SAMEA3882546, study PRJEB24775) | human gut metagenome | biome: human-associated habitat; feature: intestine environment; material: feces | place: Netherlands | collected 2009/2010
AATCCGGCAGTAAGTTTGAAGGCTTCGGCAAGGTTCTCAAAACCGTAGGTGTGGCGCTCGGTGCTGTGGCCGTTGCCGCAGGTGCCGCCGCCGTGAAGCTCGGCAAAGAGGTCATTGCCGCCTATGCAGACTACGAGCAGCTGGTCGGCGGCGTTGACACCTTGTTCAAGGACTCCTCGCAGGAGATCCAGCGGTACGCCGCCAATGCGTACAAAACGGCAGGACTTTCCGCCAACGAGTACATGGAGACGGTCACGGGTTTCTCCGCAAGCCTGATCCAGTCTCTCGGCGGTGATACCGAGAAAGCCGCCAAGTATGCGGATATGGCAATCACGGATATGTCCGACAATGCCAACAAAATGGGTACGGATATGTCCTCCATTCAGAATGCCTACCAGGGCTTTGCCAAGCAGAACTACACGATGCTCGACAACCTCAAGCTGGGCTACGGCGGCACGAAGCAGGAAATGGAGCGACTGCTTGCCGATGCGGAGAAGATATCCGGCGTCAAGTATGACATCTCCTCCTACGCAGATGTGGTGGAAGCCATCCATGTCATGCAGGAGAGCATGGACATTGCCGGTACGACTGCCAAGGAAGCGGAAGCTACCATTTCCGGCTCTGTCAATGCGCTGAAATCCGCCGTGTCGAACCTCATCGTGGGCTTCGGCGATGCGGACGCTGACATGGAGCTGCTGTGCAACAACATGGTTGACGCCTTCAAGACTGTGGTGGCAAACATCACGCCGGTCATTGAAAACATCGTGGCGGCTCTGCCCACGGCGCTGGATGCTCTGCTGACGGCTGTGGGTGAACTGCTGCCCACACTGCTGGAAGCGGTCACCGAACTGTTCTCGCAGGTGCTGGAAACGCTTCTGTCTTTACTTCCGCAGCTTATCCCGGCGGCGGTGTCCGCGCTCATGACCATCGTGAACACGCTGATTGAGAATCTGCCCCTGCTTATTGAGGCTGCGGTTCAGCTGGTGTCCACGCTGGTGACCGGCATTGCGGATGCACTGCCTACGCTCATCCCGGCAGCAGTGCAGGCTATCGTCACCATCGTGCAAGGGCTGGTGGACAGCCTGCCGATGCTCTTGGATGCAGCACTGCAGCTGATCACCGGACTGGCGCAGGGACTTCTGGATGCCATCCCTGTTCTGATTGCCGCTCTGCCGGAGATCATCAACGGTATCATTACCTTCTTACTGGATTCGATTCCTCAGATCATCGAAACAGGCATTCAGCTTCTGACCTCGCTGGTGACCGCATTGCCGGAGATCATCACGGCAATCGTGGAAGCTATCCCGAAAATCATAGACGGCATCATCACCGCCGTGCTGAACGCCATTCCCCAGATCATTCAAGCAGGCATCGACCTGCTGATCTCGCTGATACAGGCTTTGCCGCAAATCATTACGACCATCGTGCAGGCCATTCCGCAAATTATTTCCGGCATCGTGAATGCCTTAGTCGGGAACATCGACAAGATCATCATGGCAGGCGTTCAGTTGTTCGTTGCCCTGATTGAAAATCTGCCCACCATCATCGTGGAGATCGTCAAGGCCGTGCCGCAGATCATTGCGGGCATCGTGAAAGCCTTCGGCTCTCTGATGTATAAGATCGTGGAGATCGGCGGCAACATCGTCAAGGGACTGTGGAGCGGTATTACCCAGCTTGCCTCGTGGCTGTGGGATAAGGTGTCCGGGTGGATCTCCTCCATCTGGGACGGCATCTGCGATTTCTTTGGTATCCATTCGCCCTCGAAGGAGATGGCATGGGTCGGCGAAATGCTGGTCAAGGGTCTTGCAGGCTCCATTGACGACAACGGCGATGAAGCGGTCAAAGCCGCAGAAGGCATGGCAGAGGACATCAACGGTGTCATGGGCGACCTCGCTCACGATATGCAGACGGCTCTGCCCACCGACTTTGACGTGAACGGCTCGATCCGCTCTGCCGTGGACGGTGTGGTCGGAAAGGCGGCATCCGCTTTCACCATTGCCCTGAACATTACGAACTTCAACAATTACAGCAGTGAGGATATCCGTCAGCTCACCTCCGAAGTCATGGAAACGGCGAACCAGTTCGCCCAGCGGAAAGGAGTGGTATTCGCATGACCTATTTTACCTACAACGGCCGCAGTTCCGCTGATTTCGGCCTGCACATCGAGAAAAAGGATGTGTTCTCCGCACCGGAGTACGATGCGGAGTTCATTTCCATTCCCGGCCGGAGCGGCGACATCATCAATCCGAACCGCCGCTTTGCCAACATCAAGGTGACCTACACAGTGTTCCTCGCTCGGAAGAATATAGCCGCACTTGCCGCTGTCCTGCGGGACATTAAGGGCTGGCTTTATTCCGAGCCGGACAGATACCACGAAATCACCGACTCTTACGATGCGGAGTATTTCCGCTACGGCGTCATTTCCGGCAGTCTGGACATTGAGGAGCAGCTGAACAAGGTCGGAAGTTTTACGGTTACCTTCAACTGCAAGCCCTACAAATACAGTTTTGCGGGACAGCAGACGGTGTCGGCTGACGCTTCTGTACTGACGATTACAAATCCCACTGCTTTTGAGAGTCGACCGTATATTAAGCTCTATGGCAGCGGTACGGTGGTAATAATGATACAGCCCCAAGGTCGAGGTATGATGATTTCCAATCTGGATGAGTACATCGAGATCGACAGTGAGCTGATGAACTGCTTCAAAGGCACCGTCCTCAAAAATGACACCGTCAAAGGTGCGGAATATCCGGTTTTCAAGCCGGGTGTTTGCACCATCAACTGCACCGGCAATGTGACGAGGATCGAGGTCATTCCGAGGTGGTGCTGTCTATGATTCCTGTACTCTACGCTGCAAACGCCACGGACTTCAGTTCATTCGGCCACGGTGCGCTGACGGATACCATTTCCTGCGAAATCACCGAGGAGCGCAACGGTGTGTTCGAGTGTCTGCTCAAATACCCTGTCAGCGGTCAGCACTACGGGCTAATCACCAAGGAGTGCATCATCAAGGCAAAGCCCAATGACACCGCCGCCGACCAGGCGTTCCGCATTTATCGCATCACGAAGCCCTTAAACGGCATCGTCACCATCTACGGTCAGCATATTTCGTATGACCTTGCCAATGTGCCGGTGCTGCCGTTTTCGACCGAGAGCCGCTCTCCTCAGCGCATTCTCTCGCAGCTACTTGCAGGAGATACACGCTTCACGGGCTGGACGGACTACTCGGATGCAAAGGCGTTTTCCGTCACGCAGCCGAAAAGCGTCCGTGCCTGCCTCGGAGGTACGGAAGGCTCAATGCTCTCCAAATGGCACGGCGAGTTTGAATGGGACAACTTCACGGTGAAGTTCCATTCGCACCGTGGGCAGAAGACCGGCGTAATCATTGAATACGGCAAGAACCTCACCGCCCTGGAGCAGGACGAGGACAACAGCGGCGTGTATACCGCACTGCTCCCGTATGCCGTGTACACCCCGGAAGGCTCGGACATCGAAACGGTGGTCACGCTGCCGGAGGTAACGCTCCCCATTGTGACCTCGGAGATCGTCCGGGCAAAAACGCTCATCATGGATTTCTCCGACCAATTTGACGGAGTTGTGACCGAGGATGCCCTCCGAGCGAAAGCCAACAGCTACATCAAAGCCAATCCGCTGGGAGCGACCATCCCCACGGTGAAGGTGTCCTTTGAGCCGCTCTGGAAACAGCCGGAGTATTCGGCACTCCTGGAGCGGGTCAATCTCTGCGATACCGTCACCATCAGACATTCGATATTGGGTGTCAGCGTGTTGGCTATGGTCATTGAAACCGTGTACGACACCCTCGCCGAGCGGTACAAGAGCATTTCCCTCGGTCAGAGCAAGTCCAGCATGATCACCACCATCTCCAAGGTACAGTCCTCGGTTGATAAGGTGGAATCCACGGTGGGTCGCTTTCCGAAGCTGCTCCAAACCGCCATCGGCAAGGCCACCGGGCTTATCACCGGCCAGAGCGGCGGCTATGTGGTTATCCACACCGGCGAAGAGAACGGACAACCCTACGAGCTGCTCATTCTGGACGCTCCCTCCATTGACGAAGCCGTGAATGTCTGGCGGTGGAATGTGGGCGGCTTAGGCTTTTCCCATAATGGCTACAACGGCCCCTACGAAACCGCCATCACGGCAGACGGTCAGATCGTCGCAGACTTCATCACCTCCGGCTCACTGGTGGCGAACATCATCAAGGCCGGTGTCATCCAGTCGCAGGACGGCTCGTCATGGTGGGATTTGGAGAGCGGCGAAGTGGTACTCCGTGCGTATGCCACCAGCAAAGAGGTCACCGAGGTCAGCGACCGCATTACCACCATTGAGGAGCAGAAAATGCTCCGGCTCGTCATCATCTCGTCCAACGGGAACATCTTCAAGAACGGCAATGTAAAAACGCTGCTTTCCGCCAAGGTGTACTCCTGGGACGAGGACATCACCGACACGCTGGATGCCAACCAGTTTGTCTGGACAAGGGTGTCTGAGGATACGGAAGCGGACAAGGTCTGGAACGAGCAGCATTTCGGCGGCGCAAAGTCCGTGGTCATCACCGGTGCGGATGTCAAAGTCCGCGCCACTTTTTATTGTGACCTCATCGACACCACGACCAGGCAAAGCCTGTTATAGCGGAGGAATTCATTATGGCAACCGCAGAACCCACAACAGGAACCGGCACAGTGTCCGGTTCAAATACAACAACTTCAAAGGAGGCTTCTCACATGAGCAAAGCACAAGGTCAGTTTACCATCATCGACTACAATGACGCACTGACACTGACGGGGTACATCGGCTCGAACCTCGCCAAGACTCAGATGTATAACCCCGACAACGGCAGTTACACCCCCGACTGGAAAACGAAGAACCTCGTTCTGACGCCCAGCCTGTATGTCATCGGCACCACCGCCGACCAGATCGCCACCGCCAATGTCACCTCAGTCAAGTGGTATGTGGGCGACAGCAACACCGCCATTACCGCAGGTACGAACTACGGACTGAGTGGTGCCAAGAGCCACATCCTCACGGTCAAGGCCAATGTCATGGCGGAGTTGCCCGGTATCGACTACCGTTGCGTCATCACCTACAAAGACGAAAGCACCGGACTGTCGCTGACCCATCCGCTGACCATTTCCTTCTCCCGTGTGGTCAACGGCTCCGGCATCGTAGACCTGCTGGTCACCACGCCCAACGGAAATGTGTTCAAGAACGAGGAGGTCGCCAGTCTGACCGCCAAGGCCGAGCTGTGGCGCGGCTCTACGGTGGACACCACCAAGGTCAGCTACAAGTGGGCGGTCATGGACGCTTCCGTCACCGCTACTTCTTCCACCGGCTATGATGCGGACTTCGGTATCGGCTGGCGCAAGCTCTCGGATACCGCCGACAAATACACCGGCACGACCACCAATACCCTCACGGTCTATGCAACAGCGGTAAATAGCTACGCCGTGTTCAAATGCTGTGCCCAGGACACGGATTCCGCATCCGCTTCTTATAACACGAAGTTTTTCGATGTGGCGACCTTCATCGACAACTCCGACCCGTTGCAGATCATCGTCACCTCCACGGGCGGCGATGTGTTCAAGAACGGCCAGGGCACGACTGTGCTGACCGCCGTCTGCTACCAGGCGGGCTCCGAGGTCGACGCAGCCGGAAACGGCAGTTACACCTGGACGAAGTACAACAAGGATGGTGTAGTCGATACCTCTTGGGGAACCAACGGCAGCAAGACCGGCAAGACCCTGTCGGTGTCCAGCGCCGATGTGGATACCAAGGCAACCTTTATGGTCGTTGTGGCACTTTAAGGAGGTGGTGAGATGATCGCATCGGCACAGTTCACGATTATCAGTCTCTGCGATGTGGTCACCTCGGACACGCCGCCGGAGAACCCCTATGAGGGGCAGCTCTGGGTGGATACTTCCGTGACCCCGCCAGAAACGAAGATATGGGACGGAAATGAATGGGTGGTGCAGAACGACATTGAAACGATCCGCACCACCATTTCCATTCTGACCGAGAAGGACGCACAGTTCCAACAGACCATCGACGGGCTGAACAGCTATGTGGCGACCCTCACCGAAACCGTGGAAACAGTGTCCAACGACCAGGGCGTCCTGGAGGAACGTGTACTGAATTCCGAGAGCAGGGTTTCGGAATTGGAACACACGGTGAATGGACTGTCCGTCACCATGCAGGAGCAGTACATCGGCGGCATCAACTATGTGCAGAACTCTTCCGGGCTGAACGGCATCACGGATGATTGGAGCTACTCCGGTACGGTGAAAACGGATGCCTCCACAGATACGCAAAACAACACCATTTCCGACTCCTGCTTTGTGCTGGGCGCATACTCCTCGTTGTCGCAGTACATCCGAGGGGTGGTTCCCGGCACTTATACGATCTCGGTTCGGGCAAAGAAAACCTCGACCATGTCCGGGTATTTCTATGTGACCTACAACGGGAACAAAACCAAGTACCTGTTCAATAAGTCCACGACGTTTGACTGGACGGATTACTCCGTAACGCTCACGGATGTGACTGACCCCACGCTGCGTATTTACTGCTACTGTCGGGATGCGTCCATTTATCTCGCCGACATCATGATTTCCGAAGGAGCGATCCCCCGAAAGTGGACACCCGCACCCAACGAGATCTACACCCAGGAGGTCAAGATCGACAAGCGGGGCATCGAGGTATCCAACAGCGCATCGTCTCAGCGGACGGTCATCACGAACACGGAGTTCGCCGGTTATTACAACGATGAGGTGATCTTTACCCTGAACAAGGACGAAACGCAGACCAAGAAAACCACGGTGGACGGCGAGCTGACCGTGGGCAAAACGAAGTTTGTCCCGATGCCGACGGCATCCGAGGGGTTGAACATCGTCATTCTGGATTAAGGAGGGAAAGCTATGGCAACTTGGAAAAGTGCAGCATACGATGGGCGCTATCTTCAACTGGACATTTCGGAAAGCGTAAATGTGGTCGGTAACAGCTCGACACTTTCCTGGACGCTGACCTCTACCGGCGGCGCATCCACTTACTACACCATTGACACGACCACTGTAACGATCAATGGTACGACCGTATACTCAAAGGACCGTACCTATTGGGATGACCGTGTTTTCCCGGCAAAGAAAGGTTCTGTCAGTGGCACGATTACTGTAGCTCACAACAGCAACGGCAGCAAAACGATCACGGTCGGGTTCTCGACCCGTGTGTATATCTACGGTCCCCAGGAGTACGGCGGCAGTATGACGCTGACCACCATCGACCGTTCCGCACCTACCGTGACCTTCAGTACATCGAATGTCACGGCAAACGGGTTCAAAATCTCCGCGACATCCTCGGCCACGGCGGACGTCTGGCAGTACAGTACAAACGGCGGCTCAGGCTGGACGCAGTTCTCAACGACGGCATCCACCAGCGCCAGCGTAACATTGTCCTCGCTCTCACCGAATACAAGCTACACGGTGAGGGTCAGAGCAAGGCGGCAGTACAACCATGTCTACGGCACTTCCGGCAGTTCCACGGTCAAGACGCTGGGCGGTGCTGTGGTGAATAGTGTCAACACGGTGACGGCGGACAATGCCACGGTTTCCATTACCATCAATGTGACCGTGTACGAAGCCTCCTACACCAATACGCTGGTGCTCAAAAACGGCAGCACGACCATCCTGACTATTTCCGGGCTTTCCTGGTCGAAGGGCACTGCGAACCGCACAGTCACGCTGACATCGGCGCAGAGGACGACACTGCTGAATGCAATGGCATCCATCAAGTCGTTCACCGGTACCTTTGCGGTTTCGTCTTACAGTGGGTCTACGCAGATCGGCAGCACCTCAAGCAAGACTGCCACGGTACTGACCACGGCAACCAATTCTGCTCCGACCATAAGCGGATTCACTTATGCCGACAGCTACACGACCACGAAAAACCTCACAGGCAACGACCAGTTATTCGTTCAGAACTACTCGACCCTCAAGGTCACGCCCGGAACGGCAACTGCAAAAAACGGTGCCAATATTTCCAACTACACAGCTTCCTGCAACGGGCTGTCATCCTCTAACACTACCGGCTCTGCCTTATCTGTCGGAAAGATCGCCAAGTCCGGCAGTGTGACGGTCACGCTCTCGGTCACGGACTCCCGCGGCTACACCGCCGAAACTTCACGGACGGTAACAGTCATTCCGTACACCAAGCCGAAGGTGTCCTCGGTGACGCTCCGACGAACCAACGACATTGAAGCGGAAATGCAGCTCAAATTCAGTGGCTCTATTTCTGCTGTGACCGTAGACGGGACGCAGAAAAACAGCGTGGTTTATGTGCGGTATCGGTACAAGAAAACCAGTGAGAGCAGCTACGGCAGCTACACCAGCATCTATTCCGGCACGACAAAAAGCGGAACCTCTTTCAGCTACTCCAATTTGGAACTGTGCAGTCTGGATACCAACAGTTCCTACGACTTCCATTTGCAGATCCAAGACAAGCTCTATTCTTTGAGCAGTCTGGATCTCTATTTTACTGTTCCGCAGGGTACGCCCCTCATTGCACTGCGGAAAAAGAAGGTCGGCATCAACACGCCGGAGCCACAAGCCATGCTGGATGTTGCCGGGGATATGCGGGTGGATGGCTCACCCCTTGCGGATTTTGTCATTCAGCAAGGGACAAGCGGCATCTGGAATTACCGTAAATGGAAAAGCGGTACAGCGGAATGTTGGGGTCAGTATTCCTTTACGACCGCCATTTCGACGGCATGGGGTGTGCTCTATGAGAGCGGCGCAATTGCGCTACCTAATTTTCCGTTTACCTTCGCGGAAATTCCTCACGTTCATATCTCCACGGAGAACAGCAATTACGCCATGTTTGTGGAGCGAGGCAGTTCGAGTAGCTGGTCTACAACGACCAACCCCGGAAAGATATTTGCCGTAAGACCAAATACGGTACCATCGGCAACCTACAAGGTATCAATCTATGCTATCGGAAAAGCGTGACGCTCCGGCGTCACTTTTTTCATACCCATTTTTAATCTCAAAGGAGGACAAACAACATGAAAGAATTCTGGACGACCATTCAGGTGGTGTTCGCCGGTATCGGCGGCTGGCTCGGATGGTTCTTGGGAGGATGTGACGGCTTGCTTTATGCGCTTCTGGCTTTCGTAGTCATCGACTACATCACCGGCATCATGTGCGCCGTGGTGGATAAGAAGCTGTCCAGCGAAGTCGGATTCAAGGGCATTTTCAAAAAGGTGCTCATCTTCGCTCTGGTTGGCATCGGGCATATTCTCGACACCCGCGTCATCGGAAGCGGCTCGGTGATGCGTACCGCCGTCATTTTTTTCTACCTGTCGAATGAGGGCGTATCCCTGTTGGAGAACGCCGCATACCTGGGACTGCCCATTCCGCAGAAGCTGAAATCCGTGCTGGAGCAGCTTCATGACCGCAGTGAAAAGGAGGATGAATAACATGGCTTACACGAACAGCCCCCTGGTGTCCTACACCAAACTCAGCCCGAACCACTCCGGGCAGCGCACCCACAGCATTGACCGCATCACACCGCACTGCGTGGTGGGTCAGTGCAGTGTGGAAACGCTGGGCAACATCTTTTTGCCGACCTCACGGCAGGCAAGCAGCAACTACGGCATCGGCGTGGACGGTCGGGTCGGGATGTATGTGGAAGAGAAAAACCGCTCCTGGTGCTCCTCCTCCGCAGCCAACGACCAGAGAGCTATCACCATCGAGTGTGCCAGCGACAACACCGAGCCTTACGCTTTTAAGGATGTGGTGTACAAGAGACTCATCGAGCTTTGCACCGACATCTGCAAGCGCAACGGCAAAACCAAGCTGCTCTGGCTGGGCGATAAAACCAAGACACTCAACTACAACCCGAAATCCGACGAGATGGTGCTGACCGTCCACAGATGGTTTGCGAACAAGAGCTGCCCCGGCAACTGGATGTATGCCCGTATGGGTGATTTGGCATCCAAGGTCACGGCAGCTCTCGGCAGCGAGGTGAAGCCGGTCGAACCGGCCAAGCCCATCGGCACAATTAAGTCCGGTGACCTCGTGACCATCACAGGCAGCACCTACTATAACGGCAAAGCCATTCCCGGCTGGGTGAAGAAACTCCGCTGGTATGTGGTCGAGGTCAGCGGCGACCGCACGGTCATCAACAAGGACGAGTCCGGTAAGTACGCCATCATGTCGCCGGTCAAGACCTCTGCGCTCGCCGTGGCAGGCACGAAACCCTCCGAGGATTACCGCATCCACACTGTGGTGCATGGTGACACCCTCTGGGCAATCGCCAAGAAGTATCTCGGCAACGGCAGCCGCTATAAGGAAATCGTCAGCCTGAATGGGCTGAAAAGCAATGTCATCTACAGCGGTATGAAGCTCAAGATCCCGAATAAATAATCTTTGCATACGCCCTCTGCGGATTCATTTCCGTGGAGGGCATTATTTTTTTGCGAACCAGACAGGCGTTTTCCCTCCAGTTGGTACTGAGGTAAACCCTCGGACTGGAGGAAAACTCTATGACAGATTGGCAGAGAGAACAAATACGAATATTGCGCTTACGGGGCGTCAGTTATGTGAAAATCGGCGAGCAACTCGGAATTTCGAATAATACGGTGCGCTCCTTTTGCCGCCGCAGCGGGCTGAGCGACAGTGCAAAGAATGCCGTTGCCTGCAAGCAGTGTGGGAAGTTGATAAAAATCATCCCTAAGCAGAAGCCGAAAAAGTTCTGCTCAGATGCCTGCCGCACTGCATGGTGGAAGTCACACCCGGAGTGCGTCAACCGAAAAGCTGTTTATGCGTACACCTGTGCCTGCTGCGGACGTCATTTTACTGCCTATGGAAATAATCATAGAAGGTACTGCTCTCA
>OKUQ01001422.1_pt1 | contig 10841 bp, 10 predicted proteins | sample 1606811 | NCBI WGS metagenome assembly OKUQ01 (sample SAMEA3882546, study PRJEB24775) | human gut metagenome | biome: human-associated habitat; feature: intestine environment; material: feces | place: Netherlands | collected 2009/2010
GGCGCTGCATCGATTATTTTTCGTCCTACGTCAGCGCGCTTCGTGCCGTCGCTGCCTGATCTCCCGTTCTCTTCCGGAGCAACGCGATCCTGCGCCTCCGGCGGTCCAGACCGCACGACGCCTTCCGCGACAGTGTCGGCAGACACCGTTATGGGCGAAAAAGGCGGATAGCTTAACACTGCGCCATACTCTTTTCAAGCAGAAAAAGCAACAAACGGCGAAACGCCGCCCGTCGCCCTCCCGTCAGGGCCTCCGAGCGGCACGGGCGCCGCATTTGAAAACGGGGAACGGCCTTAGCCGCTCCCCGTCATGCAAGGCATCAATCCTTTCCGTCGCCCTCGACGAAGCTTCTCAGCTTGTCGGCTCTAGACGGATGACGAAGCTTTCTGAGCGCCTTCGTCTCGATCTGGCGGATGCGTTCGCGCGTGACGTCGAACTGCTTGCCGACCTCCTCGAGCGTATGCGGCTTGCCGTCGACCAGACCGAAGCGCATGCGCAGCACCTGCTCCTCCCGCGGCGTCAGCGTGGACAGGACTTCCTCGAGCTGCTCGCGCAGCAGGGTATAGGTGGCCTCCTCCGACGGCTGGGAGGCCTCGTCGTCCTGGATGAAGTCGCCGAGATGGCTGTCTTCCTCCTCGCCGATGGGCGTTTCGAGAGAGACGGGCTCCTGCGCAATCTTCAGGACCTCTTCGACCTTACTCTCCTCGATGTGCAGCTCGTCGGCGATCTCCTTCGTCGTCGGCTCGCGGCCGAGCTTCTGCACCATCGCGTGCGAGGTGCGCAGCACCCGGTTGATGGTCTCCACCATGTGCACGGGGATGCGGATCGTGCGGGCCTGGTCGGCGATCGCGCGCGTGATGGACTGCCGGATCCACCAGGTGGCATAGGTGGAGAATTTATAGCCCTTCGTGTAGTCGAATTTTTCCACGGCTTTCATGAGGCCCAGATTGCCCTCCTGGATGAGGTCGAGCAGCTGCATCCCGCGGCCGACATAGCGCTTGGCGATCGACACGACGAGCCGCAGATTCGCCTCGGACATGCGCTTGCGCGCGGCCTCGCGGGTCTTCTCGTCGCCCTCGGCCATGGCTCTTGCGACTTCCTGCTCCTCCTCGGGCGAGAGGAGCTTGATCCGGCCGATCTCCTTGAGATACATGCGCACGGGGTCGTCGAGCTTGGCGGTCTCCACGTCCTCGGGCAGGGCCTCGGGCGTTTCCAGATCCTCGGGCAGGCCCTCGTCCTCGATGGCCTGCATTTCGCTGAGCGTGGGATTGTCCATGTCGGCCGAGCCGATCAGATCCAGCACGTCCGACACGTCGATCTCGATCCCGGCCTGCTCCAGAATGTCATAGAACTGCTCGGTCTGCGCCTGCGTGGCGTCGACGTCGTCGAGCGTTTCGACCAGATGCTTGGAGGAGACCTTGCCGGTCTTTTTCGCCTCGGTGATAAGGGCCTCGAGCTTTTGCCGGTTTTCAGTGGTCAGTTCCATTTTCTGCAGAAGTTCCAGTTCTTTTCCCATAGCTTACCCTCCATACTGTTTTGTCGATTTCATCTGCTCGGCGAGCAGCCGCAGGCTGTCTTCCGAGCGGGCGCGGGTCCGGCCCTCATATTCTTCCTGGATCACGCGCAGATAATCCGCGAGCGCCTCATCCGAGACCGGAGATGTGTCCTTGCCCAGGATATACGACAGGTGCGACATCTCCTCCGGGGTGAATTCTCCCTCCATCGCGGCGAGCGAGACCGGCCGGCCGGACTGCACCCGCTGGCGAAGCTGCGTCAGCACCCGGCCGAACAGATCGACCGAGCACGCCTCCGCCGGGAGCTTCACGCCCGCAATCAGCTCCGGCTCGCGCAGGAGCATGCAGATGAGCCCTTCTTCGGCCGTGGCCGAGCGCAGGTTGTCGTAGTGGATGGCGCGGATCTTCGGCGCGCGCTGGCGCGCGATGTCAAGCTCCTGCGCCTCGCGTTTGCGCTTTTCGATGGCGCGGGACTTGCGGTAGGCCTTTTTGACCTCCAGCTGCATGGCCTCGGGCGTGATGCCGGCGGCCTCAGCCGCGCGGCGACCGTAGATCTCGCGCTGTACCGCGTTCGGGAACGAGGCGATGAGCGCGGCGGCCTGCGAGAGAAATTCCACGCGCTGCTCGTCGAGCGTCAGGTCGAATTTGCGCCGGAGACTGTCGAGCCGGTATTCGGCCTGGTTCTGGCAGCTGTCGAGCAGGACCTCAAAGCGCTGCGCGCCGTATTTTTTCAGAAATTCGTCCGGGTCCTTCGCTCCCTGCATCCGCAGGACGCGCACCTGGATGCCGGTCTTTTCGAGCATCGGGATGGCGCGGCGCGTGGCGTTCTGCCCGGCCTCGTCGCCGTCGTAGGTCAGGATGACCTGATTGGTGTACTTGGCGAGGATATTCGCGTGCTCCTCCGTCAGCGACGTGCCGAGCGAGGCCACGGCGCAGTCGAACCCGTACTGGTGCAGGGCGATGGCGTCCATATAGCCCTCGGTGAGGATGATGCGGCCCTGCTTGCTCTTGCGGGCGACGTTGAGCGCGAAGAGATTTTTGCGTTTGTTGAAGATGAGCGTCTCCGGCGAGTTGAGGTATTTGGGCGTCGAATCGTCCATCACGCGGCCGCCGAAGCCGATGACGTTCCCCCGGATGTCGATGATGGGGAACATGAGGCGGTTGCGGAAGCGGTCATACACGCCGCCGTTTTTGCCCCGGATGGAGAGCCCGGCGTCGATGAGCTCGTCGAGCCGGTAGCCCTTTTCCTTCATGGTGTCCGTGAGCGTCGCCCACGCGTCCGGGCTGAAGCCAAGGCCGAAGCGCTTGACGGTGTCCATGCTGAGCGCTCGCTTCTGTATGTACGCCTGCGCGGGCTTGCCCACCGGGGAGAACAGCTGCTGGCGGAAAAACCGCGCCGCGTCCTTGCACAGGGCCCAAAGGCGCTCCTGCTTCTGATACTGCGAGTGGTAGGCCTCGTCCTCCGGTACCTCCATCCCCGCGCGCCTGGCGAGGAAGCGGACGGCGTCGGGGAAGTCCAGCCCCTCGATCTGCATGATGAAGTTGACCACGCCGCCGCCCGCGTGGCAGCCGAAGCAGTAATAGATGCCCTTGTCCGGGGCGACGGAGAACGAAGCGGTCTTCTCCGAGTGGAACGGGCAGAGGCCGAAGAGGTTCGAGCCCCGGCGCGTCAGGCTCACATATTGTCCCACGACCTCGTCGATGGGATTGCGGTCGATGAGCGCGTCAAGAAACGGCTGCGGAAATGCCAAGGCAGAAACCTCCTTTCAGTTCAAATGGGCTCTTCCGGTGCTTACCGCACCTGCCACGTCGTGGGGATGAAGAGCTCGGAATACTTGTAGACCGCGTAGCGGTCGGTCATACCGGCGATGTAGTCGCAGACGATGCGCTCCATGCCGTCAAAGTCCAGCTGCGGCAGAAAATCCGCCGGGAGCTTTTCCGGGCGCCGCATGTAATATTCAAAGAGACGGCAGAGCATGTCCTTCGCCTTGGTCTCCTCGCCCTTGGCGACGGGATTGGTGTAGACCCGGGCGAACATGAACGTGCGCAGCCGGTCCATCGCCTGCGCGATCTCCGGCTGCATGCCGAGCGTGCCGGTGGCGATCGTGTTGTCGATCATATTCTCGACGAGCGTGTTGATCCGCTGCGAGTGCGAATGGCCGAGGATCTCTGCGATCTCCGGCGGGATGTCGGCCTCGGTCAGGATCCCGGCGCGCATGGCGTCGTCGATGTCGTGGTTGATATACGCGATGCGGTCGGATGTGCGCACGATCTGGCCCTCGAGCGTCTCGGGGATGAAATCTCCGGTGTGGCCGAGGATGCCCATGCGGACCTCGTAGGTCAGGTTCAGCCCCGTGCCGCCGCGCTCGAGCTTGTCCACCACGCGCAGCGACTGCTCGTTGTGGCGGAACGGCTTTTCCATCATGCTGGAAAGCGCCTTTTCGCCCGCGTGGCCGAACGGCGTGTGGCCCAGGTCGTGGCCGTAGGCCGCGGCCTCCGCCAGATCCTGATTGAGCCGCAGCCCGCGGCAGATCGTCCGCGCGATGCGCGCGACCTCCAGCGTGTGGGTCATGCGGGTGCGGTAATGGTCGCCCTCCGGCGAGAGGAAGACCTGCGTCTTGTGCATCAGCCGGCGGAAGGACTTGCTGTGCAGGATGCGGTCGGCGTCGCGCTGGTAGCAGGTGCGCACGTCGTTGTCCTCCTCCGGCGAGGGGCGGCCCTTCGTCTCGGCGGCCTTCTGGGCCTGCTGGGAGAGAACGTCATATTCCTCCTGCTCCATCCGTTCGCGCACGGTCATATCGGTCCCACCTTACAATGTCAGAATAAACGGAAATTTTAAATTCCGTGTGGCGTTTGCGTGAATTTTTTGAAAAGCTGTGATCTGGCGTTCACCGGATGCGCACGCCGCGCAGCTCCGTGCCGGTCGTTTCCGGCGCGAGGCTCCCGGCGGAAAGCTCCTGCAGGGCCTTCCGGAACGCGGCTTCCTCCGGCTGCGGCAGAAGGATCGTCAGCGCGATCTGCGCGCCGTAGTCCGCGTCCCGGACCAGCCCGCCGCGCTTGTCCGCCTCGAGCTTCACGCGCTCAAACAGCGCGTAGGGGCAATCGAGCCGCAGCACGCTCCACGGGCGCAGCTCGGAGATGCCCGCGTCGTCCAGCGCGTCCTTCGCGGCCTTCGTATAGGCCCGGCAGAGCCCGCCCGCGCCGAGCAGGATGCCGCCGAAATACCGCGTCACGACGCACAGCACATCCTGTACGCCCTCACGCTCGAGCACGTACAGGATCGGCTGTCCGGCGGTGCCCTGCGGCTCGCCGTCGTCGCTGTAGCGCTTCTGGCCGGTGTGCAGGACGTAGGCCCAGCAGTTGTGCCGGGCGTCATATTCCCGCTTCTTGACGGCCTCGAGCTGCGCCCGGGCCTCCGCCTCGGTCGTCACGGGGAGGACGAGACCGAGAAAGCGGGATTTTTTTTCGATATATTCCGAATTTCCCTCCCCCGCGGGGATCCAGAGCTGCTCCATCAGACTTCCTCTGTTACATACTGACGCAATCTGCCGAACAAGGTTTCATCGACGATGGCGTCAAGTTCGATCCCGTTTTCCGTATAGCTGCTGGACAGGACCTGCGCCGTGTCGTGCAGCGCGGCGACCATGCCGCCGACCGCATACGGCAGCAGGAGCTTCACATGGTGCTTGCCCCGGCCGAGCAGCTGCTCGACGGCTTCTTTGAGCGCATCGAGGCCGAAGCCGCTCGCGGCGGAGATGGCGACCTTGTCCTGCCCGCGCGGGATCTCGTCGTCGGCGACGAGATCGCACTTGTTGTAGCATTCCAGGACCGGCGTGCCGGGCGCTGCAAGCTCCGCGATCAGACGGTCGACGACCGCGATGTGATCGTCGCGCTCCGGGTCGGCGCTGTCGATGACGTGGATGAGAAGATCCGCGTATTCCAGCTCCTCGAGCGTGGCGCGGAAGGCCTCGACCAGATGGTGCGGCAGCTTGGCGATGAAGCCGACCGTGTCCGACAGCAGCGCCTGACAGGTGTCGGAGACCGTCAGCTGCCGCGTGGTGGTGTCGAGCGTGTCAAACAGGCGGTCGTTGGCGGGGATGTCGGCGCCGGTCAGGCGGTTGAGCAGTGTCGATTTGCCCGCGTTCGTGTAGCCCACGAGGGCGACGACGGGCAGATCGTTTTTCTGCCGTCTTCTGCGCTGCTCGGCGCGGACCTTGCGCACGTCTTCCAGATTTTCGCGCAGCTTCTGGATGCGCGAGCGGATGTAGCGCTTGTCGGTCTCGAGCTGCGTCTCGCCCGGGCCTCTGGTGCCGATGCCGCCGCCGAGACGGCCCATCTCCTCGTTCCAGACGGTGAGCCGGGGCAGGTAATACTGATACTGCGCCAGCTCGACCTGGAGCTTGCCCTCGCGCGTCTTGGCCCGCTGGGCGAAGATGTCGAGGATGAGCGCGCTGCGGTCGAGCACGGTGGTCTTTAAAATATCCTCCAGCGTGCGCGTCTGCGAGGGCGTGAGGTCGTTATCGAAAATGACCATGTTCGCGCCCGTGGACAAGACCAGCTGGCGCACCTCCTCAGCCTTGCCCTCGCCGATGAACGAGCGGGGGTCGGGCGTGTGCTTGTTCTGCAGGATCTTGCCGGCGCATTCGCCGCCGGCGGTATTGAGCAGGGCTTCGAGCTCATCAAGCGTCGTCTCCGTCGCGGTCTCTTCCTTTGGAAAGCAGTCCGCGTTGAGGCCGACGAGCACGGCCCGGTCGATTCGTTTCTGATTCAGTTCTTCCATGTATCGTCTTCCGTCAGTTTCTTGCAAATTGCGACATATATGAAAAAAGTCCGCACCGATACGCGGTGCGGACTGTCTTCTTACTTCAGGCCGTATTTCTTGTTGAAACGGTCAACACGTCCACCGGTGTCAACCAGCTTCTGCTTGCCGGTGTAGAACGGGTGACACTTGGAGCAAATTTCAACCTTGATGTCCTTTTTGGTAGAACCAGTCTCAATAACTGCACCACACGCGCATCTGATAGTAGTCTGTTCGTACTTGGGATGGATACCTTCCTTCATGAGTTTCACCTCTCTCATCAGATTTCTGTAAAAAGGCAGACTGCCCTTCCCTTGGTTCAAACGCCTAGATATAGTACCACAGGATGCGCCAGAATGCAAGGATAATTTTCAATTTTTCTTCTGGAACGCAAAAAACAGCCTGCAGCCGTCGGGCTGCAGGCCGGCTGTGCCGCTTACTGGAGGTTCCGGCGTTTGCGGAGCATGAAGTAGGTGAGAAAATAGAGGATCGCGCCGAGGACAAGATCTGCGAGCAGGGACAGGAGCATGGTACCGTGGAAAAACTGGGCGACGGCGTGCGGAGCCTCACTGACGACCCCATTGACGACGACCATACGGCCGCCTGAAAAGACATTTTGCAGCAGGTGGTTCAGGAGGGAGCTGTCATCTGCAAGGCCTGCAAGCGTAAAGACGCCGAAGATCTGCTGCACGGCCTGAATGACAAAATAGAACACGACGGAAAGAAGCCCCTTATGGTTGGCAAAGCTGTAGCCGATGGACATGGGCGCGTAGAACAGCAGGCAGGTGACAAGCAGGCTGACGAACAGCATCGCAAAGGTCTCCAGCGCAATGGTGATGCCGTTACCGGTGTAATAGCTGCCCAGCTCGCGCAGTCCGGATATAAAGTTGTTATATAGCTCTGTTGACACGCCGCCCTGCCAGATCACGATGGCGAGGGCCAGCAGCTCCGCCGCAAACGTGAACAGGAAAAAGAGCGCGGCGGTAATCAGCTTCGACCAGAGCAGGCTGTGGACACTGACGGGAAGCGTGAACATGAGATAGCCCTCGTCAGTGAGGAAGTTCTGGTGGAAGCGCTTGATCATCAGAACGGTGGAGAAGACCATCACGCCAAGACCCGCCAGCACATAGACAATGGCGAGCAGGACGCTGACAATATAGAGGACGCGCGTGGGATTCGGCACCTGCTGCAGGATCTGATTTGCGACGCGGGAAAAGACAGCCAGCAGCAAGAGCGCGCCGAACAGCGGCGCCATCAGACGGCCTGTGGCGCGGAACTCGTGTTTGATCAGTTTTCCCAGCATTTGAATACCTCCCGGAACAGGGCGTCGACCGACTGGCCGCGCGTCTCGCGGATCTCCTCGCAGCTCTCGTGCAGCGCGACGTGTCCATGATCGAGGAAAATGACATCATCAAGCACCGGCTCGACATCGGCGATCAGGTGTGTGCTGATGATGACGGCAGCCTCGGGGTTATAGTTTGAAATAATGGTATGCAGGATATAATCGCGCGTGGCGGGATCGACGCCGCCGATCGGCTCGTCGAGCAGATAGAGCTTCGCTCTGCGGCTCATGGTAAGCACGAGCTGGACCTTTTCCTTCGTGCCCTTGGACATCTGACGGACGGACTGGTTGAGATCCAGACCGAGCTGCGAGAGCATCCGTTCGGCGGCTGCGCGGTCAAAATCGGCAAAGAAGTCGCCATAGAAATCAAGCAGCTGGCGCGTCTTCATCCAGGGGCTGAGCGTGATGCGGTCCGGCAGATAGGACACGACGGCGTTGGTCTGCGGTGACGGTGCCTGGCCGCCGATCAGCACTTCTCCGCTGGTGGGCTGCAGCAGCCCCATGGCAAGCTTGATCAGGGTGGATTTTCCGCTGCCGTTTGGCCCAAGCAGGCCAACGATACGGCCGGGTTCGAGCGCGAGATCGATATGGTCGAGCGCCATGGCCGCGCCATAGCGCTTTTCCAGCGCGCGGCATTCAAAGATCGGCATGTTCCTGTTCCTCCATTTGATCGAATAGATTGTGAATTTCCTGCTTTCCGCAGCCAAGCGCACGCATGGCCGCGAGATACTGCCGGGTCTGCGCCTCGGCGAGCGAGCGGCGCGCAGCGGCGACGGCGGCTGCATCCTCGGTGACGAACTTACCGGCGGTGCGCTGCGTGTAGATCAGTCCCGCGCGCTCCAGCTCGGCAAAGGCGCGCTGCACGGTATTCGGGTTGGCACCGGCATCGGCTGCAAGCTCGCGCACCGATGGAAGCTTGCTCCCAGGCGGATAGACGCCGGAAACGAGCTGCTGCTGCAAGCGCGCGACGAGCTGCGTATAGATGGGTTGATCGGCCTGAAATTGCCAGGACATGAAGTCACCTCCTGTGCTGCTGTATTAAGTGATTAACACAGTAGCACAGGAGGCGTGATTTGTCAAGAGGGGTTCGGAAAATACCGAAAAATTTAAGGTTTCCGTTGATAGATCCGGGTGCCGCGTTCTGTCCCGGCGCTGCATGGGGCGCCCGGGCGGGAAAAGAGCGTATACAGATCCGCGGCGCGGCGCTCCAGCTCATAATACGCCGCGTCCGGCGGCGTCTGCCCGGCATTCACAAGCATACAGCCGCCGCTCTTTTTTGCCTGCCGCAAAACGGTCTGTCCCCGCTCATCAAAGGCCAGCACGCGCACGTAGGGCGGCGTCTGCCGGAGCGATTCCTCGCTGATGCCGAGATACGCGCACAGCAGCAGCCGCTGCAGCCGCGTGCGCGGGTAGCGCTTCGATTTGGCCGCGGCAAGGATGCTCTCATAGTCCGGCTGCGACAAGACGGCCTTCCACACCTTGGACCACAGGCCCTCGGAGCCATGCGCGGTGCGCGCCCAGTCCGCCTGCTCCATGCCGCGCAGGCGCGCGAGCATCGCGCGCTCGCCCCAGCAAAGCGCGTGCGGCACGGCCCCTTCGCAGGCGCATTCCGCCGGGACATACGGCCGCCAGTCTCCGCCGGTCAGGATCAGCCGCCGCACGGCGGTCGCCGACGGGTGTTCCGCATCCGGCTCGTCCGCGTGATAGTCGCCGGGGCGCAGGACGGCGAGCGGGCGCAGACCGCTTTCCTGCCGGATGATCGCGCGGCAGTATTCAAAGGCCAGGATGTCGTTGGGTCTTGTCAGTAATTCGCCGTCCGCGCCGAGGGCGGCCAGCGCCCGCTGCCGCGCGGCGGCGTAGCTCAAACCCTCCTGCATGGCTTCGTGCAGGAAAGCTTCAAATTCCGGCGCGCTCGACGCTTCCGCTGCGCGGAAAAGCGCCTCGCCGCTGCCCGATTCACACCCGAAGCTCAGATACCCGCAGCCAAGCGCGGATAAGATCCGCACACCCCCGGCGGCGAAGCCCTCGGCCGACTGCAGCGCCGCCGTGACCGGCAGCTCCAGCACAAGATCCGCCCCCGCGTCCACCGCCGCGCGGGCGCGCACGCCCTTGTCAAAGACCGCGGGCTCGCCCCGCTGGACATAATTGCCGCTCATGAGGCAGACGACGGCCGCATCCCCACTCAGCTGCTGCCGGACCGCGGCCAGCTGCCGCGCGTGGCCGAGATGGAAGGGGTTATATTCACAGATCACGCCGACCGTCTGCATAAGCGGCCCTCCGATAAAAAAATCTTGGGAAACTCTTGTTTCCCTTTTGCTTTTGTTGTATGATGAACAATAGCTATGAATATAGTACCACGAATGACTGAAAAAAGAAACACAGGAGTGAATGGAACAATGAATGTACTGGTCATCAACGCTGGCAGCTCCAGCCTCAAGTATCAGCTCATGGATCCGGCGACCGGCAATGTCACGGCCAAGGGTCTGTGCGAGCGCATCGGTCTCGACGGCCGTCTGACCCACAAGGTCCCGGCGACCGGCAAGAAGGTGGAGAAAGACATCCCCATGCCCACCCACAAGGAAGCCATCGAGGCGGTCATGGCCATCCTGGTCGACCCGGCTGACGGCGTCATCAAGTCCGTCGACGAGATCGACGCTGTGGGCCACCGCGTCCTGCACGGCGGCGACAAGTTTGTCGAAAGCTGCATCATCGACGAAGCCTGCAAGCAGGCCATCCGTGACTGCATCCCCCTCGGCCCGCTGCACAACCCCGCCAACCTCATGGGCATCGAGGCCTGTGAAAAGGCCATGCCGGGCAAGCCCCAGGTCGCTGTGTTCGACACCGCGTTCCATATGACCATGCCCCCGAAGGCCTACCGCTATGCCATCCCCACCAAGTATTACACCGAGGATCATCTGCGCCGCTACGGCTTCCACGGCACCTCCCACCGCTATGTGAGCCACCGCTGCGCCCAGCTTATGGGCCAGGATATCAAGGACCTGAAGATGATTACCTGCCACCTGGGCAACGGCTCCTCCATCACCGCCATTGACGGCGGCAAGGTCATCGACACCAGCATGGGCCTGACCCCCCTGGACGGCTTTATGATGGGCAGCCGCACCGGCACCCTGGACCCCTCTGTAGTCACTTTCATCATGGAGAAGGAGCACCTGACCCCCTCTGAGAT
>OKUQ01001443.1_pt1 | contig 10699 bp, 10 predicted proteins | sample 1606811 | NCBI WGS metagenome assembly OKUQ01 (sample SAMEA3882546, study PRJEB24775) | human gut metagenome | biome: human-associated habitat; feature: intestine environment; material: feces | place: Netherlands | collected 2009/2010
CACGGAGCATTCTCTCCGCTTTTGTGGCATATTTTACAAAGATAATACCACACTCAAAATGATTTTTAAATATTTCGTTTGAAAATTCTGACGAATCAAGCGCCAAACTTCGGGGCAAGGTTTTGTGCAAGTTGCACGGCAGTGCCAAAGTTTATTGTAAAATCCACAGCGATACGCTATAATAAAAGGCAGAATAAAGGCACAAGGAGCATACCAAAATGAAACGCACGGATTACATCAACTGGGATGAATATTTCATGGGCATTGCGCTGCTCACGGCCATGCGCTCCAAGGACCCCAACAGTCAGGTGGGCGCGTGCATCGTCAGCTCGGAAAACAAAATTCTGTCCTTGGGCTACAACGGTATGCCCATTGGCTGCAGCGACGACGAGATGCCCTGGGAGCGGGAGGGCGCACCGCTGGACACCAAGTATATGTACGTGTGCCACGCCGAGCTGAACGCCATCCTCAACAGCGCCCACAATAACCTGAAAGGTGCGCGGGTGTACGTGACGCTGTTCCCCTGCAACGAGTGCACCAAGGCCATCATCCAGTCGGGCATTGCCGAGGTGGTGTACTACGGCGACAAGTACCACGACAGCGATTCCAGCGTGGCGGCGCGGTTCATGTTCAAAAAGGCCGGCGTGAAGCTGACTGCCTATCAGTCCACCGGACGGAAGGCAGAGCTGGAGCTGTAAGCTTCCTCTTGACCTTCCCGATGCAACGTACTATAATAGAATCATAGCTTGAATAAATATTCAAGAATGCTTGCATAGAGAGGGAAATATACAATGAGTCTGAAGAACCGCAGCTTTTTGAAGCTATTGGACTACACCCCTGCCGAGATCGAAGAACTGCTGGACCTTGCCGCAGACCTGAAGGCAAAAAAGAAGGCCGGCATCCGCCACAATGACCAGCTGGCAGGCAAGAACATCGCCCTGATCTTTGAAAAGACCTCCACCCGCACCCGTTGCAGCTTCGAGGTCGCTGCCCACGATCTGGGCATGGAAGTGACCTACCTTGACCCGTCCGGCAGCCAGATCGGCAAGAAGGAGTCCATCGCCGACACTGCCCGTGTGCTGGGCCGCATGTTCGACGGCATCGAGTACCGCGGCTATGGCCAGCAGATCGTGGAAGACCTTGCCCACTACGCCGGTGTGCCGGTGTGGAACGGCCTGACCAACGAGTTCCATCCCACCCAGATCCTGGCCGACTTCCTCACCATCCGGGAGCACTTTGGCCACCTGAAGGGCATCAACTTCGTTTACTTCGGCGATGCCCGCTACAACATGGGCAACAGCCTGATGGTGGGCTGCGCCAAGATGGGCCTGAACTTCACCGCCTGTGCACCCAAGAAGTACCAGCCGGACGCTGCCCTCGTGGCCGAGTGCCAGAAGATCGCTGCCGAGACCGGTGCCACCCTCACCTTTGAGGAGGACCCCGCCAAGGCCGCCAAGGGTGCCGACGTGCTGTACACCGATGTGTGGGTGTCCATGGGTGAGCCGGTGGAGGTGTGGGCTGAGCGCATTAACGACCTTGCCGCCTACCAGATCAACCAGCAGCTGATGGACATTGCAGGCCCGCACGCTGTGTTCATGCACTGCCTGCCCGCCTTCCACGACCACAAGACCACCGTGGGCAAGGAGATGGGCGAGCGCTTTGGCCGCGATGCCATGGAAGTGACCGATGAAGTGTTTGAAGGCCCTCAGAGCATCGTGTTCGACGAAGCCGAGAACCGGATGCACACCATCAAGGCCGTGATGGCTGCGACCCTTGGCTATGTAAAATAACGGATCACAAATAAAAAAGGGAGGCTGCGTTTGCAGTCTCCCTTTTGCTTTGCCTGTTAGGCTTCCTTCAGCTTCAGCACGCCAGCCTGTACCAGACGCTTGCGCAGCAGTGCACCCACGATGCAGCTCACCACGATCTTGGCGAGGTCCAGCGCAATGAACGGGTACACGCACACCGAAAGCGCATAGCCCAGCTCGCACTGCATCTGGAACACGAACCATGCGGTGCCCAGTACGTAGCAGGCGGCATCGCCCAGCACAAGGCCGATGCCGGAGATCACCGGCTGGCCCTTGCTCTTTTCGATGAACAGACCGCCGATGAAGGCCAGCAGCAGATAGCCCACCAGATAGCCGCCGGTGGGGCCTGCCAGCTTGGCAATGCCCGCGCCGTAGCCGGAGAACACCGGCACGCCCACAAGGCCGATGAGCAGGTACACCGCCACGCTCAGGGTGCCGAACTTGGGCCCCAGCAGCCATGCGGTCAGACAGATGACAAAGTTTGACAGCGAAATGGGAATGGCTCCGATGGGCACGCTCAGCGGGCCAAGCACGCACAGCGCGGCGGCCATCAGCGCAGTGACAGCCATCTGATAGGTGGTCAGTTTTTTGTTTTTCATAGAATAGAATTCCCCTCTGTTAAAAATTTACAAGGCATCTGTGCCCGAGTATAACGCGGCAGAGGGAAGACGGTCAACAATGAAGTTGCAGCAGGGTTTACAATAGGGCGTGTTGTAATGCGTTGTAGAATATGGTAAGATGATAACAAAAAAGATTGACCGCCCTGCTTCCAAACTGTGCGGTCAATCTTTTTGACAAACGGGATGGAAAGCTGACCCTTGCAGTCAGCGCCCCTTCTGTATTTATTATACCGCATCAGCGTTATTTGTCAAGGAGGTTCCCTATGGGTGGAGGACACGTATCGCGCCCCGATTTCGGGATGCCGCAGCCGGACCCGGCCTACCCACTGACCGAGTTCTACCTGCTTTTGCAGCACGCACTGGACAAAGCGGGCCGCTTTGCGCTGCCTGCGCTGTATGCCCGCGTGCAGGCACCGGCCCGGCACATCTATCTGGACGAGGCGCGGGAATATTTGAGCCTTTCGCCTACCGGGCGGGAGGGGGATATCCGCCTGCTGGCCGAGGGCAGTCTGCAGCTGCTGTACAACACCCTGCACGTCCAGCCGGACGGCACGCCTGCAGCCCTGCTGCTCACCGAGGAGTGCGCCCGCGCCACGGTGGCGGTGCAGCTGCTGCCGCCCTTTGTGTGGGAGGACCCGCTGCCGCCGCTGCCGGACACCCCTGCGGCGCTGACGCTGCAGCTGACCATGCAGGATGTGATGCAGGCCGATACCGACCCGGCAGCGCTGGGCAGAAAGCTGGCTGGCACAGCGGCGAACAAGCGCTGGCTGCACCATCCGAAGGCCGAGACCTTCCTTGCAGAACGGGTGGCCCTGCTGCAGAGAGTATATAAAAGGTGATTTTTATAAATTTTTCCAGCAATGCAATCTTCGGGGGCGTTCAGCCGTGTATAGGGTGAATGTCCCCCGTGGAACACGAATTCCACCAGCCCTGTACAGGCGGTAAAGGAGAGCTTGAAACTATGGGACAGCTGACCAGAAACGAAGTATTTACGCTGGCAGTGCAGAAATACAGCGATGCTGTTTACCGCGCTGCCATACACAACAGCCGATGCACAGCCGATGCCGAGGACGTGGTGCAGGATGTCTACGAGAAGCTCCTGCATTATAATGGTACGTTTGAGAGTGAGGAGCACCTCAAGGCGTGGCTGCTGCGGGTGGCCATCAACCGCTGCCGGGACCTGACCCGCGCAGCCCATCAGAAGGACACCGAGCTGGACGAGAACCTGCCCGCGCCCGATGCGTTTGAGGACGGCAGTGTGCTGGACGCAGTGCGCGCCCTGCCGGAAAACTACCGCAATGCTATCTATCTGCATTACTACGAGGGGTACACGGCGGCGGAGATCGGCCGGATGATGGGCGCACCATCCAACACGGTGCTGAGCTGGCTGCGGCGTGCCCGGGCGCAGTTACATACGATGCTGAAGGAGGAGATCGAAGATGAGGTGGTATGAGTACAAGATGGAGACGGACGACCTCTACGCCCCGGACGATCTGAAGGCAAAGCTGCTGGCCATGACCGACCAGTTGACCGAAGAAGAAAAGGCCCAGCCCATGATGAAAACCGCCGCACCGGTACCGGCTCAGTCCGCCCCGGTGCAGCCGAAGAAGAAACTGATCCGCTTCCCCGCAAAGCGGGTGGGCGCACTGGCGGCCTGCCTTGCTGTGTGCGTGGTAGGCTATGGTGCTTTTGCCACCGGACAAATCGGCCTTGGCGCAAAGAGCAGCAGCCCGGCGGTCTATTATTCTGCGGACAGCACTGCGGCGGTGATGGCGGCAGGCGGCGCGGACCGCGCCGCTGTGGACAGCCCCATGGCAGCCGATTACAGTCTGAACACCATGGCGCTGGAAAGCGGCGCAGACAACGGCACCGCTGTTTATTCGGAGGACGACGCGGCAGCAGCGGCCCACAGCACCGACCACGCAAAGATCATCTACACCGCGAACCTCAGCCTGGAAAGCAAGGACTACGACGCAGCCCGCGCTGCGCTGGATGCTGCCCTTGCTGAAGCGGGCGGCTATCTGGAATCCAGCAGTGAATACTCGGATGCCGGTGACAGCCGCAGCGTCAGCCTGACCTACCGGGTGCCGCAGCAGAACTACGAGAACTTTCTTGCCGCCGTGGCCGAAGCAGGCAACGTGACCTACAAAAACCAGCAGGCCGACGACGTGACCGCCCAGTACATGGACGTGGAGACCCGGCTTGAGAATCTCAAGAACCAGCGAACCCGCCTGCAGCAGCTGCAGCAGCAGGCCGACAACCTCTCCGACCTGCTTGAGATCGAGTCCAGCCTGACGGATGTGCAGAGCCAGATCGAGAGCTGGCAGAGCCAGATGGACTGGTACAACGATCAGGTGGAAGAGTGCACCGTGTACGTGAGCCTGAGCGAGGTGAGCACCTACTCGCCGCCCAGCGAGGGCTTCGGCAGCCGCTTTGTCAGCGCCCTTTCCGCTGGCTGGCAGAACTTTGTGGGTGGCCTGCAGCAGGTCATCGTTGCCCTTGCCGGTGCATGGCCGGTGGTGGTGATCGCAGCCGCCGCCTGCGCAGGGTTCGTGGTTTGGAAAAAGAAGAAAAAATAAATCAAAAAAATACTTGACATCCGCCCGCCCTTGTGGTATTATACTTGAGCAGTCAGCGAGAACCGCTGAGAGCACAAAGTAAATATCGCGGGGTGGAGCAGTCTGGTAGCTCGTCGGGCTCATAACCCGAAGGTCGTTGGTTCAAATCCGGCCCCCGCAACCACCAAGCGTTCTGAGATCTCTCAGAACGCTTTTTTGTTGTCTGGATCCGATACGAAGAAGGGGCTGCTGCACATCGTTTTAGCCGAAAGTGCAGCAGCCCCTCTTACTGTATCAAAAATATACACCCACTCGCCGTTGAAATGGTAGCTGCCCACAAGGCCCGCACCGATGTGAACAACGTTTCTTCCATGGGCCGTGATGGCTCCGGCATCCGCATGATGATGTGGGCAGGCGCTACCATGGAGGCAGGCCCCCGTGCAGGTCAGGCAGCCGACATCAACAGCCGTCCGTCCTTCCCCTTCGGCGGTATCTGGCCCATCTTTGGCAACGACGGCAAGCGCTTCTTCAATGAGACCATCACCCGCCACGGCTCCGTGGGCTATCTGGACATGATGCCCGAAGGCCAGAAGATGCCCTACATCACCCATGGCTTCCTGCGGGCGGACAGCCGCAACAGCATGGGCTTCATCCTGCTGTACGGCAAAAAGAACGTCTCCCGCTACGGCTTCCGTCACTCGGTGCTGGAGGCCACACGCCGCCCGGTGTGCCATGTCATCCTGCAGCGCTGCGCGGGCAGGGATATGCTGGACGATGCCGCTGCCGAGGCCCAGCTGGCCGAGGCGGATGAACTGTTGACGGCTGTGGGCTTTGTGCAGTATCTGCCGCGGCGCTGGGCAAAGCCTGGCTGCGAGGATAAATTCTGGCAGGGCGCTGCTGCCGGCATGGATGTGCTGGCCTTTGGCCTTTGCGCCTGCACAAAGCTGGACGGCATGGAGACCACCAACACCGGTGACCTGAGCGTTTATCTTGCACACAGTGCGGATTATGAGCAGATCACTGTGTCCACCGTCCCGGCAAAAAAAACGAATAACAGCAGCAAAGCACAGCTTTTCCCAGTCAATGGGAAGGGCTGTGCTTTTTATTCCGATGGGTGGAAAGTTCTTCCGCTTTCTTGTGATCGTGAAGGTTTTTGCCGGATTTTGTTTACGCACCCGGAAAAAGATGATATGATAAACTAGGTATAATCGAGTGATATGGTAGCCGGAACGTCCTGCTGCGTGAGCGCCCTCAGGGGAGAAAATCGATGAAAAAATATCTCAAAGCGGTCGTGTCCGGGCTGTGCGCCGCGGCGCTGGCCCTTGGCTGCGTGAGCGGCAGCAGCGCCCGCAAGGTGCTGGAATACGGCCTGAGTGACCTTGCCGCTGCGGACCGCGAGACCGTGGAGCAGCGCATCGCCGAGGGCCAGAGCGCTGCGGACGCAGAAGCCGAGTTCCTGACCAACGATCACTTTGAGGCATGGTATCAGGATATCTGCAGCCAGCTCAAACAGTACGAGGGCTGAGCCGACGGAACACGCTGAGGAAAAGAGGTGATGGCGATGCTGCGCAGACAGAAGGATACGGATGCCGCCCGGCGCAAAAAAACGGGCAGGCCTATCTTCCGCACCATTTTTAACGCCATGATGCTGGTGATGCTGGTGGAGGTGGTGCTGCTGGCAGTCAGCATTGCCATTACCAATGTGGACGGCAGGCTGAACCAGAACGCCAAGGACATGCTCAACATGCAGGTGCGCAACCGCGTCAGCTACGTGCAGGACCTGATGCAGGATGCACAGAACCTGACCGATCTGTCGGAGCACATCAACAATACCGTTCTTGCCATGCAGGAAGAAGGCCAGCTCAATCTGGCCGAACTGAACACGAGCCGTGAGAAGAGCGACGCACTGCTCACGGCCATTGCGCCGGAATTGGTGAACACCCTGCGAGCAAAACCGGTCAGTGGCATCTTTGTGGTACTGAACACCGTGAATCTGCACAACCTTGATGTGGGCTGCGGCCTGTCCGGCATCTACCTGCGGGATCTGGACCCGGATGCCCGCCCTTCGGAGGACAACGCCGATCTGATGATCGAGCGCGGCAGCTCGGCGGTGGTCAAAAAGCTGGGCATCACCACCGATAAAAGCTGGCAGCCCACCTTGCGCTACTACGGCCTGAAGGGCAACGGCTTTTCCAAGACTCCCTTCCAGACCGCGTGGGAGGACGGCGCAAGGCTGAACGCCGAGGATTACGGCCGCTGGACCACCAGTGCCTATAAGATAGGCAACGACAGCCGCACCGCCATTGCCTACTCCCAGCCGCTGATCCTGCCGGACGGCACGATCTACGGTGTGGTGGGTGTGGAGCTGCTTACCAGCTACCTGCAGACAAAGCTGCCTTACAGTGAACTGCAGGACGGCAATACCGGCACCTACTTCTTAGTCTCCACCACTGCTGATGAGGAAGATACCTCCTTTATCGTCAGCAAGGCGGTCACTTCCAACGAGGATATGATCACTTCGGAAGCACCGGCCGGCATGATGAACTGCGAACTCCGGGCGGACGAGTGCTGGCTGACGCTACGGAATAAAGACTATTATGCCGTGGCCCTGCCCATTACCCTGTACAGCCGCAACGCGCCATTTTCCAATGAGCGCTGGCTGCTGATCGGCACCGTGAACAGCAAGGTGCTGTTTGCCTTTGCAGACAATGTGCGCAACGTGATCGCCATTGCCATTGTGTTTACGCTGGTGCTGGGCGCGCTGGGCAGTCTGGTCATTGCCCGCAATCTGGCCTATCCGGTGGAGCTGCTGTATCACGAAGTGGTGGACGGGCAGGAGAAAAAGCAGTTCCCGCAGCTGTCCCATACCAACATCCGGGAGCTGGACCGTCTGGCCGATGCACTGACCAGCTTGAACAGCGAGCTGCTGAACAACTCCACAAAGTTTTTGCGCATCATGGACATGGCCAGTGTGGAGCTGGGCGGCTATGAGCTGAGGTTCGACACTGGCAGTGTGTATGTTACCGATAACTTTTTTGCGTTGCTGGGTGCCCCCCAGCCCAAGGATCACTTCCTGAGTGTGCGCCGCTTTGAGGAAAAGCTGAGCAACATCCAGCTTTCCCATCCCTGTACCACCACGGCAGAGGGAGACAAGATACTCACCATCCGCAGGGAGGGCGAGACCCGCTACATCATGCTGCGCGTCACCAACGACCAGACCACGCAGGTGGGGCTGGCTGAGGACGTTACCGCCACCACGCTGGAGCGCATGCGTATTGAGCACGAACGCGATTACGATATCCTGACCGGCCTGTATAACCGTCAGGCCTTCCACCGCGTGAGCGAAGAGCTGTTCCACGATCCGCACCAGCTGGGCGTTGCAGCTCTGCTGATGATGGATCTGGACAACCTCAAGCACATCAACGATACCTACGGCCACGACTGGGGCGACCAGTACATCCACCGCACTGGCCGCTGCCTTGCGGAGAACACACCCAACGGCACTGTGGTGTCCCGCCTTTCCGGCGATGAGTTCGTGCTGCTGTTCTACGGCTATTCCAGTCAGGATCAGATCCGTGAGAAGATCCGCACCCTGAGCAGCGCCATGAAGAAGAGCGTTGCCATCCTGCCCAGCGGCAATGAGCTGCGTATCAGCATTTCCGGCGGTGTGGCGTGGTACCCGGCCAACGGCACCGATATGGACATCCTGAAAAAGTATGCCGATTTTGCCCTCTATCAGGTCAAGCGCACCAACAAGGGACATCTGGAAGAGTTCAGCATGGAGATCTACCAGCAGGAAGCACAGGCCGCACAGCTGAGACGCGACTTCCAGCAGCTGCTTACCGAGGAGCGGGTGTGCTATGTGTTCCAGCCCATCTTCTCGGCCCGCACCGGCAAGGTGATGGCCTACGAAGCCCTGATGCGCTCCGATATGGAAGCGCTGCGCTCACCCGCTACCATCATGAAGCTGGCGCGGGAGCAGGGCGCACTGTGCGAGATCGAGCGGCTGACCTTCTTCAAATCGCTGGAGAACTTCGACCACCTGCGCAGCGAGGGCCTTGTGCGCAGGGACACGATGCTGTTCATCAACTCCATTGCAAGCGTCTGCCTGCCCAGAGAGGACAGCGAGTATATGGAAAGCCGCTGGCATGAGCTGTGCCGCCAGATGGTCATTGAGATCACCGAGGAAGAGGAGATCGACCACGAAGCACTGGAGGCCAAGCGCCATGTGCCGGGCTTCTCCGGCATGTTCGCACTGGACAATTACGGCAGCGGCTTTGCCAACGAGAACAGCCTGCTGGAGCTTTCGCCCCGGTTCATCAAGGTGGATATCGCCATCATCCGCGGCATCGATACCGACCCGGACAAGCAGCAGATCGTGCAGAACATCGTGGCCTATGCCCACCCGCGCAGCATGCAGATCATTGCCGAGGGCGTGGAGACCGCCGCCGAGCTGCGCAAGGTCATCGAGCTGGGCGCGGATGCGCTGCAGGGCTACTTCCTTGCAAAACCTGCCGCCGTGCCGGCCAAAATGGCACCTGCCGCCCGCAAGGTCATTGCCGAGTACAGCTCTGCATCCGACAACGGCTGAATACGAACATAAAAAGTCCCGCAGAAATGCGGGGCTTTTTGCATCTGCCACTGGCGTATTACAGTTTGCTGCGGTATACTGGAACCGGGCAAACAACAGCACAGGAGGTGCTTTTTTATTATGGTACAGGTAGACCTTATCACCGGCTTTCTGGGCGCAGGCAAAACCACCTTTCTGCGTCGGTATGTCCGGTATCTGGTGGCACAGGGCCACAATGTCTGCATTCTGGAAAACGACTTCGGCGCAGTGAACGTGGATGCCATGCTGGTGCAGGACCTTCTTGGCCCGAACTGCGACCTTGAGACCATCAGCGGCGGATGCGACTGCGACACCCACCAGCGCCGGATGCGCACCAAGCTCATTGCCATGGCCATGCGCGGGTTCGACCGGGTGGTGGTGGAACCCAGCGGCATCTTTGATGTGGACGAGTTTTTTGATGTGCTGCGGGACGACCCGCTGGACCGCTGGTATCACATCGGCAATGTGATCGCCATAGTGGATGCCATGCTGCCGGAAACGCTTTCGCCGCAGGCTGAGTACGTGCTGGCGTCCGAGACGGCCAACGCGGGCCGGGTGCTGGTCAGCCGTACCCAGCTGGCCGGGCAACAGCAGACCGCTGCCGCCGTGGCCCACCTGACCCGTGCGCTGGAGGGCTGCAAGTGCTCCCGCCGCTTTGCGCCGGAAGAGATCATCACCAAGGACTGGGCACGGCTTACCGATGCCGACCTTGCCGCCATTGCGGCCTGCGGCTGCAGGCAGGCCAGCTGCGAAAAGCTGCATTTTGACGAGCACGAAGCCTTCAGCTCTCTGTGCTTTCTGGAGCAGCACCTGACGCTGCAGCAGCTGCAGGCCGCTGCCGACCACCTGTTTGCGGATGCCGCCTGCGGCCATGTGCTGCGGGTGAAGGGCTTTGCACCGGACCCGCAGGGCACCACCGGCTGGCTGGAGCTGAACGCCACCGCTGCCGGCAGAACACTGGAACCCATCCCGCAGGGGCAGGATGTGCTCATCGTCATTGGCGAAGGACTAGACAGGGCAAGAATCGAAACGCAGCTTCACCGCTGAGCTTTCAACGAACGTTGTAAAACTGGTGCAAAAAAGGAGAACAGAATCATGAAAAAG
>OKUQ01001444.1_pt1 | contig 10697 bp, 9 predicted proteins | sample 1606811 | NCBI WGS metagenome assembly OKUQ01 (sample SAMEA3882546, study PRJEB24775) | human gut metagenome | biome: human-associated habitat; feature: intestine environment; material: feces | place: Netherlands | collected 2009/2010
CGCCGGAAGCCGCCCAGATGCCCTTGCCCTCCACGGCGTTGGGCATGGCGGTAAACCGCAGTGCGCCCTCCGGCAGGGGGATCTCCACATGGGAGAGGACGCTGCGGTAGATTTTGGGCAGCTCCTCCGGGTGGATCACGGTAAATTTTTTAGCGGTGAAATGGCCGGAGCCGGAGTCATCGTTGCGGGCGATCATGGTAGAGCCATCGTACGATGCTGCCTTGCCGACCAGAATGGTAGTGCAAGCCATAGGTTTTCCCTCCATATTCTATAATGTGCCTCTATTGTAGAACTTTTGCAGCGGAATTTCAACCGGGAAACAAAAACCGCCGCGCTGCGTACCACGGCAGAGCGGCGGGAGATGGAATGCTTTTTTCAGGCTGTTACTGGGCTGTCCAGTAGAAGTCCTCGCCGGGCAGCGTACCGCCCACGGCGGCAGGATCGGCATCGTAGAGCACCTGCAGGTAGCCGGAGACGTCCGCCTTCAGTTCCTCGCCGGTCAGGCAGACGATGTTGCAGTTGGGCAGTGCCTTTTTGGCAATGGCGGCTTTTGCCACCACGCCCTGCTCCTCGCACAGAGCAGCGGTGCCGTCCAGATCGGTGTTGGCAGCGTTCACGCTCTGGGCGTAGTCTGCCAGAAAGGCAGCTACCACATCCGGGTGCTCCTCGGCGTAGGCCTTGCGCACCACAGTCACACCGGTGATCAGCTGGGTATCTGCCACCTTGTCCCACTCGGCAGTCAGGTCAAGGGCTACCCGCAGGGTGTCGTCCTTCAGCCCGGCAGCGGTCACATAGGGCTGGGGCAGCACCGCAATGGCGTCCTGCGTGCTGGCCATCTGGGCAGTCACTTCGGTGGCTTCGCTGTAATACTGGATGTCCACATCCTTGTCCGGGTCAAGGCCGTTGGCGGTAAGCAGATAGCGCAGCACATACTCCGGGGTAGTGCCCTTGCCGGTGGACAGGATGGTGCGTCCCTTGAGGTCGGCCATACTGTGGACTGTGTCGCCCTGCTCCACCACATACAAAACGCCCAAAGTATTCACCGCCACGGCCTGAATGCCGCCGCTGGTTTTCTGGTACAGGGTCGCAGCCAGATTGGCCGGGATGGCAGCCATGTCCAGCTCGCCCTTGATGAGCAGCGGCACGATCTCATCCGCAGCGCCGTAAAGCTGCAGATCGTAGTCCATGGCGGCGGTACCGGCCTGCTCCATCGAGAGCAGGTTGACAAGCCCCATAGTGGTGGGGCCCTTCAGCCCGGCGATACGCAGCGGCTCGGTAGCAGACAGCGGCGCTGCGGTCTCTTCTTCCTCGGAAGCAGCCGCTGAGGAAGCAACTTCGGACACCGCTGCGCTGGAAGCGGCAGAGCTTGCGCTGCCGCCGCAGGCTGCAAGGCTCAGTGCAAGGCTGAACGCCAGCAGTAAGGACAGGATTTTTTTCATGAAATACTCCTTTTCACACCCGGCACGCCCCGGTACGGGAAGCGGAAACCGGTCTTTTTTTGAAAAATTTTGCAAAATCATTTGCTTTGCGCGTTCCAGTTTACTATAATAGGGGTAAAAATACCGTTGCGTGTGCAACGCAATTGCAGGAGGCTGCGGAGAACACTATCTTCTCTGCGGAGTTGCGATGAATAATTATCTGCCGCTGTTACAAACCACCACGCTGTTTGCAGGGCTTTCCGCTGCGGAGCTCAGCACGCTGCTGTCCAGGCTGGGGGGCAGTGTGCGCAGCTACGGCAAGGGCGAAGCCCTTGTGCTGGCGGGGGAGCCCAGCCGCCGGGTGGGCATCGTGCTGTCCGGCGAGCTGGAGGCCTACCGCCCGGCACCGGGCGGGGCACGCATCCCCATTGCCCGGGTAGAGCCGGGCGGGGTGTTCGGGGACGTGCTGGGAGGCTCCAGCCTGTCCAGCCCGGTCACCGTGCTGGCTGCCGCCCCCTGTGAGGTGCTGCTGCTGCCCTACGAGCGGCTGCTGCTCTCGGACGGCAGCCCCGCCCACCAGCGGGTGGTGCAGAACCTTGTGCGCACCATCAGCGATAAATATTTTTCCCTCTCCCGCCGCATCGACCTGCTGGTGATGAAGAGCCTGCGCGCCAAGGTGGCGGCTTATCTGCTCAGCGAGGCCGCCCGCGCCCACAGCCTGACCTTCAGCATCCCCTTCTCCCGCATCCAGCTGGCGGATTACCTCAACTGCGACCGCAGCGCCCTTTCCCGGGAGTTGAGCACCATGCAGAAGGAAGGGCTCATCGACACCTACCGCAGCAGCTTCAAGCTGCTGGAGCCGGATGCCTTGCAGCAGATGGTGCAGTGACCATCTGACTACTTTTATCAATAAGGAGCGATAAAACAATGTCTAAGCCCGTACTCTGGATCGTGATCCCCTGCTACAACGAGGAGCAGGTGCTGCCCATTACAGCACCCATGTTTCTGGAAAAGATCCACAGTCTGACCGCACAGGGGCTGGTCAGCGATAAAAGCCGGGTGCTCTTTGTCAACGATGGCTCCCGCGACAAAACGTGGGAGCTGATCCAAGGCTTTGCCGCACAGGACGAGCACTATATCGGCATTTCCCAGAGCCGCAACCGCGGCCACCAGAACGCCGTGCTGGCGGGGCTGATGGAGGCGCTGCACAGCGACAGCTGCGATATCACCATCTCCATCGACTGCGACGGTCAGGACGACATCAACGCCATGGACGAGATGGTCAAAAAGTATCTGGACGGCGCCGAGGTAGTCTACGGCGTGCGCAGCCGCCGGGACACCGACACCTTCTTCAAGCGGTTCACCGCCGAGGGCTTCTACCACCTGATGAATGCCCTTGGTGCGGATATCGTGTTCAACCACGCCGACTACCGGCTCATCAGCGCCCGGGTGCTGGACAGCTTTGCCGACTACAAGGAGGTCAACATCTTCCTGCGCGGCATGGTGCCGCTGGTGGGCTTCCAGAGCGAGCAGGTGTTCTACGAACGGCACGAGCGGCTGGCCGGTGAGAGCCACTATCCCCTGCGCAAAATGCTGGCGCTGGCCTTTGATGGCATCACCAGCCTTTCCAACAAGCCCATCCGTCTCATCACCGGGGCAGGCATCGTGGTCAGCCTCATCAGCTTCATCGGCGTGATCTGGGCCATTGTGCAGGCGGCCATGGGCAGCGTGGTGGCCGGCTGGGCCTCCACCATCTGCATCGTCTGCTTTGTGGGCGGCGTGCAGCTGGTCTGCCTGGGTGTCATCGGCGAATACATCGGCAAGATCTATATGGAAACAAAGGCCCGCCCGCGCTACATTATCTCGGAGCGCACCTGGGCCCCCTATGAAAGGAAGTATCACGGATGAGCAAACAGAGCTGGCGGGGCAGCACCCTGCTGAACCCGGAACCGCCGGTGCTGGTCTCCTGCGGCGGGCTGGAGCAGCCCAACCTCATCACCATCGGCTGGACAGGCACCATCTGCACCCAGCCCAGCATGGTATCCATCAGCGTCCGCCCCGAGCGGTACAGCCACCACCTCATCAAGGAGAGCGGACAGTTTGCCATCAACCTGCCCACCGAACAGCTGGTGCGTGCGGTGGACTGGTGCGGCGTGAAGAGCGGCCGCGACAACGACAAGTTTGCCGCCTGTAAGCTCCACGCCGCCCCGGGCAGCGTTCTGACCGACTGCCCCATCCTGGAGGAGAGCCCGGTCAATCTGGAATGCAGGGTCACGCAGGTCATCCCGCTGGGCAGCCATGACCTGTTCCTGGCCGAAGTCGTGGCCTGCGATGTGGATGAGAGCCTGCTGGACGAAAACGGAAAGCTCTGCCTGGACAAAGCAAAGCTGATCGTGTACAGCCACGGCGAGTACCTGAGCCTGGGCAAAAAGCTGGGCACCTTCGGGTACAGCGTGCGGAAAAAGAGACCCGGAAAACGGAAAAAATGATCTGACCTGCAAAAGGCGGGGCATCAGTGCAGTAATCTGATGCCCCGCCTTTTTCTGTTTTGTTCCCTTCCCCCAACAACAAAAAGCCCCGCCGGCAGAGGGAATTGCCAGCAGGGCTCCGGAAATGTCAATATGAACTTAACTTGGTTCTCCTATCAGGAGAGCTGTCGAGCGTATGCGAGACGGAGAGGCTTAATCCTCCGCGCCCTCATCCAGGTTGCCCAGCTTCTTGGCCTGCTCCACCACGGCGGGCACCAGCATCTCGGGCAGGATCTCGTAACGGGCAAACTCGGTGGTGAACCAGCCGCGGCCCTGGGTGATCTGCCGGATAAAGGTGGTGAAGTTGCTCAGCTCAGCCAGCGGGACCTCGGCAATAACGGTCTGCATGCCGTCCTCATCGGGTTCCATGCCCAGCACGCGGCCGCGGCGCTTGGTCACATCGCCCATGATATCGCCGGTGTTGTCGTTGGGGACATGGGCCTTCAGGGTATGGATGGGCTCCAGAATGACGGGGCCTGCCTCGGGCATTGCAGCCTTATAGGCCAGCTTTGCAGCCATGATAAAGGCCATCTCGGAGCTGTCCACGGGGTGGTAGCTGCCATCCAGCAGGGTAGCCTTCAGGCCGACCACAGGGTAACCGGCCAGCACGCCCTTTTCGGCGGCAAGGCGGACACCCTTTTCCACAGCCGGGAAGAAGTTCTTGGGCACGCTGCCGCCGAACACCTTTTCCTCAAACACGACCTGCTCGCTGTCGCAGGGCTCGAAGTTGATGACAACATCGCCGAACTGGCCGTGGCCGCCGGTCTGCTTCTTATGGCGGCCCTGCTTCTGGCAGGCCTTGCGGATGGACTCACGGTAGGCAATGCGAGGAGCTTCCAGACCGATCTCCACGCCGAACTTATTCTTCAGCTTGGCCTTGACCACATCCAGATGCTGCTCACCCAGACCGCCAATGATCTGCTGGTGGGTCTCAGCATTATTGATGTAGCTCAGGGTCGGATCTTCTTCCATCAGGCGGGCCAGTGCGCTGGAGATCTTGCCCTCATCGCCCTTTTTGGCCACGGTGACTGCCATGAACAGGCTGGGCAGCGGGAAGGCAGCGGCGGGCAGCTTGACCACGCGGGAAGCATCGCACAGGGTATCGCCGGTCTTTGCGCTGACCAGCTTTGCCACAGCGCCGATATCACCGGCACCGATGCCGTCGGTCTCGACCTGCTTCTTGCCGATGACGGTCAGGGGCTTGCCGATCTTCTCGGTCTCGCCGGTGCGGGCGTTGACCAGAGCAGCGCCGCCGGTCACCTTGCCGCTGATCACGCGCAGGTAGCTCAGCTTGCCCACGAACGGGTCAGCCACAGTCTTAAAGACATAGGCTGCGGTGGGCTCGGTCTCATCACAATGCAGCTCCACAGGCTCACCATTGGCATCCTCGGCCAGGATGGCGGCATCGTGCTGCGGGCTGGGCAGGAGCTTGTGCATATTGAACAGCAGCATATCCAATGCCTGCTGGTTGACAGCGCTGCCGCAGAACACGGGGGTGATCAGGCCGTCCTTAACGCCCTTGCGCATTCCCTCAACGATCTCCTCGGTGGTAAAGGGCTCACCGCCGAAGAACTTTTCCATCAGCTCATCGTCGGTCTCGGCAATGGCCTCGCTCATAGCCTCGATCAGGCCCTGGAAGCGGTGGCCGATATCGGGCAGCTCCACCTGGATCTGCTTGCCGCTCTCATACTTGAAGGCCTTCTGGCTGAACAGGTTGATGTAAACAGGGGTGCCGTCGTCCAGCTTGGCGGGCACAACACAGGGGCAGACGGTGGAGCCGAACTTGATCTTCATCTCCTCCAGGATCTTGAAGTAGTTGGCATTTTCCAGGTCGCACTTGGAGATGAACACCATGGTGGCCTTGCCGTTCTTGCGGGCCAGCTGGAAGGCTTTCTCCGCGCCCACGGTCACGCCGCTGCGGCCGGAAACACACACCAGCACGCTCTCGGCAGCGCGGATGCCCTCATACTCACCTGCCTCAAAGTCGAACAGGCCCGGCGCATCGATCAGGTTGTACTTGATGCCTTCGTACTCCACCGGCACCACGGATGCCGACAGACTTGCCTTCCGCTTTGCTTCCTCAGGGTCAAAGTCCGAAATCGTGGTGCCGTCCTCAACACGGCCCATACGCTCTGCTGCGCCCGAAAAATAGACCAGTGCCTCAGTCAGCGTCGTTTTGCCGCTGCCGGCATGGCCTGCAATCAAGATATTACGGATGTTGTTGCTTGCGTATTTCATATCGGTTTTTCCCTCATTTCCGCCGCACGGAGCAGTCTCTCCGTTTTTGTGGCATATTTTACAAAGATAATACCACACTCCAAATGATTTTCAAATAGATTGTCCGAAATTTTCTTTCACCTGCCCGCCAAACTTCCCAGGGTTCTTTTGTGCATTTTGACCGGATGCGCGCAAAATCGATTGCAGGACGTGGGTTGGCATGGTACAATAGACCCAATGAAAGATAGAGGGAGGCACTTTGCCATGAAACGCACCGATTACATCAACTGGGATGAATACTTTATGGGCATCGCCCTGCTCACCGCCATGCGCTCCAAGGACCCCAGCAGCCAGGTGGGAGCCTGCATCGTCAGCCCGGAGAACAAGATCCTCTCCCTGGGCTACAACGGAATGCCCATTGGATGCGATGACGATGCCATGCCGTGGGAGCGCGAGGGCGACCCGCTGGACACGAAGTATATGTATGTCTGCCATGCGGAGCTCAACGCCATCCTGAACAGCGCCCACAACAACCTGAAGGGTGCCCGGGTCTATGTGACCCTCTTCCCCTGCAACGAGTGCGCCAAGGCCATCATCCAGTCCGGCATCTCCGAGGTGGTGTACTACGGCGACAAGTACCACGATTCCGATTCCAGCGTGGCGGCGCGGTTCATGTTCAAAAAAGCAGGCGTGCGGCTGACCGCCTACACCCCCAGCGGGCGGAAGGAACTGCTGGAGCTGTAAGGGGAAGCGAAACCTCTCCCAAAACTTTCCCTTGAAAATACAGTTTATTCGTTATATAATAGAACCATCTTATCGAATAAATATACATTTTTCATTGCATAGAGAGGAAAGTATACAATGAGTCTGAAAAATCGCAGTTTTCTGAAGCTTCTGGACTACACCCCTGCCGAGATCGAGGAGCTGCTCGATCTGGCCGCTGACCTGAAGGCCAGGAAAAAGGCCGGCATCCGCCACAATGAGCAGCTGGCAGGCAAGAACATCGCCCTGATCTTTGAAAAGACCTCCACCCGCACCCGCTGCAGCTTTGAGGTCGCCGCTCACGATCTGGGCATGGAGGTCACCTACCTTGACCCGTCGGGCAGCCAGATCGGCAAAAAGGAATCCATCGCCGACACCGCCCGGGTGCTGGGCCGGATGTTTGACGGCATCGAGTACCGCGGCTATGGGCAGGAGATCGTGGAAGACCTGGCCCATTACGCCGGTGTTCCGGTCTGGAACGGCCTGACCAACGAGTTCCATCCCACCCAGATCCTTGCCGACTTCCTGACCATCCGGGAGCACTTCGGCAGCCTGAAGGGCATCCATTTCGTCTACTTCGGCGATGCCCGCTACAACATGGGCAACAGCCTGATGGTGGGCTGTGCCAAGATGGGCCTGCACTTCACCGCCTGCGCCCCCAAAAAGTATCAGCCGGATGCCGCCCTGATCGCACAGTGCCAGGCCATTGCCGCCGAGACCGGTGCCACCCTGACCTTTGAGGAGGACCCCGCCAAGGCTGCCCAGGGTGCCGATGTCCTTTACACCGATGTGTGGGTCTCCATGGGCGAACCCATCGAGGTCTGGGCCGAGCGCATCCACGACCTGGCCCCCTATCAGATCAATCAGGAGCTGATGAATATTGCAGGCTCCAAGGCCGTGTTTATGCACTGCCTGCCCGCCTACCACGACCACAAGACCGCTGTGGGCAAAGAGATGGGCGAGCGCTTTGGCCGCGATGCCATGGAGGTGACCGATGAGGTATTCGAGGGCCCCCAGAGCATCGTCTTTGACGAGGCCGAAAACCGGATGCACACCATCAAAGCCGTGATGGCGGCTACGCTGGGCTATCAGAAGTAACTGCGTCTCTCTCAGCACAATATGCACAGGCCCGGTCGTTCCCGAACGATCGGGCTTTTTGTTTCTGTCTCCCGTTTTGGTCTGCCGGAGGCTCCCCTGTAAAGGGTTCTGGCCGCGCGGGAAAATTTTCCATTCTCCGAAAGCGTTGCAATTACAGTTGAAAATCCGTTGCAAAACCCATATACTAAAAGGGTAATGCACTGGAAAAGGAGGGAGACTATGGGCGGAGGACATCTTTCCCGGCCGGACTTCGGGATGCCGCAGCCGGACCCGGACCACCCGCTGACCGAATTCTATCTGCTGCTGCAGCACGGGCTGGACAAGGCGGGTGTGTTCCACCTGCCTGCGCTCTATGCCAGCTTCCGGGCACCGGCCCGGCGCATCTATGCCGACGAGGCCGCCGGGTGCCTCACCCTCAGCGAAACGGCGGACGAGGGTGCTGTTCTGCTCTCTGCTCCCCGGAACCTCCAGCTGCTTTACAGCAGCCTGCATGTGGAGCCGGATGGCTCCCCCGCCGCCCTGCTGCTCACCGAGGAGTGTTCCCGCGCTGTCTGCGCGGTGCAGCTGCTGCCTCCCTTTGTCTGGGAGGACCCGCTGCCGCCCCTGCCGGATGTCCCGGCCGCTCTGACCCTGCAATTGACCCTGCAGGATGTGGAGGCCATCGACACCGACCCTGCCGCTCTTGCCCGCCGCCTGTGCCAGACCACCCGGCAGAAGCACTGGCTGGCCCACCCCAAAGCAGATCTGTATCTTGCGGAGAAAATTGCCCTTTTCCAAAGGCTTTATCGTTAATGCAATAATCCGTGCGCTTCACCCGTATATGGGGTGAAACGTCCCTTTGAAACAGTTGTTTCCACCAGCCCCGCCCGGGGCCGCAAAGGAGAGAAAGAGACTTATGGGACAGTTGACCAAAGACGAAGTTTTTGCGCTGGCTGTACAGCGATACAGCGACACCGTGTTCCGCGCCGCGATGCACAATTGCAGCTGCACCGCCGATGCGGAGGATGTGGTGCAGGATGTGTTTGAAAAGCTCCTGCGCTACGAAGGCCGCTTTGAGAGTGAGGAGCACCTCAAAGCCTGGCTGCTTCGGGTCGCCATCAATCGCTGCCGGGATATCACCCGGGCCGCGCGCCAGAAGGACACCGAACTGGACGAAAACATTCCTGCCCCGGAATCCGGAAATGACGGCAGTGTGCTCGATGCGGTGCGCACTCTGCCGGAAAACTACCGCAACGCCGTGTACCTTCATTATTACGAGGACTACACCGCCGCCGAGGTAGGCCGGATGCTGGGTGCGCCCACCAACACGGTGCTCAGCTGGCTGCGGCGGGCACGCGCCCAGTTACATACGCTGCTGAAGGAGGAGATCGAAGATGAGGTGGTATGAATACAAGATGGAAGTGGACGATCTGCACGCTTCCGATGACCTGAAGGCAAAGCTGCTTGCCCTGCAGGCCAATGCCGCCGAGACCCCCGGTGCCAAGAGCATCGCCATGCCCGCGCTTTCCCCGACCCCCAAAAAACAGAAAAAGCCCCTCCGCTTCCCCGCCCGGCGCTGGGCCCAGCTGGCCGCCTGCGCGGCAGTCTGCGGGGTCTGCCTGTACGGTGCCGTGTATGCCTACGAATGGAAAGGGGTCACCCTGCTGGGCGGCGGCTCTTCCTCCAACTACTCTGCCGCCGCCACCAAGGCAGCCGCCCCGCAGGCCGCTGTTTACTCCATGGAGGACACCGAAAACGCCACCTACGGTTCTGCGGACAACGGTATCTCCTCCTTCAGCGCAGAGGACGGCAACCGGTCAGCAGACACTGCCACCGGCGGTTCCCTGCTGACCTCCGGCGAAGCGGAGAGCGATGCTTCTGCCCGCACCGCCGACAGCGCCAAGATCATCTATACTGCCAACCTCACGCTGGAGACCCGGGATTACGATACCGCCCGTGCGGCACTGGATACGGCTCTTTCTGACGCGGACGGCTATATGGAATCCAGCAGCGAGTACACCAACACCGACAGCACCCGGAGCGTCAGCCTGACTTTGCGGGTGCCCCAGGACAGCTACAAGAGCTTTCTGGCCGCCGCTGCCCAGTCCGGCAGCGTGACCTACCAGAACCAGCAGGCGGAGGATATCACCACCCGGTATATGGACACCGAGGCCCGGCTGGCCAGCCTGACCGCCCAGCGCACCCGCCTGCAGGAGCTGCAGGCCCAGGCCGACACCCTGGCCGACCTGCTGGAGATCGAGTCCAGCCTGAGCGATGTGCAGTACCAGATCGAGAGCTGGCAGAGCCAGCTGGACTGGTACTGCAATCAGGTCTCCTGCTGCACCGTCTATATCACCCTGAACGAGGTGGAGACCCTGACCCCCACCAGCACCAGCTTCGGCGCAAAGCTGCTGGCCGCCCTGCGCAATGGCTGGACCGGCTTCGTGTCCGGTGCACAGGCCGTGGCGGTGTTCCTTGTGGGTGCATGGCCCGCCATCCTCATCGGCGCGGTCTGCGGCGTGATCTACTACCGTGTCCGCCATCCCAGAAAGAAAAAGTAAAAAACTTTTCCAAAACCCTTGACATCCACCCGCCTCTGTGGTATTATACTTGAGCAGTCAGCGAGCAGCTGATGCAGACAAGTAAATATCGCGGGGTGGAGCAGTCTGGTAGCTCGTCGGGCTCATAACCCGAA
>OKUQ01001447.1_pt1 | contig 10677 bp, 6 predicted proteins | sample 1606811 | NCBI WGS metagenome assembly OKUQ01 (sample SAMEA3882546, study PRJEB24775) | human gut metagenome | biome: human-associated habitat; feature: intestine environment; material: feces | place: Netherlands | collected 2009/2010
CGCCAAGAGTTCCCTCGGCAAGTTCCGTTCGGTTTTCCCCAGCTCGGAGGAGTGCTTCTTCAACGAGTTGCAGGAGGGCAGCCGCTATACGGTGACCTGCGGCACGGCCGCCGGTATCCAGACCGTCGTGCGTCCGCGGTAGTTTCAGTCTCCGTATCCGGATATGAAAAGACTCGTAGCCCGATACGCTATGGTAGCACTCTCCCTTGCGGGGAGTGCTATCTTGCTATTCTCCTGCGAGGATGCTTCGGCCGGGGCAGAGGCCCCCGACGACCCGGCGCTGATGACCGAATACTGCGAGGACCTGACGGTCGTCATGTCGCAGAACGGCCGCCGCTCCTACATCTTTGAAACGCCGCTGCTGGAGGGATATTCGCAGGCGAGCGAACCCTATCGCGAGTTCCGCAAGGGGGTGAAGATCACCACCTACAAGGATGATTCGCTCTCGACGGTCAACTCCGTGCTGACGGCCAACTACGCCATCTACTACGGCGAACGCGAACTGTGGGAGGCGAAGGGCAATGTCGTGGTCGAGAAGGCCGACGGCACGACGCTCTATACGCAGCAGCTCTTCTGGAACGCCCGGACGCGGCGCATCTATTCCAACGTCGATTCGCGCATCGTGCAGCGCGGCGGACGCCAGGATGTCGTCGGCGAGGGCTTCGAGTCCGACGAGGAGTTCAACGACTGGCGCTTCCGCCGCTCGAAGGGGCGCCTGGAGGTCCAGGTCAAACCCTCGGAGCGAACCGACTCCACCTCGTCGGAGGAGTCCGCGCGGCCCGTGCCGCCCGATCCGGACGAACGCGCCGCCGCGCCGCGCACGCAGCGTGCACCGTCCGACGGTGCGTTGTCGCGGCGATCCGCCGGTACGGTCTCCCGCGATGTCCGTCCGGCGGCTCCGCGCCCGACGGATGACGCCGCCTTGCCGCCGTCGCCCGTCTCCGGACGCTTCACCGCTCCGGCGCGCGCGGACGAGTCGGATGACGGCGTGCGTCCCGAGGTGCGGCGCATGCAGCAGATGCAGCGGATGAAGTCGCAGCGCATGCAGGAGGCGCAGATGCAGACCGGAAAGGCCGCCCCGGCAGTGTCGCCGATGACTTCGCCGGCTTCGGCCGACCCGAACCCATCGCCGGCGCCCGCCGCCCCTGCGGCTGCTTCCGCCTCCTCCGCTTCGGCCGGCTCTTCGGCCCCGCAAACGGCTCCGGCATCTTCCCCGGCTGCCTCTGCGGCCCCGATCTCTTCCGCAACTCCGATCTCTTCCGCAGCCCCGGCAGCCTCCGGGTCGGAGCGTCCCGATACCCAAACCGGCGAATAACCATGCTGACAACGATCATACTGATTGTCGTGATGCTGCTCCTGTCCGCCTTCTTCTCGGGCATGGAGATTGCCTTCACGAGCAAGAACCGCCTCAAGCTGGAGATCGACCGCAAGCAGAGCCGCCTGTTCGACTCGATAGCCGAGATCTTTTCGCGCAACCCCGGACAGTACCTCACGACGATTCTCGTGGGCAACAACATCGCGCTGGTCGTCTATTCGCTCTCGATGTCGCTGCTGCTGCGCTCGCTCTACGAAACGCTGGGGTGGGACAACCTGGCCAACGGCGGCTCGGTGGCCATCGACACGGCCGTATCGACCGTCATCATCATCTTCGTCGCGGAGTTTCTGCCCAAGTCGATCTTCCGCAGCGATCCGAACTTCTACTACCGGGCGCTGGCGCCGGTCATCTACTTCTTCTACCTGCTGCTTTATCCCGTCGCGCGCTTCACGACGCTGCTCTCGCACGGCATCCTGCGGCTGTTCGGCCGCCGGGTCGAGGTGAAAACCCTTTCGACGAACTTCAGCCGCGAGGACCTTGCGGCACTGCTCGACTCGGGTAACGCCGAACCGGGCCCCGAGGCCGACAACGAACTCAAGCTCTTCCAGAATGCGTTGGACTTCGCCGACCTGCGCGTGCGCGACTGCATGGTTCCGCGCGTGGACATCGAGGCCGTGGACATCGATTCGACGTCGATCGAGCAGCTGACCGGCCGCTTCGTCGAGTCGAAGTATTCGCGCATCTTCGTCTGGCGCCACAACATCGACAACATCATCGGGTATGTCAACTCCAAGAGCCTCTTCACCCGTCCGGCGCGGATCGCCGACGTGCTGATGCAGGTCAACTTCGTGGCCGAGACGATGCCCCTGCAGTCCGTGCTCGAAAACTTCATCAAGCACCGCTCGAACATTGCCGTCGTGATCGACGAGTTCGGCGGCACGTCGGGCATCATCTCGCTGGAGGACGTGCTGGAGCAGATCTTCGGCGAGATCGAGGACGAGCACGACGTCGACGACCTGATCGAGAAGCAGGTGGGTCCCGACGAATACGTCCTCTCGTGCCGTCTGGAGGTGAAGTACCTGAACGAGAAGTACGGCCTGGGCATCGAGGAGAGCCGCGAATACGAGACGCTCGCCGGTTTCATCCTCTACAATTACGAGGGCATTCCGGCGGCGGGCGAGACGCTGCTGATCGGGAATCTCCAGTTGAAAATCCTCCGCACGACGCGCTCGCGCATCGAGCTGGCGCGCGTCAGGAAGGTATGAGAATTTTTGCGGGAATCATACGGTCTATTCCGAATAATTTACTACCTTTGACTGCTAATTTGAAACTATACGAATAATTCAAGTTTATATGGCAAGTTTAAACACTTTACGAACCAAGTTCGGCGTGGTGCTGTCGATTGTCATCGCACTGGCCCTCTTGGCATTCATCCTCTCCCTGAAGACCGAGATGGGATTCTCGGGCAACGATCCGAAGGTCGGCGTCATCGACGGTGACAAGATCAACTATTCGGAGTACTACGAGCAGTACGAACGGGTCAAGGCGCAGAGCGGCGCGCAGGAGAGCGACGAGCAGCAGTCGGCCATGCTGGCCAATGCCGTCTGGCAGTCGCTTATCGCCAAGCACGTGCTGGAGCCCGGTTTCGAGAAGATAGGCCTGCGCGTGACGGAGCCCGAGCGTGCGGCCATGATCAGCGGCGAGCACATGTCGCAGTCGTTCTACAACGCCTTTGCCGATCCCCGCACGGGACAGTACAACGTGGCGGCCGTGAGCGACTTCCTCGCCCGGGCCACGACGCCCGAGGCGCAGCAGGCCTGGACGCAGCTCAACGAGCAGGCGCGCCTGGAGCGGCTGCTGCAGAAGTATGTCGGGCTGGTGCGCGGCGGTGCGTATGTCAACGCGCTGGAGGTGGCCAACGGCGTGAAGGCTGCCAACGAGACCTTCTCGGGCAAGTGGGCCGGCAAGAAGTACGCCACGGTGCCCGATTCGCTCATCACGGTGTCGGAGAGCGACCTGAAGGCCTACTACGAGAGCCACAAGGATCAGTTCAAGCAGCTGCCGTCGCGTTCGCTGTCGTATGTGGTCTTCGAAGTGTCGCCCACGGACGGCGACATGCAGGCCCTTGAGCAGCAGGCCCGCGAGGTCGGCGAAGGGTTCGTTGCCGCCGAGGACCTGCGCACCTTCGTGCGCGGCAACCGCAACGGCCATATCGCCGAGAACTACGTCTCGGCCGCCCAGCTTACGGACGAGGAGGCCGAGGCCCTGATGGCCGGCCGCGCCTACGGTCCCGTGCTGAAGAACAACGAGTGGACGATGTCGCGTGCGCTCGACACGAAGACCGTGCCCGATTCGCTCGGCATCCGCCACATCGTGCTTCCCTATACGGAGGAGAAGCTGGCCGACAGCCTGCTGATGGCGCTCCGTCAGGGCGGCGACTTCGCGCAGGCCGCCTCGCAGTATTCGGTTTACGACGCTACGGCCGCCAACGGCGGCGAGGTGGGCGTGCTGCCCTTCTCGGCCTTCACGGGCGAGTTCGCCGAGGCGCTGGCGGGTGCCCGCCAGGGCGACATCGTGAAGATCGCTTCGGGCGATGCCATCCAGCTCATGCAGGTATACCGTGCGACGAAGCCCTCGAAGCACGTGCAGGTAGCCTCGATCACCTATCCCGTGCGCGCATCGGAGGCTACGCGCCGCGACGTGCACAACCAGGCCGGCAGCTTCTCGGTCAATGCCAAGGGCTCGGCCGACGCCTTCGCCGAGGCGGCTTCCGCAGCGGCCATCACGCCGCGCGTGGCAACGCTTACGCAGGGCGAGCGGACGATCCGCGGACTGGAAGATTCGCGTGAGGTGGCCCGCTGGGCATACGGCGCCAAGGTGGGCGAGATGTCCAAGATCTTCAATGTCGGCGACGACTACGTGATCGCCATCCTGACGGGCATCGACGACGACGAGTATGCTTCGCTGCAGAAGGTCTCGGCGCAGGTCCGTTCGCAGGTGATGCGTGACAAGAAATACGACTACATCGTCAAGAACCTCTCGGGTACGACGCTCGACGAGCAGGCCGCCAGCCTCGGTTCCGAGGTGGCAGACTTCGAGGGTGTGACCGCCGCGTCGTTCTATATCAACGGCCCGGGTATCGAGCCCCGTCTGGTCGGCGCCATCGCCTCGACGACGGAGAAGGGTGCGGTGGCCGGTCCCGTCAAGGGGCTCTCGGGAGTCTATGTCTTCGAGGTGGACGACATCACCACCGCCGAGAAGCAGACCGAGGAGGGTGAGCAGGTGCGCGCCCAGGCCATGGCGGAAGGTATGGTCCAGCAGTATGCCCTGCAGGCCGTGCAGCAGATGGCCGATATTCAGGACCTGCGCGGCAAGTATTTCTAACGGTCCGCACTGGCCGGTTGACAAAAACGATGGAGTTGCCTCGGGCAGCTTCATCGTTTTTTTCTTTCCGGCTGCCCGCACTGTCCGTGCACGGCGCTGCCGGCCCTGATTCCCGTTTCGGTTCCGGCTCTGGGCAGTTCGGGGTGGCTCGCGGCGGCTCGTTTCGGTTCCGGCTCGGGCGGCTCCGGGGTGTTTGGTCACGCGATTTCCGCTTCCCGGCGGTCGTGGCAGTTGCCGATACGCCTCTTTTTTATTAATTTTGGAGTGTCCATTGAATTTACCGACTGTTTCAATACCTCTTCGTATGAACAACTTTATCTATTGCAATCCGACGAAGCTCGTCTTCGGAAAGGGACAGATCGCCCGGCTCGGCGAGCTGATTCCGGCCGACAAACACCTCATGATTACCTTCGGCGGCGGCAGCGCCCGCCGCAACGGCGTCTACGACCAGGTCGTGCGTGCCCTCGAGGGGCGTACCTGGACCGAATTCTGGGGCATCGAGCCCAACCCTTCTGTCGAGACACTGCGCAAGGCCGTGGCTCAGGGCAAGGAGCAGGGCGTCGACTTCCTGCTGGCCGTGGGCGGCGGTTCGGTGATCGACGGCACGAAGCTCATCGCCGCCGGGCTGCTCTACGACGGTGACCCGTGGGAGATCGTCCTCAAGGGCCGCGCCGCCTGCGGCGTTCCCTTCGCCTCGGTGCTCACGATGGCCGCCACGGGCTCGGAGATGAACTCCGGAGCCGTCATTTCGCGCTACGAGACGCAAGAGAAGTACGCCTTCTATGGCAACTATCCCGTCTTCTCGGTGCTCGATCCCGAGACGCTCTTCACGCTGCCCAAGCGGCAGATCGCCTGCGGACTGGCCGACACCTTCGTGCATGTGCTCGAGCAGTACATGACCACGCCCGGGCAGTCGCGCCTGATGGACCGCTGGGCCGAGGGTATCCTCCACACGGTCATCGAGGTGGCCCCGAAGGCACTGGGCGAGGAGCGTGATTACGACACCATGTCGGAGTACATGCTTTCGGCCACGCTGGCGCTCAACGACATGATTGCCATGGGTGTGACGCAGGACTGGGCGACGCACATGATCGGCCACGAGCTGACGGCGCTGCACGGCCTGACGCACGGCGCGACGCTGGCCATCGTCATCAACGGCACGCTGCGCACGCTGCGTGACCAGAAGCACGGCAAGCTGTTGCAGTACGGCGAGCGCATCTGGGGCATCACCGAAGGCTCGGAGGAGGAGCGCATCGACGCGGCAATTGCCCGCACGGAGGCCTTCTTCCGCTCGCTGGGGCTCTCGACCCGCCTCTCCGAAGAGGGGATCGGCGTGGCTTCGATCGCCGAGGTGGAGCGCCGCTTCAACGCCTCGGGCGTGCACCACGGCGAGGCGCACAATGTCGACGGAGCCATGGCGCGCCGCATCCTCGAGGCCTGCCTGTAAGCGACTCTGCGAAGCGCATCTTTGCCGGATATTCCGACCGCCGTGTCGGGATATCCGGCTTTTTTGTGCTCGTGTGGCGGCCAATGTGTCGGGGTGGGGTGGGTTGAAACGGAGGGATTGCAGAATATCTCCGCAGCGCCCCCTGTTGTCCGTTGCGGGAGCGGTTCGCTGCCGGGGACGATTCGATGGGGTGTCCTGCGCTGCCGGACTGCAAAAAAATTCCCTCCGACCGTGCGGCCGGAGGGGATTGAACAGGAAGTCGGTAACGCGCCGCGTTACTCGGCCATCAGGATCTCGAGAATCTTGATGGCGGCCGTGGCGATCGGCGTACCGGGGCCGAAGATGGCGGCGGCACCGTCGCGGTAGAGCTCATCGTAGTCCTGAGCCGGAATCACACCGCCCACGATGACGACGATGTCCTCGCGGCCCAGCTTCTTCAGCTCGGCGATCAGCTGCGGCACGAGCGTCAGGTGACCGGCGGCAAGCGACGAAACACCCACTACGTGCACGTCGTTCTCGACGGCCTGCTTGGCGGCCTCCTCCGGCGTCTGGAACAGCGGGCCCATGTCGACGTCGAAGCCGATGTCGGCATAACCCGTCGCTACGACCTTGGCACCGCGGTCGTGGCCGTCCTGACCCATCTTGGCGATCATGATACGCGGCTGACGGCCCTCCTTCTTGGCAAATTCGGCGCACAACTCCTTGGCGTGCTCGAAAGACTTGTCGTTTTTCACTTCTGAACTGTATACACCTGAAATGGAACGGATGACGGCTTTGTAGCGACCTACGACCACCTCGCAGGCGTCGGAGATCTCACCCAGCGTGGCGCGGACCTTCGCAGCCTCGACGGCCAGCTCGAGCAGGTTGCCCTGCTTGGTCTTCACGCACTCGGTGATGGCGTCGAGGGCCTTCTTCACGGCGGCCTCGTCGCGCGAAGCGCGCAGCTCCTTCAGACGCTTGATCTGGCTCTCGCGGACGGCCGTGTTGTCGACGGCGAGGATGTCGATCGGCGCCTCCTTCTCCAGGCGGTACTCGTTCACGCCGATGATCTTCTCGACGCCCGAGTCGATGCGGGCCTGCTTGCGGGCCGAAGCCTCCTCGATACGCATCTTCGGAATACCGGTCTCGATGGCCTTGGCCATGCCGCCCAGCTTCTCGATCTCCTGGATGTGCTCCCAGGCCTTGTGTGCGATCTCGTTGGTCAGCGACTCCACGTAGTAGGAACCGGCCCACGGGTCTACCTCGCGGCAGATCGAGGTCTCCTCCTGGATGTAGATCTGCGTGTTACGCGCAATACGTGCCGAGAAGTCCGTCGGCAGGGCGATAGCCTCGTCCAGTGCGTTGGTGTGCAGCGACTGCGTGTGGCCGAGGGCGGCGCCCATGGCCTCGATCGTCGTGCGGGCCACGTTGTTGAACGGGTCCTGCTCCGTGAGCGACCAGCCCGACGTCTGCGAGTGGGTACGCAGCGCCAGCGACTTGGGGTTCTTCGGGTTGAACTGCTTGACGATCTTTGCCCACAGCATGCGGGCGGCACGCATCTTGGCGATCTCCATGAAGTGGTTCATGCCGATGGCCCAGAAGAACGACAGACGCGGTGCGAAGGCGTCGATCGACATGCCGGCGTTGATACCTGCGCGCAGGTACTCCAGACCGTCGGCCAGCGTGTAGGCCAGCTCGATGTCGGCCGTGGCGCCCGCCTCCTGCATGTGGTAACCCGAAATCGAGATCGAGTTGAACTTGGGCATGTTCTTCGAGGTGTACTCGAAGATGTCGGCGATGATGCGCATCGAGAACTCGGGCGGGTAGATGTAGGTGTTGCGCACCATGAACTCCTTGAGGATGTCGTTCTGGATCGTACCCGAGAGCTGGTCGAGCGTGCAGCCCTGCTCCAGACCCGTGACGATGTAGAAGGCCAGGATGGGCAGCACGGCGCCGTTCATGGTCATCGACACCGACATGCGGTCGAGCGGAATGCCGTTGAAGAGGACCTTCATGTCCTCGACCGAGCAGATCGAGACACCGGCCTTGCCCACGTCGCCCACCACGCGCGGGTGGTCGGCGTCGTAGCCGCGGTGCGTTGCCAGGTCGAAGGCCACCGACAGACCCTTCTGTCCGGCAGCCAGGTTGCGGCGGTAGAAGGCGTTGGACTCCTCGGCGGTCGAGAAGCCGGCATACTGGCGGATGGTCCACGGACGCATGACGTACATCGTGGAGTAGGGACCGCGCAGGAAGGGGGCGATACCTGCCGCATAGTTCAGGTGCTCCATGCCTTCGAGGTCTTCGGCCGTATAGGTGCCCTTGACGGGAATGCGCTCGGCCGTGAGCCACGGTTCCACCTCACCGCAGCCTTTCGAGGCGCAGCAGTTCTTCTGTGCGCCTGCATCGTATCTCAGTTCTGAAAATTTCGCTCTCATGATTAGATTCCCATCTCTTTAAGGTAGAACTTCAGTGTTTCGAGCACGTTCGACTTCACGTTGATGAAGTTCGTGATGCCCTGTGCCTCCAGCTCGGGCGTGCAGGCGGGAGCTCCGGCAACGACGAGGATCGCGCGGCCGGCGAGCAGCTCCTTGACCTTGGGTGCCACCTCGGCGTAGTCGTCGTCGCTCGAGCAGACCACCACGATCTCGGCCTTCGAGGCGAGGGCCGCCTCGACGCCCTCCTCAACCGACTTGAAGAAGGTGTTGTCGATGACGCGGATGCCGGCGCAGGCGAAGAAGTTGCACGAGAACTGGGCGCGGGCGCGGGCCATGGCCAGGTTGCCGCAGGTGAGCATGAAGGCCTTGGGGCTCTTGCCCGAGCGGTCGACATGCAGACGCATCTCCTCGAAGGCCATGGCGCCGCGGTAGGGCACGAGGACGTTGCCCTCGGCCGTCGGACGCGTCACGGCCTCGGCCGTAACCTCCTTGGGGGCAACCTCCGTGAAGTTGGGATACTGGTTGGCGCCGAGCAGGGCCTGACGGCGCGTGGCGATGTTCTTGTCCTTGGCGGCGGCCGAAGCCTTCACGCGCTCGACGATCATGCCCGACTTGTAGGCCTCGGTGTAGCCGCCCTTCTCCTCGATCTCGATGAAGAGCTTCCACGCCTCGGCAGCGATCGACTGCGTGAGGTTCTCGATATAGTACGAACCGCCGGCCGGGTCGACGACCTGGTCGAAGTGCGACTCGTGCTTGAGCAGCAGCTCGACGTTGCGGGCGATGCGCTTGGCAAACTCCGTGGGGGCCTCGAAGGCGCGGTCGAACGGCGTCACCTCCAGCGAGTAGACACCGCCGATGGCGGCCGACATGGCCTCGGTCGTGCCGCGCAGCATGTTGACGTAGGGGTCGTATGCCGTCTGGTTCCACGTCGAGGTCACGGCGTGCGTGAACATCTTGCAGGGACAGTTCTTCGCGGGGTTATAGGCTTTCACGATGTTGGCCCACAACATACGGCCTGCACGCAATTTGGCGATTTCCATGAAGTAGTTCGAGGTGATGGCCTGCGAGAAACGGATCTTTTTAGCGGCCTCTTCGATCGTGAAGCCCATATCCATCAGGCGTACCAGATAGTCGTGACCGGCAGCAAGCGAGAAGGCGAGCGCCTCTACGATCGTCGAGCCGGCGTTGCTGAAGATTTCGCCCGATACCGTGATTACGCGGATACCTTTGTAGGTTTTGGTTTTCCGAACCAGGTCGGCGATCTTTTCGAAACATTTGGCACCGTTCTCCGAACAGAAGCTGCCTTTCGAAGTCAGTTTCTTGACCAGCGGGTCGATGCAGAAATTGATGTGCACCTCTTCCGCAGGCAGTTGTTCCTTTTCGATCTTTGCGATCACCAACTCTGCCACATGGGCGGTTTTACTGCCGCTGAAGGTAATTTCGACTGCAGGGATGTGAATATCCTTGAGCAGCGTATTCAGATCTTCTGCAGAGAAGGTCTCCGGAACGATCTGGAATTCGATCGAATCGACGCCCGCATTGAGGATCTTGAGCGCGATGGCGTTCGCCTCCTTGGGGCAATTGACGATGACCGTCTGGTGGATCTTCCAGCGGTTGTGGGCGCGGGTACCCCGCACGTAGGGGAAAACCCCGGCTTCGGAGCCGAGGAACTTCAGTCCGGCGAGGTTTTCAGCCCGGTAGTAGGGACGGACGTTGAAACCTTCCGGCGTTTTCCACACCAATTTACGCTCGTAGTCCGCACCTTTGAGGTCGGCCTTGATTACCTCCTCCCACTGCTCGGTCGAAACCGGCGGAAATTCGGTAAACAACTTTTCACGTTTGGTAGTTGCCATAATAAATTAGAGATTAGTATTGAAATATGTTCAATTGCTTTTAAACTGCCCGTAAAGATATAAAATAATTGCCGGATTGTAAGCAAGAAATGCGGAAAATAGCCGGTTTGTATCAACGAAGGCTCTTTTCGGCGGAGGTTTTGGAAATGCCCGGATCATGAATGGGACGATTTTTTGAAAAAATGCTATTTTCCGGAAAATAATGTCTGAAATCGACCGGTATGACGAATTTTCAGGCTATTTTTTCGGGAAAAGTTGTTTTTT
>OKUQ01001448.1_pt1 | contig 10676 bp, 10 predicted proteins | sample 1606811 | NCBI WGS metagenome assembly OKUQ01 (sample SAMEA3882546, study PRJEB24775) | human gut metagenome | biome: human-associated habitat; feature: intestine environment; material: feces | place: Netherlands | collected 2009/2010
GGGGAAGGCTTGGGGGGCTTTACTGCGCGTTGATCTTGTTGCCGGCGCTGCCGAAGATGTCCTTCCAGGCGCCATCCATCTTGGCGGCCTCGTCCTGGGCCAGCTGAGCTTCCTCCTCGGCGGTCACATCGCCATCGGGGGTCTGGCCCAGGATCAGCAGCGCCACATAGTTGCCGCTGACGAACAGACGGGCCTGCTCCACCATGGGAACGTTCATGTTATACATCTTGTTGTAGTCCAGCACCTGCTGATAGCGTTCACGCAGCAGACCGGCCGCGGTGTCGGCGTAGCCGTCCTTGACCTTGAGAACAACGGCGGTGCTGGGGTCAAGGGCGCTCATGGAGCTGGCCTCGGACGCCCAGCTGTCCACCTGGGACATATCCAGGCCGTAGTAGTTGGTCATGCGGTCCTCGTCATCCTGCGCGTCACAGCCGTAGCTGTCGCCCAGAGTCTCCTTCAGCTTGTCCAGTACCTCTTGGGCCGTCAGGTCCACGTCGGTCTTGCCGCCGTTGTCATCCTGCTTGCTGCCGCAGGCGGCCAGAGAGAGCACCATCACCAGTACCAATACAGCACAAATAAACTTTTTCATCGTACATACTTCCTTTCTTTTGGCGGGCTGTGTCTCCGGGTGGGACACAGTGTCCTTTTCTTTGTACACCCCTTAGATGCGCGCAGGGCAAAAAAGGTTCCATGGCTTTTGAAAGAATTTTTCTGTCCGTTTTTTTGGACAGCAGCCTTGCTATGATGGGGAAAACACAGCAAGGAGGACGTTTTTATGACAGCCATCACGATGATCTGCACGGTGTGCGGGGCGGCAGCGCTGAGCCGGGGCATACTGCGGCTGCTGGACGTTATCGACGGACAGGCGCGCTGACGCAAGTAGACGTTGACAAGTTTTCTATCTGCCTATATAATATTTTCACCCAAAAAAGGCGATATCATCTCGCTAACTTTTTGTTTATGCTAATATTCTATATCAGATAGAGAGGTCTTGTATGGATATCTTTGAGAAGTGCTTTGCGCCGTCCCTGGCGGGGGAATTGAAGGAAAAGGGCGTATACCCCTACTTTCACGCCCTGCAGTCCCGGCAGGATGTGGAGGTGCAGATGGAGGGCAAGCGCCGCATCATGCTGGGCTCCAACAACTATCTGGGACTGACTACGGACCCGGAGGTCATCGAGGCCGGCATCCGGGCGCTGGAGCAGTACGGCACCGGGTGCTCCGGGTCGCGGTTCCTCAACGGCACGCTGGAGATGCATCTGGAGCTGGAGGCGGAGCTGGCGAGGTTCCTGCGGAAGCCGGGGGTGGTGACCTTCGGCACCGGGTTCCAGTCCAACGTGGGCATTATCTCCGCCCTGGTGGGGCGGCACGACTACGTGATCTGTGACCGGGAGAACCACGCCAGCATCTACGCCGGGTGCCAGCTGTCCTACGGCAAAATGCTGCGCTATCGCCACAGCGACATGGCGGAGCTGGAAAAGTGCCTGCAGAAGGTGCCGGAGACGGCCGGAGCGCTGATCGTCACCGACGGTGTGTTCTCCATGGGCGGCGACATCGCCAAGCTGCCGGAGATCTGCGCCCTGGCGAAGCAGTACGGCGCACGGGTCATGGTGGACGACGCTCACGGGCTGGGCGTGCTGGGCGAGGGCGGCCGGGGCACGGCCAGCTACTTTGGCCTGGAGGACCAGGTGGACGTGTACATGGGGACCTTCTCCAAGTCGCTGGCGTCGCTGGGCGGCTATATGGCCGCCAGCGCGGAGGTGGCGGATTTCGTGCGGCACGCATCGCGGCCATTCATCTTCTCGGCGTCCATCCCGCCGGCCAACTGCGCCACGGCGCTCTCGGCCCTGCGGAAGCTGGAGGCGCATCCGGAGCTGCCGGAGCGCCTGCGCCAGCTGAGCCTGTATGCCCGGAAGGGGCTGACGGACCGGGGACTGACCATCCGGCCCTCGGCGCTGGAGGCACCCACGCCTATCATCCCCATCTACACCTATGAGACGTACCGGACGCTGCGGGTAGCGGCGGAGATCTACGACCGGGGCGTGTATGTGAACCCCACGCTGCCGCCGGCCACACCGGAGGGCGAGGCGCTGCTGCGGACCAGCTATATGGCCACCCACACGGAGGCCCTGCTGGACGAGGCCATGGACATCATCGGGGAGGTGATGGCCCATGAGTAAGGTCGCTGTCGTCACCGGCGGCACCTCCGGCATCGGGCGGTCTACCGCCCTGGCGCTGAAGGACGCGGGCTATACCGTGTATGAGCTGTCCCGCCGGGCGGAGGGCGTGGAGGGTCTGCACCACATCGCCGCCGACGTGACGGACCAGCAGGCAGTCAACGACGCCGTGGCGCAGATCATGGCGGCGGAGGGGCACATCGACGTGCTGGTGAACAACGCGGGCTTCGGCATCTCCGGGGCTATCGAGTTCACGGAGACGGCGGAGGCCAAGGCGCTGTTCGACGTCAACTTCTTCGGCATGGTGAACATGAACCGGGCCGTGGTGCCCCTGATGCGGCAGGCGGGCCGGGGAAGGATCGTGAACCTGAGCTCCGTGGCCGCGCCGGTGCCCATCCCCTTCCAGGCCTATTACTCCGCCACCAAGGCGGCTGTCAACGCCTACACCATGGCGCTGGCCAACGAGCTGCGGCCCTTCGGCGTGACGGTATGCGCCGTGATGCCGGGGGATATCCACACGGGCTTCACCGCCGCGCGGCGGAAGGTCAGTGCGGGAGACGACATCTATCAGGGACGCATCTCCCGGTCCGTGAAGCGCATGGAGCACGATGAGGAGACGGGCATGGACCCGGCCAAGGCCGGGGCGTACATCGCCAGTGTGGCCATGCGGGAGGGACATCACCACCCGCTGTACGCCATACGCTTCGACTACAAGTTCTTCACCTTCCTGGCCAAGGTGCTGCCAGCACGGTTTTTAAACTGGCTCATCTACTGCCTGTACGGAAAATAAAGACAAAGGCCCTCCCCGGTGGGGAGGGCCTTCCTTTACACGATACGCCGCCCCCGGCTGAGCCGGGGGCGGCGTGGTTCACTTCTTCAGCTGAAGGGTCTTTTCGTAGGCGGCGATGACAGCGTTCATGGCGGCGGCGCGGAGGCCCCCCTCCTCCAGCGCGCGGACACCGGCAATGGTGGTGCCGCCGGGGGAACAGATCTCGTCCTTCATCTGTCCGAAGGGCTTGCCGCTTTCCAGGGCCAGCCGGGCCGCGCCCAGCAGCATCTGGGCCGCGAAGGTGTTGGCCTTGTCACGGGGCAGGCCGCAGGTGACGGCACCGTCGGCCAGGCCCTCCATGAACAGGCAGGCAAAGGCACCGCCGCAGCCGGCCACGGCGCTGCCCGCGTCGATCAGGTGCTCCGGCAACGCCTCCAGCCGTCCGGAGGCGGCCATGTCCGCCAGGAAGGCGTCCAGCTGTGGTTTCGTCAGCAGGGCGTTGGCATCGTACAGCGTCAGCCCCGCCCCCACGGCGCAGGCGGTGTTGGGCATGATACGCAGGATGGGGCAGCCGGGAGCAGCCTGCTCCAGCGCGGCGATGGTGACGCCGGCGGCCATGGACACCAGCACGGGCTTGTCCGTCCGCTGCGCCAGCGTGGGGGCCAGCTGGGCCAGCACGCCGGCGATGAGGTTGGGCTTGACGCCCAGGAAGATATAGTCACAGGCAGCGGCGATGTGGGCAGCGGTGTCCGCCCGGGCCCCCAGCTCTGCTGCCAGGGCCTCCGCCTTGGCGGGAGTGCGGTTGTTGAGATACACATCTAAGGGAGAGACTTCCCTGACCAGGGCGCGGGCCAGCGCCCCACCCATGTTGCCGGTGCCGATAAAGCCATAGGTCATGGTGATACACCTCGTTCCTGATTTTTTGTCCATTATAATGCAGCGTGAGACGGAGTGCAACAAATAAATTCCCGCGGCGGGAGTTTCGCCGCCGCGGTGAGGACGAGGGACCCCTCATCCGGCGCTGTGCGCCACCTGTCTCCCTGCGGGTCGGTCCGCGGGTCTGACACGCCACCGGCGTGTCATTCAATACCGCGGACCCATCAAGGGGAAGGCTAACGGGGGTACGCCATTCAACACCGCGAACCATCAAGGGGGAAGGCTTGGGCTTGTGCGGCCTGGGATCCCGTCTCCCTGTGACCTCATCAGGGGGAAGGCTGACGCCTGCGGACGGGAGGGGGGACGAAGATAGGATGGAAGTTGGGAGTGAAAACACATGGAAAAAGGAATGGAATTTCTGCCGGTGAGCCGGGAGGAGATGATCGACCGGGGCTGGTATTACTATGACTTTCTGGTGGTGACGGCGGACGGGTATATCGACCACCCCAGCTTCGGCACCACACTGATCGCGCGGCTGCTGGAGAGCAGGGGCTATCGGGTGGCGATACTGCCCCAGCCGGACTGGCACTCGGCGGAGGACTTCCGGGCCATGGGCAAGCCCCGGTACGGGGTGCTGATCGGCGGGGGGAACCTGGACTCGATGGTGGCCCACTACACGGTGGCCAAGCGGCGGCGGACCCGGGACCTGTACAGCGAGGGCGGAGAGATGGGCAAGCGGCCGGATCGGCCCACCATCGTGTACGCCAACCGGGTGCGGGAGGCGTGGCCGGACGTGCCCATCGTTATCGGCGGGCTGGAGGCGTCGCTGCGGCGGTTCGCCCACTACGACTACTGGGACGACAAGGTGCGGCGGAGCATACTGTTCGACGCGCCGGCGGACCTGCTGGTGTACGGCATGGGGGAGAGCGCCACGGCGGAGATCGCCCGGCGTCTGGCGAGGAAGGCACCGCCGTCGGAGCTGACGGATATACCGGGGACGGCGTACATCACCGACCAGGTGGGTGAGCTGAAGTTCCACAGGGCGGACGCGCCGGGGTATGAGGCGGTATGCGCGGACAAGGCGGCCTATGCCCGGGCGACGAAGATCGAATACGACGAGCATGATCCCATCCGGGGCTGCGCGGTGGTGCAGCCCTGCGAGGGGCGGTATCTGGTGGTGAACCCGCCGGCGCGGCCGCTGCGGCGGGAGGAGCTGGACGCCCTGTACGCCCTGCCCTACACCCGGCAGGTGCATCCCATGTATAAGAACGGCATACCGGCCATCGAGGAGGTACAGTTTTCCATCACCCACAACCGGGGATGCTTCGGCGGGTGCAACTTCTGTGCGCTGGCCTTCCACCAGGGGCGGATGGTCACCAGCCGGTCCATCGAGTCGGTGCTGGAGGAGGCGGAGCTGCTGACCCGCGAGCCGGGGTTCAAGGGGTACATCCACGACGTGGGCGGGCCAAGCGCCAACTTCCGCCACACCAGCTGCCAGAAGCAGAAGCGGTGCGGTATGTGCAAGAACCGCAGCTGCCTGGCGCCGGAGCCGTGCCCGAACCTGGACGCGGATCACTCGGAGTACACGGAGCTGCTGCGGCGGATGCGGGAGCTGCCGGGGATCAAGCGGGTGTTCGTGCGGAGCGGCATCCGGTACGACTATATGCTGCAGGACAAGGACAGGTCGTTCTTTAAGGAGCTGGTGAAGTACCATATCTCGGGACAGCTGAAGGTGGCGCCGGAGCACTGCGTCAGCTCGGTGCTGGACTACATGGGAAAGCCGCACTTTGACGTGTTTCTGAAGTTCTGGCGGCAGTACCAGAAGCTGAACGAGGAGGGTGGCACGGAGCAGTATCTGGTGCCGTATCTGATGTCCAGCCACCCAGGATGTACCCTCAGCGACGCGGTGGAGCTGGCGGAGTTCCTGCACAAAAACGGCAGGACGCCGGAGCAGGTGCAGGATTTCTATCCCACGCCGGGAACGCTGTCCACCTGTATGTATTACACGGGCATCGATCCGCGGGATATGTCGGAGGTGTATGTGGCCAGGGATCCCAAGGAGAAGGCCATGCAGCGGGCGCTTTTGCAGTGGTCGCGGCCGGAGAAGCGGGCGCTGGTGGTGGAGGCCCTGGAGGAGACGGGGCGGACAGACCTGATCGGGTACGAGAAGAAGTGCCTGATCCGGCCGCGGAAAGGGGAGCCCTACGGTCAGCCGCCGGTCAAGCCGGAGAGGCCGGAGAGGCCGGAGAGACAGCCGCGGCGGAAAAAGGAGGCCTCCGGCAACCGGGGGCGGCGGGGGACGCCCACGGCGAAGCCGCTGGCGCAGAAGGGGAAGATGTCGCCACGGAAGAAGGCGGCCTTCGCCAAGAAACGAAACGGGAAATAACGACGACAGAGCGCCCCGCTGCTGCGGGGCGCTCTGCTTTTTGCGGGGCGGCCGGGGCGGCAGAGCGGGGGAAAAGACGGTGGGACTGTCAGATAAGGGGGGATGATAAAAAATGTGACGGTTTCTGCGGAATGTTGGAGGCAATGCGGCGAAAAAAAGCTTGTGTTAGCACAGGGTTTTTATTATAATAAAAAAGAAGTGTCAAGATGCCGGTACCACACGTTAAGATTTCGACAAGAAATCGGAAGGGCGGGGTCGGCGCCGTGCCGCTTCTGCCGTTTTACGACGCGACGCGGCACAAAAATTTTACCGGATGTAAAAGGTGAAAGACGAATGGAAAAAAAGAAGAAAATCAGGTTCATCGTGGTGTGGCTGCTGATCACCGCGGCGTTCCTGGCCGGTTCTCTGCTGGTTCCCGGACACGGGAAGTCAGAGTCGGTGCAGGAGGCCATGCGTGACGCAGTGCTCCACGGGACGAACCGCATCAGCCTGTTCGGGCTGAAGGACGTGAACCCGGCGTACATATCCTCGCTGGTGGTGGTGGGCGCACTGCTGCTGGCGGCGATACTGCTGCGGGTGTTCGTTATCCCCCGGTTCAAGATGGTACCGGGAAAGCTGCAGATGGCGCTGGAGACCGTGGTAGGGCTGTTCGACGGGATGGCCAAGGGCAACAGCCCGCATCGCAACAAGTTCCTGGGCGCATACATCTTCGGCGCGGGCGTGTACATCTTCGTGGGAACGCTGTTTGAGCTGTTCGGCTTCCAGGCCATCACCACGGGCGGACACACCATCGCGCTGCCGGCCCCGCTGTCGGACGTGAACGCGGCCATCTCCCTGGGCTGCCTGTCCTACGGCGTGATCCTGGTGGGCGGCATCGTGGCCAACGGCGCAAAGGGCGCGGGCAAGGCCCTCAAGGATTTCTCCCTGCCCATCTCCATGAGCTTCCGTATGTTCGGCGCGCTGCTCAGCGGCCTGCTGGTGACGGAGCTGGTGTACTATTATGTGTCCCTGAGCTTCGTTGTGCCGGTGGTGGTGGGCGTGCTGTTCACGCTGCTCCACGCGCTGATCCAGGCCTACGTGCTGACCACGCTGACCTCCATGTTCTACGGAGAGACTACGGAAAAGCACGCACCCAAGCCCAAGAAAAACAAAAAAATCAAAGCTGAAACTGTAAATAACTGACGGAGGAAAGAGAAACCATGAAAAAGCTGTTCAATAAGAAGGCCTTTGCCCTGCTGCTGTGCCTGGTGCTGGCACTGACTGCCCTGCTCACCGTGACCGCGTTCGCCGATACCGCACCTGCCGACGGCACCGCCGCCCAGACCGAGGAAGCAGCCGACAGCGGCGTGAGCGCCAAGGCTATCGCTTCCGGTGTTGCCATCGGTGTGGCTGCCGCCGGCGGCGCAATCGGTATGGGTATGGCTATCGCCAAGTCCGCCGAGGGTATCGCCCGTCAGCCGGAGGCCGAGGGTAAGATCCGCACCACCATGATGCTGGGTCTGGTGTTCCTGGAAACGGCTATCATCTATGCCCTGCTGGTGGTCATCCTGATCATCTTCGTGCTGTAAGAAACGGGGAGAGAAGCTATGAATATCCCTCTGAATATTGATTGGCAGCAGATATTGCTGCACTTCTTCAACTTCTCCATCCTGGTGGGCGGTCTGTATCTGCTGCTGTTCAAGCCGGTGAAGCGCTTTATGGAAAAGCGCGAGAAGCACTATGCGGATATGGAAGCCGCCGCCGTGGCGCGGGAGAAGGACACCGAGGCGCTGAAGGACGCCATGGCCCAGCGGGAGGCGGACTTTGACGCCGTGCTGGAGGAGAAGCGTGCCGCCGCCGCCAAGGAGGCGGAGGCCTTTGCCCAGCAGCAGCGCGACGCGGCCAAGGCGGACAAGATCCTGTCCGATGCCAAGGACGCCGCCGAGAGCGAGCGCCAGAAGATCGTGGCCGAGGCCAACCGCGAGGCGGTGGCTATTGCCGAGGACGCCATGGAGAAGCTGATGGCCGCCCAGACGGCCCAGGCCTATGACGCCTTCGTGAATGCCGCGAAGGAGGAACAGAATGAACACTGATGCACGCCTGACGGCGAAACTGCTCAGCGCTTGTCCGCCGGACAGCGCGCAGAAAGAGAAGCTGGAGGATGTGCTGTCGAAAAAGTACGGCAAGGCCGTCGAGCTGGTCTGGCAGGAGGACCGCACCGCACAGGGCGGATTCCGCATTGAGCTGGGCAGCGAGGTCATCGACTGGACGGCGGAGGGCCGGCTGGAGCAGCTGAAGGAACGGCTGACCGGACTGAAGAGTGAGGGCTCCGTCATCCCCCTGATCCGGGACGCGGTGAAGAGCTGGGTGCCGGAGGTATGCGCCCGCGAGGTGGGCAGCGTACTGACCGTGGCGGACGGGATCGCCTATGTGGAGGGCCTGGAGGGCGCTACCTACGGCGAGATCCTGCTGTTTGAAGGCGGCATCCGGGGCATGGTGCAGGAGCTGCGCTCCGGCCGTATCGGCTGCATCCTGTTCGGCCGCGTGGAGGAGGTCAGCGAGGGCACGGCGGTGTACCGCACCGGCAAGACCGCCGGTATCGGCGTGTCCGACGGTATGATCGGCCGCGTGGTGGACGCCCTGGGCGCGCCCATCGACGGCGGCGGAGACATCCGGGTGGACGAATACCGCATGATCGAGAGCCCGGCACCCGGCATTATTGACCGCCAGCCGGTGAATACCCCCATGCAGACAGGCATTCTATCCATCGACTCCATGTTCCCCATCGGTCGGGGCCAGCGTGAGCTGATCATCGGCGACCGCCAGACCGGCAAGACCGCTATCGCCATCGACACCATCCTGAACCAGAAGGGGAAGGATATGATCTGCATCTACGTGGCCATCGGCCAGAAGGCCAGCTCCGTGGCGCAGATCGCCGAGCTGCTGCGGAAGCACGACGCCATGCGCTACACCATCGTCGTGTGCGCCGGCGCGGGCGAGTCCGCGTCCATGCAGTACATCGCGCCCTATGCCGGCGCGGCCATCGGCGAATATTTCATGAACAAGGGCAAGGACGTGCTGATCGTGTACGACGATCTGAGCAAGCACGCCATCGCTTACCGTGCGCTGAGCCTGCTGCTGGGGCGGTCCCCCGGACGCGAGGCGTATCCCGGCGACGTGTTCTATCTGCACTCCCGTCTGCTGGAGCGCGCGGCGCGGCTCAGCGACGAGCGCGGCGGCGGCAGCATGACCGCCCTGCCCATCGTGGAGACCCAGGCGGGCGACGTGTCGGCCTATATCCCCACCAACGTCATCTCCATCACCGACGGTCAGATCTTTCTGGAGAGCAGTCTGTTCTTCTCCGGCCACCGGCCGGCGGTGAACGTGGGTCTGTCCGTGTCCCGTGTGGGCGGCGCGGCCCAGACCAAGGCTATGAAGAAGGCCGTGGGCACCCTGCGTCTGGATCTGGCGCAGTACCGCGAGATGGAGGTGTTCACCCAGTTCTCCAGCGATCTGGACGAGGAGACGAAGAGCCAGCTGGCCTACGGCCAGAGCCTGATGTATATCCTGCGGCAGGGGCGCAGCGCCCCGCTGAGCCAGGGACAGCAGATCGTCACGCTGGTGACGGCCATGGCGCACCTCTATCAGCAGGTGCCGGTGGCCCAGGTGTGCGCCCTGCGGGACTTCCTGCTGGGCGAGTTCGCCGCGCAGCGGCAGAGCCTGATGCTCCAGCTGGAGCAGGGCGCGGCGCTGGACGACGAGCTGCGTGGCCAGATCAACGACTTTGCCAGGACCGCGCTGGAGAAATTCAAGCGCACGGGCGGGCGGTGAGCGCATGGCCAGCACCAGTGAGATCCGCCGGCGCATCGGAGGCGTACGGCAGACCCAGAAGATCACCCACGCCATGTATCTGATCTCCCAGGCGAAGCTGCGGAAGGCCAAGCAGGATCTGGACAACACACGGCCTTATTTCCAGGCATTGCAGACGGAGATCGGCCGCGTGTTCAACGCGGACAGCACCATAGAGAGCCGGTATGTGGATCCGGTGGATCCCAATGCCAAGCCCCTGCCCGGCGTGCCGGCGTGCCTGCTGATCACGGCGGACAAGGGACTGGCCGGCGCGTACAACCAGAACGCCATCCGGCAGGCGCAGCAGCTGCTGACCGCCCACGGCGACGCGGCGTTGTATGTGGTGGGCGAGTACGGCCGGCGCTGGTTTGCCCAGCGGGGGATCGCCATCGAGGAGAGCTTTCACTACACGGCGCAGAACCCTACGCTGGACCGGGCGCGGCACATCGCGGAGCTACTGCTGGAACGGTTCGACGCGGGAGAGATCAGCGCGGTATGGGTCATCTATACCGACATGAAGAACGGCCTGGAGGCTGTGGTGCGGCAGGAGAGGATCCTGCCGATGCACCGGGAGCACTTTCACGCCGCCGCGGCGGCTGCCGCCGGGGATAAGGCGTATGAGTTCGTGCCGTCCGCAGGG
>OKUQ01001451.1_pt1 | contig 10669 bp, 11 predicted proteins | sample 1606811 | NCBI WGS metagenome assembly OKUQ01 (sample SAMEA3882546, study PRJEB24775) | human gut metagenome | biome: human-associated habitat; feature: intestine environment; material: feces | place: Netherlands | collected 2009/2010
AGCCGGCAGGAGGTTTCCGAGGTGCTCTCCGGCTGCGGCGTGGAGGAATCGAAGCTTGCAAAATTCAACGTCGAGTTTGACCAGCACTTCGGCGCCGACGCGGCGCTCAGCCCTGCGAACCTGATTGACGCAAAGAAGTTCCAGCTCAAAACACCGGATGTGACCATTCAGGTCAACCCCGAGCGCACCGACCTTGTCCAGACGCGCGTCATCGGCGGCGTCAAGTACCTGCTGATCTGCGCCGACGACGGTGTAGAAGTCAACGGCATCCAGGTCGATCTGGAGGAATGACTTCCGTATACAGAAAACCAGCACCTTCTTTTGAAGGTGCTGGTTTTCTATGAAATTACGAAAGCAAAACGGCGTCCGTCTCTTCCTGCTGCCCTGCCAGCGCGGCAAAGCGGTCGAGAAGGTCCTTCTTCGTCAGCTTTTTCTTTTCTTCGCCCGCAATATCGAGGATGATGTGTCCCTCGTTCATCATGATCAGCCGGTTGCCGTGGGCAATGGCGTCTTTCATGTTGTGGGTGATCATGAGCGTGGTCAGCCCGTGCTCCTGCACGATGCGGTCGGACAGGTCGAGGACCTTGGCCGCCGTACGCGGGTCGAGGGCCGCGGTATGCTCGTCGAGCAGCAGCAGCTTCGGCTGCTGCAGGGCCGCCATCAAAAGCGTCAGCGCCTGCCGCTGGCCGCCGGAGAGCAGGCCGACCTTCGCGGTCATCCGGTCCTCGAGGCCAAGATCCAGCGCGTGCAGCCGCTTCTGGTATTCGGCGCGTTCAGCCTTGGTGATGCCCCAGCGGAGGCCGCGGTGCTGCCCGCGGCGGGCGGCAAGGGCCAAATTCTCCTCGATCTGCATGGTGGGCGCGGTGCCCATCATCGGGTCCTGGAACACACGGCCGAGGAAGGCCGCGCGCTTATGCTCCGGCAGGCCGGTGACGTCGGTGCCGTCGATGACGATCTTACCGCTGTCGATCTGGAAAGAGCCCGCGATGGCGTTCAGCATGGTCGACTTGCCCGCGCCGTTGCCGCCGATGACGGTGACGAAATCGCCGTCGTTGAGGGTCAGGTTCAGATCGTTCAGCGCGGTCTTTGCGTTGACGGTGCCGGGGTTAAAGGTCTTGCACACATTGATGAGTTCAAGCATGGTGTGTTTCCTCCTTTTTTGCCTTGCCGCGGAACATCTTGCCCTTCCAGTACGGGATGGCCAGGAACAGCGCGACGATCAGCGCCGTGATGAGCTTGAGGTCGTTCGTGTTGAGGCCGAGCTGCAGGACGATCTGGAGCACGAAATAGTAGATCACCGCGCCGATCGACACGGCCAGCAGCTTGAGGCCGAAGTTCGTAAAGAGCTTGCTGAAAATGACCTCGCCGATGATGACGGCAGCCAGGCCGATGACGATCGCGCCGCGGCCCATGTTCACATCCGCCGCGCCCTGGAACTGCGCGAGCAGCGCGCCGGAGAGGGCGACGAGTCCATTGGAGAGCATGAGGCCGAAAACGACGTTCGCGTTCGTGTTGATGCCCTGCGCACGGGCCATATTCTGGTTCGCGCCGGTGGCACGGATGGCGCAGCCGCGCTCCGTACCGAAGAACCAGTACAGAAGCGCGATCACGGCAAACGTGAAAAGAAGCAGGATCGGAAGCGGATTTTTCAGGCTCAGCTCGCGCACATAGCGCTGCGAGACCATCAGCGGATATTTATCCACGCCGACGGCCTGATTGGCCTTGCTGTCCATGATGCGCAGGTTGATGGAGTAGAGTGCGAGCTGCGTCAGAATGCCGGAGAGGATCGCGGGGATGCCGCATTTGGTGTGGAACATGCCCGTCACGAAGCCTGCCAGCATACCGCAGGCAAACGCGCACAGCAGCGCCAGCCACGGGTTCACCCCAGCGCGGATGAGCATGACGGCGGCCGCGCCGCCGGTGGCGATGGAGCCGTCGACGGTCAGATCCGCAACGTCCAGAATACGGAAGGTGATGTACACGCCGATGGCCATCAGGCCCCAGATGAGGCCCTGAGCCGCCGCGCCGGGCAGCGAATTGAGTAGCGCAGAGAGGAAGCTCATAATCATTCTCCTTGTCAGTCTGCGCCTGCAATCGACCGGCAAAGGGTTCCGGTTATCGGCCGATTGCAGGGGCAAACGGTTTTTGCAGTTCCGCCGGTCACGGGTGAATGCCCGTGACCGGTCAAAGTGTCAGATTCAGCCGTCGATCGCCTCATAGCCATCGAGCGGGGTGATGCCGAGCTGCTCGCAGACGGAAGCGTTGTACTTCGGGGTCGCGTCGGTGTATTCGACGGGCATTGTAGAGATATCGGCCTCGCCCTTGAGGATCTTCGCGGCCATCTTGCCGGTGGTCACGCCGAGATCGTAGTAGCTGATGGACAGCGTCGCCACGCCGCAGCCGCGGCAGAGGCCCTCTTCGCCGCAGATGGCGGGAACGCCGGCAGGGATCAGGACGTTGGCAATGGCCTCGGTGTTGGAGGCGGCGGTGTTATCGGTCGGGATGTAGACAACGTCGGAGAAGTCGGCGGCCTTCTGGGTCACGGAGGAGACGTCGTTGCTGTCGGTGAAGGCGAATTCTTCGCAGGTCACGCCCTGGGCCTCGAGCGCCTTGCGGACCTCGTCGATCTGATAGCGGGAGTTCGGTTCGGCCGAGCAGAACAGCAGGCCGACGGTCTTGGTCTCGGGGAACCAGTCGAGGATCATCTGGGCCTGCGCCTGCAGGTCAGCCAGGTCGGACGTGCCGGAGACGTTGCCGCCGACAGTGCCGTTGAAGTCATCGATATCCAGCGCGACGCCATAGGCCGTGATGGACGTGCCGAGGATGGGGATATCAGCCGTAGCGGAGACAGCGGCAGTCAGCGCCGGGGTTGCATTGGCCATGATGAGGTCCACGCCCTTGGAGACAAAGCCGTTGACGATCGTGCCGCAGTTGACGGAGTCGCCGGAGGCGTTCTGCACGTCGACGGTGACGGCGTCGCCGAGTTCTTCTTTCAGCGCGTCGATGAAGCCCTGGGTCGCAGCGTCGAGCGCCTCATGCTGGACCAGCTGGCAGACGCCGACGGTGTAGGTCTTGCCGCTCTCGGCCGGAGCCTCGGCGGATTCTTCGGCAGCGGGTTCGGTCGTTTCGGTGGTTTCTGCGGTCTCGGTGGACGCGGCGGCGTCCGTGGTGGCAGGCTGGCTGGAGGCGCAGGCGGCCAGGCTCAGGACCATGACGAGCGCCAGAAGCAGTGCAAGCATCTTTTTCATTTTGATTTCGCTCCTTTTCTCATGTATGAACTGGATTGGACGGGGCTGCGCCGCGTACTTGCGGCTGCAGTCCAAAACAAAAAGGAGGCTCTGTCCGCGGAACAGAGCCTCCTTCTGGTTACGAAGAAAAACGCCGGTCTATACGGACAGTCTCTTTTTTTGCGCGCGGTAATACAGGCCCGTGATCTGCTCGCGGGCCTCAATAAAGAGGAAGCTCATCTGGATGGACTTGTTGTTCGGATAACGCTTGGCCATGATAAGCTCCTTTCTGCCGCGCGTGCGGCGTCCTTTTGATGTTTGCTACTATACCGCTTTAAATGCGCAAAGTCAATCGTGAATCTGCCAAATTGTCCTTGCTTTTTTCCGTATCGTTTGTGCATTCCGCAACATGCGCACTGCCCGCCTCCGTGGGGAGGCGGGCGGCAATTCGTTCGTCAGACGTTGGTAAAGTGGTAGGAATGGCCGATATCGTAGGTCATTTTATCGCTTTCAGAGATGAAATCCATGAAGCGGTTGGCCGCGGAGGTCGGCGAGACGTCGCGCAGCGTGCACATGCAGACCGAGCGCGGCGGGATCTCAAACGCCGTGCGGACCGGCAGGATCACGCCCCGGCCGAGGCCGGACTGCGAAAATTCCTCCGTCACGCACGCAACGCCGAGGCCGATCCGCGCCAGCGAGATGAGCAGATTGTGTGAGCCGAGCTCGATCTCCGGCTTCAGGCTGACGCCGTGCTGCTGGAAATACTGCTCGACATAGGCGCGGGAGCTCGCCTTGCGCTCGAGCAGGATGAGCGGGAAGGCCGCGATCTCCTCGAGCGTGTGGGCGTGGTCAAAATCACAGTCGTAATTCGGCGCGGCGACGAAGATCTGGTGGGTATCGAAGCAGTGGCGGATGGAATAGGCGTCCTTGTCCTTCGGCTCGCTGGCAAAGGCGATGTCGACCTGCCCCGCGTGCAGATAGTCGAGGACCATCTGGCTCGTGCCGTTGAGGATGCGGATCTGGATGGCCGGATAGTTCTGATGAAAGGCCTCGAGCCGGGAGACCAGATAGGTCTTCGTTACCGTGTCGCTCGCGCCGATGATCAGCTCGCCCGTGAGCAGCTGGCGCGACTGCGCGAGCTTTTCCTCGCCGCACTGGATGAGGCCGAGGCCGTGCGAGACATAGTCCAGCAGCATCTTCCCCTCGCTCGTCAGTACAACGCCGCGCGTGCTTCTGGAAAACAGCCGTACCTGCAGCTGCTCTTCGAGCTGCTTGATGGACTGGCTGACCGCGGATTGGGAGATATACAGATTCTGCGCCGCGGCGGAGATATTGCCCATGCGGGCGACCTCCTGAAAGACGCGGTAAAGCTCCAATTTGACTGCCATAGCTGCCTCCTGTCATTACGTTTATTAATGGAGTTAATCGCAACGATTAAAAACATCTATTTTACTTATTATCCGACAACGATTATAATATGCGCAGGATGAAAAGTCCAGCATGAAATCAAGTTCATACAGTTGCCAATATAGTTCCGGATACATGGCCCGGATGTTTCTACCGCAGCGCCAGAGCTGCGACTATTGGAAGTTCGCACACGCAGGTCGTCTGTTCCTGCGCGCGGCTTTTTGTCATTGGCAGCAGGTATATCCCCCGCTGTCTATTTTTTATTATGTTTTTGGAGGAAGCTATGCAGGAGCTGAAGGATCGCATCGTCAAGGAGGGCAAGATTCTGCCCGGAAACATTGTAAAGGTCGACGGGTTTCTCAACCACCGCGTCGACTGTGCGTTTATGGGACGCATCGCTGATGAATTCCAGAAATTCTTTGATCTCGACAAAGTAGATCTCATTCTGACAGCTGAAGCCAGCGGCATTGCCCTTTCCGCGATCTGCGCGTACCGGTACGGCAAGCCCATGGTGTATGCGAAAAAGGCCAAGAGCGACAACATCGAGGGCGGCCTGTATCAGAGTGAGATCTTTTCCTATACCTACAAGAAGAAGGTCACGCTGCTCGTCTCCAAGGAATGGCTGCACCCGGGCGACCGTGTGCTCGTGATCGACGATTTCCTTGCCCGCGGCGAAGCGCTGCGCGGCCTCTGCGAGATCGTCCAGGCCGCCGGCGCCGAGCTGGTCGGCATCGGCTGCGCCGTGGAAAAGGGCTTCCAGGGCGGCGGCGACAAGCTCCGCGCAGCGGGTGTCAACCTGCATTCGCTCGCCATCATCGAAAGCGCAGAGCCGGGCAACATCGTCTTCCGTGAGGAGGAGGCATAATGGAAACTGTCCTCATTCTGGATTTCGGCGCCCAGTACAGCCAGCTCATCGCACGCCGCGTGCGTGAGCAGAACGTCTACTGCGAGGTCAAGCCCTGCTCCATCTCCCCTGACGAGATCCGGAAGCTTGCCCCCATCGGCATCATCCTGTCCGGCGGCCCGCAGAGCGTCTATGAATCTGTTTCCCTGCACGTGGATCCTGCGCTGTTTTCGCTCGGGATCCCCGTTCTTGGCATCTGTTATGGATGCCAGCTCATGGCATATTCGCTGGGTGGCACCGTTGCAGCAGCGACGGAAGCGACTGCCCGCGAATATGGCAAGACGCTGACCGAGTTTGACACCCAGAGCGCCATCTTCCATGGTCTGCCCGCGTCCTCCGTGACGTGGATGAGCCACGGCGACTACATCTCGCAGGTCCCCGACGGCTTCACCGTCACCGCGAAGACCGCCGTCTGCCCGACGGCCGCTATGGCCTGTCCGGAAAAGAAGCTCTACGGCGTGCAGTTCCATCCGGAAGTGCAGCATACCGTCCAGGGCAGCGAAATTTTGCGCCGCTTCCTCTATTCCGTCTGCGGCGCCTCCGGCGACTGGACCATGGCGGATTACCGCCAGACCGCCATCCGCGCCATCCGCGAAAAGGTCGGCTCCGGCCGCGCACTGCTGGCGCTGTCCGGCGGCGTGGACTCTTCTGTCGCTGCAGCGCTGATGGCCGAGGCCATCGGCAGCCAGCTCACCTGCGTGTTTGTCGACCATGGCCTGATGCGCAAGAATGAGGGCGATGAGGTCGAAGCCGCCTTCGGCAAATGGGATATCCACTTCATCCGCGTCAATGCGGAGGACCGGTTCCTCTCGAAGCTCGCCGGCGTCACCGATCCGGAGACGAAGCGCAAGATCATCGGCGAGGAATTCATCCGTGTGTTTGAGGCCGAAGCCAAGAAGATCGGCGCCGTCGATTATCTTGTGCAGGGCACGATCTATCCGGACGTCATCGAATCCGGCCTTGGCAAGTCCGCGGTGATCAAGAGCCACCACAATGTCGGCGGTCTGCCCGACTATGTCGATTTCAAGGAGATCATCGAGCCGCTGCGGATGCTCTTCAAGGACGAAGTCCGGCAGCTCGGCCGCGAGCTGGATCTGCCGGAGTATCTGGTCATGCGCCAGCCCTTCCCCGGCCCGGGTCTTGCCATCCGCGTCATCGGCGATATCACGAAGGAAAAGCTCGACACGCTGCGCGATGCCGACTTCATCTTCCGCGACGAGATCGCCAAGGCCGGGCTCGACCGCAGTCTCAGCCAGTATTTCGCGGTCCTCACCTCCATGCGCTCCGTCGGCGTCATGGGTGACGGCCGGACGTATGACTATACGCTGGCGCTGCGCGCGGTCAATACAAGCGACTTCATGACCGCCGACTGGTCCCGCATCCCCTACGACGTGCTCGACCGCATCTCCGTCCGCATCGTCAACGAAGTCCGCGGCATCAACCGCATCTGCTACGACATCACCAGCAAACCCCCCGCAACGATCGAGTGGGAATAAATATTTAGTGTTTTCTGAATCCTGAAAAGCGTTGGTAATACAGCGTTTTTCAGGGTTTTTCTTTTTTAGCGGCTACAAATTGGCTACATTTGCAGCGATTTTTGTAGCCAGAGGCTCACGGCATAATGCCGTCAAGCTGTCTGGCTACCTCCACCTGCTTGTTGGGGTACAGGTGACTGTACGTGTCCATCGTTGTCTGTACCTTTTCATGTCCGAGCCGCTCCGCGATCAGCAGCGGAGAGAAGCCCATCTCCACCAGCAGGCTGGCGTGGCTGTGTCGAATGTCATGCACCCGTATCCGCTTCACGCCCGAAGCCTTGCAGCCATACTCCATTTCGTGGTATAGAAAGCTCTTGGTGTAGGGAAAGAGCCTGTCGTCCTTTTGCAGCCCGTAGCAATGGGACATATACTCCTGCAAACAGTTGCAAAGGCCGTCGGGAATAGGGATAGTACGGATGCTTTTCGGTGTTTTCGGAGTGGTGATAATATCCTCTTTGCCGAGGCGCTGATAGCTCTTGTTCACCGTCAGGGTCTTCTTCTCGAAGTCGATGTCCGACGGTGTGAGTGCCAGCAGCTCTCCCTCCCGAATCCCCGTGTAGTACATGGTCATGAATACCGTGTAGCTGGCGGGACGGTCTTTCATGCTCTCGATAAATGTCTGGAACTCGTCCTTTGTCCAGAACAGCATTTCATCGGCTTTCTTCTTGCCCATGCTCCCCGCCTTGTGGCAGGGATTTTCTTTCAGCCCATAGTATTTGACTGCGTAGTTGAAAATCGCCGTGAGCTGGTTGTTGATGCACTTGAGATAGGTCTGGGCGTAAGGCTTGCCGTTTTCATCCCGGTAGCTGGTCAGGGCGTTCTGCCATTGGCGCACGTGAGTGGGCTTGATCTCGTTCAGCGGGATTTTCTTGAAGAAAGGCGTTACCTTCAGGTCGATCAGCCATTTCTTGCTGGCAACGGTTGAGGGCTTGAGGCGGTGCTCCATATCCTTGACATACAGAGAGATGAAGTCACCGAAGGTCATGCCGAGGCTGCCCGTGGATTGGCTGATAAAGTCACGTTCCCATTGCAGGGCTTCCTTCTTGGTGGCAAAGCCACGCTTCTTCTTGTGGATGGTCTTGCCCGTCCAGTCCGTCACGCGGATCTGGGACATCCAGCGACCGGTGTCGCCGTCTTTTGTTACTGACATTTTTACCTCCTTCCCTCAAGAATCAGGCTTTGATCAGGTTATTCACTCGCTACTCTCGCTTTTACCGTATTCCCTTTCCAGAAACTCCGTCCGCTTTGCGATTCGCTCATCGCGGTCAAGCTCCTCCGGCTCTGTGCATTTGACTGCGTTCGCAGCATAGTATGCAAGCGTCTGCTCCTTCCAGCGCTTATATGCTGCCTGCGTGGAGTTATAGGCGCGAAGCTCGCTGCGCTCGTCCTCCCACTGTTCAAGAAAGAGGCACATATCCGCATTGAACTCCGCCGTGCTCTTTCCATCAAAGGAAACCGAGCACTCCCATTGCTTGCTGCGGGGCGGCTTCTGCACATTGATCTTGAAGTCGATGCCCTCTACCGTTTCCAGCTTAAAGAGAAAGTCCATCACGTCGGAAAGCGTTCTGATCTGCGTTGTACTGGATTCGTAGCCGAGGATATAGGTCGGCGTTGAATCCAACAGGTCGGCAATCTGATTGACAACGGCAATCGACACTTCAATCTCTCCGGTTTCGTACTTCTGTACGGTGCGGAGGGATTTTTTCAGCATCTGTGCCAGCTCGGTCTGGTTCAGCCCTTTGCGTTTTCGGAGCTGCTTGATTCTCTGCCCAATGGCGGGATAATCGAAATTGTCCATGTCTGATTCACCTCGTCCATATCATACCACAGAATAAAGCGAATTGCAAGTACATATTTTTATTTTCTAAAGGCTTGACAGATGCATCTTGTATGCGTATAATTAAATATGTACTCAGGGTGCGCATTTCGGAGGGGCTGGGGAAAGGGGCGTTAACAAAAGATACGCAGACTGAGGGAAATCACATTGAAACAGGAGGTACTATGAGAGCACAGTTTATCACAGCGTCAGAGGTGGCGGAGATCATGGGCATCAGCCGCAGCAAGGCGTATCAGATTGTCCGGGAAATGAACAGAGAGCTGAAATCCCAGGGCTATCTGACCGTAGCCGGAAAATGCCCCGCCCAGTATTTCAAGCAGAAGTTCTACGGCTTCCAGATTCCCGGAGGTGAGCGCAATGACGGAAAATGAGAAAACGACCGCCCTCATCCCATCTGTTGGAGCAGATGGAGGGCAGCCGCCTCACAATTCAACCTACCAGAGCATACCACATGAAACCTGCGAAAGCAATCCCCCGGAGGAAAATATTGAGGAAATGCGTGAGAGAATCCGACGCATGAACGACCCGCATTATCTTCATACGGTTTCCATGACAGAGCTGTATCAGACCGCCTACAAGAGCAGACCGCCCATCATAGACGGTCTGCTCTACTCCGGGGCATATATCCTCGCAGGAGCGCCCAAAATCGGAAAATCATTTCTGGTAGCGCAGCTTGCCTACCATGTCAGCACAGGGCAAAGGCTGTGGGGCTATGAAGTCCACCAGGGTACGGTTCTGTACCTTGCGCTGGAGGATGATTTCCAGAGAATCCAGAGCCGGATGTTTATGATGTACGGCGTGGCGGATACCGCCAGCCTGCATTTTGCAACGGCAGCAAACAAAATCGGAAACGGTCTTGACGAGCAGCTTGAGAATTTCATAAAGGAACACCCCGACACGAAGCTGGTTATCATTGACACCATGCAGAAGATCAGAGAAGCTGGCGGCGAGGCTTACAGCTACGCCAGAGACTATGAGATCATCGGCAGGCTCAAGCGTTTTGCAGACAGACACAGCATTTGCATCGTTACCGTCCATCACACAAGAAAACAGCCAGCCGGGGACAGCTTTGAAACGATCTCCGGCACAACAGGACTTCTCGGTTGTGCAGACGGAGCACTCCTGATGCAGAAGAAGAAACGGACAGCATTGGAGGCCACGGTCGATGCCGTGGGGCGAGATCAACAGGATCAGATTCTATATCTGAAAAAAGATGCCGACACGCAGATATGGAGCCTTGAACGGACAGAGAACGAGCCGTATCAGGAGCCGCCCGACCCGGTATTGGATACGGTTTCCCAGCTTGTTTCCTCCGAAAGCAGAGAATGGACAGGCAGTCCGACTGAGCTTGCGGAGACGGTCAACACAGGCATGGCAGCAAACGCTCTCACCAAATACCTGAACGTTAAATCCGGCAGGCTACTGGACGAGTACCATGTGAGGTATGAGAACAGAGCAAAACACTCCGGGCGGCAGGTGAAGCTCACCTATATGGTAATCGGCAATGTTGAGTACGAAGTAATCGACTGAGGACAGCGCGACGGCTGCGACGGTCGCGACGGTGGAAATGATGCCATCAAAGCAACCGTCGCAATCGTTGCGACCGTCGCGGATAGGAAAGGATAGGAAAATGAAAAGCGTACAAATCCCCTATGATCTGTTCATCGACCTCGCCATGTACCATCTGCGGGGCGAGGATGATTTTGAAGAAGAAATCCGGCAGGGCTTGGAGCAAAAGCTCGACGCCATGCTGAACCGG
>OKUQ01001454.1_pt1 | contig 10657 bp, 13 predicted proteins | sample 1606811 | NCBI WGS metagenome assembly OKUQ01 (sample SAMEA3882546, study PRJEB24775) | human gut metagenome | biome: human-associated habitat; feature: intestine environment; material: feces | place: Netherlands | collected 2009/2010
CTCTCCATCGCCTTTAATAAAGCCGTTCCTGCCGTTGACGGCAACGTACTGCGTATCGCGGCGCGGCTGACCGCCTGCGGCGATAACGTCCTTGACCCACGGACACGCCAGCACGTCCGCGATGCGCTGGCGGCCGTCATGCCCACCGACCGCCCCGGCGATTTTAACCAGGCCATGATGGACCTGGGTGCCGCAGTCTGCTTGCCAAAAAATCCCAACTGCGAAAGCTGTCCCGCCGTAAGCCTTTGTGCCGCAAAGGCTGCGGGGCTTCAGTCCCGGCTGCCGGTGCGGGAAAAAAATACCGCCAAGCCGGAAAAGGACCTGACGGTCTTTCTGCTGACCACCCCCGATGGCCGCACAGCCCTGCGCCGCCGCCCGGAAACGGGCCTGCTCTCCGGCCTGTGGGAGTTTCCCAACACCGCGGGTGAATTGACGGAAACCCTTGCGGCACAACAGCTTCTGGACTGGGGACTCACGCCGCTTTCCTGGGAGAAGCGCTTTTCGGACAGGCATATCTTTACCCATCTCCGCTGGAATATGACGGTATTTCGCTTAATCGTCGCTGGCGACGGCCCTCCGGATTGGGTCTGGGCATCTGATGACCGGGATCTTTACCCCATGCCCACCGCCTTCAAAAAGTTGGAAAATAAATAAAATCGTATGCAAATAAAGGAGAAACAGGGATGGCACAGTTGTATTTTAAGTTTGGCGCCATGGGCTCCAGCAAGACGGCCAACGCGCTGATGGCGCGGTTCAACTACGAGGAGCGCGGCCAGGAGACACTGCTGGTAAAGCCCCGTCTGGACACCCGCGACGGCGACCATATGGTCTATTCCCGCATCGGCCTGAAGCACCCCTGCATCTACTTCGATGAGATGCGCGAAATGTCGGAAACCGAACTGCAGACCTATGCCTGTATTATCATCGACGAAGCCCAGTTTCTGACAAAAGATGAGGTCTATTACCTCGTCCACCTCGTCGATGACTGCAGCATCCCCGTCATCTGCTACGGCCTCCGCGCCGACTTCAAGGGCGATCTGTTCCCCGGCAGCTACCACCTGCTGGTGCTGGCGGACAAGCTGGAGGAGGTCAAAACCATCTGCTGGTGCGGCAAAAAAGCGGCCTTTAACGCCCGTTTCGACGAAAACGGCCATGTGGTAAAGGAGGGTGCACAGGTGGTGCTGGGCGCCAACGACAAGTATATCGGCCTGTGTCGCCGCCACTGGATGGCTGGCGACCTGGGCCCGGATTTTGACATCCACAAGGTATGATCTGCACCTTATGTCCCCGTAACTGCGGGGCAGAGCGCACTGCGGAGCACGGCAGCGGATTCTGCGGTATGCCCGCCGGACTGCGGGTGGCACGGGCCATGCTGCACCGGTGGGAGGAGCCGCCCATCTCCGGCACAAATGGCGCGGGAACGGTGTTTTTCTCCGGCTGTACCCTGCGGTGCTGCTACTGTCAGAATGGCAGTATTTCCGCCGGTGGTCAGGGAAAGGATATCTCCACGGCGCGGCTGCGGGAGATATTCGACGAGCTGATCGCCCGGGGCGCACACAACATCGAGCTGGTGACGCCCACTCATTTCCTGCCGTGGATACTGCCGGCCCTGGAGCCAAAGCTTCCGGTACCGGTGGTGTACAACTGCGGTGGGTATGAAAAGGTCGATACGCTGCGGCAGCTGGAAGGAAAGGTAGACATATATCTACCGGACCTGAAATATGCCGACGGCGCGCTGGCAAGGGCGCTCTCCGGATCGGAGAATTACTTTCCCACGGCCTGCGAAGCCATACGGGAGATGTTCCGTCAGGTGGGACGGCCGGTGTACGATGAAAACGGGCTGATGAAACAGGGTGTGATCCTGCGGCATCTGGTGCTGCCGGGATATCTGGACAACACTCGGAGGGTGTTGGACTGGATCGCGGAGACCTTCGCACCCGGCGACGTGGTGGTATCGCTGATGAGCCAGTATACGCCGCCGACTGGCATGACCGGCCGGCTGGCGCGGCGGGTGACGGCGGCGGAGTACCGGGCGGCAGTGACCTATATGCGGAACTGCGGCATTGAGGACGGCTTCGTACAGGAACGGACCTCCGCCGAGGAGGCCTACACGCCGGCCTTTGACGGAACAGGCGTATAACAGCAAAAAAAGAAAGCCCGAAAGGGCTTTCTTTTTTTGCTGTTATCGGGCCTGGGCGCGGTCATAGGAGACCACCACGCGGCGGTTTGGCTCAGTGCCCACGGAGTAAGTGGTGACACCGGGGACATCCTGCAGGGCGGCGTGGATCACATGGCGCTCGTAGGCGTTCATGGGCTCCAGGGTCACGCTACGGCGGTACTTCTGTACCTTGGTCGCCACCTTGCGGGCCAGGCTCTCCAGACTCTGCTCACGGCGCGCACGGTAGTTCTCGGCATCCATCTGGACGCGGACACGCTTGCTGTCGCTGCCGGTGTTGATGGCATAGTTGGTCAGCTGCTGGATGGCATCCAGCGTCTCGCCGCGATGACCGATCAGCTGACCCAGACGCTCGCCCACCAGAATGACCTTGTAGCGGCCCTTCTCCACCTCGTAGACCTTGACCTCGGCGGCGCTGTCCATATGCTGGAGCAGGCCGGAGACGAAGGCGATGATACGCTTGGCATTATCGTCATCACACTCGGGCAGGTCGATGGCCGGGGCCACAGGGGCGGGACGCTCCTTCTTCTCGGGGCGGGGACGGTCGCTGCGGTCGGGACGGCTCTGACGGTCCTGACGGGGCTTGTCAGCCTTTGGCGCCGCCGGCTTAGCGGGGACGGCGGGCTTGGGCTCCGCCTTGGGGGCGGCAGGGGTCTCGGGGATGATCTTCACCTCGGCGGGGGCGGCAACGTCTGCCTCCTCGGGACCATAGGTGATACGGATACGGGCGGGGGTGGCGCCGATGCCCAGGAAGCCGGTCTTGGCACGCTCCAGAATGGAGACAGACACGTCATCGCGGTCCATGCCCAGCTGCTCAAGGCCTTTACGCAGCGCCTCGTCCTCAGTCTTGCCCGTTACGTCGATATAACTCATAGACAAAACTCCTTATTCGTCGTAGTGTTCCTCGCGGTAGGCGCGGCCCCGTGCGTAGGGACGGTTGCCCACCTTGCCGGCTTCCGTAGTGCTCTCGCCGGTCTTTTTCTTTTTGGGTTGGGGCTGGGGCTTCTTGCCTCCCTTGGACTGGGCCTGCTGCTCCAGCTGACGGTTGTAATTCTCGCGGGCAGCCTGCATTTTAGCGTAGCGGGCCTCGCGCTTCTGGCGCTCCTTGTCGGTCTCCTCGCGGTCCAGCACCTTGGAGAAGTGCTTGTTCAGCACCTGCTCCTGAATGCAGGAGAAGGCGGCGTTGGCGATCCAGTAGACGCACAGGGCGGCGGGGAGGATGTAGCCCATCCACACCGTCATCAGGGGCATCATATAGAGCATCGCCTTGGAGGAGCCGTTCATGTTGCTGTTGCCGTTGGTCTTCATGGAGATGCGGGTCATCAGGAACTGCAGCGCGGCGGAGATCAGCGGCATGAGCATGATGCCGATGACGGGCCAGCCGCCGGAGGGGAACTGGCTGAACAGATCCTTGGGCACGGCGGACAGATCCATGCTGAGGAAATTGTAGTTCAGGTCGATAAGACCATCGAATTTGCCCTCGAAGCTGGACCAGTTATCGTGGATGAACTTGGCCAGATAGATCTGGTCATAAGCAGAGGCCTGACCACTGGCGCCGGACACATATCCCAGAGACACCGCCAGCTCGGTGATCTTAGCGATGACCTCGTTGGACAGGGACATGAAGTAGCGCAGAGGTGTGCGGATGATGTAGTACAGGGCGATCAGGATGGGGAAGGGCAGGAAGGACCACAGGCACCCGGACATGGGGTTGACACCCTCGCGGGCATAGAGGTCCGCGATCTCCTGCTGCTGCCTCTCCTTGTTATTGGCGTATTTCTTCTGGATCTCCTGCACCTTGCTGTTCATGCGGCCCATGCGGAGCATACTCTTCTTGCTCTTGAGCTGGAAGGGAAGCAGCACCAGCTTGACGATCAGGGTGAAGAGGATCAGAGCGACGCCGTAAGAGCCCGTCCAGGTATAGAACAGGCGGGTGAGCCACGCGAACGGCACACAGATGTAGTAGCCGAGTTGTGCGAACATAGGCTTTTATTCCTCCGTAGTTTTTTGAGGGGGGTTGGTTCAGGGCACCGGATCATACCAGCCGCCCTTGTGATGGTGGAAGGGATGGCAACGCATAAGACGCTTGAAGGCCAGCCAGCCGCCCTTGGCCGCACCGTATTTCTCGACCGCCTCAAGGGCGTACTGCGAGCAGGTGGGGATATAGCGGCAGCGGGGCGGGAACAGGGGCGAGACGGCCCGGCGATAAAAGCGGATAGCGGAGAGAAGAAGTCTTTTCATACATCCTCCCGCAGCAATCCCAGCTCTGCAAGGCAGCGGAGGTATTGCTTTTCCAGCTTTTGATAGGGCAGCTCGGCGGCACGGACACGGCCCACCATGATAATATCCCAGCCGGGGAGCATATCAGCCCTGTGCAGGCGATAGAGCTCACGAAACCGGCGGCGGACACGGTTGCGGACCACGGCGTGGCCCAGCTTGGTGGAGACGGTGACGCCCAGGCGGCTCATTCCCTGTCTGTTCTTCAGGCAGTAGACCACCACGCCGCCGGAGACGGCGGACCGGCCCCTGCGGTAAATGCGGCGGAAGTCGCTGTTTTGCTTCACCGTTACTCTTGCGTCCATGTGTTCCCTCGCTATACTGGTTTTGCCTCGCCAGATACACCGATAGGGACGGGGATCTCGATCCTCCGTCCCTCAGGGCTTATCTGTATGTGCGATGCACCTTCCGTGACCTCAATGGGTCAGACGGGCACGACCCTTGGCACGACGACGGGCCAGAACCTTGCGGCCGTTGCGGGTGGCCATTCTCTTGCGGAAGCCGTGCTCCTTGGAGCGCTGACGCTTCTTGGGCTGATAGGTACGGAACATTGCATGACACCTCCATTTTTAAGATTATCCGGCGGAACAACAAGGCCCCGCGCTTACTCGACAGCGGTGAGATATTCACCGCCGCAGTAAACATTTCCACGCCTGTTGCACATCTGCGTGCAACCACGCGGAGTATATTATACAGATACAGGGGGGCACTGTCAACAAAAATTTACCCACAAGCGCCCGTTTTTGCGGGAAAAACAGGAAAAAAGCCGGCAGTTTATATTTAGAATAGGTGTAGACTTCCGGTGTGTTTTCTGCTATAATGTGGTGGGATATTTTGCGGCGGTATACCCCCCGCCATTTTACTGCGGAGGAAAACAGACAGCCTCCGCCGAAAGGGGAGCTTTTGCTTGAATTCCATGAAAGACCTGTGGGACAGTGTGCTCAAGCGGCTGAGCCATGAGCTGTCCGAGACCACCATCAACACCTGGTTCGACGAGGTAACGGTGGTGACAATGGAGGACTCGGCCTTCGTGCTCCATTGCAGCAATACCTTTAAAAAAAGCACCATCGAGGCCCGGTTCCTGCCCCATATCAAGGCGGCGCTGCGGGACCTGTTCTCCACGGACCTGGAGGTAAAAATTCTGGACGATCAGCAGCTGGCGGCTTACCACGGTGTGGCGCCGGACAGGCCGGGCAATCTGTCAGAGTCGGAGGCCTTCACCTTTGAGACGTATGTGGTGGGACCCCAGAACAAGCTGGCCTTTGCCGCTGCCAAGGCGGTGACCGAGAAGCCCGGAGAGAACTACAATCCGCTGTTTATCTACGGTGACAGCGGACTGGGCAAGACGCACCTGCTGTACGCTATCGCCAACGCCCTGCGTAAAAAGCGGCCAGAGGCACGGATCGTCTATGTGAAGGGCGATGACTTCACCAATGAGCTGATCGCCTCCATCCGGGAAAACCGCAATGCGGAGTTCCGGGAAAAGTACCGGCAGACGGATATCCTGCTGATGGACGATATCCAATTCATCGCCGGCAAGATACAGACCCAGGAGGAGTTCTTCCATACCTTCAACACCCTGTACGAGTCGGGGCGGCAGATCGTGCTGACATCGGACCGTCCCCCAAAAGAGATCACTCAGCTGGAGGACCGGCTGCGGACCCGGTTCGAGTGGGGCCTGATGGTGGATGTGGCGCCGCCGGACTTTGAAACACGGTTCGCCATCGTGCAGAATAAGGCAGCCATGCTGGGCGTGAAGCTGCCCAACGAGGTGACGGACTACATCGCGGAGAACATCACCTCCAACGTGCGGCAGATCGAGGGCACGCTGAATAAGATACTGGCCTATCGGGACCTGCTGGACGACCAGGTCAACGAGGAAACCGTCAGCCGGGCCATCCGTGATATGCTGAAGAAGAGCAACGACTTTGCCCCCACCCCTGCCATTATCGTGGGATACATATGCAGCTACTTCCATGTGGACGAGGAGACGCTGCGGGGACAAAGCCGCAGCCGAGATGTGGTGGCCGCGCGGCAGATCGCCATGTACCTCATCCGCCGTATGACCTCCATGAGCCTGAATGACATCGGCAAGGAGTTCGGCGACAGGGACCACTCCACTATTCTGCACTCTCTGGACAAGGTGGAGAGCACAATGCGCTCCGACCCCGCCTTTGCCGAAAAGGTGAAGGAGATCACCACCAACATCAACAGCAAAAAGTGAGAAATCGCAGGTGCTGGCGAGACAGAGCGAAAGGGGAGGGTTTTCCCCATTTCCTGTGTAATCCACGTGGAAAATCTGTGTAACATCCGCATCACACATACAACTGTGGGAAACCCGGCGTGTTTTCCATAACGGTATGTCTATAAAAAAGCCGATAACAGAGCGGGATAAACATGGATGTCCACATAAAATTTTCCTACTAATAAGACTACTGAAATAAAAGATTAGTTTATGATTTGATTTAGAAAAATAGAACCGCTTTTTTGCGTAGGGCTGATCTTTCAGACAGCGCAGGCGGCAATGACTTTCGGAAAGCGAGGAACGACGGATATGGTGAAATTTTCCTGTGAAAAGGCACTGGTACAACAGGCGGTGGCCGCGGTGTCTCGGGCGGTGGCGGCTAAAAGCTCCATCCCGGCGCTGGAGGGTATCCTGCTGGAGTGCGGCGAGGGACTGCGGCTGTCCGGCTATAATATGCAGACCGGCATACGCACCACGGTGGAGGCCGCAGTGTCCGAGGCAGGGCACATCGTGCTGAACGCCAGACTGTTCGGCGAGATGATCCGCCGCCTGCCGGATGACATGGTGACCTTTGAGGCAGACGACAAGTTCAACGTGAAGCTGAACTGCGGCGATGCCAGCTTCGAGCTTCCCGGCCTCAGCGCCGACGACTATCCGGAGCTGCCGGAGGTGGACGACCAGTTCTCCGTCACACTGGAGCAGCGGACGCTGAAGGCCATGATCAACCAGACCAGCTTTGCTGTTTCCGTCAATGAGGCCCGTCCCATCCACACCGGCGCCCTGTTTGAGATCAGCGACAAGGGACTGACCATGGTGGCGGTGGACGGCTTCCGTCTGGCGCTGCGCCGCGAGCCGTTGGAGCACATCGACGGCGGGGCCTTTAAGTTCGTGGCCCCCGGCGCCGCCCTGAATGAGGTGGAGAAAATATGCGCCGACACCGACGACATGGTGACGGTGACCCAGGGCAAGCGCCATCTGATGTTCGAGGCCGGGGCTACCCAGCTGATATGCCGCCGGCTGGAGGGCGAATTCCTGGACTACAAGAATGCCATACCTACCACCAACCCCATCTGCATCGAGGTGGACAACAAGACGATGATCGAAAGCCTGGACCGCGTCAGCGTGGTCATCAGCGAGAAGCTGAAAAGTCCGGTACGCTGCCTGTTCAGCCTGGACCGGGTGTATATGTCCGCCCGGACCGGAAACGGCGAAGCCCGGGATATCTGCCCCGTCCGCGGCGACGGACAGGAGCTGGAGATCGGCTTCAACAACCGCTATCTCATGGACGCCCTGCGCTATGCCCCGGCGGACACGGTGAAAATGCAGCTGAACACCGGTATTTCGCCCTGTATTATCACGCCCGTGGATGACAGTGACAACTTTCTTTATATGGTGCTGCCGGTGCGCCTGAAGGCGCAATAAAGGCACATCTCTTGTGCCCTGCCATCGTTACACCTCCTCGACACACACCCGGTACGCCGTCGTTGGTTTGCCATCGGCAGAACGCAGGAGCTGCACCTTTATCGAACTGTGTGCGCTTTTTATTGAAGAAAAAACGGCATATTATATCTATGAACGAGGTTCATTATTATGGAGACTATCACCATCACAACGGAATATATCAAATTGCAGGATCTGCTGAAGTTTGCCGCGGCGGTAGAGACCGGCGGCGAGGCCAAACTCGTCATCCAGGAGGGTGACGTGACGGTCAATGGCGAGGTGTGCACCATGCGGGGCAAGAAGATCCGACCCGGTGACGTGGTGGCCTTCAACGGGCAGATGCTGACGGTGGCGTATGAGAGTTGACGCCCTGCACCTGCAGGGCTGGCGGAACTACGGCACGCAGGCGCTGACGTTCGACCCCAGCTGCAACGTTATTTACGGAGAGAACGCCCAAGGAAAAACAAATCTGCTGGAGGCCATCGTATATCTTAGCTGTGGAAAAAGTCCCCGTGCCCACGGAGACAAGGAGCTGATCGGCTTTGATATGCAGGAGGCCGCACTGTTGGGAAATATCTTTTCCCGGCAGCGGGAGTTTGTGACGGACATACGCCTCTTCCGCGGAAAGCGACGGAAAATGACCGTTAACGGTGTGCCCGCCAAAAACAGCGCCTCCCTGTCCGACGTGCTGCATACCGTATTTTTTGCGCCGGAGGATCTGTTTTTGATCCGGGCCGGTGCGGCGGAACGGCGGCGGTTCATGAACCTGTCGCTGTGCCAGCTGCGGCCGCGGTACGCCGAGGCGCTGAGCCAGTACAGCCGGCTGTATGAGCACAAGACCCGCATCCTGCGGGACAGCGAGGACAAGCCGGAGCTTTTGGACCTGCTGCCGGAATTCAACGAAGGCCTGTGCCGCAGCGGCGCAGTGCTGATAGGCTATCGGGCGCGGTTCTGTGCGGCGCTGGCGGAATATGCCCGACAGGCACACTATGAGTGCAGCGGCGAGAGGGAGGAACTGACCCTGACGTACCAGACCGTCAGGACCGTCGCCGACCCGCTGGGAAGCCAGGCAGATATCTACGCGGCGCTGGCGGCACATATGGAGAGCCATCAGGCGGCGGAGCGTGCGTCGAAGCTGTGTCTCTCCGGCGCCCACAAGGACGATATCGAGGTGCTGGTCAACGGGCGCAGCGCGCGGCAGTTCTGCTCGCAGGGGCAGGTACGGACGGCGGCACTGAGCCTGAAGCTGGCGGAGCGCGAGATACACAAAAACGCCATGGGGGAGTATCCGGTAATGCTGTTGGACGATGTGCTCAGCGAGTTGGATCCCCGGCGGCAGGAATACGTACTGAATCGCATCAGCGGCGGACAGGTGTTTATCACCTGCTGCGAAAACGACCGGCTGGACGCCCTGCTGTCCGGCCGGGTGTATCACGTTCGGGAAGGAAAGGTGCTGTGATGGGCTTTCTGCATATCGGCCAGAACGTCATGGTCAACGACCGGCGCATCATCGGCATATTCGACCTGGATATCACGTCCCAGTCCGCTCAGACCCGGCGGTTTCTGGACCAGGCGGAGCAGGAGGGCGTGGTGCTGGACGTGTCCGGCGATATCCCCAAGTCCTTCGTGGTCTGCGACCACCCCTATCACCGGCAGATCGTGTATCTGTCGCAGATCAATTCCCGGACGCTGGGCAAGCGGGTCCAAGGAAAAGGAGAGTAGTACATGGCAGAACTGGAAAAGACCGTGGTGGATACGGAATACAACGCATCAGAAATACAGGTACTGGAGGGGCTGGAGGCTGTGCGGAAGCGGCCGGGTATGTATATCGGTTCTACCAGCGCCAGCGGTCTGCACCACCTGGTATATGAGATCGTGGACAACGCCATCGACGAGGCGCTGGCCGGCTACTGCACCGAGATTCAGGTGGGCATTGAGCCGGGCAACATCATCACTGTCTCCGACAATGGCCGGGGCATCCCGGAGGGACGGCTGCACAACCTGTTCGACGGCACCCAGAGCGCCCAGAAGGGGGACAGCACCCGCAGCATGGGCATCGGCCTGTCTGTGTGCAAAACCGTGGTGGCAGCCCACCGCGGCAAAATAAAAGGAGAAAATATCAAGGGGGGCGGCGCCCGGTTCACGGTGGACCTGCCCCTGGAGGAGGATGAACATGAAGATCAAGGATAAGGTTCTGATCGTGGAGGATGAGCAGAGCATCAGCAATTTCATCTCCATGATTCTGCAGGCCAGCGATTTTGACACCATCGTTGTGCGCACCGGCGAGGAGGCCCTGACCATGATCTCCTCCCACTGTCCGGATCTGATCGTGCTGGACCTGGGTCTGCCGGATATGGACGGCATGGAGGTCCTCAAGTCCGTGCGCAAGTGGTCCAATCTTCCGGTGGTGGTGGTGTCCGCCCGGAACCACGAGCACGACAAGGTGGACGCGCTGGATTACGGGGCCGACGACTATCTGGTCAAGCCCTTCGGCACCTCCGAACTGCTGGCCCGCATCC
>OKUQ01001465.1_pt1 | contig 10603 bp, 8 predicted proteins | sample 1606811 | NCBI WGS metagenome assembly OKUQ01 (sample SAMEA3882546, study PRJEB24775) | human gut metagenome | biome: human-associated habitat; feature: intestine environment; material: feces | place: Netherlands | collected 2009/2010
TGATGACCAGCGGGTTGCCAATCAGCATCACCACGGCGGCAAAGGCCAGCGCCGCAGGGCCGTCGTATTCCTTATTCAGCAGCAGCGCCGCCAGCATCAGTCCGCACATAATGCACGAGCGGCTGACCGACGGGGTAAAGCCCGCCACCGCCGCAAAAAGCAGCAGCGTCGGAAAACTCACAAGGGCAGTCAGAAACCGCTTCCGGAAAGTAACGGCAGTGAGCAAGGCGAACAGAATCGACACATGCAGTCCGGAAACAGCCGCCACATGGCGAATCCCGCTGATTTTCAGACTGGTATCTACCGCATAACTCAGGCTTGTGGTATCGCCCAGCAGAAGCGCCCGGGCAAAGGGAGCGGCATCCTGCGGAATGCAGGTCTGCAAAATTGCCTGAATCCGGTGCCGCAGCCGCGCAGGGATATCCCGCCAAGACGCGTTTGTATGGGGCGAAACGGAAACCTCGTCCACCTGATACGCCAGCAGGAAAATGCCGTTGCCCGCGTGATAGGTTCTGCTTTCCTTAGGCGTAGTGGCGCGGAAACGGAACTGGCCGGAGACGGTGTCCCCGGGTTCCAGCGTTTCGCCCAAATCCAGATACGTCCGAAGGCGGTAGGACTTCCCCTCCAGCTGCACCGTGCCGCCCACGCCGGTACCGTATGCCGTCTCGTAACTGTAGTCCGACACCCGGATGACTGCGTTTGCCGTCTTTCCGTCCATCGTTCCGGCGGCATTCAGATAAAAGCCGTCGTACAGAATGAACCAGCCCACTCCCATGGCAAAGCCAAGAAAAACCGCGGCAATCCGCCGGAATAATGCGAACTTTCTCCCCGCAATCGCCGCGAAAAGCGTCAGCACCCCGCCCGCGACTGCCAAAATGACACGCGAACTTCCCGTAATAACATACGCGCACAGGCAGCAGGCCGCGCCGAAGCCCAGAGAAAACCATACCAGTTTACGCATCCTGCCGCCTCCTTATCGTTGGAAAAGGCGCCGCCTTTGCGGCAGCGCCTTTCTTATTACTTCAATTTGGAAACCACGTAATCGTCCACGATGGCGAGGGCGTTGTCCACCTTGGTGACGTCCTTGCCGCCGCCCATGGCGGAATCGGGCTTGCCGCCGCCGCTGCCGCCGCAGCAGCAACATACCTGCTTCACCAGGTCGCCGGCCTTGATGCCCCGGGCAATGGCGTCCTTACCGCAGACGGCCAGGAAGGTGATCTTGCCCTCGTTGACCGTGGCAAGCACCGCCACAACGGAAGCGTCCTTATCCCGCAGCACGTCGCCCATCTGGCGGAGTCTGCCGGTGTCAGCGTTGGGAACGCTGGCGGTGATGACCTTCAGGCCGTCCACATTGTGGGAGCCGAAGAGAATGCGGTCGATCTCGCCCACGGTCTCCTTGGCCTTGTACGCCTCAATGGTGCGCCGCAGCTCCCGGAGTTCCTCCAGCTGCGTCTGGATACGGGAGGCCAGTTCGATGGGCTTGGTCTTCAGCTTGGCAGCCGCTTCCAGCAGCATGGTCTGGTTCCGCTCCATTCTCTCAAGGCACGCCTTGCCGGTGATGGCCTCGATCCGGCGGACGCCGGAGGCAACGGAACATTCGCTCTCAATTTCAAAGGGGCCGACCTTGGCGGTGTTGTCCAGATGGGTGCCGCCGCACAGCTCAATGGAGTAGTTGCCCATGTTGACCACACGAACCGTGCTGCCGTACTTTTCGCTGAACAGCGCAGTCGCGCCCATGGCCTTGGCCTCGTCAACAGGCATCTCCCGGGTCACGATGTTGTAGCCCTCCAGAATGGAATTCTGGACGATGGCGTTGACCTTCACCAGCTCCTCCGGCGTCAGCGCGGAATAGTGGGTGAAGTCGAAGCGCAGCCGGTCAGGCTCCACGTAGGAACCCGCCTGATGGACATGGTCGCCCAGCACCGTCTGCAGCGCCTTTTGCAGCAGATGGGTCGCGGAGTGGGCACGCATGATGGCCTTGCGGCGCTCCACGTCAATGGAGGCCACCACAATATCGTCCACCTTGATGGAGCCGGTGACCATCTTGCCGTGATGCAGGTACTTGCCGCCCTTGTCCTTCTGGACGTCGGACACCACAAAGCGACTGTTGCCCATGAGAATCACGCCCTGGTCGGCGATCTGGCCGCCCATTTCGGCGTAGAAGGGGGTCTTGTCCAGCACGATGATGCCCTTTTCGCCGCCGGCAATGGTGCCGGAGACCTCATCGCCCACGCAAACCGCCAGAACCTTGGCGTCGCAGTTATTCTGGGTGTAGCCGACAAAGGTGGTGGGGGTGTTGTCCAGCCCCAGGTCGATGCCCGCCCATGCCAGATCGCCCAGCGCCTTCCGGGCTTCCCGGGCGCGAACCTTCTGCTCCTGCATCAGCTGGGCAAATGCCGCCTGATCCAGAGTCATATCCTCGTCGGCCACCATTTCCAGGGTCAGGTCAATGGGGAAGCCGTAGGTATCGTACAGCTTGAAGGCGTCGGCGCCGGAGAATTCCGTCTCGCCCTTGGCCTTATGCTCCGCCAGCATGTTGGAGAAGATCGCCATGCCGCCGTCGATGGTGCGGGCAAAGTTCTCCTCCTCCACCTTTACCACCTTGGTGATATAGTCGCAGCGCTCCCGCAGATAGGTATAGTGAACCTCGTTTTCCTCCACAACGGTCTCCACGATCTGATAGAGGAAGGGGTGGTTGACGCCCAAGAGCTTGCCATGGCGGGCAGCCCGCCGCAGCAGACGGCGCAGGACGTAGCCGCGGCCTTCGTTGCTGGGAAGCACGCCGTCGGCGATCATGAAAGTGGAAGCGCGGATATGGTCGGTGATGACCCGCAGAGACACGTCCATCTTCACGCTCTGGCCGTAAGTTGCGCCGGTCAGCTCAGTGACCTTGTGGGTGATGTTCATGACGGTATCCACATCGAACAGGGAGTCCACGTCCTGACAGACCACCGCCAGACGCTCCAGGCCCATGCCGGTGTCGATGTTCTTCTGCACCAAATCGGTGTAGTTGCCGTGGCCGTCGTTGTTAAACTGGGAGAACACCAGGTTCCACACCTCCACAAAGCGGTCACAGTCGCAGCCGACGGTGCAGCCGGGCTTGCCGCAGCCGTACTTCTCGCCACGGTCGTAGTAAATTTCCGAGCAGGGGCCGCAGGGGCCGGAACCATGCTCCCAGAAGTTGTCCTCCTTGCCGAAGCGGAAAATACGCTCGGCGGGGACGCCCACTTCCTTGTTCCAAATCTCAAAGGCTTCGTCGTCGTTTTCGTAGATGGAAGGGTACAGCCGGTTCTCGTCCAGGCCGACCACCTTGGTCAGGAACTCCCAGCTCCATGCAATGGCCTCGTGCTTGAAGTAATCGCCGAAGGAGAAGTTGCCCAGCATCTCGAAATAGGTGCCGTGGCGGGCGGTCTTGCCGATATTCTCGATGTCGCCGGTACGGATGCACTTCTGGCAGGTGCAGACCCGGTGACGGGGCGGCTCCACCTCACCCTTGAAATAGGGCTTCATGGGCGCCATGCCGGAATTGATGAGCAGCAGAGACGCATCGTTCTGGGGGATCAGAGAAAAGCTGGGCAGGCGCAGGTGACCCTTGCTTTCAAAGAAAGAAAGGAACATTTCGCGCAGTTCATTTACGCCGTAAGGCTTGGGATTCATTGGTTTCTACCTCCATAAAAATTGTCGGAGCTGAAAGCGAATTCTCCACTTCCAACTAAAAACGCCGCCCCCAAATAATAGGGGCGACGTAAATCGCGGTACCACCCTAATTCGCCTGAAAATCAGGCATCTTAGCTGCTCTGTAACGGGAGCGCCCGTCCCGGTCATCCCGGGCGACGCGGGAAATGGCTTGCGGGAGTTCATCCGGGGGCTTGCACCTTTTCCCCCTCGCTGAAGGACTACGTTTCCGCTTGGTTTCCGCAATGTCTTTCCATATCGTCGATATTTTATCACAAAAAGGGAAAAAGTCAAGGCTCATTTCCCATTTTTTCGGGCGGTTTCCCGGAAAAAGTCAAATTGTCTGTCCGGGAAACCGAAAACCTGCGGAACCGGCGGCTGCCGATTCCGCAGAGGTTTCCGAATCAGATTTTCTCCTCCAGCCAGCGGCGCATTTCCTCCCGGCCTTCCTCGCTCATGGGGAAGGTGCATTCGCCCTCCATGGTGCTTTTTTCATAGCAGTAAAGGCCGTGCCAGTACTCCACATGGATGGCGCTCTGGGCGAAATCCACCTCTTTCGGGTTCGCCATGACCACCTTCGGCTCTGCCCGGAAACGGAACAGCCCCTTGGAGCCGGTAAAAATGTTGTTCATGGCGAAGGTGTGCAGGGTGGGCAAAAACAGCTCTGCCATGCCCTTACTCCCGGGTCAGCTCTTCCATTTCATCCAGCAGCTCGCCGAACAGCGCCAGCGCCTGATTCACAGGCTCCGGGCTGGTCATATCCACGCCTGCGCCCTTCAGCAGATCAATGGGGGACTTGGAGCAGCCGCCGGAGAGGAAGCCGAGGTAATCCTTCACGGCCGGTGCGCCCTCCCGCAGGATACGGCGGGACAGGGCAATGGCGGCGGAATAGCCGGTGGCGTACTGGAAGACATAGTAGTTGTAGTAGAAGTGGGGGATGCGCGCCCACTCCATGGCGATGTTGTCATCCACCACCATGTCCGGGCCGTAGTACAGCTCGTTCAGGCGCTTGTACTCGGCGCACAGGACGTCCGCCGTCAGGGTCTGTCCCTCGGCTGCCATCTTTCCGATGTTCAGCTCAAACTCGGCGAACATGGTCTGACGGTACAGCGTTCCCTTGAACTGGTCGAGGAAATGGTTGATGAGGTACGCCCGCTCTTTCTTATCCGTGGTCTTGCCCAGCAGGTATTCCATCAGCAGCGCCTCGTTGCAGGTGGAGGCCACCTCCGCCACGAAGATCACGTAGTCCGCATCGATGGGGTTCTGGTGCTTGTTGGACAGGTAGGAGTGCAGAGCGTGACCCATCTCATGGGCCAGCGTGAACTGGCTGTCCAGCGTTCCGGTGTAGTTCAGCAGGACGTAGGGATGCACCACCGTACCGGCGGAATAGGCACCGCTGCGCTTGCCCTCGTTCTGGTACACGTCGATCCAGCGGTGGTCGAAGCCGTTTTTCAGAATGGTGCGGTAATCGTCGCCCAGAGGCGCCAGCGCGTCGTAAACGGTCTGCTTGGCCTGCTCATAGGGAATGTGCTTGTCCACATCTTTCAGCAGGGGGGTGTACACATCGTAGAAATGCAGCTCGTCCACGCCCAGCAGCTTCTTGCGCAGACGGACATAGCGGTGCATTTTGTCCATGTTCTGGTGGACTGTCTCGATGAGGTTCTTGTACACGGAGGTAGGGACGTTGGTCGCGTCCAGAGACGCTTCAAAGGCCGTGTCGTACTTCCGCGCCTCGGCGAAGAATTTCAGCTGCTTGTTCTGGGCATTGAGAAGGGCGGCAGTGGTGGTCTTGAACGCAGCCAGCGTACCGTAAAGATTTTCATAGGCGCTCTGACGCAGCACTCGGTCGCTGCTCTCCTCCAGACTGACGAAGGTTCCCTGGGTCAGGGGATGCTTATTTCCCTTGGCGTCCACGGCGTCGGGGAATTTCAGGTCTGCATCGGCGAGGGAGCCGTAAATGGTGTCGGGTGCCTGAGACATTTCGCCCGCCGACGCCAGCAGCTTTTCCTCCGCGGCGGAAAGGGTATGCGCCTTGCGGCGGCGCAGGTTGGTCAGGTAGCGGCGGTAACGCTCCAGCTTGGGGCACTCCGCGTAGAACTGCGCCAGCTTCTCGTCGGAAATCGCCATGATCTCCGGGGTATCAAAGCTGCACGCCGCGTTCAGTGCTACTGCAACACCCATAAATTTTCCGGCCATGGCCTGATAGGTGGCGTTCCGGGTATCCTCGTCCGCCCGGCGCATACAGTAGCTGCCCAGCAGATCTCCCTTGGCATTGACCTGCTCAAAGACTTCCATGTAAGCATACAGCGTCTCGCCGCTCTCACCCAGACGTCCCGCGAAGGAAGCCAGCGTCTTCTGGCTCTCCGCCAGCGCCGCCAGTTCCGCTTCCCATGCTTCGTCGGTGGGGTACAGATCTTCAATGGCCCACTTGTCCTCCGCCGGGATCTGGTCGCGGCTGGGAATTTTTTTGATTTCTTCCATAATGAACCCTCCTGGTTTTTTCTGCTATTATACCACACTATCCAAAAAAATCAACGCCGCTTGCAAAGATCGGCAAATTATGCTAAAGTTAGCCTCGGTGATGCATATGAAGAAAAATCGCGTTCGCGGCAGTCTGAGTCTGCTGCTGGGTACAACCATTTGGGGCTTTGGCTTTATCGCCCAGAGCGTGGGCATGGATCATATTGGCCCCTTTACCTTTCAGGCCGCGCGGTGCCTGCTTGCCGTGCTGTTTCTGATTCCCTGCGCGTTTGTGCTGGATATCGGCAAATGCAGCTTCCGGGAATCCGCGGCAAAGTGGAAGAACCCGACGCTGTGGCGGGTGGGGCTGATCTGCGGGTGCGCCCTGTTCGTCGCGTCCAGCCTGCAGCAGATCGGCATTGTCTACACCGACGCCGGAAAGGCGGGGTTCATTACCGCCATGTACATCGTGCTGGTGCCGGTGCTGGGACTGTTCCTCGGGAAAAAGCCGCCCAAAACCACCGTTTTCAGCGTTGCGCTGGCGGTGGTGGGGCTGTACCTGCTCAGCTGCATGGGCGTTTCCCGGATCAACAAGGGCGACCTGTACCTGATGGGCTGCGCTCTGGCCTTTTCCGTGCAGATCACCTGCATCGACCGGCTGGCGGGGAACTTAGACGGTCTGCGCATGAACTGCATTCAGGCGCTGGTGGTTACGGTGCTTTCCGTGCCGTTCATTCCGCTGACGAAGGAAACCGTCGTTTTTTCTGACATTACCGCCTGCTGGTTCCCGCTGGTCTTTTCCGGCGTTCTGTCCATGGGCGTCGCCTATACGCTGCAAATCGTCGGGCAGCAGGGTCTGGAACCCACCACGGCGTCGTTAATTATGAGTCTGGAATCCGTCTTTGCCGCTCTGGGCGGCTGGCTGATCCTTCACCAGACCATGACGGCCTGGGAGCTGCTGGGCTGCGGTCTGGTGTTCGCCGGTGTGGTTCTTTCTCAGCTTCCTGTGGAAATGTTTGCGAAAAAGTCTTAAAATAGCACAGAATATGGGGGGCTGCCGCTGGCAGCCCCCCCATATTTTCGTTCACATCTCCTGACGTCCTTCCAGTGCTCTGGAAAGCGTTACCTCGTCGGCATATTCCAGCTGGCTGCCCACCGGCACGCCGTAGGCAAGCCGGGTCACCTTGACCTCCATGGGTCTCAGCAGGCGGGATATGTACATGGCGGTAGCCTCGCCCTCGGTGTCCGGGTTCGTCGCCATGATGACCTCCCGGACATCCCCCTCGGCTACCCGGCGGAGAAGCTCTTTGATCTTGATGTCGTCCTGCGACACATGGTTCAGGGGCGAAATAACGCCGTGAAGCACATGGTAAACGCCCCGGAACTCCCGGCTGCGCTCCATGGCAATGACGTCCTTCGGCTCGGCCACAACGCATATGACGCTTTTGTCCCGGGTATCGTCATCGCAGATGGGGCAAACTTCCCGGTCGGTCAGATTCTGGCAGACGGGGCAGGTGTGTACCTGTTTTTTTGCCTCCAGAATGGCGTTGGAAAATTCCTCCGCATCCTCCATGGGCAGGCTCAGCACATAGAAAGCAAGTCTCTGCGCCGTTTTGCCGCCGATGCCCGGAAGCTTCGCAAACTGGTCGGCAAGATTTTGCAGCGCAGCGGGAAAAAACTGCATAACTTCTCCTTAGAACAGGCCGCCCAGATTCAGGCCGCCGGTGAGACGGGACATGTTGTTCGCCGCTTCGGCGTCCGCCGCCCGCGTGGCTTCGTTGACAGCGGCAATGACCATATCCTGCAGCATTTCCACATCGTCGGGGTCTACCGCTTCCGGCTTGATCTCAATGCCGACCAGTTCATGCTTGCCGTTGACGGTGGCCGTGACCATGCCGCCACCGGATGCCGCCGTGAAGGTCTTGGCCTCCTGCTCCGCCTGCATCCGGAGCATTTCCTGCTGCATCTTCTGTGCCTGCTTCATCATAGCCGTCTGATTCATTCCGCCGGGCATACCCCGGAATCCGCCTTTTGCCATAATATGATTCTCCTATCTTGAAAAATTCACACGAAATTACCGTTTGATCGTTACAATATCGCTGTGCGCCCTGCCGAAGTTCATCAGCTGCTCCATTCTGGGGTTCGCGGCAGGCTTTGCCGACATATCCACCGTTGCCGCCCTCACCGGATGGGACAGCATTGCCGTTGCCTTCCGGGAGACGACCTCCAGAATTTCCGGTCTGTCCAACATCTGCGCCGTAAAGCTGTTGCTGCACCGAAGCTCCAGCCTGTCCCCCACCAGCGCGCCCTGAACCGGCGCGTTGGGAGTCACCACAAAGAATCCCGAAACAGGGGGCTTCAGCTCCTTGCGAACCGCCGCCACCAAGTCCGACCAGAAGCCGACCGGGGCTTCGCTTTCCGCCACCGGCGGCGCGTCCTCTGCCGGGGGCGCGTCGGCATCATCCGGCATAGGCGGGCGGTCGTCGTCATAGGGTTCCTTCTCTGGCGCGGCCTTCTCCGCCTTCGCGGGAGCCGCCGGAACGAAGGCGCCGCTTTTCACCTGCTCTTCCAGCCGGGTGAGACGGGCGTTCAGTGCTTTGGTATCCAGACTCAGCTCCGGCTGGCACAGCTCCACAATGCACAGCTCTGCGTCCATGCGGCGGCTGGCGCTTCGGGTAAAACCGGCCATCGTCTCCTGAAGCCGCTCCATCATGCGAACCAGCTCGGCGCTGGTCAGGGCTTTTGTCAGCTCCAGCGCTTCCTTGTCCGACGCCACGCCGGAAAGCATGGTGATCCCGGCGTTTCCGGCGGTTTTCAGCACCAGAAGATCCCGGGTCAGGCAGGCCATTTCATCCAGCATGGCGCTTAAGTCCTTGCCCTCGGTATAGAGCCGGTTGAACAGCTCCAAAGCGTTTTTCGTATCGTGGGCGGCAATATAGCCCATCATTTCCCCGCATTTCCGCTCCCCGGCAATGCCCAGGCAGGCGTACACCCGCTCTGCCGTCAGCTCTCCCGTGGTCGCGGAGGCGCACTGGTCAAGCAGACTCAGGCCGTCCCGCATTCCGCCGTCCGCCAGACGGGCGATCACCCGCGCCGCGCCGTCGTCCAGGTCGATATTCTCCTGATAGGCGACGTATTGCAGCCGCGCCGCAATGTCCTCCTGACTGATGCGCCGAAAGGAAAACCGCTGGCACCGGGACAGAATCGTCGCCGGAACCTTGTGCAGCTCCGTGGTCGCGAGAATGAACAGCAGATGCTCCGGCGGCTCCTCGATGATCTTCAACAGCGCGTTGAAGGCCGAAATGGAGAGCATATGCACCTCGTCGATGATATACACCCGCATTTTCACCTGAGACGGCGTATAAATGGCGTCGTCCCGCAGATCGCGGACGTTATCCACGCCGTTGTTGGACGCGGCGTCGATCTCCAGCACGTCCATGCAGGAGCCGGAATCGATGGCCTTGCAGGCTTCGCAGACGTTGCAGGGGTTACCGTGGTCGGGATTCAGGCAGTTGACCGCCTTCGCCAGAATCTTGGCGCAGCTGGTCTTGCCCGTGCCCCGGGAGCCGGTGAACAGATACGCATGGCTCATTTTCCCGGTCATGATCTGGGTTTTCAGGGTCTGCGTCACCGCCATCTGCCCGGAGACGTCGTCAAAGGTCTGGGGGCGGTATTTGCGGTATAACGCCTGATAAGCCGACATTGTGCTTCTCCTTTCCGCGAAAGTCCATTGCGAGCCTAAAAAGCCATCCGGCCCATAACAAGATCGCACACCCACATTTGAACAAGGCGAATACCCGAACCTGACACAGTTAGCTCAAGAACGGCAACCCCGCGGCACACGAGAAGATCCGCTTAATGCTGCTTGGTTCCCCACCTGACATGGTTCACGGGATCTCGTTGCGCAAGACCAATCTATCAACACCACTTGCGCAGGTCAGACAATATTCAAACTTGCCCGGGTGTGGGAATTCATCCCTGCTGTAGCGGATTGCAGGTACAGGGCACCGCTATCTCCCCGACTAGTGCGACCTTGTTATAAGCCGGACAGCTCAATACAAGGAAATTTTGAAATTTGTGAAATTGCAATCAGTTGAGCTTCGACTCGATGAAGTCGGCCAGCTCTTTGAAGGTGGTGATCTGCTGATCCTCCAGATCCAGCTCCACGCCCAGCTCGGACTCCAGATCCATAATCATCTCAACGATATCCAGAGAATCGATGCCCAGACTTTCAAAGGTAGCATCGGGAGTGATCTCGGCGGGGTCCAGCTCCAGCTGCTTGGCCGCGTAGTTAACCAGTTTCTCGTACATGTGTAAGTCCTCCTCTCAGTATTTTCTGCGGAACTATCTTATCGTATTCTATTACAGGAACCCGCGTTTGTCAATGCCCTGTTTTTACCCAACCGCCATCCCTGCGGCATAGGCCGTCGCCCATGCGATCTGCAGGTTGAAGCCGCCGGTGTAGGCA
>OKUQ01001474.1_pt1 | contig 10546 bp, 7 predicted proteins | sample 1606811 | NCBI WGS metagenome assembly OKUQ01 (sample SAMEA3882546, study PRJEB24775) | human gut metagenome | biome: human-associated habitat; feature: intestine environment; material: feces | place: Netherlands | collected 2009/2010
AACGCTATACGGGTATATGTATGATTACCTTCACTCCGCAGATTTGGGAAAATCCAAATGGCTGCTGCAGCCACCAATTGATATGGTTTGGTCGCAATGCAAATTAGCTGGATGCCCGGAAGAAATAATGACATTCTGGACGATGCGAGTTGTTATTGACTGTTGCCGGGTATTTGCTGAATCAGAAGAAGATTTTGTTTTTGATGAAGATTTGATTGAAACACAGGAAGATATGTACTATTATGCGGTGATGGCACTGTACAGTACCTATATTGCAAAGAAAGAAGAGGGTGCGGATGAGTAAGCTAGATGAACTGCTCCGGGAACTTTGCCCGGATGGCGTTGAGTATAAAAGATTCGATGAAGTTTGCACATTAAATGCTCGAATTGGCTGGCAACGGCTAACGAAAGCAGAGTATATGAGCAAAGGCGACTACTTGCTTATAACAGGAACTGACTTTACTGAAACACATGAAATTGATTATAGTACTTGTGTATATGTGACGGAAGAGCGATACAAGCAAGACCCAAAAATTCAATTGAAAAATGGAGACATCCTAATAACCAAAGATGGAACTCTTGGTAAAGTAGCGCAAGTAAAGGGGCTTGAAATGCCAGCTACATTAAATGGTGGAGTCTTTGTTGTTCGCTGTAAAGATAGTTCGTTAGAGAATCGGTTCATTCTGCACTATCTGTTGTCTAATCATTTTCAAAGTGTTGTTGAGCAACAGAAAACGGGTTCGACAATTAGTCACTTAACACAAACACTTTTTTCAAGGCTAATGATACCAATTCCACCGCTAGAAATTCAGCGTGAAATTGTTCGCATTTTGGACAATTTCACAAATCTTACAGCGGAGCTTACAAAGGAACTCACAGATAGAAAGGTGCAGTATGCCTATTACCGCAATAAATTCCTTTACTTTGATGAATCTAGTGCTTCGTTAAAATCCATAGGTGATATTTGTAATGTTGTGGTTGGCGGCGAACCGCCTGCGGATTGCATTAAAGGAGAAAGTAAAGATTCATCACATATGTTTCCAGTTTGGGGAAATGGTAAAGAAGCGTATGGATATTCTGGAACGTATAAGATTGATAGGGATGCTGTCGTGATTTCATCTATTGGAGCCAATACGGGTGCTGTATACTATAGAAAGGCATTTTTTACCCCGATAATTAGGCTCAAGGTTGTTATGCCGAAAGATAATCAGCTCAGTTCAAGATTTCTTTTCCATGTGCTGTCTGCAACTGCTATAAAAAGTAAAAGCAGCAGCGTTCCCAATATGAATGCAAACGAGATTAAAGCCATAAAGATTCCTGTTCCTCCCCTTGATGTCCAAAACCGCATTGTAAATGTGTTGGACAACTTTGAGAAAATCTGCTCCGATCTCAACATTGGTTTGCCCGCTGAAATCGAAGCCCGGCAGAAGCAGTACGAGTATTACCGAGATAAGCTCTTGACATTTGCAGAAACCGGCAACACAATTTTGAACGGAACGGAACGGAACGGAACGGAACGGAACGGAACGGAACGGAACGGAACGCTGATTAAGCTCTTGCGGTATGTATTTGGCTATGTAAGGATTCCTTTGGGTGATGTGGGTTCTATCTGTATGTGCAAGCGTATTTTGAAGAGCCAGACAAACACAGCGAGCGGTGTTCCGTTCTATAAAATTGGAACCTTTGGAAAAGAAGCTGATGCCTATATTTCGCAGGAAACATTTGACGAATATCGGTCGAGATATAACTTCCCGAAAAAAGGCGATGTGCTGATTTCTGCGGCAGGAACGATTGGCAGAACGGTCGTTTATGACGGCAAACCAGCATATTTTCAAGATTCCAACATTGTTTGGATCGATAACGATGAAAGTATTGTTCTGAATAGCTATCTTCGTTATTGCTATGAATTGAAACCGTGGAAAGCATCTGAGGGCGGAACGATTCCGAGATTGTACAACGACAATATAGCAAAGGCTGTAATTGCAGTACCGTCCATTGAGGAACAAAAACGGATTGTTTCTATCCTTGACCGTTTTGATGCTATTTGCAATGATTTGACCAGCGGCCTGCCAGCGGAGATTGAAGCAAGACAAAAGCAGTATGAGTATTACCGGGACAAGCTGTTGAACTTTAGGAAATACAAAGATGAATCATCCAATTGATGAAAAAATTTATCAAGAGTTCAGAAAAGCCCTGAACGCATCGAATGTGTTTGGGTGTGAAAAAGAATATGTAGAGTTATATAATCTCGGATATGCGCTTTTGGATAGAATGGAAAAGTGCGTCGGTTATATCAATGCACATACGATGATTCCGAATTCTGAGGAAGAGTTTCTTCTTTTGACGATGTATGGCTCAATGATAGTTGATGCGGTTAAATTGGTGCTTCACTTATTAGAGGTAGAACATCCATACACACGGGATTCGCAGACGACGTACAGCTATTTTGCAGATGTATGCGAAGAGCATAATCTGATACTTCCAGATGGAAAAATACCAACTGACGATAAAGTATGGGAGTATATTCGCTCTTTGTCTTTTGCGCATCCATTCGAAACAAGCCGTGCGAAATTTCTAAAAAAGGGCGAAACACAGTACTCACCGGCAATTATTCCTTATGCAGAGTCGCAACTTTGGCAGACAAATGCAGAACCGACAGTTGACGTTATGATATACTCAACTGCGTTTCCTGAAATAAAACATTTGAACATTCCATACGATGGAATCATCGGATATATAGGTTCAAGATACCAGCTTTTATCACTTGGAACAGAAAAAATCAAACAGATCATTGAAGAGAAAAAGCAAGAGTGGGCAAAGCAAAAAGTTCAGGTTAGTACAAATCCATTGGATACATTAAAGTCGGCAGCTTCTATTATGGAAAGCAGACATGAAGATACAAGACTTCGTGAGTTGATTTCTTTGCTGGAGGTTCAAAGCACGATAGAGGAAAATCAACAGAAAATCATTTCCTACCAATCGAGATTGATAGAAGCAGTGCCCGAAGTTGTTAAAATGGTAGAATCGCTGGATACGGAGGGTCTAAACGACTATTTAGAAAGCCTGCTTGCAGTACCTAAGCCAAGCTATGCAGGAGCCGATTATCAATTACAGAAAATTTTTTCGGGATTGAATCCATATGCAGATGCAAAGGAATGGATGCGGGGGTTAAAACAGGCAGAAGGATTTTACAAAGACTGTGGTTCTAAATGGGTAAAAATGGACGTGGCAAAGATGAGAGATAATGAAATAAAACTTTTGGTTCGAATTGCGTGTGATATGCAATCACAAAGTGAAAAATAAGTGCTGCTGGAGGAAATCGAAATGTCTTTTTTCAATATCGTTGCGGCTACCAATGAAGATACGGTTGTTGCTGCCTATGAACCCTCCAAGGTGCGCTCTGACAGCTACCAAAGCGAGGCGGAACTGGAAAAAGAGTTTATCCGGCTGTTGTGCGAGCAGGGCTACACCTATCTGCCGCTGCATACCGAGGATGAACTGATTGACAACCTCCGCAGCCAGTTGGAAGAGCTGAACCACTACCAGTTTTCCGATACGGAGTGGCGGCAGTTTTTCAGTGATGTAATTGCCAATCCCAACGAGCATATTCCCGAAAAAACACGGAAGATTCAGGAAGATAATGTGCAGGTATTGCATCGGGATGATGGCAGTTCCAAAAATATCACACTGATCGACAAAAAGAACATCCATAACAACCGCCTGCAGGTCATCAACCAGTATGAGGTAAAACAAGCAGACGGCGCGCGGCATGATAATCGCTACGATGTGACGATTTTGGTCAACGGCTTTCCGCTGGTTCATGTGGAACTGAAGCGGCGCGGGGTGGCCATCCGGGAGGCATTTAACCAAATCAACCGCTACCAGCGGGATTCGTTCTGGGCGGGCTGCGGCTTGTATGAGTATGTGCAGATTTTTGTGATCTCCAACGGCACAAATACCAAGTACTACTCCAACAGCACCCGCTACAATGCCATCAAGGGTGCCAAACACGGCAAGACGAAAAAGGAAAAGACCAGCAACAGCTTTGAATTTACCTCCTACTGGGCTGATGCGAACAACCGCGTGCTAACGGATCTGATCGACTTTACCCGGACATTCTTTGCAAAGCACACGATCCTGAGCGTGCTGACCCGGTATTGCATCTTTACCTCAGAAAAGATGCTGATGGTGATGCGCCCATATCAGATCACGGCAACCGAGAGGATATTGAACCGCATCGAGATCGCCAACAACTACAAAAAGTATGGCACCATCGAGGGCGGCGGCTACATCTGGCACACCACTGGCTCCGGCAAGACGCTGACCTCCTTCAAAACGGCACGGCTGGCATCGCAGCTGCCCTACATCGACAAGGTGTTGTTTGTGGTAGACCGCAAGGACTTGGACTATCAGACGATGAAGGAGTATGACCGCTTCGAGAAAGGAGCGGCAAACTCCAACACCAGCACCACGATCCTGAAACGCCAGTTGGAAAACCCGGAAGCACATATCATCATTACCACGATCCAGAAGCTGGCGACCTTCATCAAGAAGAATCCGGGGCATGAGGTCTACCAGAAGCATGTTGTGATCATCTTTGACGAGTGCCACCGCAGCCAGTTCGGTGATATGCACGGTGCTATCGTTCACAACTTCAAAAAGTACTACCTGTTCGGTTTTACCGGAACACCGATTTACGCAGCAAATGCAGGTACGAGCGGAAAACCCGGTATGAGGACAACGCCTCAGTTGTTTGGCGGTGAACCAAATGAAAAAGGCGAAAAGGTTCTACCACTGCATACCTACACCATCGTGGATGCCATCAACGACAAGAATGTGCTGCCGTTCCGTGTGGATTACATCAAAACGATGGACGCAGAGCCGGACATGGACGACAAGCAGGTTTGGGACATTGACCGGGAAAAGGCGTTCATGGCACCCAAGCGTATTTCTCTGGTGACAAAGTACATCCTCGACCACTTCGACCAGAAAACCTATCGGGGAGACAAATCGTATGAGTTTAATCTGCTGACGAATGTGGCAGAGGTGGCCTCTGCCCAGCGTGGTGCGGTGGAGGAAATCAAGCAAAAACAGCGCGTCAGCGGTTTTAATTCGATTTTCTGCGTGGCTTCTGTGCCGATGGCAAAGCTGTATTATCAGGAGTTCAAAAAACAGATGGCGGCAGATCCAACCAAGCGGCTGCGCATTGCTACCATTTACAGCTATGGAGCCAATGAAGCGGAAACGGATGGCATTCTGGACGAGGAAAACCCGGAAGATACCTCCAACCTCGACCAGAGCAGCCGGGATTTTCTGGACGCAGCCATTCAGGACTACAACGAGATGTTCCATACGAACTACTCGACGGATGGTGAACGGTTCCAGAATTACTATAAAGATGTATCGCTCCGCATGAAAAATAAAGAGCTTGACCTGCTGATCGTGGTCAATATGTTCCTGACGGGCTTCGATGCCACGACCCTGAATACTCTTTGGGTGGACAAAAACCTGAAGATGCACGGTCTGATTCAGGCGTTCAGCCGGACGAACCGTATCTTGAACAGCATCAAGACCTTTGGCAATATCGTCTGCTTCCGCAATCTGCAGAAGCGGGTGGATGCGGCTATTTCGCTGTTTGGAGATAAAAATGCGGGCGGCATCGTTCTGTTGCGCAAATATGCGGACTACTACCACGGTTATATGGACGAGCAGGGAAAATACCATCAGGGTTATACAGACATGATCGATGACCTGACGCAGAAGTTCCCGCTGACAGAGCCGCAAATCATCGGGGAGCAGAACCAGAAAGACTTTATCGTGCTGTTTGGTGCACTGCTGCGGATGCGGAACCTGCTGTCCTCCTTTGATGATTTCAAGGGCAACGAACTGATCTCTGAACGGGATTTACAGGACTATTTGGGCCGCTATCAAGATTTGCGGGATGAATGGCGTAACAAGAAGCACGATGAAACCAAAGAGGACATCACGGATGATGTGGTGTTCGAGGTGGAACTGATTCGGCAGGTCGAAATTAACATTGACTACATTCTGATGCTGGTCAAAAAGTACCATGACACCCATTGCGATGATAAGGAAGTGCTCATCACGATTCGCAAGGCGATTGATGCCAGCCCGGAACTGCGTAGCAAAAAGCAGTTAATTGAAACCTTTATTGCAGGGGTCAACGATGTGGATGACGTGATGGCAGAGTGGAATACCTTTGTGTCCGAACAGCGAGAGAAAGAGCTTACAAAGATCATCCAAGAGGAAAAGCTAAAGGAGCCGGAGACGCGCAAGTATCTGGCCAATGCGTTCCGTGATGGCGAGATCAAAACTGTGGGCACTGACATTGATAAGCTGATGCCTCCTGTTTCCCGCTTTGGCGGCGGTGGCCGTGCGCAGAAGAAGCAAGGCGTGATCGATAAGCTGAAGAGCTTCTTTGATAAGTTCTTTGGGATTGGCGGAAGTTCAATGGCAGGGGATGATAGCAAATAATATTTGATATTAGGAAAAATATCTGCTATAATATTCACAGAGATTCCACTGGTTGTGTGATACTATCCTGATACTAAAAAATCAGCAAGCCACATCTACCACGGCAATCTCATGGAAAAGTGAACATCCAAGAACAGAATTACTAAACAAATTTGTTTAGTAAGAATCTGGACTTACCGAGCTCGAGTAATAAAAATTTGCCTTCCAACTTTTTGAATCCATCAAAAATAGAACGGAATAACGTATAAAAAACGGCCCTGCTTTCAAGATTTTTTGCTTGAAGGCGGGGCTTTTTCGCGTCCAAAGCAACAGAAAAAATAACACCCGAGGAAGAATCAAACCAGTATCACGGTTTCTTCTTCCCTGGGAAAGCCGGAGCTTCCAGGCGGTCCGCGACGTTGTTTGCTCGATCCGGGTACAGGTGGGCGTAGGTGCCGGGTGTGGTCGAAACCTTTTCATGCCCAAGGCGCTGGTGTACCAGAAAAGCATCCGTGAACATGGCTAAAAGGGATGACCACAAAAATATAAACCTTTTATGAAATCCTCTTGACAAAGTGGGAAGGGGCAGTATAATAAAAATGAACATTGTTCATATTGAGGGTGACTACATGAATACGATCGTGACCTCCAAGGAAGAGATCTTAAAAAACAGCCGTGAGCTTATCCGGGAAAAGGGCTGGGCGGCGGTCAGTATCCGTTCTGTCGCCTCGGCATGCGGGGTCTCGGTCGGCTCGATCTACAACTATTATGACTCCAAGGCTGAGCTTATCAGCGCCACGGTCGAGAGCGTCTGGTGCGAAATTTTCCACCGCCCGCAGGACGAGGCCGTATTTCAGGACGTGCAGACCTGTGTCAAATGGATGTACGAGCGCATGGCCTACGGCTGTGAGCAGTATCCTGGATTCTTCACACTGCACTCTCTCGGCTTTATGCAGGAGGACAAGGCCGATGGCAAACGGCACATGCAGCAAATCTGGCACCATATCTTAAACGGTCTTTGCACGGTGCTGCAACAGGATGCCAAAATCCGTCCGGGCGCTTTTAACGCGCAATTCACCGTTGAAAAATTTGCCGATGTTCTATTTTCGCTGATGCTGTCTGCCTTGCTGCGGCAGGACTACGACCCCGCCGCTGTGCTGGAAATCGTGCGCAGAACCTTATATTGACTGCATTTTCTTCCCACACTGCTGTGGGAATTTTATAATGTCCAAAATGAACAATGTTCACTTAAAAGGGACACTCCTAGGAAAGTTCATCGCAATATCCTGTTGCTGCTCGCCTGTCTTGTGTGGAGGAATGCAAGCTTCAACATCCTGCGCTTTGGATGCAACTTTGCCGAGCAAGCCCTTGATGACCGTAAAAACGAAGCCGACCCTGCAAAAAATGCAGTGTTACAATCAATTTAATCTATCAACAAGGAGCAATCAACTATGCAAGCAATCGTAGAAACTGTTTTTGATGCGGTATATCTGGTATCCGTCATCACCATCGGTATCCTGATGATCCGCGGCTGCAAGGGCAGCCACCAGTTCAAGCTGTTCGGTCTGATGGCTGTCGTTCTGGGCGCCGGCGACTCGTTCCATCTGATTCCCCGTGCGCTGGCTCTATGCACCACGGGTTTTGAAAACTTTACCGTTCCCCTGGGTCTGGGTAAGTGGATCACCTCTGTGACAATGACAGTCTTTTATGTGCTGCTGTACTATGTCTGGCGTGAGCGCTACCGGGTCAAGGGCAGCAATGGCCTGACTGCCGCCGTCTACGGTCTGGCTGCCGTGCGTGTTATCCTGTGCATGATGCCGCAGAACCAGTGGCTGAGCGCCGAATCCCCGCTGTCCTGGGGCATTTACCGTAATATTCCTTTTGCACTGATGGGCCTGCTGATCATCGTGCTGTTCTACCGCAGCGCCAAGGAGCACAACGACTCAGCTTTCCGCTGGATGTGGCTGACCATCGTGCTGAGCTTCGGTTTCTACATTCCCGTTGTTCTTTGGGCCAATGCCATCCCCATGATCGGGATGCTGATGATCCCTAAGACCTGCGCCTATGTGTGGACTGTTCTCATCGGCTATTCTGCCATGAAGAAGGAATGTAAGTGATTTGTACACCGTACCGATAAAAAGCAGGGATGTCACTTAAAAGAGAGCTGCATCCTGAACGTCCAAGAATAGGCTTACCAACAAACTTTCAGCGCTCTGCCTTTTGGCAGGGCGCTTTTATATTGCAAAACTTCGTACTTTCTGTTATAATCAAATCAACAACTGACGAACAAACGAAAGGTTGTATAGAAAGAAGGCGGGACAGATGTATTTCCAATACGGCGAAGCGGAAACGGCGTATCTGAGCGCAAGAGACGAGCGGATGGCGGCGGTCATCGCACAGGCGGGACACATTGAGAGGGAAGTGGATACCGACCTCTTTTCAGCGGTGGTACACCACATCGTCGGCCAGCAGATCTCCACGAAAGCGCAGGCGACCATCTGGAAGCGGATGCGGGACGAGTTCGGTGTGGTGGATGCCGCTGCCGTCCTCGGAGCCGGGGTTGAGAAGCTGCAGAGCTTCGGCATGACCTTCCGAAAGGCTGAATACATTACGGACTTTGCCCGGAAAATCGAGAGCGGAGAATTTGACCTCGAGGGCATCCGGCAGAGGCCGGACGATGAGGCCATCCGGGAGCTGAGCGGCCTGAAAGGCGTCGGTGTCTGGACGGCAGAGATGATATTGCTCTTCTGCATGCAGCGGCCCAACGTGTTCAGCTACGACGACCTTGCCATCCAGCGTGGGCTGCGGATGGTGTACCACCACCGAAAAATCGACCGGAAACTGTTCGAAAAGTACCGCCGCCGGTTCAGTCCCTATTGCAGCGTGGCCAGCCTCTACCTCTGGGCGGCAGCAGGCGGCGCGGTGCCGGGCCTCAAGGACTACGCGCCGACCCAAAAGCCGAAAAGGAAGGGATGAACCGCCATGACCTATACGATGCATTACGATTCGCCGCTGGGAAAGATACTGCTGGCAGCAGACGAAGAAGGGATGACCGGAGTATGGTTCGAGGCACAGAAGTATTTTGCGGCGAAGCTTCCTCCAGAGAATGAAGAGGGGACAATGCCGGTGCTGGGAGACGCCTGCCGCTGGCTGGACGTCTATTTTTCAGGCCGGGAGCCGGACTTTACTCCGAAACTCCATCTTATCGGCTCCGATTTCCGACAGGCGGTGTGGGCGCTGCTGCTGCAGATCCCCTACGGACAGACCACGACCTACGGCGCACTGGCAAAACAGCTGGCGGAGAAGAACGGCGGAAAGCGCGTCTCCGCGCAAGCTGTGGGCGGCGCGGTGGGGAATAACCCTGTTTCCATCATCGTACCCTGCCATCGGGTAGTGGGCAGCGACGGCAGCCTGACCGGCTACGCGGGCGGCATCGAAAAGAAGATACGCTTGCTGATGCTGGAAAACGCGGAGGCGGCAAATCTTTACCGATAACAAAAAGCAGGCCATCCCGGCGGGATGACCTGCTTTTGCTATATGTATCGTTTACTTGTTCTGGATGTACTCGTCGATGGCCTTGGCGGCAGCCTTGCCTGCGCCCATGGCCTTGATGACGGTGGCGGCACCGGTGACGGCGTCACCGCCGGCGTACACGCCCTCGCGGCTGGTCTTGCCCTCGTCGCCCTCGGTGACAATGCAGCCGTGCTTGTTGGTCTCGAGGCCCGGCGTGGTGGAGCGGATGAGGGGGTTGGGGCTGGTACCCAGGCTCATGATGACGGTGTCCACGTCCATCGTGAACTCGCTGCCCTTCTTCTCGATGGGGCGGCGGCGGCCGGAAGCATCCGGTTCGCCCAGCTCCATCTCGATGCAGGTGATGGCCTTGACGAAGCCGTCCTCATCGGACAGAATTTCCACGGGGTTGCAGAGGGTCTTGAAGATAATGCCCTCTTCCTCGGCGTGCTCGACCTCTTCCTTACGGGCAGGCAGCTCAGCCATGCCGCGGCGGTAGACGATGTAGACCGTCTCAGCGCCCAGACGCAGGGCGCTGCGGGCAGCGTCCATTGCCACGTTG
>OKUQ01001475.1_pt1 | contig 10539 bp, 10 predicted proteins | sample 1606811 | NCBI WGS metagenome assembly OKUQ01 (sample SAMEA3882546, study PRJEB24775) | human gut metagenome | biome: human-associated habitat; feature: intestine environment; material: feces | place: Netherlands | collected 2009/2010
AAAAGACGGCTACATCCTGGACGATACGCCGCAGAGCATCAAGATCAAGCGCAATGCCGTGATGACGCTGGAATTCCGCAATCAGCCCAAGGGCGGCGTGCTCGTGAAAAAGGTGGACGCTGTAATAAATGCCCCCATCCCGGATGTTGAGTTCCTTGTCACGGATTCCGACGGCAATCTCATCGGCAACGCCAACGGCAAGTTCGTGACGGACAGCGCAGGCACGTTCACCATTACCGACATCGCCCCCGGTACCACACTTGTCATCAAGGAAACCCGTGCAAAGGACGGCTATTTGTTGGATGATACGCCTCAGACAGTCAAGGTCAAGTCCAATGAAGTCATCACGGTGGAGTTCCGTAATCAGCCTAAGGGTGGCGTTTTGGTGAAAAAGGTGGACGCCGCAACGAATGAACCAATCTCTGATGTTGAGTTCCTCGTGACCGATTCTGACGGCAATTTCATTGGGAATGCCAATGGCAAGTTCATTACCGATAGTGCTGGTACCTTCACCATTACCGACATTGCCCCTGGCACGACGCTTATCATCAAAGAAACGCGCGCCAAGGATGGCTATCTGCTGGACGATACTCCTCAGACGGTCAAGGTCAAATCCAACGAGATGATTACGCTGGAATTTCGCAACCAACCGCTCGGTGGGCTTCGAATCATTAAGCTTGATAGCGTCACGAAGAAGCCTCTGGAAGGGGTTCAGTTCCGCATCACCTATAGCGATGGCAGCTTTGTGGCAGATGAGGGTGGCAAGCTCTCTTCCAACGGCCTTTATATGACTGACGCAAATGGCGAGATCCTCATCAGAGATATTGTCGGCACACTTGTTGTGACGGAAGTGAAAACGATCCCTGGCTACACCATCGATGAAGCCACAAGAAGCCAGACCATCGTTGTTAACCCCGACGATCTTCAGACTCTGATCGTGTATAACGTCCCTGCTGGCGGCCTGCAGATTATCAAGTCCGATGCGGACACCGGAGAGCGGCTCGGTGGTGTCAAGTTCGAGATTCGCAAAATCAATGGTGAAATTCTCGGGACCTATACCACCGACCGCGACGGCGTCATCAGCATCCCCAACGCAGAGAGTGGCTGGTATACCATCGTTGAGCGCAAGGCGAAAGACGGATACGCACTCGATACCACGCCTGTCAATGCATGCGTCAAGGATAGCGAGACTACGACGGTTGAGATCACCAACCAGCGCATGGCCTCTATCATGATTCACAAGATCGATGCAGCGACTGGTGCAGGCATTTATGGTGTCAAGTTCGTACTCTATGATTCTGGGAAGAACCCGATCGGCGAATACACGACGGATCAGGACGGCTACATCTACATTGATGATGAGCTGGTACCCGGAAAGTACTACCTGCGTGAACTGGAGGCGGCGGATGGCTATATTCGCGATGAGCAGTATAAGACCGTCTATGTCGAACGTGGTAAATGCGCACAGATCGAGTGGGAGAATAGTGCTGTGACGGGTCAGATCCAGATCCGGAAGTATAGCTCGGAAGACAACACCGTCACAGGTCAGCTTGCTGGCACCCCGTTGGAAGGCGCTGTGTTTGAGATCACGCAGGCCCGCTCTGGCAAGGTTGTTGGCTATATCGTGACAGACGCGCGTGGCGTTGCCGCTTCCGGCCCCCTGCCTCTTGGCCGCTACTTCGTGACGGAGGTGTCCGCACCGAAGTATTATCAGCTGAGTGGCGAGAAGATGGAAGCTGAGATCGAGTATCCCAGTCAGATCATCAAACTCTCCGCCTACAATAAGCCCGCGGCCCTAGGCGTGACCATCAAGAAGAGCGGCAACTATGAAGTGCAGTCCGGTCAGGCCATGAGCTATGACTTCTCCGGTATTGCCAATACCTCCAATGTCGCGCTCAACCACTTCTTCTGGCATGATCGCATTCCTACGGATGCGACGCGTGCGCTCAGCATCAGCACGGGTACCTACAATGCGCGCCTGTACTATAAGGTCACCTTTAAGACTAATCTCAATGACTACCGGACTTTGGCCAGTAACCTGCTGACCGCCAACAACTATTCCCTGAGCCTGAATGCCGCTACGCTGCGGCTTGTGCAGGGCGAGTATATTACCGATGTCCGCTTCGAGTTTGGCACGGTGCCCAGCGGCTTCTCTTCCGTTGTGAAGCCTACCATGCGTGTGCAGGTGCTTGGTACCGTGAGCAATGGCTACCAAATCATCAATCGTGCCGATGTTGGTGGCCAGTATCTCAATGAGTGGCAGACGGCAAAGACCACCTGGGTCACTACCGTCCGTCGCTTCAATACCACGCCGCTGCCGAAGACCGGATATTGATCTCGAGAGAGGTCGTTTCCTATAACCCCCGCCAGCCCCGGAGCTCACGCTTCGGGGCTGATCTTTTGAACATGAGGAGAGTATTATCATGAGCAAGTTTTTACCTATTGGTACCAAAGGTGAGCTGCTGAACAGCGACATGATCGCCCGCATCATTCCCAAGGAAGATGGCGGATGCATCATCCTCACCAAAGATGGTCAGCACTTCCACAGCGAGATTGACCTTCACGACGAAGTCAATGACTACAACTCCATTCGTTCCATCATCCCTTGCCAGGGCGTCAGCGCTGTCTATCTGGATGATGATGGCGACAGCGAAATCTGCCCCTGCGCTTTTGTGATGCTGATGTCTGACGGCAAAATTGAGCCTTTCGTCTTTGCAACGGACAAAGACATCGAGCGAATCGCCAATAAAGGCCATACCGGTTTTACCGGATTCGTTCCAACCAAGTAAATAACGAAGGCCGCTGCTCCGGCAGCGGCCTTCTATTCCAAAACAAGTGGAGGAATATCAAACATGGGCAGATTTATCAACCTCGGTATCGCGATTGTCAACACCAGCTACATTATCCGTGTGGAGATGGAATCCGATGGCAGAGCGGAAATCTATATGTCCGATGGTACGATGTTTCGCTGCGATCACTTCGATGCCTCCCAACTATATGGCACAAATGAAAAAAAAGAGGGTGCGACCTCGTTGCATCTGCAAGAGGAACTCCGATATGACCAATCACACTCCATGTCTACTTGATGAAGCAGCAACCTTCATGAAAGTACAATACCTCTCTGACCTGCGGTTCCTGTCCACTGACGGTCGATCCCGTTTAGCCGCATTTCTTGAGACTTTTGATGCAGCAGAATACACACTTTTCCAGTGGAATGATGCCATTGAATACTTGAAAGCTGGAGTGAAACAGCAGACTGCGCAGGTGGCTCGTGCACAACTCCTACGCGCCCTTAGAACCACCTGATGGCTCTATATCAATATTGCATAGGAGGACATGTTCAACCAAACACCCAGAACTGGCATTTCCATCATGTGCGCCCACTATTTCTATTCGGACGAAGGAGGATCAAATATGCCCTGGATTATCAGCAATGGAAAAAGCTATGTGGAGATTATCGGCAACAATCAGATGATCACCACTGCCTATATCGATCGCGCGCATACATTCAACAATAAGAAGACGGCAGAGAAATACTGCTCTTTGCTGCCAAAGGCGATGAAAAACCTGAAGTATAAGGTCATCTTCATCTCAAACCCCAATCCCGAAAATCCTGATCTGCAACTGGAGCTACTGACGCCTGAATTCTACCTGACACGGCTGAAGAATTTCAGCGATTTCATTCACACCATCCAATGCCAGAGAGAAACACTGGTGACCGGCCAGCGGAAGGCGGAGCTGGAGATTGAAGACATCGAGCACGCAGCGGAGTTCTATAACCTGGATGCCTCACATGGATACCAACTCTATAAACTTCTGCACGATGCCCGTGTGCGCCGGCGCAAGTGCAAGAATGCAATCGCTTGGATCGATTTCATCTTAGAGCAGCGCCCTGAGCGGTTTGTGGAGAACGATCCATCAGCTCGCATTGTGGGAACGCGCTCCCGCGATTATGCGCCACGAGCTCTGCCTGAACTCTTTGAGTGGGAGAACGAAGGACAGACCAATATCTCGGTCAGTTAATTGTCGGCACCAATGGACAGAAGCCCTTGAATATGGTATTCTAAGCGCAAGAAAACATCAGTTTTTGCAGTATTTAGCTGTACCGTGACCCGTGGAATAGGGGGCTTTTATGAATAACCAGGCATACGATGATACAGCGACTCGGAATCCGAGAAAAGCATATACTGACTATGAGAACAGTACTTATACTGTTGTTTCGAAGGTGGCTTATTTAATCGGAGTCCAAAAGCGCATTTTTGAAAACGAATATGAACCACCAAAGATGGAATGGTATGAGAAATTACACGCAGACAAGAATGCCCGCATCGTGCGCAACCTCTGCATGATTCGAACGGCTTTGGAACTCAATTTTAAAGCCATCAATAACCGTATGCGTTTCGATATGTGCAATCTCCACTCGCTTCCAGAGTATGTTCCGCAGGATAGCCTGAACGAACTCTTGCAGGATGGTATTACGATTGTTAGATCCAGAGCTTTGCCTGCCGAGTATATTGTAGATATCAATAAGCATATCAGCAACCGCATCAACAACTGCAAGTCGCTGTTTCCATTATGGCTGAAGTGGGAATATGTCCGGAAGCTCTTCCTCATGCCGGATGGCCTCAACAAGAAGGGCATCAAGGCAGCAGCGGCAGATTATTACGCCAACAAAAATAAGTACCCGTACCAAGTCTATATCAATTGGTCCTACATGGACTCTGGCAACATCCTCTACAATGACAAGAAGTTTGTTTCGCTTCTATATGAAGCCAATGCGGATTATTTCACAGACTTGAGCAAAGTGTCTGATGCCGGTAACCTCACAAAGGCTGGTATATACAAGTTCCTGGACAAGAGTGAGCGCGTCGTCGTTGTGGTGGATTGTGAAAACTCCAATCCCTACAAACTGTACGCAACCTTGAACAATCTTAATCAGGAAGCACTACTCAATAAGATTTGTAAAATCATCCTCTATGATGATATTCATACCACATCGGCGTGGAAGATTTTGGAGCGCTTCACCCAAATTCCAATTGAGCATGTCCTGATCGAACGCATCAAAGAAAACAAGTCACTTGTTGACATTCGTTTGACTACCGGGACCTGCCGAGAGTATTATCAGAACAATGTGGACTCGTTCATTCTTGTATCCAGCGACTCCGACTATTGGGGTCTGATTTCGGCAATGCCTGAGGTTCGGTTCTTCGTGATGGTAGAAAGCGAGAAATGCAGTCCGACCATCAAAAATGCGTTGATCAATGCCGGCATTTCTTATTGCTATATCGACGATTTTTGTACTGGTAACAGTAATGATATCAAGGTTGCGGCAGTACTTCGCGAGGTTCGCCAGAAACTCGACCAGGCATTTCACCTTAATGTTCGAGATATTCTGGATGAGGCCTGTAGGGCGACCAGAGCTGACATGACGACCGCAGAGAAGAACCAATTTTATGACAAGTACATTAAAACCATGCATGTTGATATCTCTCCCAACGGGGAAGCAACGATCGTGCTTGGAAAATAGTCCCGCATATTGGAACGAGAGGCTTTGACCCTCTCGTTCTATTTTTGTTGCTATTAAACCAGCAGTTCAATGACAACTTCAAAAAACAAGGTTATCATGATATCAACGACAAGAAAAAGGAGTGAGCGATATGAATCTCAAAGAAGCTTTCCGCTTTCAGAATAAGCTGCAGTCCATGATGGCCGATGCGCAGAGCATCCTCGGCAACAATGGCAACATTACCAAGGTGCAGAACACCTATCTCCGCCACAAGGTTATGGCAGAGGCGGAGGATGAGGTCACTATGGAGGCCCCCTCCACCGAGTATAGCGAGAATATCACCGAGATGGCAGAGTTCCTGCTGTTCCTCCTGGACGAGCGGGAAAAGTTGAGCGCCGCAATCCATCAGGCGAAGGTATCCCTTCCGCTTGGGGCCGGCCTGGATGGCGAAGTGAGCCTCAATGGGAAGCGCCAGGAGATTGCCACTCTGCTCCGTCACATGGCCGGCCTGCGCAATGGCGAGGTTTTGATCTCTAACGGGGGAGTCGGCTATCGGTTCAACAACGAGGGAAATCAGGTCTCCTACCGCTGCGATGTCAAGCGTGTGACCACCATCAATTTCGATCGCAATAAGATTCGAAAGATGTGCGCTGATCTGAGCAAGAAGTCCGATGAGACCTCTGCCGCTTTGGATGCCGCTCTGGTCAACACCCCGGTGGAGTACGAAGCTCCGTTCGATGTGAACGAGACCTTCGCAGAGGCTTTTGAAGCGCATATGTCCGCACTGTGCTGATCAAGCCCTAGCGGCTTTGCTCCGACTATCACGGATGCGGCAGAAGAAGAGAACGTGGCGACCGGTTCAGTTGCAGACGAACTATAGTGCTGCAAATCAAAACAATCCGCTCGGTTGATTCTGAGCTCCAAAAGAAGACATGATCCGTCTCGTTAACGGATGCTACGAACCGTCTTCCTTTCCGTCAGCGCCCAACGCTGTTTCACCATATCGTGAATACGCTAACGCCGAATCTCGTCCTTGCCACCTCACATCTCCCTATTCTGTTGGATATAGATAGATTTCCTATCTTGATATTGCTGGCCTTTGAGCCGTTCATACGTCGAGGTATGCTATCCACGCTCCTCAGGGAGCCGGCGAGCGCATGGCCTTGGCAAAAATGGTCTAAGCGATCTTGACTCTCTGCCGTATCCGTGATAGTCGGAGCAGTTCTCCCGTAAATAGAGGCGAGCAGCAGGCTTCGGCCTGCTGCTCACAAATAATCAGATTCAGTTGTGATGTCCGAGATACCAGGATGTCTTCCATCGGTACTTCGAACAACGCGCCGAGAGCATACAGATTATCTACAGAAGGCAGACTCTTTCCTTGCTGCCATTTGTAGATCGCCTGCGGCTCCTCGAAACCAAAGTATGCCTGCAGGTCGCGGACACTCATCCCACGCTCGGCGCGAAGACGGATGATGTTCTTTCCAGTCGCGATAGGATCAATGACCGGAAACTGCTTCATGTTCATGGCAATCGCCTCCATCTAAAGAGTTTTCCCAAACGGGAGTACTCCAGAATACTGGAAGAGGCTTCAAAAAGCAAGAGCAAACGCGATTTTGTAAAGAAACTGTCACATAAGGAGGTCCAATCGTGAGTCGAGAATACAATGAATCCTGCTGCTGGACGATTGAAAAGTTCTCATTCTTCCACAACTACTTCGCAATCATCGATACAGCGGATTACCTTGCAGACCAGCTTTTTATCAAGCATCAGGTCAGAGTTTGGTTTGGCCCTGAGTTCGTGTGCCCGGATGCTCCCTATCGCGTCATCATGTGCAAGTGCCGCAAGCGTGATGTCGATGCTTTCCTGGCAGCGATCCGTGAATTGCCCAACAAGATGCTCCTGTGCGGGCATCCTGACTATTTAACATTCTGTGCGGATCTCAAAAAGAAAGTCCAAACCGGTCGAGACAATGGAGGTGTTCTTACCAATGAAACAGATGATACCACTCAAAAAGCAGAGCAAGAAAGCGCAAAAGGAGCAACATGCTAAGCAGCGCGGCAGCTGGTATGGTATTTCTCCCGTCACGAGAACTGTGCCAAATGGTAAAGCCTATGACCGAAATCGAGTTAAACGAGAAGATCGAGAACTTGCTGACTGAGTCAGCTCCCAGGCAGCCATCCAGACGAACTGGCTCCGCGTATCGAAGAGAAATGCGCATCCGCAAGAATGACGCGCTCATGCGCATTGTCACAAGAAAGTATGTGCCTCATGCCGGCTATATCGATTATGGCTTTGATGGTGACACGCTGCTCCATTCGGGAAAGTATAATCAAGTATCCCAAGAACAGTAATTGCTAGCGGAGGATGAAACGAGAAACTAGCCGAAAGTTCCGAAACTGTCAGGATCTACCCCGAAAGGGAAACTACTACCGGCGCCTTTTTGACTACTGGTGGACACTTTATTAAAAACGAGAGGATTCCTGCAGCACAATGTGCGGGGACCCTCTCGCTTCATAATTTATATCTCCTTGCGTGCCCCATTGCAATACAATGGAAATATTGTTTATATCCGGCTCCGTCCACTCAAAAGAGTCTCCGGGTTCCGTACTGTCTCGCATGATTCGGCTGATCTTGGCTTCGGATATACTTGTTGCCTTTGCCAAAAACTTTTGCGTTATGCCGAGTTCTTTCATGCGTTTCCTTATCAACCTTGCCGGGTTGATGCATCGTCTCTATAACCGGGGCTTTGCTCTGGCTGTTTCCATGCCAAAGCCTGTCCCTCTGGTTATAGTCTATTTATGCGGGCTTATTGCCGGAGGTGGTCTGCAAGTGTTGATACTTCCAAATACTATGGGCAATTATACAAGTATAGTGCTCCATAGCCGCCACCTCCTTTTGTGAATACGCTTTTGGTGAATAGTTACTATCCACCTCCGACGCAAAGCCCATTCACTAATCAAAGTTGTCTGGCGCAGTTCAAGCTGCGCCGTTCAGCGTCCCGCAGATATTGGGTTGGCAAGTGCAGCAAACTTTTCCCATCTGCATCCGGGAGTAGTTGGGGCGTTTCCGCCCTGTCAAAAAGATTTGTGCTGTGTGAACAGCAAGTGTCATTGTGCCGCACAAGGCGGCTCTGCTTGGATTGTTGCTTTTTCATTGATATTATTCTACGTCTGACTATATATGTAGATTACCATAGAAATTTAGAATATACAGCTATATGCTGTTGAATGTTTTGCAAACAAAACTATATATTGTGCTATCTGATGCTATCATGCTCCATGATATACAGAGAAAGGCAGGGAGCCTCAATAGAGACTCCCTGCCGCTTGGGTTCTTACTTGCCCTGATAGGCTCTGAAAAGGAAAGTAACGATTTGTGCGCGGGTGCAGCTATTGTCCGGCCCGAACAGGCCATCACCGATGCCGTTGGTAACGCCGTTCTCCACCGCCCATGCCACAGCGTTTGCATAGTAGCTATCGGTAAGAACATCGCTGAACTCTGCCTTGCTATCGACCAGCTTACCAATGGCACGGAACAGGAAAGTCACGCTCTGGGCACGGGTGCAGGTGGCGTCAGGACTGAATTTGCCATCGCCCGTTCCTGTGGTGATACCGTTTTCTACCGCCCATGCAACCGCCTTTGCATAATAGGCATCAGTGGACACATCGGCGAAACTGCTCATAGCCTTGGGTTCGGGCGAACCGGCAGCACGCCACAGGAACGTGACGATTTGCGCACGAGTGCAGGGCTGGTTGGGGCTGAAATGCTCGGCGTCCGTGCCGGAGGTGATGCCATTTTGCGCAGCCCAGAGAACTGCATCATAGTAATAATCGCTGGCCTTGACGTCCACGAAGAAGTTCAGCATCGTGTTGTCGTCCATGAAGGTCGCCGTGACCGTGACCTTGGAGGCAGGCATGGTGAAGGCGTACTTGCCGTTCTTCTCGGTGAGCTTGACTTCCTTGCCGTTCTTGTCGGTTACAGTGAGCGTTTCCAGCGTGTAGCCCTTGTCTGGCGTGACGGTAATGGTCACGGTATCACCACGCTCGGCGTAGCGGCGGTTGGCTGTTACCTCGCCGTTCCGGATGTCCTTGTCCACCTCGATGGCATAGGTGGGAGCGTTGTCGTCGCCACCGGAGGAAGGCTTTTGTTCCAGCGCCGCAATAGCATCCTCGATAGCTTTCGCCATTGCATCCACTTCGCTCTGTTCAGTGATGTTCTTGTCACGGACAACAGCCTTGACAGCAGCTTCCACACCGGAGAAATCCTTGTAGTTGTCCTTGTTCAGTGCATTTGCCTTGGCAATGGCTTCGTCGACCTTGGTGTAGTCGGCACCCTTGTATTGCAGGGCAGCAATCGCATCTTTGATAGCCTGTGCCATTGCATCAACATTAGCCTGACTCACAAAAGCTTTGCCCCTGACAACTCCGTCTACCGCCGTATTCAATGCGGCAACAGATTCGTCGGTATAGACAGTCAAATCAGTGGGAATGGCTGCCTTCGCTACTTCCACAGCACTGTAATCTGCCGGTTCTGCACCGCAGAGAACCTGTCCGTTCACAAAAGACCATCCGTTGCTGTCGTCGCTGCCATTCAGCGCGGCTGCAAAAGCTTCGTTTTTCATTTCATCCTGCGGCTTTTCAGTTGCAGATTCGTTCTGGTTTTTAATACCGAGGTTTTCCACTGCAAAATAGCAATTGGTTATTTCGCTTCTCTTGGTCGCAGACGACTGCTCTGCAAAGGCATACCGAAAGGGTGATGAGCCTGTTACGATGCCGGTTGTAAAGCAATTTGTAATGGAGCCATAGTAATTTGAGTCAGAGGCATCGGTACCTACAAAAGAGGCCATAGCAGCCGCAGCCTGTGATACATTGCCACTTGCATAGCAGTTTTTGATATTCAGTCCCCAAAGGCCGCCAGCAAAGCCGCCTGTATATGCGCCGCCGGTAACATTGCCCGTGGCGTAACAATTTCGAATAATCGTTTCTGCATCTGTTTTGCCGTTTCCTTTGCCGATAAATCCGCCGACATCCGCA
>OKUQ01001480.1_pt1 | contig 10500 bp, 10 predicted proteins | sample 1606811 | NCBI WGS metagenome assembly OKUQ01 (sample SAMEA3882546, study PRJEB24775) | human gut metagenome | biome: human-associated habitat; feature: intestine environment; material: feces | place: Netherlands | collected 2009/2010
CCGCCGTGTCCGAAGGCCGCTGCGACATCGGACTGTCCTCCCGTGCTCTGAAGGATTCCGAGGTTGCGTCCGGTCTGGTCGGCACCGTCCTTGCCTACGACGGCATCGCCGTGATCGTCAACCCCGCCAACACCGTGGAAGATCTGGACATCGAGACCATCGCCAAGATCTACACCGGCGAGATCACCAACTGGTCCGAGGTCGGCGGCGCTGACGCTGAGATCGTTCTGGTCGGCCGTGAAGCCGGCTCCGGCACCCGCAGCGGCTTCGAGGAACTGACCGAGACCGTTGACAAGTGCAAGTACCGTCAGGAGCTGACCTCCACCGGCGACGTCATCACCGCGGTCGCCCAGAACCCCGACGCCATCGGCTACGCCTCTCTCGCCTCCGTCAAGGATTCCGTCAAAGCTCTGAAGGTCGCGGGCGTGACCCCCAGCGAGGAGACCGTCAAGGACGGCACCTACCTCATCCAGCGTCCCTTCGTGCTGGTCACCAAGGAAGGCGTTGCGCTGAGCCCCGTTGCTCAGGCGTTCTTCGACTATGCCACCAAGGGTCAGGCCAATGACATCATCACCGCTTCCGGCGTGGTTCCCGCCAACGGCTAAAACAAGCGAACAAAGGCTCCCCCGCCCGGGGGAGCCAACTGCCGTTTTCTCAATTCGGTAAGATGGTAAACCTTCTCGAAAGGCTGATAACATGAAACATAAATCAAACATTTTTGAGGCCGTCGTCCACGGTATTTTCCTGATTCTCGGACTGATCACCGTGGGCTGCGTGCTTCTGATCACCATATACTTAATCATCTCCGGAATTCCCGCCATCCGTCAGATCGGCCTGTTCCATTTCCTGTTCGGCAAGAAATGGGCGTCCACGGCGGCGCAGCCGGAATACGGCATTCTCCCCTTCATTCTCACCAGCGTCTACGGAACCGCCGGGGCTGTCATCATCGGCGTACCCATCGGATTCCTGACGGCGGTGTATCTGGCAAAAATGGCGCCGAAGCCCGTCAAACGCTTTATGGAGCAGGCAGTCTCCATGCTGGCGGGCATTCCCTCCGTGGTTTACGGCCTTGTCGGCATGATGGTGCTGGTGCCGGGACTGCGGAAGCTCTTCCACATTCCCGACGGCTCCAGCCTGTTCGCCGCCATCATCGTCCTCGCTGTGATGATTCTGCCCTCCATTATCAAAATGTCCATCACTGCACTGGAAGCGGTGCCGAAGGAATACGAGGACGCTTCCCTTGCGCTGGGCGCGACGCCTGAGGAGACCTACTTCCGTGTCTCCGTCCCCGCCGCCAAAAGCGGCATTGCCGCCGCCGTAGTGCTGGGCGTGGGCAGAGCCATCGGCGAGGCCATGGCCGTCATGATGGTGGCAGGCAACGTCCCCAATATGCCCACTTCCCTGTTTCAGAGCGTCCGCTTCCTCACCACCGCCGTGGCAAGCGAAATGTCCTATTCCAGCGGCCTGCAAAAACAGGCGCTGTTCTCCATCGCGCTGGTGCTGTTCCTGTTCATCATGCTCATTAACGCCGCTCTGAATTTCTTCCTGAAGGGAGACAAAGCAAAATGATTTCCAAAAAACGAAAGCTGTTTCTCTGGACGGTTCGGGGCGGGATGTATCTTGCCACCGCGCTGACCGCCGGACTAGCCCTGTTTCTCATGGTCTACGTTCTGGCGAAGGGCATTCCCAACATCACATGGGAGCTGCTCAGCACCAAGCCCAGCTACCTTGCCGACCGCATCGGCATTCTGCCGGACATTCTCAATACCCTGTACATCATCATCTACACCCTGATTCTGGTGCTTCCCCTTGGCGTGGGCGCGGCGATCTATCTGACGGAGTACGCCCACAATAAAAAGGTCGTCGCGGTCATTGAGTACGCCGCCGAGACCCTCTCCGGTATTCCCTCCATCATCTACGGCCTTGTGGGTATGCTGCTGTTTTCCAACAATATGGGCACTTCCCTGCTGGCAGGCGCGCTGACCCTCGTCATCATGAACCTGCCCACCATCATGCGCAACACGCAGGAAAGCCTGAAAACCGTGCCCCAGAGCTACCGGGAGGGCGCGTTCGGTCTGGGCGCGGGAAAGTGGCGGGTCATCCGCACGGTGGTGCTTCCCAACTGCGTGGACGGAATCGTCACCGGCTGCATCCTTTCCATCGGCCGCATTCTGGGTGAGTCTGCCGCGCTGCTGTTCACCGCCGGATTTGCCCATGTGGTGGGCGGCTTCTGGGCTGCGAGAAACAGCGCGGGCGCGACATTGACGGTTGCCCTGTACGTCTACGCCAAGGAGCAGGGAGAATTCGGAGTCGCCTTTGCCATTGCCGCCATTCTGATGGTGCTGGCATTTCTCATTAACCTGTCCGCGTCTCTGGTAAGTAAGTATTATGGGAGGAAGAATCGAATTGGCTGACATCATTACCGCGAAAAATCTGTGCCTCTGGTACGGGGATACCCAGGCACTGAAATCCATTAACATCGCCGTCCCGGAGCACAGCATCACCGCCCTCATCGGCCCCTCCGGCTGCGGCAAATCCACATTCTTAAAAACCCTGAACCGCATGAACGACCTGATCCCCGGCGTGAGGATCACGGGAGACGTGCGCTACGAGGGCAAGGACATTTTTCAGGCAGAGGTCAACAACCTGCGTAAAGAAGTTGGCATGGTGTTCCAGAAGCCCAACCCCTTCCCCATGAGCATTTACGACAACATCGCCTACGGCCCCCGCACCCACGGCATTCACAACAAGGCCAAGCTGGACGAGATCGTGGAGCGCTCCCTCCGGGACGCCGCCATCTGGGACGAGGTAAAAGACCGGCTGAAAAAGAATGCCCTGGGTCTTTCCGGCGGCCAGCAGCAGCGGCTGTGCATCGCAAGAGCCTTGGCGGTGGAGCCGAAGGTACTTCTGATGGACGAGCCGACCTCCGCTCTTGACCCCATTTCCACCTTAAAAATCGAGGAGCTGGCCGCGTCTCTCAAGAAAGACTATACCATCGTCATCGTCACCCACAACATGCAGCAAGCTGTCCGTATCTCTGATTACACCGCGTTCTTCCTGTTGGGCGAGCTGGTGGAATTCGGCGGAACGGAACAGATTTTCTCTCAGCCTCTGGACAAACGGACAGAAGATTACATCACAGGGAGGTTCGGATAATGCGGGAATTATTTGAAGAGCAGCTTCTGCTGCTGAATCAGGAACTGACGGAAATGGGTTCCCTGTGCGAGGAGATCATCTCCCTTGCCACGCAGGCGCTGGGTTCCTACACGAAAGAGCTGGGGGAGAAGGTCTCCAAGGTCGGCGCGAAGATCGACGAAGAGGAGCGCACCATCGAGACCATCTGTATGCGTCTGCTTCTGCGCCAACAGCCGGTGGCGCGGGACCTGCGTGCCGTCTCCGCCGCGCTGAAAATGATCACGGACATGGAGCGTATTGGAGATCAGGCGGAGGACATTGTGGAGATCATCCCCTGCATGATCGCCCATCCCCATGAAGAATACCCCAAGATCCGGGAGATGGCAAAGGAGACCATTGCCATGGTTACGGACAGCGTGGACGCCTACGTCAAGCAGGACGTATATCTCGCCAAGGCCGTGCAGATGCACGACGACGTGGTGGACAACTACTTCACCCGGATCAAGAGCGGTCTGATCGACATGATCGCCAAGAACCCCGACGAGGGAGAATACGCCCTTGACCTGCTGATGATCGCCAAATACTTTGAGCGCATCGGCGACCATGCCACGAACATTGCCGAGTGGGTGGAGTTTTCCGTCACCGGCAGCCATAATGCAATTTCTTCATAAGGCAGGCAACGATTCCGTTTGTTAACGAGCAGAAATCCGCTGTTTTCGTTTCCGAAAACAGCGGATTTTTCACATATTTGCATCTATTTCCCGGATTTTTGCCCGGATGGCGAGCAGATCATCAAAGGTCTCCGGGCGCTTGGATACATCCCGCAGCAGCGCCGACGGGTGGTATATCGCCGTCATCCAGACGCCGTTCCGTTCCACCCACTGGCCGTGCTGCCTCGTAATGCGGTAGTCCGCGTCGATCAGCCGCTTGGCGGCGATGCGCCCAAGACAGACGATGATCTTCGGCTTTACCAGCACCACCTGATTGCGCAGATAGCCGATGCAGGCGTCCTGCTCCGTTTCCAGGGGGTCACGGTTGTGGGGCGGGCGGCACTTGACGATGTTGGCAATATAGCAGTTCGTCTCCCGGCTCAGGTCGATGATGCACAGCATATCGTCCAGCAGCTTTCCCGCCGGGCCGACAAAGGGCTGGCCTTTCAAGTCCTCCTGTTCCCCGGGGCCTTCTCCCACGAACATGATGTCCGCGTCCTCTTTTCCCACGCCGAACACCACGTTATGTCTCGTCTCGCACAGGCCGCAGCGGGTGCAGTCGGCGCAGACGCTTTTCAGTCCGTCCCAGTTCAGCATCGTTACCGGCTCCTCCTGCGTTCTGCCCGTCTCCGGCGGCGCTGGGCGCGGATGCGGGAGCGCATAAAGGAATTGAAGGCCAGATACGCACCCACAAGCCCCAGACCGATCACGCAGATGGTTCCGATGGTGGACAGCACCCCGGAGCCGCCGACGCCGTCCTTCTCTCCGTTGGAGCGGATGGACACGCCGGTGTCCCCCGTCGCCCGGACGTCCGCCATGGCGTACAGCTCCACCTCCGTGACACAGGAATTCTGATACCAGACCTCCATCGTGGCGATCTTATCGTCCTTCTTGATAGGCGCGGTCAGGCCGCCGCCCTCCACGGTGTAGTTCATGACGTAATTCTTCATCTGAACACCGGCGGGAACCACCGTATCCACGTCCGTAAAGGACTGTCCCACTACCTGACATTCACCGCCGGACACCGGCCACTGGTTCACCGCCATGCCATCGTAAATAATGCGGTTGACCTTGTAGTTGTTGAAAACGTAATTGGCAAGCTCGGTTATTTCTTCAAAGTTACCATAGGTTTCCACGATGCCCTTCTCGGTCGTCTTACGGGCAGCTCCCAAAACCACAAAAATGACCCGCATGTTATTGTGTTCCGCTGTGCCGACGATGCTCGCCCCGGAATTCTCCGTATAGCTGGCAATGCCGCCGGTATAGCGGGAGCTCATGAACTGTGTGATGACGTGGTCGTCAACCAGATAGTTTGTGGTGGTGAGAGGGCGTTCTTCACTCACAAGATTCGTTGCGGGAATTTTATAGGTTCCCGTCTTGAAAATTTCCGCGAAAGTCTCATTTTTCGTCGCTTCCATGGTGATCTTCACCATTTCCCGGGCGGTGGTGTAGGACGTCGCCGTATCCAGACCGGAAATGTTGCCGAACTCCGTGCTGATGCAGCCCATCTGCTTGACGCGGTCGTTCATCATTTCCTTGAAGCGGTCAGTCGTACCGGCCACATGCTCCGCCAGCGCCACGGCGGCATCATTGGCGCCGATCATCAGCAGCGCGTGAAGCAGATCGTTCACAGTCAGCTGCTCGCCGCTTTTCAGATTTGGCTTCATTTTCAGGCTGCTTCCCGGCACCTTGGACTGGATGCCGTCAGAGCAGGTGACAATGTCGTCCAGATTGCTGTTTTCGATCGCCACCAGCGCCGTGACCATCTTGGCAAGGGTACCAGTGGGCAGCTTGGTATCGGGGTTGTAGGAGTAGATGACCGTCTCGGTATTCGTCTCATAGGCGAAGGCCGCCAGCGCCGTATCCAGCCGGCTGTCGCTTCCCGCCAGAGGGCGCATACCGTTCAGAGTGCGGCAGCCGTTATCGATGCAGACCCGGCCGAAGGGGATCTGGGCAGCCTGCTGCTCGGCGGGCTGCGTTTCCTGCGTTGACGCGCCGGTTTCCGCGGCAGACGCCGGAATCGCTATCTGGCAAAGGAGCGCGGCGCACAGGAGCAAGCTTAGCAATCTCAATTTTTTCATATTTTCCCCTCAATATTTCTTCACCGGACTTGTCCGGCGGTGAAAAGTCGTGTATAATGATGGAGATATTATAACAGCTTTTCCCCCTCTAGTCAATCCGGGAGGCAGATTCCCATGAAAAAACCACGGCTCAGCATTTTGATCGCCGTAACCCTTCTTTTCGCCGTCTTCACCCTTGGCTTCTTCCTTGGCAGAAACGGCAATCACGGCAGCGTGGAGTTATCCGTTCCCGCTTCCATGCAGACGTCCCCGCCCCAGACCACCCTTCCGGAGCCGACCACCCCGGAAACCGTGGCCGTCACGTTCCCCATCGACATCAACCGGGCGGACACGGAGCAGCTCACGGCACTTCCCGGCATCGGGGAGGTTCTTGCCCAGCGCATCATTGCATACCGGGAGGAAAACGGCAGCTTTCTTTCCACCGATGAGCTTAAGAACGTGGAGGGCATCGGAGAAAAGCGTCTGGAAGCCATACTTGACCTTATTACAGTTGGAGGATGAAAATGAAAATTCTAGTTGTGGACGACGAAGCCCTTCTGGTAAAGGGCATTCGCTTTAACTTGCAGAACGAAGGCTACGAGGTCATCACCGGCAGCGACGGTCTGGAAGCCGTGCAGGCCGTGCAGACCCAGCACCCCGACCTTGTGGTGCTGGACGTGATGATGCCCAACATGGACGGCCTTTCCGCCTGCGCCAAGATTCGGGAGTTTTCCGACGTGCCCATCATCATGCTCACCGCCAAGGGCGACGACATGGACAAGCTTATCGGCTTCGACCACGGAGCGGACGATTACCTGACCAAGCCCTTTAACATCTTAGAGCTGAAGGCGAGAATCCGCGCCCTGCTGCGCCGCGCCGGACGCACCGAGGAAAAGGCCGCGGGAAACAGCCTGACCATCGGCACCATCACGCTGGACCTGGACGCCCGGAACGCCTACCGGAACGGCCAGCTGGCCGATCTGACCGCAAAGGAATTCGACGTCATTGAGTTTCTCATGCGCAATCCCAACCGGGTCTACTCCCGGGAAGCGCTGCTGGACACCATCTGGGCTTATGAATACCGCAGCGACATCCGCACCGTGGACGTCCACATTCGCCGTCTGCGGGAAAAGCTGGAGGAAAATCCGGCAGAGCCGAAGTACATTTTAACGAAATGGGGCGTTGGCTATTATTTCCGCAAGTAAAAAGACCGGCTTCCGGGGCTACGGCAATACCCAGTTCCGGTATGCCATGACCTACGTGGTGGTCACGCTGGTCGTGCTGTTTTTTCTGAATATCTACTGCTCCGGCGTCAGCCACAAGCTGTTCTACCAGAGCAAGGAAGCCTCCATGATTGAAAAATGTCTGCTTGCTTCCGACGAAATTTCCACCCTTGAGGTGCTGAACAGCTCAACCGTTACCGGCATCGTCAATCAGCTGGAAAGTCTGAAGGTCACCCGGCTCGTGGTCACCGACCACAGCGGTGCGGCGCTGTATGACAGCAGCGGCGCTTCCGTGGGCACCTACGTTCTGCTTCCGGAGATCTTACAGGCGCTTACCGTCAGCAAGCAGGCCCCGGAGGGGAACAACGTCTTTACATGGACGTACCACGACGGCATCACCGACTCCCGCGCGGCGACCCCCATCGTCTACTATGGCACCGTGGTGGGCTGCGTATACATGACGGAGTACGATACCACGCAGGGCACACTGATCAAATCTCTCCAGCAGACTCTGCTTCGCATCACGCTGATGCTGGAGATCATCGTCGCAGCCTTCTCCGTGGCCTTTTCCAACGCCTTCTCCCGGCGTCTGAACCGGATCATGGCCTCCATGCGCATCATCCGGGAGGGGGATTACTCCCACAAGGTGGACATGGGCGGCAGCGATGAGCTGACCGTTCTGGGCGAGGAATTCAACGACCTGACAGAGCGGCTGCAAACCTCCGAGCGCAAGCGCAGTCAGTTCGTTTCCGACGCCTCCCACGAGCTGAAAACCCCTCTGGCCTCCATCAAGCTGCTGTCCGATTCCATTTTGCAGAACAACATGGATATGGACACGGTGAAGGAGTTCGTGGAGGACATCGGCAACGAGGCCGACCGTCTGAACCGCATGACCGCCAAGCTGCTTTCCCTCACCAGAGCCGAAAATCCCCAGCCACAGGAAAGCGAGATCATCTATATGGCGCCCACGGTGCAGCGGGTGGCGAAAATGCTCCGGACGAACGCCAGCTGGTCGGGCGTGACCTTCTGCTTAGAGCTGGACGAGGACACCCCCGTCCTGATTCTGGAGGACGACCTGTACCAGATCGTTTTCAACCTGATGGAAAACGGCATCAAGTACAACCTGCCCGGCGGAACACTGACGGTGCATCTTGGCCGTCAGGAGGACAATGCGGTGCTCACCGTCCGCGACACGGGCATGGGAATTCCCGAGGATGCGCTGGCGCATATTTTCGAGCGGTTTTACCGGGTGGACAAGGCCCGTTCCCGGAAAAGCGGCGGCAGCGGACTGGGGCTTGCCATCGTCCGCACCATTGTCCAGCGCAACCGGGGCGAAATTTCCGTTTCCAGCACGGTGGGCAAGGGTACTGTCTTTACCGTCACCTTCCCCGCCTTTGACACGGAGGTGGACAAGTCATGAAGCGGTTTCTATGTTTTCTTCTCTGCCTGTGCCTGTTTCTGCCCGGCTGTTCCGGCGAGCTGATGAAGAACCCCGTCACCTTTTACTATCCCCGGCGGGAATACCAGTACGGCGCGGAGGACGGCGTGATCTCCGGCGAGCAGCGGGAAGCCTCCGGCCACGCGGATGATCTGCACTACCTTCTTTCCCTGTACCTGATCGGCCCGTCCGGCGACGAGCTGGTCTCTCCCCTGCCATGGGGAACACGGCTTCTTGGGGTAAACCGACAGGACGGCACCATCACGCTGGAGCTGACAGACACCTCTTTTACCATGACGGACACGGAATTCACCCTCGCCTGCGCCTGTCTGACCATGACCACCCTGTCCATCACCGGCGGGGACGAGGTCACCATCACCAGCGGAAGCCGAAGCGTCACCATGAGCCGGGACAGCCTGACCCTCATTGACGACAGCACCGCTTCCACAACGGAGGAAACCAAATGAAATTCATTTCATGGAATACAAACGGCCTGCGCGCCTGTGTGGGCAAGGGCTTTCTGGACGCCTTCAACGCTCTGGACGCGGATTTCTTCTGCTTACAGGAGACGAAGCTCCAAGCGGGACAGATCGACCTTCCTTTGGATGGCTACAGCCAATACTGGAACTATGCCGAGAAAAAGGGCTATTCCGGCACGGCCATCTTCGCAAAGCAAGCCCCCGTCTCCGTGCGCTACGGTCTTGGACAGCCGGAGCTGGACACCGAGGGCCGCGTGGTGATCTGTGAATTCGAACAGTACTGGCTCGTAAACGTGTACACACCCAATGCTCAAAGCGAACTTGCGCGGCTTGACCACCGCATGGCCTGGGATGATAGGTTCCGCGATATTTGCAAAGGCCTGGAGGAAGGCGTGCTTCCCGATGGTCAGGCGGGAAATGCAAAGCCTGTGGTAATGTGCGGCGACTTCAACGTGGCTCATCAGGAAATCGACTTGAAGAACCCGCGCTCCAATCGCGGCAACCCTGGCTTTTCCGATGAAGAGCGCGAAAGCTTCACAAGACTTCTGGACGCCGGCTTTACCGATACCTTCCGCTACCGGAATCCAACGCTTTCCGGCGCGTACTCCTGGTGGAGCTACCGCTTCCACGCGCGCGAGAAGAACGCGGGCTGGCGCATCGACTATTTTCTCGTCTCCGACCGCCTGCGGCCGGCAATTGAGGCTGCACCGATCTACGACGAGATTTTCGGCTCGGACCATTGTCCGGTCGGTTTGGAACTGAAGGAGGAATTGCTATGAAGAAGTTCAAAAGACTGACGGCGCTGGCTCTGGCGCTGGTGATGGTGCTGGGTCTTACCACTGGCGCGGGCGCTGCGGGCGCAAAATACAGCTCGTGGTTCGCGCCCTATTATAAAGAGATGCAGGAGCTGGGCATCCTCCCGTCCTCGTTTACCTCCGGCGATCTGACCGCCACCATCACGCGCGGCGAGATGTGCGAGCTTGCGGTCGTCGCGTTCGAAAAGGCGACCGGCAACGTCATTGACGAGCTGGAGCGCACCGATTATTTCACCGACACCACCGATAAAAACATCCTCAAGGCATATGAATACGGCATCGTCAGCGGCTACCCCGACGGTTCGTTCCAGCCGGGCAAGACGCTCACGCGGCAGGAGTTTTTCAAGATCATCCAGAACTTCTGTGAAGCCGCCGCCTACACCTCCACCCGCTCCAAGGATTTAAGTGCCTTTGCGGACTCCGGCTCCATCGGCTCCTGGGCGCGCGAGGCAGCGCAGCTGTGCGTCTCCAACGCCTTTGTCGACGGCACAAAATCCGGCTCCGGCGTCTACCTCCGCCCCACAGAGGGCGCAAGCCGTCAGGAAGCAATGGTCATGTTCCTGCGCGCCTATAAAGACGTGCGGCAGTGGTACCACGTCAATATTACAAACGCCAGTGTTGCTGGTACTGTGTCTGGTCC
>OKUQ01001481.1_pt1 | contig 10493 bp, 4 predicted proteins | sample 1606811 | NCBI WGS metagenome assembly OKUQ01 (sample SAMEA3882546, study PRJEB24775) | human gut metagenome | biome: human-associated habitat; feature: intestine environment; material: feces | place: Netherlands | collected 2009/2010
CCGGGAGGGAAAGCCCATAGACCTGGTGGCCGAGGGGACCTATAACTGGTCCCGCTCCCGCTCCCTGGGGGCCCAGGGACTCAACGGCTGGATTTTCGCCCTGATTACTCTGGACAGCGGCGGCTTCGCCGTGCCGGAGGGGGCGGCCTATACCCGGGAGGATATGCGCCGGGCCATTCTGTCGGCCCAGACAGAGGAAGGGGCCTTCGGCCTGTCCTCCGGCTCCACGGACGTGGACATCACGGCCATGGCCCTGCAGGCTCTGGCCCCCTATCAGGAGGACGCCGCCACGGCGGAGGCCATCCGCCGGGGGCTGGAATGGCTGTCCGGCCAGCAGACGGAAAACGGCGACTTCGTCAGCTGGGGGGACCCCAACGCTGAAAGCACCGCCCAGGTGCTCATCGCCCTGTGCAGTCTGGGCCTGGACCCGGAAACGGATGCCCGGTTTATCCGGAACGGCCGCACCCTCCGGGACGGACTGCTGTCCTATCGCACGGCGGAGGGCCTGTTCCGCCACACGGCGGAGGGCATCGAGGACCTGATGGCCACCGAGCAGGCCATTCTGGCCCTGCAGGCCCTGGACCGGCTCCGGGCAGGCCAGGGGCGGCTGTATGACCTGCGGGATATCCCCCCGGCGGCCTCTGCAGGCGCCTCCCCCCTTCCCTGGCTCATCGCCGGGGCGGCGGTTCCGGCGGCGGCGGGCATTGTCATCATCGTTATAAGAAAGAGGAAACGCGTATGTACGAAATAACCCGGAATGTTCTGGCGGAAGTGAAGAAGGCCATCGTGGGCAAGGACGGCGTGATCTCCAAGGTGTGGATCGCCCTGCTGGCCGAGGGCCACGTCCTGCTGGAGGACGTCCCCGGCGTGGGCAAGACCACCATGGCCCTGGCCTTCTCCCGGGCCCTGGGGCTGGACACCAAGCGCATCCAGTTCACCCCGGATACCATGCCCTCGGATATCATCGGCTTCTCCATGCCCGGAAAGGACGGCATGGTCTACCAGCCCGGGGCCATTATGACCAATCTTCTGCTGGCGGACGAGATCAACCGCACCTCCAGCAAGACCCAGTCCGCCCTGCTGGAGGCAATGGAAGAACTGCACGTGACGGTGGACGGCAAGACCTATGAGCTGCCCCAGCCCTTCGTGGTGCTGGCGACCCAGAACCCCGTGGGTTCTGCGGGAACGCAGATGCTGCCGCCGTCTCAGATGGACCGGTTTATGATTAAGATCAGCATGGGCTACCCCGATTTTGAAAGCCAGATCAGCATTTTGCGGGACAGACACACGGAAAACCCCCTGAACCGGGTGACCCCGGTGGTTGACCGGGAGCAGCTGCAGGCGCTGATTCAGGAAGCGGCGAAAGCGGAAATTCAGGACGCCGTTTACGAGTATGTCACCCGGCTGACACAGGCCAGCCGGGAGCACCCCATGGTGCAGCTGGGCGTCAGTCCCCGCGGCGCGCTGGCGGTGTGCCGTATGGCGAAGGCTTATGCTTACCTCAACGGCCGGGACTTCGTCATCCCGGAGGATGTGGCCGCCGTGTTCCCGGATGTGTGCTGCCACCGTCTGGTGCTGACCACCAAGGCAAGAATGATGGAGGAGCGGCCGGAGACGGTCATTGCCGCCATTCTGGATTCCGTAAAAATGCCGGTGATTAAGCAATAAACGAAACAACGAACGGAAGCAGGTACTGCTTATGATCGCAATGAAATTGGGTTGGGCGGTGCTGGAGGGCATCTGCGTCTGGCTTACCCTGTATTACGGGAGCGGCGGCGCGTTAGCTCTGGCGGCGATGCTGCTGATCTTGTCCCTGGGCAGCCTCCCGATTCACCTTTTCCTGAGAAAACGGCTTCGGGTGCGGGTGGAAGCACCTACGAGCGTGCGGAAGGGGGACGAGGGCAGCATCACGATCTGCCTGGAAAATCCCACGCTGCTGCCCGCTCTGCGCATCCGCTGCCGGGTAACGACCCGGAATCAGCTGAATGGTGAGAGCTGCACCCAGAACGTCATGACCTGGGCGTTCCCCAAAAGGGAACGGCGTACGTCCCTTCGGGTGGGAAGTGAATATTGCGGACGCATCCGGATATCCGTGGAGCAGGTGAAGCTCTATGACTGTTTCGGCCTCATCGGCGTCCCCTGCGGATGCAGTGCGGAAGCGCACATGACGGTGCAGCCGGACACCTTCCCCATTCGGGTGAATCTGATTCCCAACCTCGACAGCCAGGAGGACAGCGACAGCTATTCTCAGGAGCGGCCCGGCGCCGACCTGACGGAGACGTTCCAGATCCGGGAATACGTCCCCGGCGACAGTATGCGGCAGATCCACTGGAAACTCAGCGGAAAATTTGACCGGCTGATCGTCCGTGACCCGGCGCTGCCCATCACCCGCAATGTGCTGGTGTTCTGGGAGAGAACGGGGCAGTCCGGCAGCGTCAAACGCATTGACGCGCAGGCGGAAACGGTAGTGTCAGCATGCCGGAGCCTGTCGGACAGCGGCGTCCAGTTCACCCTCGGATGGAACGATACGGACAGCAATGTCTGCGTCCTGCATGAGATTTGCGGCATGGAAGATCTGGTGGGTGTTATCCCCCGGCTGCTGTGCGCCGCCGGAAGGAAGGATGGTGTCGGCGGCGCGTCATTGCTGGTACAGACCCGGCCGGATGCCCTGTGCGGACATATGGTGTACATCGGGGAGGAACCCTGCGCCGATGTATTGCAGATGCAGCGGCTGGGGCATGTCACAGCGCTGCTCTGCGGCGAATCGCCTTTGGAGGGGAGCATCCCCTTCGACGTGGGGCGGTATCGGGAACAACTGGGAGAAATTGACGTATAAGGGAGGCGAAAGCCTTGACCTCAAAAATAAAACAGGGGATGCACCTGCGTCAGCCTGAGAATTCGTCGGACGGCGCATGGATTTTCCAGACGTTGACGGCGATGCTCGCCTGCGCGGCGCTGATGTTTGCGCTTGCGGCGTTGGCCGGGTTTCGGGCGGGAAATCTGCTGCCAATCCTGCTGGCGGCGGGCGGATACGTGTGCATCGCCTACGGCGTGACCATCCGGTTTCAGAAGCAGCAGTGGTTTTTCCTTGCTGCGCTGGTCATACTGCTTCTGCTGGTGCTTATTTGCAGACAGCAGGTGCTGGAAGGCTATCGTCTGTTCTGGAATCAGATGCGCAATACTTATACAGCCGGAACGGGCTGGGTGCTCCCTGAGTGGGAGACGCAGCTGCCTGCTGAGAAAAGTGGGCTGTGCCTGACGCTGTTTGCCGTGGCGGCCGCAAGCGCTATAGCGCTGATTTGCTGCTGGCTGAACAGCCGGGCACCGGCTATACTGGCAGTGCTGCTGCCCGCCGCCGCGTTGGCGGGAATGGCGGTTTTCAAGACCGACGAGGTACTTCCCGGATTGGCCGCGTTGGCGGCTGCCGTGCTGATTCTTACTTACAGCGGGTGGCAGAGCCGGAAAGCGGCGTTCCCGGTCACATTTGGCTGGATTCTCTGCGGAATTGCGGCGGGATTGCTGATGCTTTGCGCGTCGGTTCCCGGTGTGCAAAGCTGGACGCAGAAAATCGGCGAAGACAGCCGCAAGGCAATTCATGCCTATCGCTACGAGACGAAAAATACCGTGCTGCCCGAGGGCGACTTCACGGATTATCAGAAGCAGAACGGCACCCGGGCCGGACTGGAAGTGACCATGTCGAACCCGGAAGCCCTGTACCTGCGGGGATTCACCGGGGCTACGCTGGAAGGCGACATCTGGAGCACGGTGGACTCTGCCGTTCTGGCGCAGAATCAGGCGCTTTTATACTGGCTGAACGAAAACGCCTTTCACCCGGCGGCACAGTATGCGTCGGCCGCCGCCGGAACGGACAGAGGCACGGGCAGCGTTTCCATTCAGAATATCGGCGCGTGCAGCGCTTATCAATATGTTCCCTTCTCCCTGCGGGACACGGGAAATTTACCGGCGGAAAACCTGAAAGAGGACAGCCCTCCCTCCGACGGGGAGAGGACGTACCGGTACTCCGTGGTAACCAGCGGCGAAAATGGCATTGAGCAGACCCTGTCGCGGCTGCAAACCACCGATGATGCGCAGGTGCTGCAATACCGGAGGGCGGAAAGCGCGTACCGCAGCTTTGTGTACCGCAATTACCTTCAGGTTCCGGAAAGCGTGACGCAGCTGCTGGGGCAATACTGGGACGAGACCACGGCGGGCTACGGCTCCCGGGAAAATCTCACCCTGCCGCAGGCACAGGCCTGCACGTTGACGTTCCTGAGCCGGTGCTTCCCGGAGGAAGGAACGCCGGAGGATATGGAGCTGCCCCTGACCGCGGCGGAGGGGACGAGTTTCCAGTATGCCACGGTGGCGGTGATGACCCTGCGCTATTTTGGAATTCCGGCACGCTACGCCGAAGGGTATGTCATTTCGGAAGAAATGGCCGCAGATGCTCAGGCGGACGAGCCTCTGACCGTGGACAGCCGCTGCGCGCGGGCGTGGGCGGAGGTCTATCAGGACGGGATCGGCTGGATACCCATGGAGCTGACTCCCGGACTGGGAGAAATGCTGGAACAGAAGCCGGAGGAAAACCCGGACGAGGGAGATTCGGACAACGCCGAGTCGGAGACCCAGCCAGAAGAGGAAACGACCCCCGAAGAGGACGGGACACAGGAGCCTGAGCCGGATGGCGGCACCGTGACCAAAATCGCCAAGGCCATGCTGCTGGGTGTGCTGTGGGTACTGTTGATCGTGCTTCTGCTGTTCCTGCTCCTGCTGCTCAGAAGAAAGCTGATCCGCAAGCGCAGGGAACAGAAATACCAGCTGGAGGACATAAACGAAGCCGTTTGCTGGATTTTCGCGGACACGGCGGCGCTGATGGAAAAGCTGGGTCTGCGCAGAGGAAACGGCTCCATGCGGACGCTGTGCGAGCCTGCAAAGCAGCGCTTCGGCGGCGATTACGCGACGGCGCTGGCAGAAGCCATCCGCCTGAATGACCGCGCCATGTTCAGCAGCCACGCACTCACGCAGGAGCAGCGAGAATCGGCGCTGAAATTCTACGCCGACACGCAGGGGAGTCTAAAAAAGAATGTAAAATGGTACCACCGGATGTGGATAAAATGGATTCAGTGCCTGTATTAAGGAGAGAACATAGTATGAAGAACTTGAGAAAGCGCCTTGCGTGCCTGTTGCTTTCCGCACTGCTGCTCATCGGCTGTCTGCCGGTAACGGCGCTTGCGGCGGAAAACGGGTTTATTCTCGTGGTGGAGGCCGGCGGAAAGCTGGTCATCGCGCCGGAATACATTTCCTGTACGGCGGGGCAGACCGCCGCGCAGGCGCTGAGCGCCAGCGGACACACCTTCACAGGGCTGGATACCGGCATGATCTCAGCCATCGACGGCGTGACGGGCAACTTTACCCGCAGCGACGAGAACGGTAACTACGACCTGTCCGTCAGCGCGGCGTCCATCGGCTATCTGCGCTTCAGCGAGGATATGGACAGCAAGCCCAGCGACGGATTGAAGCAGCTGATGACCGCCATGGCGGACTATAAGAAAAAGGGCAGCGACGTTCAGGCGGCCGCCAAAAAGGAATATGATACCGCCCGGGATCTGTTCGTGGGCATCAACAGCGAGTCCGCCAAGACCCTCGCGTCGAATCTGAATGACGCAGTCAGGAACTATGAAAACACCCTCACCGGCGAGCATTACGCAGTTCGCTTCACAGACGGTTCGGCGGCGTATTCCGACGACAACTATCCCGGCGTATCCATCACGGCGGTAAACGCCTACGGAAAGCAGTGGACGGACGACGGCGACGGCGTTCTGGAGCTGCCCAAGGGCGACTACACCTTCTGCGTCGAGCAGGCGGGACTGCGGGTGGAAGGCAAAATCACGGTCAGCGCCGCAGCGACGGTATCGGCAGAGCTTCCCCAGTCGGAGTGGCTGATCACCGACACCTTCCGCGTTTCCGGAAGCTTCGGCGAGGAAACCAACAAGGATAATAAATTTACGGACGAAGAATGGCAGCTGGGGCAGTGGTCTGACAGGGAAGTGACCGTTCCGGTGCTGGACACCTTTACCGGCTCGGTCTACACCTACGCGGAGTACGATACCGGCCTGCTGTCCGAGATCCCGACCCTGACCGCCATTTACACGCTGGCAAGCACCGGTGAACGGATGGAAAAGGCGCTTGCGTTTCAGTCCCTGACCAGCGGTGCTTACAGCGTGCTGTCGCGGGGCGCGGCGGGCAATACCGTGATCTACCGGCTCAGCAGTAAGAGTGAGGACGGCTATACCTATTCTCAGGACTACACGGTTCATTTTGACCGCGTTCCCACGCTGGCGTCCATCCGGGTCGAAGATCAGATCGGCGTAGATCAGGCGGCTTCCATTCCCTTCGCACCGGATACCATGGAATATACCTATAAGGTTCTGAACACGGTCACGGCAGTGACGATCACGGGGCAGCCGCTGGAAAACGGCTACACCGTAACGGTCAATGGTAAGAACGCGGCGAACGGCGTGACGGTGGATGTTTCCGGCGAGACGGTCATCCCTGTGACGGTTTCCGCCAACGGCTATTCCAGCACCTACACCCTGACAATTCAGCCGGGCGAGGGCAAAAGTCTGTCCTTCCTGTCGGAGCGTTCCGTAACTGTCGAGGTGGTCAACAGCAACGGCGTTGTGATGCCCTATACGACACTCCGGGAGTCCGCAACCCAGAACCGCTACCGGTACATTCTGGTCCCCGGAGAGACCTACCACTATGTCGCGACCCGAAAAACCTATTATCACATTACCGACGATTTCTCCCTTGAGGAAGTGGCCAACAGCACCATCATCGTGGACTTCAGTTCCATGAGCGACTGGCTGACAAGTCTGGCCTACGGGAAAAAAGCCGGTGCGGCCTCCCAAAATTCCCTGAAAACCGACGCTTCCTTCACCCCGGAGAATCACAGCTACAGGGTTTCCTATGAAGATACGGAGCATATGGTCTACGCTTGGGCGGCGACCGGAGAGAAAAATGTCAGCATTCAGGCAATTTATAATCAGGTATTCAGCGGCAGCCTGTACCACGGGAAGGAAAAAACCGTTGATCTACCCTCCGGCGCATCTTCCGGCACCCTGCTGAACCGCCTGCTGATGAAGGAGAACCCCGTTGCGGGCACGGTCACCATCCGCTTGACAAAGGAAGAGAACGGTGTTACTTTTTATCAGGACTATGTAACGCGCTTTGACCGCACGCTGACGCTGAAAGACATGACAGCCCAGTGCGACGGCGCTGCCGCTGCACTGGAAAAAGAGGACGGAACCAAGGGCTTTACGCCTGGTGTGAAGACCTATTCCGTGACGGTCTCCATGGCGGCGCAGAATCTGGAACTGCGGCTTTTCCGCTACGAGGAGAACACCTGCTACGGCGAAGAGGACGTGGGCTACCGCATCAGGGTGGACGGCACGGACGTGACCGCCGAGGGCGGCGTGGTCATCCCGCTGGACGGCACCATTAACACCCAGACGGTTACGGTCACGGTGGAAAATAACAAGGCTCCGGACGGCGCCGGAACTTATACCCTGAACATTCTGAAATCTCCCCCGGTGGAAGTGACCTTCGAGACGGAACCGGCGGACGCGCTGCTGCATCTGCGGGACGTTCTCACCGGCGTGCAGCAGCTGCCGGACGACGCGGGGAATTATCTGCTGTGCGAGGGAAGCAGCTACAGCTACGCGCTGACAAAATACGGCTATGAAGCCGTATCCGGCACCCTGACCGTGACCCGGGACGATGCCGGTGCGCTGGTGATCTCCAACGGTACGGAAACCTACCCCGTCACCGAGACGGAGGGCGGCGGCGCGGTGACCATCGTCTGGACGCTGAATCCGGCGGCGGCCAACCCCGCCATCGACCCGTCGATCCCGGCGCAGTGGGCGGATTTCCGCGGCTCGGAGACCAACAACGGCGTCACAAATGCCCCGCTTCCCACGGCGGCACAGGACGGCACATTGTACTGGGCGAACCAGTTGGGTGTGGGCTTTGATTCGGACGCCGTGGGCAGCCCGATTCTGGTGGACGGCGATATCATCACCTACGCGGGCGACAAGATCTACCGCGTGGACACCGTAAGCGGCGAGGTCAAGGTAAAGGCAAACATGGATCACAAGTCCAGCTTCTCCATCACCCCGCCGGTTTACGCGGACGGCATGGTCTTCGTGGCGCTGTCCGGCGGCACGGTGCAGGCGTTCAATGCGGCCACACTGGAATCTCTCTGGATCTACACGGATAAACTGGGCGGACAGCCCAACTGCCCGCTGAAGGTGAAAAACGGCTATCTCTACACCGGCTTCTGGAACAGCGAGACCGGAAACGCGAACTTCGTCTGCCTGTCCATCACCGATGAGGACCCGGCGCAGTCCAAAGAAAGCAAGTGCGCCTCCTGGTACTATACCAGCAAGGGCGGCTTCTACTGGGCGGGCGCTTACGTGGCCGACGACTTCCTGCTGGTGGGAACGGACGACGGCGGAAACGGCTACACCAGCCAGACCTCCCGGCTTTTGCTTCTGGACCCCGCGACGGGCGAGCTGCTGGACAGCTGGGACGGCCTGAACGCGGATATCCGCAGTACGGTGGTTTACGACGCCGGGACGGACGCCTACTATTTCACCTCCAAGGGCGGCACCTTCTATTCCGTTCAGGTGACCGGCGACCGGAAGCTGACGAATAAGTGGAGCGTGAATCTGGCAAACGGCGTGGGCGGCGTTCCCATGAGTACATCGACCCCTGTGGTCTATGGCGGCAGAGCCTACCTGGGCGTTTCCGGCGCGGGACAGTTTACCCCGTACTCCGGCCACAACATCACGGTGATCGACGTGGTTGCAAGGCGCATTGCCTACCGCGTGGAGACGCAGGGCTACCCCCAGACCAGCGGCCTGCTGACCACGGCCTATGAGCAGGAAAGCGGCTGCGTGTACGTCTATTTCTTCGACAACATGACCCCCGGCAAGCTGCGGGTTCTGCGGGACAGAGCCGGACAGACGACCCCGGATTACGTCACCACCGAGGGCGGCCGCACGACGGCCTATGCGCTGTTCACCCCCACTGGCGATCAGGCGCAGTATGCCATTTGCAGCCCCATCGCCGACGAATACGGCACGGTCTACTTCAAGAACGACTCGGCGCGGCTGATGGCCTACGGAAGCGCCATTGAGCGTCTTGAGATCACCCAGCAGCCGACAAAGACGGCATACGCGGAAGGGGAGACCTTCGACCCTGCCGGAATGGTCGTCACCGCGGTCTATGTCAACGGAAAGACGAGAGACGTTACGGATTATGTGACCTATAAGACTGACCCGCTGGACGGCGGCGACGGGGAGTTTGTCATTTCCTTCCCGTATGTCATGTACCATAATGAAGAAAACGGAACGGAGATGACCTCCGGCGTTGAGACGATGGTACCTGCTGTCACACTGAATCTGACCGTGGGCGATGGACTTCTCGGCGACGTCAACGGCGACGGTAAGGTCGATCAGGCCGACGCCCAGATGATTCTGGACTATGAAGCGAAGCGCCTTGATACAGAACTTTCTTTGAAGGCGGCGGATGTCAGCGGTGACGGAGTCATTGACAGCAGCGACGCCGTGCTGATTCTTCAGTATGCCGCGGGAACTCTGAAGGAGTTCCCGGCGGCTGCCCCGAAGGAAACGGAAGATACGGGAAGCACTGACCAGATCGCAGTCGGGGACACAGGACTTCCCAAAGAATAGGAGCATAGATTATGAGTCAAAAATGGATCGCCCTTTTGCTGGCGCTTATCTTGGCGCTGTCTGTCTGCGGCTGTGCCGCGGACAAGCCGCAGACGGAGACTGCCGAAACGACCGCGTCTGTGGAAACTCAGACAGCCGCGGGGCAAAGTACGGTAACGGATGAGGAACTGACACAGACTGCCCAATGGCTGATGGAGCAGATCCCGCAGCCAACCTACGGCTCCGTGGGGGGCGAGTGGGCCGTATTCGGGCTGGCGCGCTCCGGCGTTGCGGTACCGAAGGAATATTTTGAAGTTTATGGCGAAAACGTGGCTGCCTACACGGCGGAACACGGCGGCGTGCTCCACGCGAAAAAGTACACGGAGTATTCCCGTGTGATTCTGGCGTGGACGGCGCTGGGGAAGGATGCCACGGACGTTGGCGGATTCAACCTGCTGGTTCCTCTGGCGGACTTTGATCAGACGGTATTTCAGGGGATCAACGGCCCCATTTTCGCGCTGCTGGCGCTGGACAGCGGGGCGTATGACATCCCGGAAAACACCGCCGGAACCACGCAGGCCACGCGGGACGGGTATGTGGACTATATTCTGAACGCGGAGCTTCCCGGCGGCGGATGGTCGTTCGCGGGGGGCGACGCGGAGACGGACATCACGGCCATGGCGCTACAGGCGCTGGCCAAATACCGCGACCGGCAGGATGTGGCGGATGCGGTGGAGCGGGGACTGACTCTCCTGTCTCAGC
>OKUQ01001482.1_pt1 | contig 10491 bp, 4 predicted proteins | sample 1606811 | NCBI WGS metagenome assembly OKUQ01 (sample SAMEA3882546, study PRJEB24775) | human gut metagenome | biome: human-associated habitat; feature: intestine environment; material: feces | place: Netherlands | collected 2009/2010
CGTACTGGTTAAGCGCGCTGTTGCCGCCTTGTGCGATGGGCGCCAGGATCTCGCTTTGGTGGGAACTCATCGACTCGCCATCGGGAATGGCCAGCGAGATATCCCAGCTCTGGCAGATCACGTCGACGCGCTCATACATCCACTCGGCAAGCTGCTTTAAGTGGGCGATGTCATCTGCATAGACCGTATCGTCCTGGTACTTAAGGTTGTTGAGCTCATCTTGCGTCTTTTTGATCTGGTCGCGCAGGGCGTAGGCACTCTGCGACAGCTCCTGACGGGTGGACAGCGGCGTTCGGAGATAGCCGTTGTTAAAGGAATCGATGACCTCGCCGATCTGGTCCTCGTCACCGTAGGACACGATGGTCTGATACAGACCGTCGAGCCTGGTATAGAGCTGATCATCGGTCAGCACGGTTTCTTCCTGGACCACCTCGGCAGAATCGTCCTGCTTGGTATCGTCCTCAGTCGCCTCGCCTTTTTGGCGCGTAGGGAAGGTCGTCTGCGCGGCCTGGCCAAACTGGTCATAGAAGCCAGGCATGACACCCATGGGATCAGTCGTCACGAACCAATAGGCACCACCGCACACAAGGGCAAGGACCGCGATGACGATAAGCGGCTTGGGAATATGACGCTTATGCTTGTGATAGGCGTCCTCGTCGGGGTGCACCTTGCGCTTGGGTTTTTGAGCATCGTCATGCAGGGAAACGGGTGTGGGAATATCGACCTTGGGGATACCGAAATCCTTATCGAAAGCCGGCAGCACGCAGGTCTCATTGGGGTCGGCGGCGTCCGAAAGCACTGCAGCGGCAGAGGCCGGCGCATGCGGCACCTCGGTATCGATCTGTTCTTGCGTTAGGCGCGGAAAGCCCGCCGTGCGGCCCGCAGCCAAGTCGGATGCGGCCGCGTCCTCGGAGAGGATACCCGGAGCGGGGCGTCCGCATTTGGGGCACGTACGATCATGCGGAGAAAGACGGGCACCGCAGCCCTCACAGAACACGAACTCGGTGTGCTCGGGACCATCGCCCGGACCCACATAGGCGTTGCAGTAGGGGCAGAACGAGGCGCCGTCCTCGATAGTCTTAAGGCAATGCGGGCAGATCACGGCATCCTCTTTTCGAAGCAATTCAAACAATCGAGGTTAGAGCATAACATCGCCACGGCCCCTCTGGAGCAAGGCACCAATTCAACATCGCCAGGGCGCGTAGTTACTTCTTCTTTTTGCTTGGCATCGAGACTTTGATGCCTTGGGCGGACTTGGTCACGCGAGAGCGCTTGGCTCCGGTACTCTTCTTTTTCTTGGGCTGGGCTTGGGCCACACCCTCGAGTGCGCGGGCCTCGGCCTCGCGAGCGGTGCGATCTTCGCGGCGCTGCGCCATGTCGGCGGCGAAGCGCTTGGCAAAACGCTCGGCCGTCGAACCCGTCGAGCTCACCTTGCCGCCACCGCGACCCAGGTGGACGCGCACACCGCGGCCAAAACCAGTTGCGGCATGACGACGACGCGGCTTGAGCGAGTCCATCATCGTAGCGAGCTTAAAGAACACCGAGCAGGTAAAGACCACAATGACAGCCAAGATAACCATCTGGCCCATCGACAGGTTGGCAATAGACAGCAGCTCTGGGAATCCGATAACGCCCACCAGGATGCCGGCGGCAAAGCCGATCAGGCCGGCCACGGCGGTCAGGTCACCGCCGCACAGGAGGACACCGCGCGTGAATACGGCAAGACCCGCACCTTCTACAACACCGGCTGCAAGCTGTTCAAGGGTATTCCGGAACAGGCCATTTCCTGGATGAGCCACGGCGATTACATGGCAAAGGTTCCGGAGGGCTTTGCGCTGGTCGCCCATACCGACGCCTGCCCCAATGCCGCCATTGCCGATGAGAGCCGGGGCTTCTACGGTGTTCAGTTCCACCCGGAGGTGAATCACACCCAGTTCGGCAGCCGGATGCTGCGCAACTTCCTTTACGAAATCTGCGGTGCCAAGGGCACTTGGACGATGGGGGATTTCTGCAAAAATACCGTGGCACAGCTCCGGGACACCATCGGCCCCAAGGGCCGCGTGCTGCTGGCGCTGTCCGGCGGCGTGGATTCCTCCGTTCTGGCGGCGCTGCTGGCCGAAGCGGTAGGGGATCGTCTGACCGCCGTCTTTGTCGATCACGGCTGTATGCGCAAAAATGAGGGCGACGAGGTGGAAGCCGCCTTTGCCAAGTGGAACATTCACTTTGTCCGGGTGGACGCGGAGAAGCGCTTCCTGGACAAGCTCAAGGGCGTGGAAGACCCCCAGCGCAAGCGCCAGATCATTGGCGCGGAGTTCGGATATGTATTTCTGGATGAAGCCGTGAAATTCGGCATCACCAAAGAGGACTTTTTCGCTCAGGGCACCATCTATCCCGACGTCATCGAGTCCGGCGCGGGGGATGCCGACGTCATCAAGAGCCACCACAACAAGCTCCTGCCCAGAGAGGTCATTGAGCAGTTCAAGGCCGTTCTGGAGCCGCTGGATCATCTTTTCAAGGACGAAATTCGGCTGCTGGGCAAAGAATTGGGGCTTCCTGATTATCTTGTCCACCGTCAGCCCTTCCCGGGCCCCGGCCTTGCCATTCGTATCCTCGGCGACGTGACGAAAGAAAAGCTGGACATTCTCCGGGAGGCGGACTTCATCTTCCGGGAGGAGATCGCCAAGGGCGACCTTGGAGACATTTGCAGCCAGTATTTCGCAGTCCTTACCAATGCCAGAAGCGTCGGTGTCATGGGCGACGGCCGCACCTATGAAAACGTTCTTGCCCTTCGCAGCGTCACGACCAACGATTTTATGACGGCGGAGTGGACGCGGATTCCCTATGAGGTGCTTGACCGCGCCTCGGTACGAATTGTCAACGAAGTGCCCCATATCAACCGCATTGTATATGACATCACAAGTAAGCCCCCAGCAACGGTGGAATGGGAGTAAAAAAGCCGCTGTAGGAAGATACAACAAGGAGGTCTATTATGTGTGGGATCGTAGGATTTACAGGCACGCAGAACGCCGCACCGGTGCTGCTTGACGGACTTTCAAAGCTGGAATATCGGGGCTATGATTCCGCCGGAATTGCTGTGGTGCAGGGGAACCAAATCGCCATCAGCAAGGTCACGGGACGCATTCAGAACCTCCGGGAAAAGACGGACGACGGGCGGCTGGTTCCCGGTACCACCGGGATCGGCCACACCCGCTGGGCGACTCACGGCGCACCCAACGACATAAACGCCCATCCCCATGCCAGCAATGACGGAAAATTCGCCGTCGTTCACAACGGCATTATCGAAAACTACATGGAGCTTCGGGAAGAACTGCTCCGGAAGGGCTATCGTTTCGAGAGCGAGACGGACACCGAGGTCATCGTCCACCTGATCGAAATGTACTATGCCGGCGATTTCCGGAAAGCCGTCATGAAAGCTTCTTCCCGGCTGGTTGGCTCCTACGCTCTGGGAATTGTCTGCACGGACGCGCCGGATACGGTTCTCGCCGTCCGGGAGGCAAGCCCTTTGATTCTCGGCGTGGGCATCGGAGAGAATTTCTTTGCCTCCGACGTCACCGCGCTGGTGGCGCACACCCGGAACGTCATCTATCTGGAGGACGGCGAGCTTGCGGAGCTGACGCCCGACTCCATTCAGGTCTACGATTGCTCAGGCCACCCCATCACCAAGAAGGCCAGCCGCATCACATGGGACATCCAGGCGGCGGAAAAGGGCGGCTACGACCACTTCATGCTCAAGGAGATCATGGAGCAGCCCCGGGCGGTGGAAGCGACCATCACCCCCAGAATCCGGAATGGGGAAATTGTACTGGACGACCTGAACATCGATCTTTCCCAAATCCATAAAATCGTCATTACGGCCTGCGGCTCGGCCTATTATGCCGGGTGCGCGGGGAAATATACCATCGAGAAGCTGTGCCGTATCCCCGTGACTACGGAGCTGGCAAGTGAGCTTCGCTACGCAGACCCCCTGATTGACGGGCATACGCTGCTCATCGTCCTGTCCCAGTCCGGCGAGACGGCGGATACCATTGCCGCCATGAAGGAATGCCAGCGCCGGGGTGCGAAGGCGCTTGCCATCGTGAACGTGGTGGGCAGTACCATTGCGAAAATCGCCGACTACACCCTGTACACATGGGCAGGCCCGGAGATTGCCGTGGCCACCACCAAGGGCTACACCACCCAGCTGACGGTGCTGTATCTGTTTGCCCTGTACGCGGCCAAATCTCTGGGGACTGTCGAGGGGAAGGAGTACAAGCGGCTGCTCACGGCGCTGCGCTGCCTGCCCAAGCAGATGCAGGCGGCGCTGGACATGAACCCTGCCATTCCTGCTCTGGCAAAGAAATACCACAGTAGCCCCTCCATGTTCTTCATCGGAAGAAACACCGACTACGCCGTCGCTCTGGAAGGGGCGTTGAAGATGAAGGAGATCTCCTACATCCACGCGGAATCCTACGCGGCGGGCAAGTTGAAACACGGCACCATCGCCCTGATTTACGAGGGGCAGCCGGTGATCGCCCTGTGCTGCAACGACGCGGTCATGGAGAAGACCATGAGCAACATCGTGGAGGTCAAGGCGCGGGGCGCGGAGGTGCTCGCGGTGGCCTTCAAGGGGAACGGGAAGATCGTTTCTCTGGCCGACGACATGATCTTTGTGCCGAAAATCGACCCACTGCTGTGCGCGGTGGCCGAAATCGTCCCGTTACAGCTGCTGGCCTATTACGTAGCCAAGGAAAACGGCTGTGATATCGACAAACCGAAAAATCTGGCAAAATCCGTTACAGTAGAGTAAAGGAGAGATCAGCAATGACGAAATACATCTTTGTGACCGGCGGCGTGGTTTCCGGTCTGGGCAAGGGCATCACCGCGGCGTCTCTTGGCCGTCTTCTCAAGGCGCGGGGACTGAAGGTCGCCGCCCAGAAGCTGGATCCCTACATCAACGTTGACCCCGGCACCATGAGCCCCTACCAGCACGGCGAGGTCTACGTCACCGAGGACGGCGCGGAGACCGACCTGGACTTGGGTCACTACGAGCGCTTCATCGACGAAGACCTGAACAAGTTCTCCAACCTTACCACCGGAAAGGTGTACTGGAACGTGCTGAACAAGGAACGCCGGGGCGAGTATCTGGGTTCCACGGTTCAGGTTATTCCCCACGTGACAAACGAGATCAAAGAGTTCGTCTACAGCGTCGGCCGGAAGACCGACGCGGATGTGGTCATCACCGAAATCGGCGGCACCATCGGCGATATCGAGTCCCAGCCCTTCCTGGAGGCGGTGCGCCAGATCGCGCTGGAGGTAGGGAAGGAGAACAGCCTGTTCATCCACGTGACGCTGGTGCCGTTCCTCCGTGGCTCCGACGAGCATAAGTCCAAGCCCACCCAGCACTCTGTCAAGGAATTGCAGGGCATGGGCGTCAAGCCGGATATCATCGTTCTGCGCTGCGATGAGCCGCTGGAATCCTCCATTTTCCAGAAGATCAGTATGTTCTGCAACGTTAAGCCGGACTGCGTCATTGAGAATATCACCCTGCCCGTGCTGTATGAAGCTCCGCTGATGCTGGAAAAGTCCAATCTGTCCGGCATTGTCTGCCGGGAGCTGGGCCTGGAGACCCCCAAGCCTGAACTGACGGAATGGATTCACATGGTGGAGAAAATCAGAAACAGCAGCAAGCACGTCACCATCGGCCTCGTGGGCAAGTACGTCCAGCTTCACGACGCCTATCTCTCCGTGGCGGAAGCTCTGCGCCATGCGGGCTACGCGCTGGACGCCGTGGTGGACATCCAGTGGATCGATTCGGAGACGCTGACGGAGGAAACCGTCAATGAGAAGCTGTCCCATCTGGACGGCATCATCGTTCCCGGCGGCTTCGGCGGCCGGGGCATCGAGGGCATGATCCTTGCGGCGAAGTACGCCCGGGAAAAGAAGGTGCCTTATTTCGGCATCTGCCTTGGTATGCAGATCGCCGTCATTGAGTACGCCCGGAATGTTGCCGGTCTGGCGGACGCCAATTCCGGCGAATTTGACCCGGTGAGCGAGCATAAGGTCATCGACTTCATGCCCGGACAGAGCGACGAGGTGGACAAGGGCGGCACGCTGCGCCTTGGCGCTTATCCCTGCGTCATCACCCCGGATACGACCATGGCGCGGTGCTACGGCGCGGGTCTTATCCACGAGCGTCACCGCCACCGCTACGAATTCAACAATGATTACCGGGACGTTCTGCAAAAGGCCGGACTTACCTTAAGCGGTACCTCCCCGGACGGGCGTCTGGTGGAGACTGTGGAGCTGACCGACCGTCCCTTCCATGTGGGCGTGCAGTACCATCCGGAATTCAAGAGCCGTCCCAACAAGCCCCATCCGCTGTTTCTCGGCTTTGTCAAGGCCAGTCTGGGAGAATAACCATGAGTATCCACGAAGAATGCGGCGTGTTCGGCGTTTACAGCCGGCGTCAGGAGGATGTAGCGAGCCTTGCCTACTACGGGCTGTATTCCTTACAGCACCGTGGGCAGGAGGGCTGCGGCATTGTCGTCAATGACGACGGTGTTTTTGACGGCCACAAGGGTCTGGGGCTGGTCAGTGAAGTGTTCACGGGCAGCGTCATGAAGCAGTTCCCCATGGGGAAAATGGCGGTTGCCCACGCCCGCTACGGCACCACCGGCGGCTCCAATCTGGCAAACTGCCAGCCTATTCAGGTCAATCATTTAAAAGGCAAGCTGGCGCTTGCCCATAACGGCAATTTGAGCAACGCGCTTCAGCTCCGCCGGGAGCTGGAGCTTTCCGGCGCCATTTTCCATACTACCTCCGACACGGAGACCATCGCCTATGTGATCACACGGGAGCGGATCACCGCTCCCTCCATTCAGGCGGCGGTCAGCCGCGCGGTGGACAGGCTGGAGGGCGCTTTTTCTCTGGTCATGATGTCCTCCACCAAGCTCATTGCGGTGCGCGACCCCCACGGATTCCGCCCGCTGTGCTATGGAAAAATGAAGGACGGGACGTATATCGTCGCATCGGAGAGCTGCGCACTCCACGCTGTCGGCGCTGAATTCCAGCGGGACATTCTGCCCGGAGAAATCCTGACCTTTGACTGCGACGGCATCCATTCCGATACCAGCCACTGCGGCATTGCGCCCAAGAAGATGTGCATTTTTGAATACATCTACTTTGCCCGGCCGGATTCCGTCATCGACGGTGTCAGCGTTCATGATGCCCGGGTCAGGGCAGGGGAGATCCTTGCGAAAACCCATCCGGTGGACGCGGACATTGTCATCGGCGTGCCGGATTCCGGTCTGGACGCCGCCATGGGCTACGCCCGGGAATCGGGGATTCCCTACGGCATCGGCCTGATCAAAAACAAATATATCGGCAGGACCTTCATCGCCCCCGGGCAGGATCACCGGGTAGATCAGGTCAAGATCAAGCTCAGCCCCGTGGAAAGCGAAGTCCGGGGCAAGCGGGTGGTGATGGTGGACGATTCCATCGTCCGCGGCACGACCTCCGGGCGCATTGTGCAGCTTCTGCGGGACGCGGGGGCGAAGGAAATTCACATGCGCATCTCCGCGCCGCCGTTTCTGCATCCCTGCTACTATGGCACGGACATCGACTCCCGGGAGCACCTGATCGCCTGTCACCATACTGTGGCCGAAATCGGGGAGATCATCGGTGTGGACAGTCTTGGCTATCTGCCGCTGGGGAATCTGCGTGACCTCTGCGGCAGCGAAGAATATTGCAGCGCCTGCTTTGACGGCGACTATCCCACATCGATTCCCGAGGACACCCGGAAAGACCAGTTTGAGCAGAAGCTTTCCCAGAGAAAGGCCGGTGAAAAGCCATGAATCGGAACTTTGACAGAAAAATCATTCTGGAGGACGGCACCGAATTTTACGGTTACGGCTTCGGCGCCAAACGGGACGCGCTGGTGGAGCTGGTGTTCAACACCTCCATGGTGGGCTATCAGGAAATTCTCTCGGACCCTTCCTACACCGCGCAGGCTGTGGTCATGACCTACCCCCTGATCGGCAATTACGGCATGTGCAATGAAGACTATGAGACGGACATACCCACCATCAGCGGCCTGGTCGTCCGGGAATTCAACAGCGAGCCTTCCAATTTCCGCGCCGCGCGGACACTGGAAGACGTGATGATCCAGTATGACATTGTGGGCATCGCCGGGGTGGACACCCGCCGCCTTGCCCGCCACATCCGGGATGAGGGCACTTGCAAGGCGCTGATCGTGGACGCGCAGACCCCCAGCATCGCCTGCCTTGCGAAAATGCGCTCCACCGCTCTGCCCACCAATCAGGTTTCCGTGGTGAGTACGAAATCCCCGTGGATATCCGCTTGTGCAAATCCAAAGCACCGCGTTGTGGCCGTTGACTGCGGCATCAAGCACAACATCATCCGCAGTCTGAACGCCCGGGGGTGTGAAGTGACCATCGTTCCGTGGACGGTTACCGTCGAGGAAGTGATGGCCATGCACCCGGATGGCCTGTTCATCTCCAACGGCCCCGGCAACCCGGAGGACGCAAAGCCGGTGATCGACCTCGTCCGCGCCCTTCGCGGAAAGCTGCCGATTTTCGGCATTTGTCTTGGACATCAGATCATCGCCCTTGCCTACGGCGCGTCCACTTACAAGCTGAAATTCGGCCACCGTGGCGGAAACCATCCGGTGAAAAACCTCCAGACGGGGAAGGTGGAGATCACCTCCCAGAACCATTCCTACGCGGTAAAGGCGGATTCTCTGGTGGGAACCGGCCTGACCGTGACCCATGTCAACCTGCTGGACGGTACGGTGGAGGGGCAGAAGTGCGCCGCCGACCGGATATTCAGCGTCCAGTACCATCCGGAAAGCGCCCCCGGCCCGCAGGACAGCGCCTACCTGTTCGATGAATTCATCGCCATGATGGAGGGAAAGTAACATGCCGAAACGTACCGATTTGAAGAAAATTCTGGTCATTGGCTCCGGCCCCATCGTCATCGGTCAGGCGGCGGAATTTGACTATGCCGGCACGCAGGCCTGCCTTGCCCTGAAAGAAGAGGGCTATGAGGTCATTCTGTGCAACAGCAACCCCGCGACCATCATGACCGATACCTCCATCGCGGACAAGGTTTACATGGAGCCGCTGACACTGGAATATATCGCCCGTATCGTCCGCTTTGAGCGGCCGGACGCCATCATCCCCGGCATCGGCGGCCAGACGGGACTGAATCTTGCCATGCAGCTGGAAAAGAAGGGCATTCTGAAGGAATGCCACGTGCAGCTGCTGGGAACGCCCAGCGAATCTATTGAGCAGGCGGAGGATCGGGAACTGTTCAAGGAGCTTTGCGAGCGCCTTGGCGAGCCGGTGCTTCCTTCTCAGATCGCCAATACCATGGAGGAAGGTCTTGCCGCGGCGGAAACCATCGGCTATCCCGTGGTGCTTCGCCCTGCCTTTACTCTGGGCGGCACCGGCGGCGGATTTGCCGACAACGAGGAAGAATTCCGGGAAATCATGAAAAACGCTCTGGTGCTGTCGCCCGTCCATCAGGTTCTGGTGGAGAAAAGCATCAAGGGCTTCAAAGAGATCGAATACGAGGTCATGCGGGACGCCAACGACACCGCCATTGCCATCTGTAACATGGAAAACCTCGACCCCGTGGGCATCCACACCGGCGACTCCATCGTGGTCTGCCCGTCGCAAACGCTGACCAACAAAGAGTATCATATGCTCCGGGATTCCGCCCTGCGCCTGATTCGCGCGCTGAAAATTCAGGGCGGCTGCAACGTCCAGTTCGCGCTGGACCCCAAATCCTTCCAGTATTACCTCATCGAGGTCAATCCCAGAGTGTCCCGTTCCTCCGCACTTGCCTCCAAGGCTTCCGGCTATCCAATCGCCCGGGTCTCCGCGAAGATCTGCGTGGGCATGACGCTGGATGAAATTCGTCTTGCCAACACCTGCGCGGCCTTCGAGCCGGCGCTGGACTATGTGGTCACCAAAATGCCCCGGTTTCCCTTCGACAAATTCTCCGACGCCAACAACCGTCTCGGCACTCAGATGAAGGCCACGGGCGAAACCATGAGCGTCGGCCGCACCTTTGAAGAGAGTCTGCTCAAGGGCATCCGCTCTCTGGAGATTGGCGTGTACCACCTGCACATGCCAAAATTCGACAGCTGGGGCAGGGAAGACCTGCTGGACTATATCAGAATCGGCACCGACGACCGCATCTACGCCATTGCCCAGCTGCTGCGTATGGGCGTGAGCGTGGAGGAAATCGTAGAAAAGAGTACCATCGACGCATTCTTCATCCGCAAGCTTCGGAACATCATCTCCATGGAGCGGGAACTTTCCGGCGCTGTCATGGACAGCAGTGTGTATTATCAGGCGAAGAAGATGGGCTTCTCCGACCGGGCGGTGGCGCAGATCTGGAACGTCCCGGAACGGAAGGTGTTCGCCCTGCGCCAGAGCAGCAACATCCGCCCGGTGTACAAGATGA
>OKUQ01001484.1_pt1 | contig 10481 bp, 5 predicted proteins | sample 1606811 | NCBI WGS metagenome assembly OKUQ01 (sample SAMEA3882546, study PRJEB24775) | human gut metagenome | biome: human-associated habitat; feature: intestine environment; material: feces | place: Netherlands | collected 2009/2010
CTGCCGCCGATTCTCCGCCAGCACCTGATCCATCACCTCAATTTCCGCCCGATTCTGCGAAAACAGCACAATGTCGTGGTGCAGCGCCAAAACAGAAATGCACATGAACACCAGGCAGCAGCGCAGCATTTCATAGAGCGGCCGTGAATCGGCGCGGTATTCGCTCATCACGGCGTTAATCAGCACACTGGCTAACAAGAACAGGATGCACAGCCACGTCGTCTGAATTTGCGATTTCCGATCTTCATGGTACTGCACAGACGGATGGATGAACAGCAGCCGAAGCAGATAGCAGACGGCCAGATGGAACACAAACCAGATGAGAAGTGTCACATCCGCATTGGTGATTTGCGGAAACAGGGTCATTGTCTGCGTATCGTCCGCGCCCGTAAAGGACAGCACGAGTGCGTACAGGCTGCCGGCAATCTGGACGGCGGCACATCCGGCGCACCACGCTTTCAGCCGCTCACACCATGTGCCTTCATGCGCCAGGAACAGCAGCGGCAGCATGGAGAGGTACTCCAGCATGTTGGAAATGAACCGTGACCAGAGCAGCGTTTCTAAATGCGTGCGGAGGATGGCTCGGATGACCATAATCGCCGCCATCAGGGCAAGCCCCGCTGCCGCGCGAACGACATACTGCGGCTTGTGCTTCAGCGGGAAAATGAAAACAGCAACACCGGACAGTGCTTCCAGAAAGGCTATAACGGAAAGGCCCATTTGGTAAGAATAACGTTCTCCCAGCCACTGCGCGAGGAATGCAATCATCGCTCATTTTCCCTCCTTCATTTCGGTGCCATTATAGCATACGCATCCTGCCTGCCGCAACCCTGCCTTTTGCCCCGCGGTACAGGACAAAAGGCAGGGGAGAAGGCATCAGTCCAGCGGAATCAGGCAGTAGGGGTGAACAACCGCCTGCGCAGGGCCGTATGCCTGCAAGCCGTAGCGGTAGCCGTACCAGTCGCCGCCGCCCGCGCCGCCGCCTGCATTCGCCAAGCTCGATGAATACAGCAGCGCAATGGTGTTTTCGCCGTTTTTCAGCCACGGCGTGATGTCCATGACCGCTTTCGTCATGTTCAGGTCGCCCGTTTTTTTGCCGTTGATGAAAACCTGCATACTTTCGCTCATCGGGCCAAAGTCGATATACGCGCCGTCCGCTGTGCCATCCCACTGGAAAACCGCCTTGTACGTCGCCTGACCGACCGTGCGCTCGCCCAGCTCCGGAATTTCATTCCATGTTTTCAGGGCATCCAGATGGAGCGTGACGGGGGTAATGTCCGTCGCCACCTGCGTTTCGGTGATGGTCTGCCCGAAGAGCGTTTCCGTGCGCTCGTTCACCTGCTCAGACGCCGTGTGCTTCATGACGGTAACATCCCAGTCGGTGATTTCAAACGCATCCGGCACCTGCGCCGCGAATTGCCGCGTTTCGCCGCTGCTGAGCTGCGCCTGATATTCGCCGGACGCTGTGACCTTGGCGGACAGGCTGCTGCCATCGCTACAAACATCCGCCGCGTTCGTTTCGACCGCGTGAAGCTCACTGTCCGCCTCGCACGCCCGGAACACAAACAGCGCCACGTCGCCGTAATCCAGCGTCAGCGGGAAAATTGTGCTGCCGTTTTCATGGCGATAAACGCCCAGTCGCTTCGTTTCGCCCGTCCACGCATCCAGCTGATACGGAATCCAAGTGCCGTCCACCACCATCTCCGTCGAGATGGTATCGCCGTGCGTATCCTGCTTTTCACCCTGCGACCACACGGAAACATAGCTGCCGTCGCAGTAGTTGTACACATACAGGTATTCGGTGCCGCCGTCGCGGCGCGTCTGCGTCAGCAACTGGCGATTCGGCTCGGCAAAGCCCGCGTAAGGCTTCACCCCGGCGCTTTGCAGCACGCGGGCAACGTCGTCCGCGTCCTTTGCGGAATAGACGTTGGGAAGCGCCTTCATTTCCGCCATCACATCCGCCAGCGCTGCCTCGCCGCCATCATTGTACGGCGTCTGAACGGCGGCGCCATCCACCACAACCACCTTCATGCCCTGTTTTGCCAAATCAAGCAGGGCTTTCGCGCCGTCCAGCGCCAGCTGCTCCTGCCACAGCACAATCGCCTGATACCCCGCCTGCTCCAGCGTGCCGGTTTCGGCATTATAGTACACGCCGTCCGCCGTCAGGAAATCCGGGCTGAAGTAGTCGTAGGTATAGCCGTTGTCCTGCAAGGTCGTGGACGGGAAAAAGCCCGTCGTGTGGTTAAGCAGCCAGTTTTCGCCGCCGTGGTTGCCGCTGGTTGGCATGGGCTGCTGATAGTTCATGTAAATCATGCCGACATCCGTGCGGGACACGCCCTCGCGGAGCAGCTGGCAGATGCGCCCCAGATGGTCGTTGAACGACGGATAATCCACGCTGGACGGCTCGTGCGGCCCGAAGGCGTAGAAGCTGGCATACACCGCGCCGCTGGCGGTATAATGCGGCCAGCGATTATCCGTTCCCGGCCCGTACTGCGCAGACCAGATGTGCCACACAATGCGATTGAAGCCCGCTGCAAAGAGGTTGTACGCCTCCATCAGGTGATCCTGCTCGGTATAGGCATAGCCGCCGTAAGCGCCCGTTTCGGAGGAAAGCACCTTGTTCTGCAGCTTCGCGCCGCCCGTCCACAGGCGGTACATATCCACCTGATTGTTCTGGTTGAGGATTTCCGCCTCCGGGTAATCCACGCTCATAATCGGCTCGGAGATTTCCAGCCGCTGCCCATAGCTGATTTGCGCGCGGGTCTTGATGCCGTATTCGTGCAGCCACGCGCGCAGCGGCTCCAGCATCCGTTCGCGGTAGAGCTGCGTCTGCACGTCAAAGAGGTCGTTGAGCACCTTTTCGCGCATGGTTTTGTCCGCCAAATCATAGCTGCCGTAGTCCACGGCATCCCAGTAGAACAGATCCGGCAGACCGATGGTCAGGTACAGGTACGGACGAATGTCATAGCCCTTGCGCGCCAGAAATTCTTCCGCCATGTCGTCGCACCAGAACGCGCAGCCGTATTCGGTGCTGATTTCCAGCGAATCCATGAACAGCTGCACGTCGCCCGCCTGAATCTTGGCATTCAGCGCTTCGTCGTCCAGGATGTGCGCCAGCCAGTATTCCTTCAGCGCTTCAATGCCCGCTTCATCAAAATAGTTGATGCAGTACGCGGTTTCAGCGGCGGGGTGAGATTCCTGCATTGCGCCCTGCTGCCAGTAGTAGAACAGGCGGTACTTCGATTCGGCGTTTTCCGGCGTCCAGTCCAGCGTAATCGTGCCGTCCGCTTTGTAGACCAGCTTGTCGGTCAGCTCGATGATGCCCGTTCCGTCCGTCACGATGGGCTTTGCCTTGTTGCCGCTCGTCTGCGGCACGGCAAAAACGCCAATCAGCTTTGCCGTCGGCTCAATGGGGTAGACATTGCTGCCGACTTTCTTCTGCATGGGGATTGCCCCGCTTCGGCTCGCCCCTGCTTTGATGTATTCCACAATGTCCACGACAATCTGGCTTGCGCCCTGACTGTGCGGGTCAAGACCGGGGACGTTGGCGGTCGCCCAGTTTGTGCCGGAGGTGAGGGAGACGGTCATTCCCAAGTCCAGCGCCGTGTTCATTGCCAGCTTCAAGTCGTGATCCCACTGCGCAGAGCCGTAGCCGTAGTCCGCTTCGCTGATTTCGGCTTCGCCCTGCGCGCACAGCTCCACGCCGCGGAAGCCGCCGTCGTACATCGCCTGAATTTCCGCGCGGATGGTCTCGTCCGTATGCCCTGCTTCCGCCATCCACCAGCGTACCTCGCTGCGGCTGTCGATGCTGGGCGCGGTATAGCGGCGCTCGATTTCCGCCGCAAACGCGTCGTCCTCCGCCAGCGCAGAGGCGGCGGGCAGCAGCAGAGCGGCAGAGAGCACCGCCGACAAGATTTTCTTCCCAGACAGCATAATGTCCTCCTTGCAAGGCTTTCTTGTACAAAATGGGGCTCCGGAACACTCCGAAGCCCCGGAAAATCGTATTAAATCTTGAACGCCTTGACAAGCAGCGGCCAAGCCCAGAGGTAGAAGACAACTGCAATCGCGATGACGGCGACGGCAATCACAATCCACATGATGCGCTTGCCCTTCTTGCTCATCCGCTTGCGGTTCTGGAACTGCTCCTCGGTCATCGGCACTTTGCTGTATACGCGAATTGCCATGAACACCAGCACAAGCGCCATCAGAATGTCAAAGCCGTACAGCACAACCTTGTACCACGCCATGCCGTGCAGGAAGCCCTTCTGCTCCTCAACCGCCGGGGCAGTCGTTTCTTCCGCAGCATCATCCGCCTGATTCAGCATCGCCGCATAGGCGGGGTCAACCGCCAGCGAGTTTGCCGTGTTGTAGAGAATCTGATGCACGGCTTCGCGAATCAGCTTGCGGCACCAGCCGGATTTAACGTCGCTGAGCGACTGTTCCGCGGTCGCGTGAATGAGCGTGCCGCCCGCCGCCAGATACTGGTCAGCGCCAGCGCCCTTCATGGTGGTGGTGTAGTCGGTGATGTAGCAGCCGTGCCAGCCCCATTCGTTGCGGCAGATGGCGCTCATCAGCGGATAGGAGCCGAAGGTGAACTGCCAGCCGACGCGGCACATGGTCAGCATGATGCCCTGTGCGCCGCCCTTCTGGATGGAATACTGAAAGGGCTTGAGGTAGATTTCACGGGTAGCCTGTTCCGTGCCCCACACAGCCACACAGCCGTTGGCGGCGCGGTTGGTGTCGGCGTCGTTCATGACAAAGTGCTTGATGTAGGCGTGCATACCGTGCGCTTCAACGCCCGCGCAGACCGCCGCGGAGCAAAGACCGGTCAGCACAGCATCCTCGGAGTAGTATTCGTAGTTGCGCGCGCCGAAGGGGGTGCGGTGGATGTTGATGCCGGGCGCGTACCAGCCCTCGGTGTTGGACGCAATCGCGTCTTCGCCGATGGCGTTGCCGTAGATGCGCTGAACGTCCTGACTCCACGTCGCCGCCGTCATTGTTGCGCAGGGGTAGGAGTAGATGACCGCGTCCGTCAGGAAGTTCGCAATGCCGTGCGGCGCGTCATACTCATACGTCTTGGGCTTGCCAACGGATTCCACCGCCAGAGAGCCCCAGCCGGACTTGTTGAACAGCTGATGCATCTCGGAGAGCTTGAGTTCATCCAGCAGCAGATCCCACTTCGGGTCGTTGTAATCCAGCCCCACCATGTCGATCAGCTTCAAATTGTTCTTCGCGCCGTAGGTGTAGGCTTCCTTGCCGGGATACAGGGCAGCATCCGTCGGGTCAGTCGGGTTCAGAGAAGCCGCAAAGCCCTTCAGCTCGAATTTCGCCCGCAGGTCGTCGGAAATCACATAGGTCGGCACGTCGCCGGAGATGTTGCCGACGTTGGATACGCCCTTCGCAACACCGGTGGCGTATTCCAGACCGTTATTGTCCATCACAGACCAGTCGGAGCGGGAGAGATACACCGTGTCGTCCGCATAGACGATATCATCAAGCTGGTTGGTCACTTCCGCGCCGGAAACAGCGTCCTTGCTCAGCAGTTCCCGCTCGGAAACGATGTACTTGGCTGCCATCGCCGTGTTGCCGTTTGCGGTCATGCCGTCCGCCGTGGTCTTGCCCTTTGCGGCAAGCACGTTGTTCACGGCCTCGTGCGCATCGTGGGCAGCGGTCACATACCAGTCGCCCGCGTCAATCACATAGGTCTTGGCGTCCTTTGCATCGTAGCTGGCAATGTCCTGCTTGGAGAAGGTGACGGACACGCGCTGCGACTCGCCGGGGGCAAGCTCAGATGTCTTGACGTACTGCGCCAGCGCCACAGCCGCCTTTTCCACACCGCCGGGGATGTAGGGCGACTGGACGTAGAATTCCACAACATCCTTGCCGGAGGTGAAGCCAGTGTTCTTCACCGTGACCGACGCGGTGCAGAGGTCGCCGTCCCAGTCCACCTTCAGGTCAGACCATTCAAAATCAGTGTAGCTCAGACCATAGCCGAAAGGATAGGCGACGGTGGCGGCGTAATCGTAGTCGCCCGCGTTGCCCTGCTTGAGGACTGCATCCTCATAGCGGGTTTCATAGTACTTGTAGCCGACATAGATGCCTTCCGCGTAGTTCACATAGGAATAGCCGGAGAGGGAGCCGTCCTCGTTCACATAGCGGTAGTCGCCGAAGTTCTGCATGGCGGCGGAGGACAGGTTGTCGTGCACATAGGTGTCCACCAGACGGCCGGAGGGGTTCACGTCGCCGTTCAGAATTTCGCCCAGCGCGGTGATGCCGTTCGAGCCGGTGAAGCCAATCCACACCGCCGCATCAATCTTATCCGCAAAGGCGGCGTAGGCGCTGTCTTTGAGGAATGTCGCTTCAAAGCTGGAGGGCGTGTTGAACACAACGACAACACGCTTGAACGTGCCGTCGGTGACAGCGGTCAGCAGATCAATTTCGTTCTGGTCAAGCTCCAGATAGTGGCTGTCCAGAGACACAGCGCCCTCACTGTCGCCCTGATAGCGGGGCAGGTCAAAGCCCTCGCCGCCAATGCGGGTGATAACGACCAGCGCCGCGTCAGAATAATCCGCATAGCTGTTCCTCACCGCGTCGGTGTACTTGCTCTGGGGCGTTTCAGCGGTTGCAATCTTCTGATTGTCACCGTTGTCAAGGTCGCTGGAGTTCGCGGTGCGCACCGGGCCGGACTGGCTGCTTTCATAGAAGTTCTTCAGCGTCGGATTGGTGACGAAGCCCGCGTCGTTCAGGCTCTCATACAAGTTCTTGTTATTGCTCGTATCGAAGCCGCCCGAACCGGAGCCGCCATATTCTGAATCGAATATGCCACTGTGACCGCATACAGCGATTGACAGAAATTTGCCCGGCTGCAAAAGGGAACGGACAGCATGAACAGCACAAACGCTGTTGTATAGCGAATCATGCCCATTCTTGTCCCCTGTATGACCGTCTGTTCGCTGACTACTACATGTAATGCAAAAGATTCAGAGGCGATTGTCTCTACATTTGGCGAGCAGTAAAATAAAGCGAAGTGCGAATGCGCTCTTGGCTAAAAAAATGCTAATGGGGCTGCCTCTTGTGACCTTGTTTGGTCATTTTGAGACAGTCCCCTCTTTGCTTCTCCATCCTGTTTTTTCTCTATTTTCGACAGGATAGGATGTTCAGTTTGGTGAATCACGGTTACTGCATATTATGCACGAATTAGCCATTTCCTCCGGGCATAAAGTCATCTGTGATAGGATCTCCTGGCACTCCAAACCATGAGCCTTCAAGTTCATCGCCAGTGGGGGCAGAAACTCTGTTATACTCAAGGAGTGGCGATAAGTTCTCTCGCAGCATAAATCCAACATTTCCATCCTCTGTCCTTACATGACACCATGTTTGGCTCACTCCAAATACACAAACTACTGATCCATTCTTATATAGACCAAGAGAGGGAGAATTTGTTGATTGATCTTGGCGTAAATTCAACCCCACACCTTTCGTATTGTTGATTTTTACAGAAGGCATAGCATAACCGACCTTAAATTGTTCTTGACCAAATACTAAATATTTGGTCATCATATAACCTTCTAACGTATGGAATCGAACCTTTGTCCAGCCGTTTTCATCGCCACTTAAAACTTCAACGGAAGTACCGCTATAGTATTTACCAAGCGATGGAGCTTCTTGACTCGGCTTTGTCCTAAGGTTGAGGCGACCGATAGAATTGGGATTGTTTACGACGGCGCTATTGCTGCTTTTTTGATACTCAAGAACAGGTGAGAGCTGTTCTCTTAGCATAAAGCCAACGTTGCCATCTTCGGTTTGCACATGACACCAAGTCTCGCTTACGCCAAATACCCGAACCGTCGATTCATTCGAGTATAGGCCAAGAGAAGATGAATCTGTCGATTGTGCTTTGCGTAAGTTCAGGCCAGTTCCCCCTATGTTGTTAATTTTTACAGATGGGACTGTCGAAGATCCAACTTCAAGCTGCTCTGGATACACTAGGAATTTCGCCATCATGTATCCCTCAAGATCAAAAATACTAACTTTCACCCAGCCGTTCTTCTCATTGCTTAACACCTCAAGATAGGTGCCGTTATAGTATTTCCCAAGCGTCGGAGCATCTGGGCTTGGATTTGTTCTAAGGTTAAGCCGATCATTAGAATCGGGATTGTTTACTACGGCGATTGTTCCAGGCGTCATCTTAGAATTTTCGTTAGCCGCTGCATTTGATGCAAGCGACAGCGCAAACAGCATAGTTATCAAGAGTGGTAGAATACGAGTTCTCATTATTGACTCCTCCTTCTAATTTGTTAGTCTAATACTGCCCATCCCTTTTTCTATAATAATGCAGGAAGCTCCTGCTATTAATTCAACGATTGATACTTCATTTTTATTGCAAAAAAAATAAAAATTTTAGATGGGATGCCATGGAAAAGTTAGTTAACTGCCGACGATTCATCACGATGGATATTGATGCCACGAAAACAGTCGTTTGAGAGCCATGATCCTCGCAAATCGTTTCCGAAAAGCACAAATGGGCATAGTATCTGCTCATGCCAAGCTACAAAACGCTTATTCTTCATCATCTACAAATGATGCATGATATACTATTAAGTACTTTTCTCACCGATTTCCTTTGATTATCACTTTTTCTATGTTCAGCCCCACTTACGGGCGGGTGCCATACATCCAGCAGAACGCCAGCAGAATCGTCAGCGCGACGCGCAGGTAGAAGTGCTTCCGTTTTTCCAAGCAAGATGCCGAAATTGCGCAGCCCGTACTGACGGAGAGGATAAACAGCAAATCGTCACGCACGGTGTCTACGAGGCATTCCCATGTCAGCATATGATTCTCCCTCCTTACTCCGCCATGCCCGCAAGGTGCAGCGCGGACAGGAACTCCTTGCGCCTGCCGCGGCTGATGGGGAAGGTATGCCCTGCCACCGTCGTGTCATTGCTGCCCACATGCGTCACGAAGCGCAGATTGACAATCGTCTGATTGTTGACGCGGAAGAACACATCCGGCAGGGCATCCTCCACCGCTTTCAGCGTGCCATACGACCGCATAATCCCCGACGCGGTGACAAATTGAATATGATGGTCATAGATTTCAACATAGTGCAGCTCATTCGGACGCAGGCGCGTCGTTGTGCCGCCGCTTTGGATGACGACTTCCTCTTCCGATTCTACCATGCAGCGGTTCAGGATGCGCGGAAGCTTCAAGTCCAGCGCAGCGGCGGTAATGGGCTTCAGGATATAATCCGTCGCCTCGACCTCGTAGCTTTCCACCGCATACTGCGCCAAGCTCGTCAGGAACACCAGCACCACCGTGTGATCCATCTCCCGCAGCTCGTGCGCCGCCATCATCCCGTTCAGCCCCGGCATCCGAATGTCCATAAACACCAGCTCATACTGGTGCTGGTACGAATCCAGAAACGTATTGGCATTCGCAATCCATGTAATGGCAAAGCGTTTGCCGTTCTTCTGCGCATACGACTCCAGCAGGGCAGTCAGCCGCTTCGCGTCGCTTTCGTGATCTTCCACAATGGCAATTCTCAGCATCTGCTCGCCCCTTTTCGCCGGAGGATAATTCCTCGTGATTTGGTACTATTATACCAGTTTTTTTTCCAAAATCAAGGCAGGTTTCAACAAGGCGATGGACGAATGCAGGGATTTCATGTCACCCGATTCGCGGAGGAGGGCACAAAAAAGCGGCGCGCGTCCGTTTTGGGGGATGTGCGCCGTCGGGGTGTGATGTTGCTTATTCATCCTCCGGCATATCCGTATCTTCGCAGAAAAGAACCGTTACATTCTTTTTCTGCATCACATATTCTGCGTTGCCCAAATAGCGGTCAGCGTCCGCATCAAAGGGCAGTGTAATGCGGTATTCTGCATCATCATCACCCGTGCTGAAATATTCGCTTCCAATGTATTGGGGCAAACTCCACGCATGGAAAGTCAGCTCCGTCACTGGCGTTCCCCAGAAGAGTTGGTCGCCAATGAACACAATCTTTTCCGGGAAAACGAATTGATGCAGCGGCATATAGGAAAACGCCGCTTCGCCGATGAGATACACCGAATCCGGCAGCCGGATCTGCTGCAAGGCATAGCATTCGCTGAAGCAGAAGTCATCCACAATGAGCAGCTCACTGTTCGCGCCGAATTCTACTTCCGCAAGATTCGAGCACTCCCAGAACGCACACGCGCCCAGTATCTTGCAGGAATCCGGCACAACGACCTTTTCCAGCGAATCATTGCCCATAAAGGCAAAGTCCCAGACATAGCCGATGCCGTCCGGAATCACGAAGCAGGAATTTGTTCGCGTCTTTGGATACAGCAGCAGAATGTCCCGTCCATACAGCACACCGTCCACGCAGGTCAGCTCGTCCTCCGTCAGCCCGAACGGAAGCTCCGCGCCGCCGTCGTAAAACTCCGCAAGCAAGTCCGCCATTTCCGGCGATTCCGCCTGTGCGGGCAGGGCGGACATAAGCAGGA
>OKUQ01001485.1_pt1 | contig 10481 bp, 6 predicted proteins | sample 1606811 | NCBI WGS metagenome assembly OKUQ01 (sample SAMEA3882546, study PRJEB24775) | human gut metagenome | biome: human-associated habitat; feature: intestine environment; material: feces | place: Netherlands | collected 2009/2010
AGATATCAATCATCTGAATCGTGCTTTCTTTGTTCCGAACATGCCGACAGAGGAAGTTTTCACAAGCCCGATGAAGGGAAAATGTGAAGGACGTCTGGTTTCTACCAAACCATTAAGCCGTTCAGGACAGGTCATCGATCATTTTACGGTTAATTTTAAAGACGGAAGAGTGGTAGACTGCCACGCTGAGCAGGGGGAAGAAGTCCTGAAGAAAATGTTTGCGATGGATGAGGGTGCTTCCATGCTTGGTGAAGTGGCACTGGTTCCGAAGGAGTCTCCGATCAATCAGTCCGGTCTGATGTTCTACAACATGGGCTCCGGCGTTCTCCGCGCTGTCGGCGATTCCCGCCATCCGCTGTATTTCCTGATTTTTTCCGCTGTTGTCAATACCGTGCTCGATCTTTTGTTTGTCGTTTCCTTCGGCATGGGAATCGAGGGTGTGGCGCTTGCAACCGTTATTGCACAGTACCTTTCGGCGGTTCTGACGCTGTATGTGCTGACCACAACAGACGGCCCATACCGCATCTGTTGGAAAAAGCTCTGCATGGACTGGTCTTTGCTGTACCGCATCGTCTGCGTCGGACTGCCGGCAGCGATCCAGCAGATGGTGACTTCCGTTTCCAACGTTTTCGTGCAGTCCTATATCAATGTATTCGGCTCGGATGTTATGGCGGGCTGGAGTGCCTACATGAAAATCGACCAGTTTATGATGCTGCCGATGATGAGTGTTGGTCTTGCTTCGACCACCTTCACCGGACAGAACGTCGGTGCCAGCTACATTGACCGTGCAAAAAAGGGTGCTACAACCGCATTCCTGCTTGCTGAGCTTGTAACCATTGTGATGATGATTCCTCTGCTGATTTTCGCTCCGCAAATGGTCTATCTGTTTAACCAGGAGGCAGCTGTGATTCGTTACGGAACCCTGTTTCTGTATCTGCTATCCCCGTTCTACATTCTCTGCTGCGTCAACCAGGTTTATTCCAACGTCCTGCGTGGCGCAGGAGACACCAGAACACCAATGATCGTAATGCTCGGAAGCTTCGTCGTGTTCCGCCAGATTTACCTGTTTGTGATGTCTCATATATTTGATTCCATCATTCCGATTGCACTTGGTTATCCGGCGGGATGGCTGGTATGCAGTGTTCTGATTTATGCCTGCTATCGGAAATTCCGATGGAATAAAGGAATGCGGAAAAACTGAAGGATTCCTTTCCTGACATAAGCAAAATGGGCTGTTGCACTAAGAAAATGAACGTAGTGCGACAGCCCATTTTTTCGCATTATTTTTTCAGGAGTGCTGCTGAATGCTCTTTAATCAGAACAACTCCGCAATCGCCGCGATCTTCTCACAGTTTTCCGGCAGCGGACCATTGATTTTCGGTGACTGGCGCGTTGCCACGTAACGGCTTGCAATTCCGGCAGAGGCTGCACCGTGGCAGTCAGCGATATCGTCATTTCCTGTCATCAGGCATTCTGCCGGATCGAGGTGATACTGCTTCAGCAGCATCTCATAAAACGCCGGATCCGGTTTTTTCACACCGGCATCTGACGAGAGCAGGATTCCATCAAAGTATCTTGTCAGTCCAAGCAGGGAAATTTCCGGCGCGGTGAAAAGCGCCTGTGCATTGGACAGCAGAAAAACCTTCTTTCCTGCGTCTTTTAAACGCTGCAGCATTTCCGGCACGCCGGGGAACAGTTTCAGTTCTTCTATCGAAATCGCACGGAACATTTTCGCCAGATCTGCAATTTCTTCTTCCGTTACTGAAACAGCCTGATCCTCAAACAGCTGCCGGAACACATCCGCAATGTCGATTTCCGGTACATGGCTGCCGCGGCACTCCATTTTAAGCGCAGCTTCCTGCTCTTTGATTTTTGTCTCATACGCCATCCGGAGTTCTTTCGGCTCATAGGCGGCCCCTTTCATCCCAAAGAACAGGCTCATTTTTTTCCAGAGATACGCTTTCTTTTCATTCGTATGTATATCTACCAGAGTTCCATATAAATCAAAAATATAATTCTGATACATCCTTTATCATCCTTTCTGTACGGAAGGTTTTCCACACGACACGTATTCTACCAGACTTTTCTCCACAATTCCATGTCTTTTTTCCAGACTTCCTATCTTTTTTTCTCCACCCAGATTGTCTATCAAACCAGATCGTTGAAACCTGTTTTGTCTTGCTCTCTGTAAGAAAGAATCCTGCCCGGAGGGCTTTTTACGTTATCGGAAAATTCAACAAAGTTTCCGGTAACGTAAAAAAATTCCCCCGTACAGATTTTGTCCGCAACAGGGGAATTCATTACATCTCACAGTTTCCTGCGAATTGTAATCTTTGATTTACTTTCTCGCATCCAGCATTTCTTTCACCAGACGAATATACTCCGGTGTCGTTCCGCAGCAGCCGCCGACAATGCCTGCTCCTGCGTCTACCAGAATGTTCATATATTTTGCGAACGTCGGCGCATCCATGCTGTAGATTGCCTCTCCGGTCGGCGTGATTTTCGGCAGGCCGGCATTCGGTTTTACAATAACCGGTACTCTTGCCACTTTTTTCATGGAATTTACGACTGCCTCAAGCTGATCCGGTCCGACCGAGCAGTTCAGTCCTACGGCGGATGCTCCCATTTCCTGCAGTGTCTCAACTGCTTCCACAGCGTTTCCGCCGAACAGGGCAGAACCGTCTGCTTCCAGCGTCAGAGAACACATAATCGGCAGATCGCAGACAGAAAGTGCAGCATCCATAAAGACACACGTTTCGTCTACGCTCAGCATCGTCTCCGCTACCAGAAGATCAACGCCTGCATTTGCTACCGCTGTTACCTGCTCTGTGTAGGATTCCAGCAGCTCTTCATAAGAGAGATCGCCTTTTGGCTGCAGCATTTTTCCTGGTGTAGAAAAATCTCCCGCGATCAGCGCACCTGTTCCGGCAAGCGCTTTTTTCGAGATGTCCACCAGGCGTGCATTCAGCTCCTCCACCTCGTTTTCTCTTCCATAATCCGCTAATTTCAGTCTGTTTGCACCAAAGGTCGGCGCATAGACAATCTGGCTTCCCGCCTCCACGTAAGCCTTCTGTAAATTTGCCAGAATATCAGGGTGCTCCAGAACCCAAAGCTCTGTACTGACTCCTTTTGGCATTCCCGCTTTTGTCAGATTTGATCCGGTTGCGCCATCCAATAAAATGACACCTGCTCCGGCAAGCTGTTCAAATTCTTCTCTTGTCATTTTCTTTTCTCCATTCTGCCCGAGTTACCTGCAGCACATGTCCGCGTATACTGACAAATCCCGGCTGTTTTTTCTGAACCTGCCGCACTTTTCGCGTCAAATTCATGTTCAGTATAGCATTGTATTGTTTTCCCGACAAGTAGAAAAAGAGGTATCCGTTTTGGATACCCCTTCGTCTGTTTCTGTTCACGAATGTTCAGCAAACCCCGACATTCTCAATCATGATGCGCGTCTGAATGATGTGTCTCCGAATGATGCGTCTCCGAATGATGTGTCCTGCCCGAGCTGTTCCCCCCACCGGACGGGATATTCTTCGGTGACCCCGGAGACAAATTTGTTCCCTGATTCACACGGGTTGCTTTCTGTCCATTTTCCACCTGCGAGGATGCCGATACCGTTGAAACACCCGAATCGGAACTGTTTTCCGTTGCAGCATTTTTTCCACACGCAACGAAAGCCAGTACTGCTGTACCGACAAGTACGGAAATTACTGCCTTCTTCATTTCTCCACCTTCTTTCCTGGTGCATCGTTTTCGCCTGAACATTAGAGCGTGTCTGAAAAATTATTTCCGCAATCTGTGAGACACACTCTGGTTGTAATTTCATTTTAAATAAACTTCTTACTATTGTCAATCTACTCTACAAATTCCCTATTATTTTCTTTTTTTTGTTCCAAAATATTTTCAGACACAAACAGCAGCCGGACCCCTCTCCCGGATCCGGCTGCCGTTTGTCCTGTATCGTATGCTTTTATTCTGCAGTGCTTGAAGACGTCGAAGCAGTGCCTGTGCTGCTTGTCGATGTCGTTTCGGTACTGCCTGATGTCGTGCTGTCAGACGTTGTACTGTCCGTTGTTGTACTGTCGGTTGTGGTTCCATCTGTGGAATCTGTAGAAGCGCTGTCAACTGTCATCGTATACAGATCTGCGTCGGTTACTTCAAGCTTTTTCCAGTTGGATGCGACCTTGATATCGCTCTCCTTTACCCATCCATCCAGTGTATCGTTGTACTTATCCGATTTGCGGTTGGAAATGATAGTCTGTCTTCTGGACTCGGTTTTATCCTCGTCGAATGCTTTATCTACACGAATCACATAATATGCATCGTCGCCTTCGATGACACCGTCATAATACTCGCCATCCTTCAGCTTTGCTGCTTCTTCCGCTACCTTATCTCCAAGAGAACAGGTATCGTCATCGTCTTTCTCCGATCCGGTTCCAAAGGATGTCTCGGAAGAGGTCAGATAAGAAACCTCAGAGGAGGAATCGCTGTCGGAACTGCTCGATGTGCTCGCGCTTGAAGCGTCGGATGCGCTTGTGTCGGAAGCATCGGAAGAAGAGCTGCTCTCATCGGAGCCATCTGCAGAATCGGTGGAATCTGCGGTATTCTCCGCATTTAACTGATCGTTCAGCTCCTTGCGCAGATCGGTAAACGATGCGGTTGCCGGATCCTCAGACTCTTTTAAGAGATCCAGGAATCTCTGTGCGATTTCTTTCTTTGCCGCTTTTTCCTCGTCCGTCAAATCAATCGTTTTTCCATCGTCATCCTTCTCGGTTCCTGCTGTGGATACCGTGATGTAGCTGATGGAGGTCTGCTTTGCCTCTTCATCGGATACCTCGGTATCTACATCTGCGATGATCGGATCATAAATTTTGGTCTGAATAACATACAGCTCCAGTGCATCCTGGATGTCCTCAACGGTTGCGTGCAGCTTTTTCATCACATCGTCACCGTTCTTATCTGCGAATGCCTGTGCAGCCTCTTTCGCCTGCTGTTTTTCCTCGTCTGTCAGGGAAATTCCGTATTCCTCTGCGTGCTGCCGCATCAGAAGCTCTTTTTCGATCGTATCAAGAGACTGCTCCTTGAACGTTTCCCCGGTAGTCTTTCCATCGTCGCCTTCCTTGTCGTACATCTCAGACGGCATCTGCATTCCGTACATCGAGTACATCTTGGAATAATAATTGTACATGGTTGCCTGCTGATATCTCAGCATGAAATTTGCCTGTCCGAGTGTAATCGACTCGTCATTTACAGTAATTGCCGTTTTTGTTCCGTCCACATTGTCGGAACCGCAGCCGGTCAGTCCCATCGCTGCCATCGAAGCACTCAGCATAACGCAGACTGCTTTTGCTTTTAAATTTTTCATTACTTCCTCCTCATGCAGGGCGAAATGTATGTTCAAATGCCCGACTTTTTTACACATTCGAATTTCCGGTCCTGCATCGATTTTTATAAACGCTTTTTCTATTATACCCTTTTTGCTGATACAGGGCAACTTTTTTCTTCCCTGTTCACGCCTTTTTCACACGATTTTGTGGGTATGCGAGTGTTTCACTCCTGCGTGATCTGCAGCAGATCTTCCACCAGTGCATGGCTCTTCTCCAGCAGATCGATCTTTTCCTTTGAATTTCTCCGCCGCGGCGTGTAGACAAACGCCAGCGACTCCATCTGGAATTTCAGTTCGTCGCGGTATTTCTGCAGCAGCTCCGGAATCCGCGCCACATCGATTTTGGCATGCTGCTGTAAGGTGACTCGTACCGAATCGCCCATCTGTTTCAGCTCCGTCACATACGCACAGTGCGCCAGCGCTTTCAGTTCTGCGACAGCCAGAAGATTCTGTACATTTTTCGGCGGTTCCCCGAAGCGGTCGGTCAGCTCCTCCGTCATGTCCTCATACTCTTCCTTATTTTCAATCGCCGCAATTCGCTTATAGGTGTCAAGCTTCAGAGCCTCGTTGCTGATGTAGCCGTCCGGAATATAGGCACTGACATTCAGATCGATCGTTGTCTCGAACGCCTCTGCCGGTGCGATGCCCTTCGCTTCCTGGACAGCCTCTGCGAGCATTTTACAATAGAGATCGTATCCAACCGATTCCATATGGCCCGACTGCTCTGCGCCCAGCAGATTTCCGGCGCCACGGATCTCAAGATCACGCATTGCAATTTTAAAGCCACTTCCCATCTCCGTAAATTCACGAATCGCATGGAGACGCTTCTCCGCCACTTCCTTCAACATCTTGTTTCTGCGGTACATCAGAAATGCGTAGGAAGTCCGGTTCGACCGTCCAACGCGGCCGCGGAGCTGATAGAGCTGTGACAGTCCCATCTGGTCGGAATCGTGGATAATCATCGTGTTGACATTCGAAATATCGAGTCCTGTCTCAATGATCGTTGTTGACACGAGCACATCGATCTCTCCGTTGATAAATCCGTACATGATCTTCTCGAGCTCGCGCTCCTTCATCTGCCCGTGCGCAAAGCCCACATTTGCATCCGGCACGAGCTTCTGGATCGTGTTCGCCATATCCGCAATCGACTGGACACGGTTATAGACATAGTAAACCTGCCCGCCCCGCGCAAGTTCACGGTTAATCGCCTCGCGAACCATTTCTTCATTGTATTCACAGACAAAAGTCTGGATCGGCTGGCGATCCTGCGGTGCTTCCTCGAGCACACTCATATCGCGGATGCCGATCAGGCTCATGTGCATGGTACGCGGAATCGGCGTCGCCGTCAGTGTCAGAACATCCACATTTTTTTGCAGCTGTTTGATTTTTTCTTTATGCGTCACGCCGAACCGCTGCTCCTCATCGACAATCAGAAGGCCAAGATCTTTGAACTTTACGTCCTTCGACAGAACGCGGTGTGTTCCGATGACAATATCCACGAGTCCTTTTTTCAGATCCTCCAGCGTTTTTTTCTGCTCTGCCGGCGTGCGGAACCGGCACAGAAGATCAACGCGCACCGGAAAGTCCTTCATGCGCTCAACGAACGTATTGTAATGCTGCTGTGCCAGAATGGTGGTCGGAACGAGGTAGACGACCTGTTTGCTCTCCTGTACTGCCTTGAACGCTGCACGGATTGCAACCTCGGTTTTGCCGTATCCGACATCGCCGCAGATCAGGCGGTCCATGATCTTTTTGCTCTCCATGTCCGCCTTTGTCGCCTCGATCGCCGCAAGCTGATCGTCCGTCTCCTCAAACGGAAACAGTTCCTCAAATTCTTTCTGCCAGATCGTATCCTTTCCGAACTGATAGCCGGATGACGCCTGCCGCTCGGCATACAGCTTCACGAGATCCTGTGCGATATTTTTTACCGCATGGCGAACCCGTGTTTTCGTCTTATTCCATTCCTGACCGCCGATTTTCTTCGGCACCTTTGCAGCTTCGCCGGACGCATACTTCTGCAGCGTATCGAGCTGGGTGGCCAGCACATAGAGGTTCGATCCGCCCGCATACTCGATTTTCATGTAATCACGCGTTACGCGGTCCATCTCAATTTTTTCGATACCGCGGTAAATACCAAGACCGTGGCTCTCATGCACGACATAGTCACCGATCGATAGATCCGCAAAATTCTGGATTTTCTGACCGGAATACTCCGATTTCTTCCGGTTTTTCTTCTTCTCTTTTCCAAAAATATCCGTCTCTGTGATCAGCACAAATTTCTGCATCGGATATTCAAAGCCTCTGCGGGCCGCGCCGTGGATCAGCATGACCTCGCCCGGTTTCAGAACACGCTCCTCATTCTCGCTGTAGAAGGCCGGAATCTCCTCATTCTGCAGGTCCTCCGCCAGATGCTGCGCCCTCGTCCGCGACGGACTCGCCAGTACAATACGGTAACCCGCTTTTTTCCAGGATTTCAGATCTTTTACCAGAAGCGGGAACTGATTGTTATACGAATTGACCGATTTCACCGTCACACTGAATTCGTCACGGATATTCCACTCGCCCTTCTGCGGCTCCATCAGCGATACGGCAACACAGCCGCGGCGGTTCAGTTTTGCCACAAGCTCCGCCGTACTGCACATCAGCTTCGCCTGTCCCGGCAGGAGGTATCCCTTTTCGAGACGGTGGCTCACGCTCTCCTGAAATTCTGCTTCCAGCGCATCGGCACACTCGATGATGCGGTTCGGCTCATCGAGGAAAATGCGGCTGTTCTCCGGCAGATACTCAAAAAACGAGACGGTCTCCGGATAAAAATAATGAAGATACTGCTCCGCTCCCTGCAGAATTTCGCCCTCGCCGATCTGATCGCAGATTTCCTCTGCCGCATGGCGGATACGCGCCGCTTCCTCCGTCATCATCTTATCGCGGAACTTTGTGCTCTGCGCTTTTGCCTCTTTTTTAATCGCTTTCACACCGCGCGCAATCGTGTCCTCAGTTAAGATCAGCTCCGATGCCGGATAGATTGTGATTTCCTCGAGGTTTTCAATCGACCGCTGGCTCTCCGCATCGAAGCTTCGGATGGAATCTATCTCATCGCCCCAGAGTTCAATCCGGATCGGGTTCTGTTCCGTCAGCGGATAAATATCGAGAATGCCGCCGCGGACGGAAAACTGGCCGGTCGACTCCACCTGAAAGGTACTCTCATAGCCGAGCCGCACCAGCTCTTTTCTTATTTTATCCAGATCGAGTTCGCTGTCATTACGCAGATGGATACAGTGCTTTTCAAACACGTCAAGAGGCAGAAGAAAGTCCATACATCCCCCCACACTGGTGATGATGGTAACTTCCTTCCGCTCAAGAAGTGCCTGGATGACCTGAAGCCGCTGCCGGATCAGCAGATTTCCGTGAATGTCCGCCTGATAGAAAATCAGGTCCTTCGCCGGATAATACAGCGTCTCCGCATCGTACAGCCGGTAATCCTCATATAATTCTTTTGCTTTTAATTCATTTTCCGCGATCAGAAGCCGCACCGGGGCATCCTCGGAGAGACCTGCGATCATGTGGGCTTTCTGGCTTTCCAAACAGCCCGAGATCACCGTCACACCTGCGGTTCCTTTTTTCAGATCACGGAACAGCTCGTCAAAACGGGCAATTTCTTTGATCGGTTCTAATAACGCTTTCATTTTCCTTACTCTGCCGGGTTTGCAGATTTGCGGTTATACTCATTCATAGCTGCGTCCACATCCCCGTTCAGCATCTGCTCGATTGCTTTTGCCGCATGCTCGATCGCCAGATTTACAAGGGGACGTTCGTCTTTCGTAAACGGACTTAACACGTAGTCCGCCAGATCCCAGTTTTTCGGTTTCTCACCGACGCCGACCTTCACACGCATAAATCGGTCGGTGCCAAGATTGGCAATGATGTTTTTGATGCCATTGTGGCCGCCCGCGCTTCCTTTTTTGCGGATACGGATCTGTCCCGGCGCCAGGCTGATATCATCGTAAACCACGATCAGCTCGCTCTCCGGATCCACTTTGTAATAGTTCACCAGCTCCCGAACGGACTCGCCGCTCAGGTTCATATATGTCATCGGCTTTGCGACAATGACTTTCTGGCCTGCGATCATGCCCTTTCCGAACAGTGCCTTGTGGCCTGCACCGGAAGACGGGATCTGATATTCGTCGATCAGGTAATCGATGGTGTCGAATCCGACGTTGTGCTTCGTGCCCTCATACTGGCGCGTCGGATTTCCCAAACCTACTATAATAAACATACTTCCTCCTGCAATGCAGACAACAGAGAGCAGAAAAAACTTTCCCTGCCCTCTGTTGTCTGATGTATGATTGTTCTTTTTCTTTAGTTAAAATATACCAGTTCGCTCTCCGGTTTCTTGGCCGGTTTGATTTCTTTTGCATACAGAACCGGGCCTTCGCCATCGTAAACCTTCATATAGCCCCATTTTACCGTTGCAGTCACGTCAACCCAGGAACCCATTACGAGAGATTTGGCGCTTGCGCATTTGCAGACATAGCCGATAAAAGAAGTATCATCTGCACAGCAGGTCATTGCCATACGACCCGGGACAAAGAAATCAGCTCCGACGTCTTTGCTCTTTAATACCATGCCTCGGAAATGAACGGTTTTGCCCTCGTAGCGCTCCGGGTTGTCGCCCATGTCGACATACCAGATTCCGTAATCGGCATCGTCGATTTCGATCACATCGGCATCGGTATCGAACGGCATCTGATCCTCAAAAATGTTGTCAATTTCGCCTTCTTCATTCTCAAACAGAACGTCGCATGCCTGATTGACTACTTTGATGCTGCGGCGGAATGCCGGAAGCGGATCTTCCGGACGACAGCGGTTGAACATAACCATATCCGCATTTTTTGCCATCTCCATGAAAACAGATTTCATATTCTGCATATAAATCTGGAAGCAGCTTGCATCGACCGTCACAATCTCCTGTACAATGCCCCAGCCGCGCGGCAGCTCCATTTCTTCGAGTTTTTTTACGCTCCAGAGCGGATTGTATTCCAGAATAATACGCTCCGGGCGATATTTACGGTTCAGTTTTTTCAGGTAATCTAAG
>OKUQ01001487.1_pt1 | contig 10475 bp, 6 predicted proteins | sample 1606811 | NCBI WGS metagenome assembly OKUQ01 (sample SAMEA3882546, study PRJEB24775) | human gut metagenome | biome: human-associated habitat; feature: intestine environment; material: feces | place: Netherlands | collected 2009/2010
TGCCTTTGCTCGTTACAAGAGCCATCACACCGCCGGGTCTTAACTTATCAAGGGATTTCGCAAAAAAGTAATCGTGTATCAGGAACTTATGCTTGTCGTATCTTTTATCCGATACCTTAAAATCTCCAAAAGGCACATTTCCGACAACGCCATCAAAGAAGCTGTCCGGTAAATTGGTTTCTTCAAATCCCTGTGCCGCAATGGTTGTTTTCTGGTAAAGCTGCTGTGCAATGCCTGCGGAAATCGTATCAAGTTCCACACCATAAATCTTACTATCCTGCATTGAGTCAGGCAGCATACCGATGAAATTACCAATACCGCAGGACGGCTCTAACAAATTGCCCTCCTTAAAGCCCATTTGCTCCATTGCCTTATAAATGGTTGTGATAACTTCGGGCGGCGTGTAGAACGCAGTCAATGTGCTTTCTCTTGCCGAAGCGTATTCCTCTGGTGTTAATACCGAAGAAAGTTCCAGATATTCAGTTGCCCACGCTGAATTATTTTCATCAAAGGCTTCTGAAAGTCCACCCCAACCGACATACTTTGATAAAACAATCTGTTCTTCAGGCGTGGCAAATCTGTTTTCTTCCTGACATTTTTTGAGAAGCTGTATCGCCATAATATTTCTGCGGAAGCGTTCCTTTTTACCTACCGTTTCAACCTCATTTTCTCTGAGATTAAAGGTATGACGGTCTGCCATAGGCACATCAGGGTGCAGGTCAAAGCCTTTGACCTTTTTCTTCTGCTCCCAAGCCGGAACTACCGGCTCAGGCTCTTTATCATAACCGTTTCCTATGCGATACCCCTGACGATGCATCTCATCATAGCTGTCAAAGCCTGACTGTGAAGCTACTATCTCTCGATAATCCTCAATCGGCATACTGCCCATATTGGTCTGAACTTCTTCCGCTTCATTTCTTTCTTCAGCAGGTTCTTCCTTCACAATCAAATGCTCATTCATCGGGTTCTCTCGCACTTTTCTGTCAAACTCTGTGCGTGAAAATTCCTTATTGAACAGTGGCATATCATAGTCATAGAGCATTACTCTCTCATCATCAACAGATAAGATTTCATACTCAGAAGCACCGATATACACCTTATCGCCAAGATGATATTCATACTGCACATCTTGCGGCTGTTCTGCTTCTTCAGGTTCTTTTTCGGTTGGTTCAACCTCTTGTTCCGGCGGTGCATTAGAGAGTATCTCACGATTTCTTTTCGTTTCCGCAATTTTGGTTCTGCGTTCCTCTTGGCTTTCAAGCCATCGAGGATAGTGTTCTTTTTCCTTTGGATTTAAGTATCTGTCCATTCGGATAAGTTCCCCGATACGCTTCTCCACCTGCGACCACGAAAGTGTGATATGTGGATTTTCTTTACCGATGCCTTTCGTAATCGTAATACCTTTTCCATCGTGGCTCTCATCAATTCCCGCTCCGATTATGACGGGATAAGAGCCTCCCCAACCGTACTCATTTTTCAAAAAGTCTGCATTCTCTTTTGCAGAAAGGCTTTTTTCAAACTGTTCATAGATACGCATTTTACCCTCAGAAAATCCGCTTCCATTCGTAAGAACAGCGTCGATAATCTCCTGAGAAAAAGTAAAGGCAGAGGGTTTCTTTTCCTCTGCCTGACCGTCTAATATGAATGTCATCTGACCATCCATCGACGGTAATGGTTTTATGCTGTCGCTTAATTCTCCCAGTAATCGCATAGCTTCAAAGTGTCGGGCAATAACAGCCCAATCATAAAAGCTCTGTGCGGTTCTGCTGTCATATTTGCCCTCCCACAAATGCAGAACATTTTCAAAGGTCTTATATCCTACTGTCCTGCCGTCCTCTAGGGTAAGCTCTGTATAATCATTATTGAAAATGCTCTTTATATACTCTGTGCGGTCTTTGTTATCAAGATTGCGTTCATAATAATCTTTGATTTCTTCCAGACTTGCCGACAAATGCGGTGTTGTTCTGAGAATTTCATTGATTACCTCATCACGCCCAAAGAACGGAAGGCTTTTGTCCTCGTGAGTTCTATCGTAATACTCTAAACGAATATCACTTCCGCTTTCACGATTTCCTGTGCCGAGCTGCGAAGAGCGTTCATCAGACGAACCCATTTCATCATATCCTCCGCTTTCATCTGTTCGGTCACTCCCTCTTTCTGTGCCATCTGGCTCAGGATTGTTTCCTCCATCTTGCTGGCTCTCTGTTCCACTTCCGCCAAGTGCTGTGTCAGTTCGCCCCTCGTCAGGAGATTGTAGTAAAGGACTCTGTGATGTTCCTTCAGAAACTTTCTCCTCATCTGAGCGTATCTGCCCAAAGTCACTTCCGGCTGCTGTGGAAGTTTCAGGTTCGGAAGGCTGTAATCGCCCACCATCGTGTAGGTCAGTTCGTTCATTGTCCAAACTCCTTTCGTCGTTATTTTCAACCTTATTGTATTCATTTCTGTCCTGACCGACAATTATGCGATTTTGACGGTTAAGTGCGGTAATTGTTTTAGATACTTCCGTCAATCCCATTTCTGCAATATCACTGGTAGCAAAGCCAAGTGCATTGAGTGTTTCCTGCGTATTGAAGTTGGTAACATCTCTGAAATCATCAAGTTCAAAATAACCGTCCGTATCAACACCAAGCCTTGACATCATCATATATGCCACACTATTTGCTACGACATTTTTATAAATGGAAGCCACAATATCATTGTCTACTTCCTCAAGGAAACTGCCATCGGTTGCATAGTAAAGGTCTTGCAGATAATCAGGGATATTATCCTCTGCCGCATTTCTTGCTGCTCCCATAATTGCTTCGGCAAGACTGCTCTTATTCTCAATCTCTCCGAAAGTGCTTTCCAATGTTTCAATCACATCAGCTTCGTATTCCTGACGCATATCCCAAATCGGGACTGTTCTTGAATATCTGCTTTCGTGAGTATCTGAAATATCAAAGTAATGTGTCAGTCTTTGCCTTGTACGGTTTTCATCAGCAAAAACAGCAATACCTCTTGCACCTCGGTTGACCCATCTGCCGAAAATTCTATTCCACTGTTCTATCTCAAGAACTGCTGTTGCGTCAGGTCGCTGTGCATATACAAGAAGCTGTTCGTCATAGCGTAACTTATAATTTCGGCAAGCCGAAGCCAAGAATGACTGCCAGTTCTGAGGATTCGATACAACCGTTTTGCAGGTGCGGTTGTAAAGCTCAGAAATAAGGTCATATTTTCGTGCCATTACCCTTGCACCTCCTTATCGTTTCTTATCTCTGCTCCTGCATAGCAGGCTCTTTCTTCTCATTGTTACTTTTTACTGTTTCATCAGAACCTCCGCCCAAATACGAAAAGAGTTTACCGGACTTTGTATTCTTCTGAAGCTCCATAATCACACCCATATCGGGAATAGTGATATTCGGGATTTTCAGGATTGCTTCCATATCAAGCTGCTGCAACTTTTTCTCCGTATCACAACCGGAGTCAAAGAGTTTATTCAGCACCTTGACCTTATTTTGAAAAGTTGCTTTGTCTTTCACGAAAATACCTCCTTAGTTAATGTTGATTACAATAGAAATACTGCCGCTCTGCTCTTCTTTCTGCGGATTACGTGAATACTCAGGAAAAAGGGACTGTACTCTCTGCCTTGCCCTGCGTATGGTTTCAAAACAAGGAAGTCCGTATGCTCGGTAATTAAATACAATATCCTCAAGCGGAAGATTTCCGGCAGGTATATATCCGTATTGGTTGTAATAATGCAGAATGAGAAGCATATCATCATACCTCGACATCGGGCATTCCTTTAAGATTTCAAGCACTCGGCTCTCCACCGTTTTCTGTTGTTTCATAATGTTCCTCCAAAAAATTAAAGGGACAGAGTTTTTACGCTCTGCCCCGACTGGTTAATGTTCGCTTGTTACTTACTTCTTACGGTTTTTAACCTGAAGAAAGATAAAGCCGCCGACAATAACGGCGACTAATGCGATAGCGATAATTGTCTTTGCTTCCATTACTCGTTACCCTCCTTTTTCTTCTTTTTGTGTGCAACAACAGAAGTTACAGCGATACCGACAGCAGAAAGTCCGGCAAGGACATACCAAAGTTTCATATTGGTATCATCTCCTGTTTTCGGAGTATCCCTCAACTCATTGTGCATTTTTACAACGGCTGTTTCATCAAGTTTGATAGTAACATTCTGGTCGGCAGGTGTGATATATGCGGCAGACGCATTGTTTGCCACTTCTGATACGGTATATTCGCCAATACGAAGTCCCTCAATCACGATTTCGCCGTTCTTATCTGTTTCAAATGTCATATCATAACCGTTTGCTCCGGTTACTCTGAACGCAAAACCTTTGACCTTACCGTCTGAAGATGTCTTGACGATTTTCAGTGTTCCACGCATAGCTTCATTGATAAATCCGACACCTGCCTTATTCTCAACGGAATAAGTTGTTTCGTCTTTCTCAATGAAAACAGAGTATTCTCCCTTATCAAGCAGGAAGCCCTCCGGTGCTTTTGTTTCACGGACAATATATTTTCCGTAAAGCAGCTCTTTCATCTCATAAATTCCGGTTTCAGTTTCTTCAAGATTTCCGATAAGTTCATCGCCATCATCAATCTTTCCGTTCTCATTGGTGTCCTTATATACCTCAAAGGTTGCACCCGTAAGTTTGTTATCCGGATATTCAGCGTCCACCTTCGTGAGTCTGATATTGCCGTGAACATACTCATTGACAATCTCAATTTCAACTACCTGCTCGGCTTTGCTGATATTGACCTCATACGCTTTTTCATCAAGAACAAATCCCTTTGGCTGCTCGATTTCTCTTACAATCCATTTGCCATAAGGAACTTTTGCAAAAGAAAAACTACCGTCTTTTGCAGAGGTAGTCGTCATAAGTGCAGTATCCTTTGTAAATTCTGTTTCTTCGGCTTTGAAGATACCGATAACAGCACCCTCAAGTGCTTCTCCATTCCCGTCAATCTTCTTACCTGATACAGAACCATAGATAAGTTCATTCTTGATTTCTTTTCCGTCATTTACTTTGATTTCAACCGTTGCGGTATCCTGACCTGCATATTCAAATACAACCGGATACTTCGTATCAGAGAGAACATAATGCTCATCGGTTGCAATCTCTTTGACATAGTATTTGCCAAACGGAAGGTCTGACTTCATAACAGCAGTTCCATTTTCATTTACGCTGACAATCTCAATCAGTCCATCAGCCGGAATAACTGTACCGCTTGCAGATACAATATCTTCTGCGGCATAAAGACCAAAGCTGATATTTTTGATTTCTCCGTTGTCGCCAATACCAAATGTCTCGTCCTTTTCAATGGCTTTTGCAAGGCTTACCTGCACTTTCTGTCTTTCGTTATAGAACGATGTGGAAGTTTCGGTAACAGAGATATTCTGACCTGCATAAGTAAGCTCAACCGTATGTGTTTCGCCACTGACTACCATTCCGTAAGGTGCGGTAATTTCCTTGACCTCGTATTTTCCGAGATAAAGTTCTTTGCTCTTCACAAATCCATCGGAGCTTGTTGTGATAGTATCTACCACTTCGCCCTTTGAATAGCGGAGTGTACCGTCCGGTGTACTAATATCTTCCGCAGCACGGACTTCATAAACTGCACCCTCAAGTCCTGCCACTTCATAAACAGGCTGATAGATAACATCACTGTCCTCAGAACCACTTACATTGACACCACTAAATACTTCTCCGGTCTTTTCAACCGTGATAGTACCTTTCTGTGCCATATTCGGCTTATTGACTTTCACAACAGTTACGCCGCCTTCCTCTGTGGAATTTTCTTCGGTAATATCAAAATATACCGGAGTATCATCAAGTACATATCCGTATGGAGCTTGTACCTCTACGATAGAATATCCCTTGCCGTAATCCAGTTTCTCAGGTGTTACAAGAGAACCATTTGCGTCGGTATAGAACACATCAATCGTGGTCGGTGTCGGATAAGTAAAGGTCATTTTGACCTGATTACCCTGCGGGTCGTAAATCTTAAATCCTGCTCCTGCATACGGAATACTCTTTCCGCTTTCTGCGTCCACCTTGACTACATTGACAAAACTCTCAAAGTTACGGTTATTGATAAGATAACGATAGGTCTGTGCGTTCTGTGAAATGAACACATCAAAATCGTCCATCATCTCTCTGCCTTCCCAACCGGAAGTCTGGTGTACGGTATAAATACCATACGGCATATCTTTTGTCTGACCGAAGCCATTTTCATCGCAAACGATAGTATCTCTCTCGTCTTTATTTGCTGCTCCATAGCTTCCGGCAGATTTCAAGTAAATCTCAAAGGAAGCACCCTTTTCAGGAGTTTCAATCTTTGTTTCTCCATCATCGGTATGTTTAATGATAGCCACATTGCCTTTGATTACCTGCTCGGTTACATCATTGGAAGTAAGGTTGTGTTCCACCTCATAAAGTTTCGGGTCTGCACCAACCTTGTGAATGGTCTTATCAAGGAGATAGCCTTCACTCGGTGTGATTTCTCGGATTGTCCAGTCAGTATCACAAACATATTCTTTGGTAGTGAACTGACCGTTTTCATCAGTAACATACTTATCTACAAGCGTTTCTCCCTTATAGATACCGTAAACTGCTCCCGAAAGTTTGGCATTGCCCTGTGCTTCGCCTTTCTCAGCGTCGCTCTTTGTTACTGTTACAGTAAATTTCTTCAAAATGTTATTGAAGTTTCTTGTGGTTACTTCTTTCCACTTCACTGGTGCAGTCTGATTTTTCGGCACAACATAACGGATAGCTGTGTCTACTTCTTCAAGGGTATATGGTTCAGAACCACTGATAAGCACATCTTTGAAAGTTGCCACACCGTCTTTGTCCGTAACTGCATACTGGTCAACAGCATCACCGGAAAGAGAAGTACCGAAAAGATGGAACTTCACACCTTCAACAAGGTTATCTTCTGAGGACTTCACTACCTGAAGGTCGCCACGCTTCAATTTGTTATTGAAATTGACCTTTGCAACTTGTCCTGCTACAACAGTAACTCTATGTGTTTCCTGCGGCTCGTACTTATCGTATGCCTGCTCGGTTACGGTATAGATACCCGGCATAAGGTTATCAATCTGGAACTTACCGCCATTAGCTGTTGTAACTGTCTGATTGATACCATTTCCGGTAATCGTGAAGTTAATACCGTCAACTTTGCCATCCTCACTGGTCTTTACAATCTGACAAGAACCATAGCTGACTTTCATCTTCACATAACCGTTGATACTGTCGCTTACTTCCTGAGCATAGCTGACAACATCCTGCACACTGGAGTTCTGACCGTGTTTGCCCTCTGACCATACAACCACACCTCTGCGGACTGCATTTTTCTTCGTTGCGGTAATGGTAAATTCCTTACTCGGTGCAGTATCCATAGAAACCGTAAGTTTGTTACCATTCACTGAAAAGCTCACTCCACTGATGCTTGCCTTGAAATTATATTTGGACAGCACATTATTGGAATCTGTCAGAGTAGTTGTGTACTTACTTCCGTTCCACTCAAGCTCTATTGTCTTTGCCGAACCGGATGATTTATTACAAAAGCTCGGTATGGTCGCATGGTTCTGTACACTCTGCACCATACTGTTGTAATAACTGAAAATCTTATTGCGGAGCGGATGCTTTGCATTGATGACATCTTTCACATTGCTACAACCACTGGCTGCTACATGATTGAAGTTTGCATCACGCTCTCCGATAACAGTTTCCCAGATAAGAAGCTGTGTGGCATAAGCCTGTGCAATGCTGTTTGCTGCTGCTTCATTCTGTGACCTCCAAGATGTCGAGATTGTCCCACGATAGCCATACTGTAAAATTCGACCAACGAAAAGACGGATTTCATCTCCCGAAATAACCCCGTTGGCTGCAAGGTTATTAAAATAATTTTCGTCATACTTATTCATTGTCTGACCGACCTTGAGCGAAATTCCCGGCTCAATACAATAAGCAACATTGCCTGAGTATGAGCCAATAGCCTTAAGATTGGTAAAATTGGAACGTCCGGTATGCCAACCATTTTTCAAGGTCAAATTGCTGTGTCCCCATACCCCATCGTAATTAGCATCGCCATCACGAGGGAAATCGACCATATAAACATCGGCTTTTTCTCCCGAAGCAGCATATGCTGTTGTCGAGCCAATGCCTGCAAAAGTGGTCACACACATAAGGGTCGCCAAGAAAAGCGACGTGACTCTTTTGAATTTTGACTTTATCATTGCGTTTCCTCCTGTAAAAATTGAAAAACACACCGTATCTCTACGATGTGCCTTTGTGGATTTTCTCTTACGACAAGATTTACCTGCCGAAAAACAAATGCAGATTTTTCGTTAATTTTTCATTTTACCATACACCTCCAGTCCGTTCATACTGTGCGATTGCCCCTTAGAGATAGACATATACTTTGAGATAGTTATATTCAAGTGAGATAGTATATATCATTTTCGGTAGGTAAAAATAAGGGGTTAGAGTGTGAGAAAGGGGAACTGTAAAACAGGCTATCTGCTGTCACGTTCTGCACGGTTACGCAAAAACTTGTTGTAATGCTCCAATGCTTTGCAGACAAAATCCTCCGTCTGACTGACGGGAATGTTTTTCGGGATAAGCTGTCTTACTCTGTCGCCCCTCAACACGATTTTTTCCTTTTGGTTCGGCTTTTCCTCAGACATAACAGCGTGGATTGCTTCGGTTGTAAGGTTGCCCTCGTTGAATAACTTTCGCATACGGATTGTCTGGTCATGTGACGGGGTTGCGTCATTCAGGTCGATTTCATCAACCACATCACGCTGGCAATCTTCATCGAGATAAGAAAGTTCTACGGCAGGACGCATTTTGATACGCCCCTCATCAACAAATTCAAGCAGTTCGGGAACAAGGTTTGTCAGGCGGACAGATCGCTGTATTTGTGTGTTACTGTCCTGACTCTCAGAAGCTAAAATCTCTCTTGATCTACCCACAATAGAATTGTGTCCCACTGGGACTCCATTTTCTTTGCTCGGTCTGCCTGCTTGTCTTTTCATTGCTTCCAAACGCATTTTATAGGCAAAGGCTTTTTCACTTGGCAATATCTCTGACCTCTGGAAATTACTCTCAACCATTAAAATGGTCGCTTCATCTCTGTTCAGGTCTACAATCTCACTTCTCAGTGTTTCAAATCCTGCCAGTTCACACGCTCGCTTTCGTCTGTGTCCTGAAACAAGTTCGTATCTGCCGTCCTCTTTCTGCCTTACCGTTGCCGGAGTAATAACCCCTCTTTCCTTGACACTCTCCACAAGCTGCATCATATCTTCATCGTCCCTGACCTTAAACGGGTGGTCGGGAAAATCATCAATCAGCTCCAATGGAATATCTCGGATTTTTGAAAGCTGTTCTTCATCTCTCTGTGCCTGAGTGGTAAATAAATCATCGAGCTTCGTGAGAGTGAAGTCGCTCTTTCTTCCTGCCATCGGCTAACACCTCCTTTGTAAATTCAGCGTATGCCTTAGACACTGTGCTGTTTGGCTCATAAGCATAAATGCTTTTGCCTTTAGAAGAAGTTTCAGCGGCTTTTACGGCAATCGGGATTTGTGTTCGATACATTCTTATCTGATTACCAAAGTTTGCCCTGAGTGCTTCCACCGTACTCTTTGCAAGGTTTGTTCGGCTATCCACCAAAGTAAGCAGCATACCGTCTATCTTAATATCCGGATTGATATACTTCTTTACTTTTGAAATGGTCTGCACAAGCTGTGTCATACCCTTTGCAGGCAAATACTGAGCCTGAACCGGAATGATAACACTGTCTGCCGCCGATAAAGCATTGAGAGTAACCATACCAAGTGAAGGCATACAGTCTATAATTACATAATCATATCTGTTTTTCACTTGACTCAGATAATTCTTGAGGGTAGTTTCTCTGCTCATTGCGTTCACAAGGTTAAATTCCATTGCTGAAAGCTCAAGGTTTGCCGGAACAAGGTCAACACCTTCTTCGTGTTGCAGGATACCAACCATAGGGTCTGTCATCGTTTCATTGATTACATCTGTGAGTTTCGTTGCAAGCGTGATACCCAAGCCGTCTGTATCCTGCCAACCAAGACAAGTCGTTAAATCGCCCTGCGGGTCTGCGTCTATGAGCAATACTTTCTTGCCCTGCATTGCAAGCCCGACTCCGAGATTAACTGTTGTGGTGGTTTTTCCGACTCCGCCTTTCTGGTTACATACGGAAATCGTTTTGCAGTTTGACACTTCTTTTTGCCCTCCTTTCTGAAAATTCATAGCCACCGCATTATGGCTATGTACCTGACCGACTCATTTCCTAATCGGTCATAGCAATATTTGTTCTCAACACCCCTTGCCAAGCAAAACGCTCACGGGAAGTCACTAAGGAACAGACTGCTTATCTGTATCATAGGATTCTAACCTCTGCCGGGTACTCCGCCAGCTCCGTAGAGAAGTATCATTATCATTCTGACT
>OKUQ01001491.1_pt1 | contig 10467 bp, 6 predicted proteins | sample 1606811 | NCBI WGS metagenome assembly OKUQ01 (sample SAMEA3882546, study PRJEB24775) | human gut metagenome | biome: human-associated habitat; feature: intestine environment; material: feces | place: Netherlands | collected 2009/2010
TAAGAAGTGTTTTCATAATATTCTACTTTCCGCGTGTTTCCTTCCTTTGAAACACCTGCTTCCTTTCTTCTTAATTCATTTTCATCCTCATCATCTCAAATCATACTTTAGTGTAGCACATTGCCGAAATCCCCGCAAGAAGGCCAGTTGTACAGAGTTGTATACAATAATCTGCGAACGATTCCGTTTATATTTAATACATTACTCCACCCATACGTTGACGGTTCTCCGCATTTCCTATAAGATAAAAGTAGTTTTTATTTTACCCTGGAGGCTTTATGCATGAACAATTCTGTATGGGAAAAGCGCCGCAAACGACTCTTTGAACTCATAGAAATCGGCTCCAACTATGATTGTACCCGGATGTTTCGGAACCGCGCGTGATCTGAAGATTTGACGGAAGGAGATACCTGACCATCCAAATAAGGTCGGATATCTCCTTTTTGTACAATCTTCTTATTGACGTTCTTCTTATTTATATGCTACAATCTGTGTCTGTAAACAACGATTCTGTTCTTTCATGTTTACAACAATTTTAATTTCCAAAACATAGTGTGGATTTTTCTGGTCCAACCATTTTTCGCCACACAATTACCCATTGCGGTAGTTGTGCGGCGTTTTTTTATGTCTGCTCCGCCGATACAGATTTTTCAGAAATACCGGCACTTGCAGATGTTTTTATTTGAAAGGAGTTTCTATGAACGACACATTTATGAAAGAAAAGCCGGTCTTTCCGCTGATCATGTCCATGGCCCTGCCAATGGTCATTTCGATGCTCGTAAATTCTCTGTACAATATCGTGGACAGTTTCTTTGTCGCACAGATCAGTGAAAATGCCATGACCGCGCTGTCGCTTGTTTTTCCTGTCCAAAACTTCGCCAATGCGATTGCGATTGGTTTTGGAATTGGTATTAGTTCACAGATTGCCATCTGTCTTGGTGCCGGAAACAGAGAGACTGCCAGCAAAGCAGCCACACACGGGCTTGCATTGTCCGGTCTGCATGGTGTAATTCTGACAATCGGTTGTATCCTTGTGATGCCTGGATTTCTGGCACTTTTTACTGGTGATACAGATGTCATTGACCTTGGAATCCGTTATTCTACAATTGTTTTTCTGTTTGCAACGATAAATACGCTTAACCTTGCTTACGAAAAGATCTTCCAGGGCGTTGGCAAAATGAAGATTACGATGATCGGGCTTCTGGTCGGCTGTGTTTCCAATATCATTCTTGATCCGCTGCTGATCTTTGGCCTTGGTCCGTTCCCGGCACTGGGTATTGAAGGCGCTGCACTGGCAACCGGACTTGGTCAGGCATTCAATCTTGTTTTCTATCTGATCATTTACAAAATGCAGCCAATCCAGGTAAAACTCAGCCGCAGACATCTACATCCGGACATGGCTCTGGCAGCAAGATTATACTCTGTCGGTATCCCGGGAGCACTGAATCTTGCACTTCCTTCTGTCCTAGTTTCTGTACTGAATGGACTTCTGGCAGCCTATTCCCAGAGTTATGTGGTGATTCTGGGAATTTACTACAAACTGCAGACTTTCCTGTATCTTCCGGCAAGCGGGATTGTACAGGGCATGCGCCCGGTCATCGGATACAACTATGGTGCCGGTGAACATAAACGTGTAAAAAAAATCTACTTCGTCACACTTGGCATGAGTGGTGTGATCATGTTGATCGGAACAATCATCTGCCTGACAATTCCGGGACAGCTGATCGGCATGTTTACCACAAATCCTCAGACAATTGCCGCAGGCAAAACAGCACTCCGAATCATCTGTGCAGGTTTCCTGATCTCTTCTGTATCCGTCACAGCATGTGGTGCACTGGAGGGACTTGGCAGAGGAACTGCCTCATTGATCGTCTCTCTCTGCAGGTACCTGGTCATTATCCTTCCGGCAGCATTTATCCTGAGTCATTTCTTCGGAGCCGTTGGTATATGGAACGCTTTCTGGATTGCGGAAGCGCTGACCGCCGGGGTATCCTTGCTTATCAGCAAGAGGGTTATCGGGGTATAATTCCCTGATATCCCTCTTTTTTTATATTTCCCTTGACACATACCCTCATGGGGTATATATTACAAGTATAGCAAATATACCCCTGTAGGGTATGCGATTCAGGAATGCCATCGGCATTCTTGCTGCGAGGTGGGAGTCATCTCACATCTGATATAATAAATCTCGAACGAAAGGAAGTTTGCTTATGGATCATAATAACTTTAATGCCAGTTCCTCTACAAAGACAGAAGAAATTATAAAGGAACAAGCAGCTACTCAGGAAAAATCTTGTTGCAGCAATGATAATGCCACCCCATCCGCTCCTGCCTGCTGCTGTACCAGGCACACCGACCGTTCAGAAGCTGACCGCAAGAAACTCATCAACCGTCTGAAACGTATCGAAGGGCAGATCCGGGGAATCATAGGAATGTTGGAAAACGATGCTTACTGCAACGATATCCTCATTCAGTCAGCCGCCGTTAATGCCGCCGTCAATTCTTTTAACAAAGAACTTCTCGCGAATCATATCCGTACCTGTGTGGCTCGTGATATCCGCGAAGGTAAAGATGAAACCATCGATGAGCTGGTTGCAACTCTGCAGAAGCTAATGAAATAGGAGGTAATACAATGGAACAATACAACGTCACCGGGATGAGCTGCGCTGCCTGCAGTTCCCGTGTGGAGAAGGCCGTATCCAAAGTGCCAGGAGTTACATCCTGCTCGGTCAGCCTTCTGACAAATTCTATGGGAGTTGAAGGAACCGCATCCTCTCATGACATCATCACTGCCGTAGAGCAGGCAGGTTACGGCGCATCACTCAAGGGTGCAAATAAAGAACAGGTTTCCATGTCTGAAGCCGAGGAAGCCCTGGAAGATCACGAGACACCGGTTCTCAAACGCCGCCTGATCGCTTCCATCGGATTTTTACTCGTTCTGATGTACTTCTCCATGGGACACATGATGTGGGGCTGGCCACTCCCGGCATTTTTTAACGATAACCACGTTGCCATGGGACTTGTCCAGCTTCTGCTTGCCGGAATCGTCATGGTCATCAACCAGAAATTCTTCATCAGCGGATTTAAGAGTCTGTGGCACCGTGCCCCCAATATGGACACACTGGTTGCACTCGGCTCCATGGCCTCATTTATATGGAGTGTCTACGCACTTTTTGCCATGACAAGAGCACAGGTAGACGGTGATTCCGCTGCCGTTATGAACTACATGATGGAATTTTATTTCGAGTCTGCCGCAATGATCCTGACGCTGATCACTGTTGGAAAAATGCTCGAAGCACGTTCCAAGGGAAAAACGACCGATGCTCTTAAGAGCCTCATGAAACTTGCCCCCAAAACCGCCATTGTTCTTAGAAGCGATCAGGAAGTAACCGTTCCGATCGAACAGGTTCACAAGGGTGATATCTTTGTCGTACGTCCTGGTGAAAATATCCCGGTCGATGGTGTGATCGTTGAAGGAACCAGCGCCGTCAATGAATCTGCCCTTACCGGCGAAAGCATCCCTGTTGACAAAGCAGCCGGAGATCTTGTTTCCGCCGCAACCGTCAACCAGTCCGGATTTATCAAATGCGAAGCAACCCGTGTCGGCGAAGACACCACTCTCTCCCAGATCATCAAAATGGTAAGTGATGCTGCCGCTACCAAAGCTCCGATCGCCAAGATCGCAGACCGTGTTTCCGGTATTTTTGTTCCGGCAGTTATTACGATTGCAATCGTTACCACGATCATCTGGCTTCTGACCGGACATGAATTTGGCTATGCTCTTGCCCGCGGTATCTCCGTTCTCGTTATCAGTTGTCCATGTGCTCTCGGACTTGCCACTCCGGTAGCGATCATGGTCGGCAACGGAATGGGGGCCAGAAATGGTATCCTGTTCAAAACTGCCGTTTCTCTTGAAGAGGCCGGCAAGGTTCAGATCGTTGCCCTGGACAAGACCGGTACGATCACCAGCGGTCAGCCGGAAGTTACTGATCTGCTCCCTGCAGATGGAATCTCCGAACAGGAACTCCTCACCATGGCATTTGCCCTGGAGAAAAAAAGTGAACATCCGCTCGCGAAAGCGATTCTCAAACATGCTGAAGAACAACATCTTACAGCGCCGAAGGTTACTGATTTCCATGCCCTTCCCGGAAACGGACTCTCTGCAGTGCTCGAACAGGAAACTCTGATCGGTGGAAGCATGAAATTCATCAGCAGCCAGGTAAACGTTCCTGCCACCCTTTCCCAGAAGGCAGAAAAACTTGCAGAAAAAGGAAAAACGCCCCTGCTTTTTGCCCGGAATGGTAAACTGGTCGGCATTATCGCTGTTGCCGATGTTATCAAAGAAGACAGCCCACAGGCGGTCAAAGAACTCCAGAATATGGGAATCCGTGTTGTCATGCTGACCGGTGATAATGAACGCACCGCAAGAGCGATCGGTGCACAGGCCGGTGTTGATGATGTCATCGCAGGTGTTCTCCCGGATGGCAAAGAAAGTGTGATCCGTTCACTCAGGGAACAGGGCAAAGTAGCCATGGTCGGTGACGGAATCAACGATGCCCCTGCACTTACCCGCGCAGATATCGGAATCGCGATCGGTGCCGGAACTGATATCGCGATCGATGCCGCTGATGTCGTTCTGATGAAGAGTCGTTTAAGCGATGTTCCTGCTGCAGTACGTCTCAGCCGTGCAACCCTGAAAAATATCCACGAAAATATTTTCTGGGCATTTTTCTACAATGTGATCGGCATTCCACTGGCCGCAGGTGTATGGATTCCGATTTTCGGATGGACATTGAATCCGATGTTCGGTGCCGCCGCAATGAGTCTTTCCAGCTTCTGCGTTGTCACCAATGCCCTTCGTCTGAACCTGTTTAAGATCCACGACACAAAAAAGGACAAAAAAATTAAACAAGCTACTTCCATTGAAGTAAAAAATGATTATAATAAAAAAGAAAAGGAGCAAAAAACTATGGTAAAAGTTACAGTTAATGTTGAGGGAATGATGTGCGGACATTGCGAAGCACATGTAAACGAAGCTATTAAGAAAGCATTCGGCGTTGAAGACGTTGTATCTTCTCACGAAAATAACACAACCGTTTTCACAGCACCGGAAAAGGTTGATGAGGACAAGATCCGTCAGACGATCAAAGATGCCGGATACGAAGTAACCGGAATTACACAGGAATAAAAGGAAGCTATGAACAACACACAGGATAAAAAAAAGCCAGAAGAAATCCATAACCTGCACTATTATATCGATCACATTCGATATGATATGACCAGTCTTATCAAATGGCTGGTTCTGGCAGTACTGACCGGACTGAGCGTAGGCTTCATCAGCAGCCTTTTTGCCAGAGTACTGAAATTCGTAACCAACTATCGTACAGAGCATTTCTGGGTATTCTTCTTGCTTCCTGTTTCCGGTCTGATCATTGTTTTTCTGTATCAGAAATTCGGTCAGGAAGATGGCGGAACCAATCAGGTTTTATCAACGATCCGTTCTCAGGATGATGTGCCTTTTCGTTCTGCTCCGCTGATTTTCGTTTCTACGATCCTGACTCACTTTGCCGGTGGATCTGCCGGTCGTGAAGGTGCTGCAATTCAGCTCGGCGGAAGCATCGGCAATCAGCTTGGAAGCTGGTTTCACCTCGATGAAGAAGACCATCATGTCATGGTCATGTGCGGTATGAGTGCTGCTTTCTCCGCAGTTTTCGGAACACCGATGGCAGCGGCAGTCTTTTCTATGGAGGTCGTGAGCGTTGGCATTATGTATTATGCCGCACTGGTTCCATGTGTGATTGCATCCATTATTGCCTCAAAATTTGCCGCCGGCTTTGGCATCAATCCGGAATCTTTTCATGTAGTCAATATCCCGGAACTTACCATCGAAACAGGACTCAAGATGGTTCTTGTTGCCGTTGCCTGTGCTGCCATCAGTATTATTTTCTGTATGGCACTTCAGGGTGTCAGCAAACTTTATGCGAAATTTTTAAAAAATCCATATATCCGTATCGTCGCAGCCAGTGCCATCATTATTGTGATCACACTCTTTTTGCGCACCTCTGATTATATGGGTGCCGGAAATAACCTGATCGAACTTGCTGTCGAGAATGGTCAGGCTCGCCCGCTGGACTTTTTCTGGAAGCTCGTACTCACTGCCCTGACCATGCGCGCCGGTTTCCGTGGCGGTGAGATTGTTCCTTCCTTCTGCATCGGAGCAACATTCGGATGTATCATGGGACACCTGATCGGTCTTTCCCCATCCATCTGTGCAGCCGCCGGAATGGCAGCCCTTTTCTGTGGTGTTACCAACTGCCCGATCACTTCCATCCTGATCGCATTTGAGCTGTTTGGCTTCCGTGGTGCGTCCTATTACCTGATTGCTGTATCTATCAGTTATGCCGTATCCGGTTACTATGGTCTGTACAAGGATCAGACGATCGTATACTCCAAATATAAAGCTAAGTACATCAATCGTCATACTCGTTTCTAAATTTATAAAATTTAATTTTACATATTCCGATGTCTGCTACTCTTTAAATAAATAGTTTCAGGCATCGGAATTTTTCTTTTATTCTTCTTTTATTTTACTTTCGATTCCCATATATTTTTCTCACAATAATGTAAAAAATGTTAGAAATTTAACGTGTATTTTATCAAAAACTTTACTTGTACATTGAAAATAATATGTTAGAATAAAGGTGTATTTTTTAGGAAAAGTAGGAGGAATTTGAATGCGCAAAACAAAAATTATCTGTACCCTTGGTCCATCTACTGATAAGGACGGTGTTCTGGAAGAACTCGTTAAAGAGGGAATGAACGTAGCACGTTTTAACTTCTCTCATGGTTTACATGATGAACAAAAAGGCCGTATTGATAAATTAAAAGAAATTCGTACAAGACTCAATAAACCGGTAGCTGCGCTTCTCGACACAAAGGGACCTGAAATTCGTATCCGCGAATTTGAAGATGGAAAGGTCACACTGAAGGAAGGTCAGGAATTTACCTTAACTACAGAAGAAATCGTAGGAAACGAAAAAATCGTTTCTGTTACCTATAAAGATTTATATAAAGATGTCAAACCAGGCAACAGCATTCTGATCGATGATGGTCTGATCGGACTTGAAGTCAAGAAGATCAAAGGTCAGGACATCATCTGTAAAGTCGTAAACGGTGGTGTTCTCGGCAATAAGAAGGGCGTCAACCTCCCTGGTGTAGAAGTAAACATGCCGTTTATCAGCCCGAAGGATCACGATGATATCCTGTTCGGTATCAAAGAAGGCTATGATTTTATCGCAGCTTCCTTTACCAGAACTGCTGCCGATGTCAAAGAAATTCGTGATATCCTTGAGAAAAACGGAGGACATGACATCAAGATCATCGCAAAGATCGAGAACCAGCAGGGTGTTGACAACATCGACAGCATCATCGAAGCTGCAGATGGTATCATGATCGCCCGTGGTGATATGGGTGTTGAGATTCCACTTGAAGATGTACCGGTTATCCAGAAGGATATCATTGCAAAGGTATACAGCGCCGGCAAACAGGTTATCACAGCTACTCAGATGCTGGATTCCATGATCAAGAATCCACGTCCGACCCGTGCAGAGACTACTGACGTTGCCAACGCAATCTATCAGGGTACCAGTGCGATCATGCTGTCTGGTGAAACCGCTGCAGGTAAATACCCTGTAGAAGCGCTCAAAACCATGGTCAAGATTGCCGTACGTACAGAAGCTGACGTCGAATATAACAAACAGTTCAGTATTCGTACAAAAGAGCCTGCAACAAACGTAACTACTGCAATCTCTCATGCCACCTGCATGACTGCAATTGACCTGAACGCAAAAGCGATCATCGCAGTTACCCGTTCCGGAAATACTGCACGCATGGTTTCCAAATATCGTCCGGGATGTCAGATCATTGCATGTACTCCGGATGAGCGTACCTGGCGTCAGATGAACCTGATCTGGGGTGTAACACCACTCCTGACCAAAGAGGAATACAGCATGGAGATTCTTCTTCTTCACGCTACAGAAGCAGCTGAAGAAAAAGGTTATGTCAAAGAAGGAGATATCGTTGTTCTTACAGTTGGTGTTCCTCTTGGACATCCTGGCAACACAAATCTGCTCAAAGCAACCGTTGTTGGTAAGTATTAATCTGCTTATTGCATCAGAATTAACCATTCTGTAAAATCGTATGCAAAAAAACAAGGTCATTATCTCCTGTTTTGGACGATAATGACCTGTTTTTTACTCATTCTGTGATTGAATTAACAATTTATTTTACCAGATAAAAGTGGATTATGCTCTAAGAAAATCAAACATATCTGTTGTAAAAACAGTTCTATTTCTTATAAACTGTGATTACGATCGGTTCCTGGTTTTCCTCCCCATATGGCTGAATCCAGTATAATTCTTCATCCGGATCTTTCTGTTTCTCCGCTTCAGCACCTTTGGATTCAGAATCTCCTGCTTTGGTATTTTTAGTTTCCAAATTTCTTGCAGCATCTTCGTCTTTTTCAGATGCAGATGTCGTTGCAACCTCGTCTTTCACATACTCAAGTTCCAGATATGGAGCACTTCCATTTACATCATTCAGAATGATCTGGTTCTTTCTGCCCAGAGTTTTCTTATCTGAATATTTCCCATCTTTATCCACCGAAATATTCTGAACCGCCTTATTGATCACACAGGTTCCGGCAGTGGAAGTTGTCAGGAGCAGTTCTTTCTCTGTATCAGAGACTTTAATAATGTTCAATGGTTTTTCATTTTCTGTAAGTGTTATGATGATTTTATTATTTTCGTTATGAAGATGAATCCCAAGCTCAGATGCAGTTTCTTTTGCACTCAGTGTGATCCAGTGATTCTTTGGAGCTTCTTTATTAATGATCGCGATTGAATGAAGTTTCTTCTTCTCACTTGTCAGTGAAAATCCATTTTTGATTTCATCGATGGAAGTAGAAATCGCAAGATCTGTAATATTTCCTTCTGAATCTTTCTTGATCTCTGTCGTTTCTGTTGGAACTGTCATACCGGTAACTTCCTCTGTTTCCGTCGGATCATCCGAATCTTTCTTTGCAACACGAATCGTACCAACTGCAGTTTCCGGATCATACTCCGTTACAATGTCTGTAGAAGTTGAAGACGCATAAGAAGCGTATTCTTCATCAATATCTTCCTCTGGCAGGTCTTTCTCTGCACCTTCATTTTTACTATCGGCAGAAGTATCTGAATCAGTGGGTTCTGTTTTTCCGGAAGTACTGTCTTTATCTACGGAAGCATTTTCTGTATTAGAATTCTTATTTTCTTCTGAAGCATCTGTTTTGCCATCTTCTGATTTGCCGTCAGCATCTGTTCCCGGCTTCTCATTCGTCTTTGTATCTGCATCATCTGTTTTACCATCAACAGCATTCGTATTTTTGACCGGAATCTCCGCCAGTTCTGTATAATCGCATCCCTGTCTCTGACATTTATATGTGATCACACCTGGTTTATCTGCTGTCGCCTCCTGAATAGAAACTTCTTTCAGTTCATGACCAAGTGCAGCTGTCTCATCTCTCTTTTCTTCGTAGGTGCAGCCATCCACTTTACATTTGTAGATCGTATAACCTCTTTCTGTGCAGGTTGGCAGAACAACTTTGCTTTCTATAAGCTCATGTTCGCCTTCATTGCATGGAGCAGGTTCATTCTCTGCTGCTCTCGTGTCTTCCTTTTCATTATCATCCGTTTCAGCTGTTTTCGCAGAAGAATTCTCCTCAGCATATACTGCGGAACTTCCTGCCAGTGTCATCGCCATGACCACAGCCAGTATCGCTGCACTTTTACTTTTCTTTCTCATACACATTCTCTCCTTTGTGCAAAATATGGAGTCAATAAAACAGATTTATCTTATCATTGATTCTATGCTTTTTCAATTATGCTCTTGCCAGATCTTTAATTACTTCCCCCGCTATGATCAGCCCTACTACCGATGGAACAAATGCAGTGGATCCCGGTATATCACGACGTTCTGTACATTTGTGTGCTGCACCCGGAGGACAGATACAATGTGAACGACAACTGATCGACATATCTTCAATCGGACGGGTTGGTTTTTCCTGAGAATACACAACCTTTAACTTTTTAATTCCACGCTTCTTAAGTTCACGGCGCATAACCTTCGCAAGTGGACATACAGAAGTTTTATAAATATCAGCCACCTGAAAAGCAGTCGGATCAAATTTATTTCCGGCGCCCATACTGCTGATGATCGGAACGCCAGCTTCCTTTGCCTCCATAACAAGCTGAATCTTCGCTGTTACCGTATCAACCGCATCCACTACATAATCATATTTGGAAAAATCGAACTCATCTTTCGTTTCCGGCAGATAAAAACATTTGTGAACATTAACCTCTGCCTTCGGGTTGATATCAAGGATTCGCTCCTTCATAACATCTACTTTGTATTTACCAATCGTACTTCTTG
>OKUQ01001497.1_pt1 | contig 10443 bp, 9 predicted proteins | sample 1606811 | NCBI WGS metagenome assembly OKUQ01 (sample SAMEA3882546, study PRJEB24775) | human gut metagenome | biome: human-associated habitat; feature: intestine environment; material: feces | place: Netherlands | collected 2009/2010
TTTTGGGTCCGCGCACCTCGGTTTCGAAGTGCCGGGTAGACAAAAATCAGACATTCCAACCGGTTTTTGTCTACTTTCGGTTCAGCGCGCCCCGTTTTTAGAGGCGGTGGTAGACAAAAATCAGACATTTCCCCCAGTTTTTGTCTACTTCCAGGTCCGCTCACCCCAATTTCGGAGAGTATGGTAGACAAAAATCAAACATTTATCCCAGTTTTTGTCTACTTCCAGGTCCGTGCACCCCAATTTCGGAGAGTCTGGTAGACAAAAATCAGACATTTCTCACAGTTTTTGTCTACTTTCAGAGCCACGCACCCAAGTTTGCCCGTAATTATCAGAGATGCTACAAAGATTACGTCAAATCAAAAACTCTTCCAAACAGTGTTACCAACGGCACTGCATTTCCCACAAAAAGAGACTTCATCCACATTTTCCCCAAAACACCAAAAAACGCAGGGCCGATTTGCCGCTGCGTCATCATCATAATCTTTATTTAAATTCGTCCGCCACCTGCTTGACTGACTTTCCTTCGCGCTTGGCACGCAGGATAACCTGACGAACCTGCTCATCCGTAAAGGCCTTTTCGTTGAGGCCTTGTGCTTTCAAATCTTTGCGGGCTTGTTTCACCTGAGCATCAGTCAGCTTGCTTTCGGCTGCGGAGGCAGCAGAATCAGAAATACCGCTGAAGACGTCTTGTTTGGTATTTTTTGAATACTTTTGCGACCTGGTCTTGTTCGCATCGGTCGAATCGTCATCGACGGTATATCCAAGCGAACGAAGGATGCGATCGTTGTATTCTTTCAATTTTTTGGCATTATTATAGACGTCGCGATAATAGCTTTCATTAATACTGCCATAACCAAGAATTACCGCAAGTTTCGTGTTGGAAGCAGTATATTCATAGTTTTCCGAAAGCGTTTTGGCTTTCTTGTAAGCTTTCAGGAAAATCTTTCTTTCCTTGATGACTTCCTTGAGCTCCGTTGCAAGCCCGGATGACCGCTGAACGAGAAGAGATGAGCCGGAATCAACGTTAGCAACGCGCTGAAACTTTTGACAGGCGTCAGCATACTTGCCGTTGTTCATATCCTTCATCCCCCGTTGGTAATCAGTCAGCTGATCGACAACGGTCGTTGCAAAATCATCGTTTGGCTTCTTCTTCAAAGCATCCCGATATGAAAGCTTGGCAGCATCATAGTTGCCGTCACGAATGCTTTGCTTGCCGGCCTCAATCGCCTGATTATAATATTTTTGCGTTTCTGCCTTTCTGGTATAGCCGTACCCGACGAAAAAAACGGCCAACACGATGCCGACAATCGTCCACCATGCCCATCTTTTCAATAGCCTCACCTCTTTTACAACTTACTTCACATTATACCATGTTTAACCGTTCTGATTAAAGATTGACGTGTTGGGAAAATTGTCCTCAAGCCATCTTTTCAAGAGAAAAACCCAGCTTTGAACGTCTTTTTCGACATAAGTTTCATTTTTTGCGCTGATTTTTGTTCCGAGTCCCAAACCATGCTTTCCTTTCGGGTAAACGTGAAGTTCAAAAGGAATTGCGTTTTCGCTCAAAGCTTCAGCTAAAAGCAGACTGTTCTGAACGGGAACGGTTCTGTCGGCAAAAGTCTGCCAGATAAACGCTTTGGGAGTTTTATCATTCACTCTTTTTTCAAGTGAAAATGCAGAGCTTCGTTCCATCAGCTCATCTCCCAAAAGGTTTTCAAACGAGCCTTGGTGCCAATATCTGCCTGACGTTATCACCGGATAGCATAAGATCATCCCTGCCGGGCGAATCAACTTCTCATCATAGCCAAGCTTTTCAAGCTCATCGGGGATGATTCCAAGACAAGCTGCCAAATGTCCGCCTGCAGAAAAACCCATTACCAAAATTTTTCCCTCATCAATGTTGAACCGCTCTGCATTTTCCTTGAGGAATAAAACGCTTTGCGCAAGTTCGCACAAAGCTTTAGGAAATCTCCTGGGAGCACAACTGTATCGCAGAATGCACACCGCACAGTCCATCGATAGAAGTTCCAGTGCTATCGGCTCTGCTTCGCGATCCGATGTTTTCGCGTATGATCCGCCAGGACAGATAATAATCGCCCTTCTTTTGCGATGCGGTTCAATCTCTTCGGAATTGTCCGGAATATAGCAGACCAGCCGAGCATCACTTGTCAGCGGTGTTTTTAGCTTATGTTCGAAATATCTCATTTTAAATCCTCTTCAGCAAAAAAGCCGGGATAATCCCAGCCAAATTAATCTTTCAGATTGGAAATGCCATTGCCAGCAATGCAACGGCGACAAGGCCCAGCACAACGGAAAGGCCCATTGAACGTGAGCGATAGGCAACGATCGCAACCAGCACGGAAGCAAGAATCTTTGCCATATAATCGCATCCGACGAACGTGTATGTTTTCGTATCCATGAAAACGTCCTTTACGACCAAAGCCGTAAAAAGCGAAACCGGGACATATTTCATCCATTCATTAAACCACTTTGGAATCTCACGTGTTGAAAAGATACGCAACGGGATAAAACGCGGCCCGAAAGCAACCAGCATTGATAAAAGGATCAAAATGAAATGATCCATCGTTGACATATTCATACGCTACTCTCCTGACTTGCTAATGACTTTGCGACTCGCTTTTGGCTTGATTCGCTTGAGCCAAAAACCTTTCTCCTTGCCCTTCTTCACCAAAGTGTCTTCGATGATGAATCCAGCGAGCGAAGCAATCAGCGTTGCAACGACAAGACCCATCGTACTCTTCAAAATTGTCATCGAGATGATCGCAAGAACGGCTGAGAAGAAACTGATCAAAATGGTCAGCTTATTCTTAATTTGCATCATGATCATATAAAGGAACAAAGCAGTCAAGGCGTAGTCGACGATTGCAAGATCAATCGTAATCACGTTGCCGATCAAACTGCCAACGAGGTTTGAAAGCGTCCAAAAGAGCAGCGAGTAGTGCTCGACCATCAAGGCGTCTTTTGGAGTCCATTCCTTATCAGTGGCAAATTTAAGATAATTAACCGCATAATTTTCATCATTAAGAGAAACGGCGAAGAAATACAGAAACTTTTTGCTCGTTCCACGAACATACTGCGACAAGCTTGATCCTAACAAGGCATAGCGCAGTTCAAGGAAGAACAGCATAACAAGAATCGTATGCATTGGGGCATTGACGGTCAGCATCGATGCGATCATGAATTGAGCACCGCCCGAAAAAACAAGCAATGAAACCAGAACTGTCATCAAGGGATTGAAACCCGCAGCATTAAGCAAAATGCCGCAGGCAACACCGATCGGGATGTAACTCAAACATAAAGGCATCGAAACCTGAAAGACCTCTGCCCAACGTGGTTGTTCTTTTTCCAAGGTAATCCTCCATCAAATCATAGAAATAATAGATCTAACTGTACATCATGTGTAAACCGTGTAAATTTACACAAATTTAAAAACCTCGCAAAATCGATTATAACATAATATGTTATTCATTCGAAATCGAAAATAGGAGTTTAACCCAAATCTAACATTAAAAAAAGAACAATTATCCGATAATGATCTTCTCTGTCGGAAGTTCATAGCTCAGATCGCGATTGCGTTTTGGAATGAAGAACAATAAAGTATAAAGCATCCCGATTCGACCGACAAACATCAAAACCATGATGACGATTTTACCGACAAGAGTCAAACTGCTCGTGATTCCAAGCGAAAGCCCCGTGGTTCCGAATGCCGATGCGACTTCGAATACGATCGAAAGAAGCGATGCATCCTCCGTAATTGATAAAATCAAAATCGCCCCCACGCACAAAATAGTCGACAAGCCGACTACGACGATTGCCTTTTGAACGTCGTCTCTTCCGATGCGGCGATTGAAAACATTGATATTGTTGTGGCCGCGAATGAATGAGAACATGTAGAGAATAAAAATTCCGACGGTTGTCGTTCGAACGCCGCCGCCAACTGAGCTTGGGCTTGCGCCGATAAACATCAGAATCGCCAAAATCAAAATCGTCGTCGTGTTGAATTCGGCCATATCGTTGATCTGAAGCCCTGCATTTCGCGAGGAAACGCTGTAAAACATCGCCGTCATCAATTTGTCAAACCAGTCTTGGCGAGACAGCGTTCCGCGCATTTCCGAAAAATAAATCAGGATCGTGCCGACGATGAAAAAGAAGACCGCAAAAAAGACCGCCATTTTTGCAAACAGCGAAAAACGGAATTTGCGCTTCGTCGTCTGCTTGCTGAATTTGTAAAAAGCCCAGTTTTCGCACTCGATCAAAACCGGGTAGCCAATGCTTCCGATGATGATCAGAATCATCACGATAAACAAAAAGCCGTAATGGTGCCTAAACGGGATGATCGAATTTCCCGTCACGTCAAAACCGGCATTCGTGACCGAACTGACCGAGACGTAAATTCCGTGGAAAAATGCGGCAGGCCAAGTCGTCCAAACGCCCGTTGCCTTAAAATAAGCCGCAAAAATGACGCCAAAAACGATCTGAACGAAAATCATCAGGCCGAAAACCGACGTTACGAGGCGAACCATGCCGCTTAATCTGGGCTGATTCATGTCAAACTGAATCAGCTGCCTTTGGTGCAGACTGATCCTTTTGCCGGCAATCACCAAGGCAACGGTTGACAGCATCGTAATGCCGAATCCTCCGACCTGAAACAAAAATTCCAACAAAACGACGCCGCCCTGATTGTACACCTGCTCAATCGGAAACGTCGTTAAACCGGTCACGCTGATGGTCGAAATGGCCATGAACAGGGTATCCAAAAACGAAATTTTCGCCCCTGGATTTTTAAAACATGGCAAGCTCAGCAAAATAAAGGCAGCTACGGTCGCCAAAGCGTAATACGTCACCAAGGACTGAATCGGCGTTGCCCCGCGATAAAGCTCCTTTAGCTTATGAATCATTTGCTTCCTCACTAGATTGCTTTCATTTTCTGGTAACTGATGACAATTTTTTGTTTGAGATCAATTGCCGTATTCGTATGGTCAAATTCAGGGTCGAAATTAAGAATCGCAGAATTTCTCAATTGCTTTTCGATCACACCGGTAAAGCGATGGCGATGATACGTGAATTCAACGTGCGTTCCCTTGACAAATGCTTTTCCGATACTTGAAACTTCAATCTCTTTTTCTTCACGAGCCTTTTGCTCGCGTTTTTCGGATTGTTCCATCGAAAGAATCCCCCTTTGCTTTCTCTTACTTCATTATACCGCAAAAAAAACAAATTTTGCTAACCATCGATTTGCTCATGAAACAGCGCAAAGTATTTTTCAAGATAGATCTTATGTGCCGCCGTCATGATGATATTGTCAAGCATCCTCTTTTCTTCAGTCTTGTCCCGCCCGATTTTCTTGAGCGTTTCCTGCGTTCCAAAGACATATTTCAGCGCATTGTCGAGCTCTTCCGTGAAATATTCGTATGCTCTTCTGGTAGTATATGTCTTGCGCTGAATCTCGACTAAAACCTTGAGATCTGCAAGCGGCAGAACCGTCTTTGAAATTGCGATAAAAAACAGGTACGCAAGCTGTTCGCGCGAATACTGCTTTTTGATTGGACTTTCAATCAGATGCTTTTTGACATAATTGCTGATCATCGAACTCGTCAATTGAGTTCCGTCCAAAGGTTCAAGATATTCGTTCAAAAACGTCGTTGCCTGCTCCAAATAAAGTCCGACATTCGGAATCTGATCGAACGTCGGCATTTTAAATCCTTCAATCGATGGCACGAGTGCTTTTTTATTATCGTCAGTCATGTTCCAATTCCCCTCTCAACCGCCTTATATCAAGCAATTATACCGATAGCGCGTCTTAAGGTCAACAAAACTCTGACAGCGGTTTTTGCAAAACTCTTTACAAGCAGTCGATTTAAGTCTATACTCTAGATACAGGTAACAGGTTTTTAGAAAACCGATGATGAAGAATATAATTCTAAAAAAGGACTTAAAAATTATGATTAAAAAAATTATTTCTGATTCAGGCGCAAACGTTTTGCATTTAGATGACGCATCATTTGAAAATATTCCGTTGACGATTCATGTCGACGGCACGGATTATCAAGACGATGCCTCGCTTTCAGTCAACGAATTAATTGAAGCGCTTCATCAAAATGACGAAAAAACTTCAACGGCATGCCCAAGCATTGCGCAATGGCAAAAAGCCTTCGAAGGAGCTGATGAAATCTATGTAATCACGATTACGAGCGTGCTTTCCGGAAGCTACAATTCTGCCGTTCAAGCAGCAAGCCTGTATCGCGAAGACCATCCGGAAACAAAGATTCACGTCATCGATTCGCTTTCAGCCGGGCCCGAGATGGAACTTATCATCGACAAGCTGAAAGAATTAATCGATGCCGGTCTGAATTTTGACGAAATCTGCGCAAAAATCAATGCCTACAAAGAAAAAACGCACCTGAACTTTGCGCTTGAATCGCTCGATAATCTGGCCAAAAACGGGCGCATCAGTCCGGCAGTGGCCAAAGTCGCCAAAATGCTCAAAATTCGCATCATCGGTCGTCCGGACGACGGCAAGCTCACGCCGATCGGAAAAGCTCGCGGTGCCAAAAAAACCATCTCTTATTTAATTAAAGACATGGAAGAACACGGTTTTTCCAACGGGCGCGTCATCATTGCGCATATTTTGAACGAAGAAGGAGCAAACAACCTGAAACAGACCATTCTTGACAAGCACCCTGAAGCCTCTGTCGAAATCAGAAATGCACGTGGTCTTTGCACCTACTATGCCCAAAAAGGCGGCTTGATGGTCGGATACGAAGCATGATTCTGCTTAAAAATGCAGAGCACTGAAGCTGCACTGCATTTTGACGAATCAAAAGACATTATACAGACACAAAAAAGGAGCCGGGAATGATTCCCGGCTCCTTTTTGAAGTCAGTCATTTACAACTGTTTAGTTGCCTGGATATTCTGATTCCATTTCTTCATGGAATTCTTGTTCCGGACGGATGACGCGCATCGTAACGTACAACAAGATGAGGAACGCTGCAATGAATATCAGCTGAATCAGAACCGAATGCAAGACCTGATTTGCTCCAAGTCCTGACGTCAATGCTTCACGGAATCCGTAAACAGAGTACGTCATCGGCAAGTATGGGTTGATTGCCTGGAAGAAACCGTTCATTCCGCGAGTGATTTCGATTGGGAACGAACCGCCGCAAGATCCGAGCTGGATAACCAGCAAGATCATCGAGATGAAGCGACCAGGGTTGCCGAATGCCATTGCCATGAACATAATCAGGAACATGGACGTGAACGAGAATGAAACGGCATTCACGATCATCTGAACCGGATGGTCAGGATGAAGCCCGCAGACCATCATCAAGACCGTTTCAACCAAAGCATTGCCCGTAGCTACGAGCGCTCCGATCGCAACCTTGCTGAAGAACCATTCCGTTGCGCTGCCGTCTTCCGTTGAAATCCGACGAATCGGATAAACGAGATTGAAGACGAGGCATCCGACGAACAGAGCAACTGACAGCATGTACGGTGCCAAAGCATAGCCGTAGTTAGGAACGTAGCTGTAATGCTTTTCTTTAAGTTTCGTCGGGCTTGCAAACATGCTTGCGTTAGCTGAACCGAGTTTGAGCTTCGTGACGGTATCTGCACCGCCCTTAAGAGCAGAAGCAAGTTTCTTGTTGCCCTTATGAACATCGGTTGCGCCCTTGTCAAGCTTGCCTGAGTTGGCCGAAAGCTTCGATGTGCCGGCCGCAAGCTGTGAAACGCCGTCAGTCAATGTCGGTACCTGGCTGTTGAGCTGACCGAGGCCGGATGCAAGCTGACCTGCGCCTGAACGCAATGCGCCTGAGTTGGCCGCAAGCTGTGACGTGCCGGATGCAAGCTGATTTACGCCGCCTGCAAGGGCCGGAACTTTGCCGTTGAGCTGGCCGAGACCGGCATTGATTTGGCTTGCGCCTGAATTGAGCATAGCTGAATTGTTCTTAAGCTGTTGAGTACCATTATACAATGCCGTGATTCCTTGCGTAAGTTCAGGAATATTTGCACCCAATCCGTTGACGCCGTTTGCAAGTTTTGTTGCGCCGGCATTAAGATCGTTGTTGTTGGCAACAAGCTTGTTGCTTCCGGCAAGAGTTTGAGAAACGCCGGCCGTGTAGTTTCCAACGCCTTTAATCAGCGCAGGAATCTGTGAATGCTTAGCCATCTTGGCTGATTGAGAAGCGATAAGCTGCTGAACCTTGGCAGCATCTGCACTTGCTGCAAAAATTGCGTTCAGATCAAGATCTTTGAGGGCTTCTTCAGTATTGACGCCGCTGTTGACCGATGTCGAAATCTGAACCGCATTAGCAGATAAGCTTTGCAAGCTCTTGACTGCCGCAGACAATTTCTTCACTTTGGCCTGCGACTCTGCATTTGTCAAATCGTCACTTTCAGCCAACAATTTGTTTGCCGTGTCGATTGTGCCGTCAACGCTAGCAAGGCCGCCCTTGAGCTTGTCAACGCTGCTCATCAGATTATTCAATCCGCTGAGAACTTTTTCGGTCGTAGTATTGAACGTTTGGGCTGCAGCCTTCAAATTGTTGACTGCTTGCAACGTATTGTTATTATTCGTTTGAATGGCTGAAATCTGTGTTTTGGCATCATTGAGAGCGTTCTTTTGATCTTCGCTGAGAGTGCCGCTGTTCAAAACTTTATCAATGTCAGCCTGTGCAGTCGTTGCGCTGGCATTTGAATTAACGGAATTCGTGGCAATTTCGGTCAAATACTGCGTCATTGCCTTGTTGAATTCAGTCTTGGCGTTATTAACCGTTGCAATTCCGGTCTTGGCGGTTGCCAATTCGGTATTAAGCGTACCGATGTTTGCCTTGATCGTTGCCAAAGTGCCTGATAATTTTGCAATCTGTTCTTTCTTCGATTGAACATCAGCCATTGAAGAAACCATGCTGTCCAATTCGTTCGTATCGATCTGCTTGAGACCAGCATTGATCGTGCTGTTCAAAACGTATGTCGCAGCGACGCCTTGAGGTAATTCGCTCAATCCGGCAACGCTCTTGTTGAGCAATGCGGAATTTGAATCGAGCTGCGTCAAACCGGCATTGATTTGACTTGCACCGTCCGTATAACCGGAAACGCCTTTTTTCAGCTCGTCGGTTCCTGAAACCAATTGCGTTGCACCAGCCGTAAGTGCCGGAACGTTGCTGTTAATTTGTGCTATGCCGTCAGCAACTTTATTGGTTCCTTTGGTATAGTTCGCAACCCCGTCCTTCAACGTGCTTGAGCCGGTATAAAGCTGACTCACGCCACTCTTCAAAACAGGAACTGAACCCTTGAGCGTCTGCACGCCGCCATTGACCGTATCAACACCTGCAGTATAAGTATTGATTCCGTTTTTCAACGTATTTGAACCCGTATAAAGCTGACCCACGCCGCTCGTCAAAGCAGGAACTGAACCCTTGAGCGTCTGCACGCCGCCATTGACCGTATCAACGCCTGCAGTATAAGTGTCGATCACGTTTTTCAACGTGCTTGATCCTGTCGTCAATTGCAAAACGCCGCTTCCCAAAGGAACTACACCGGCATTGAGCGTCATGACGCCTTTGTTGACCGTATCAACGCCTGCAGTATAAGTATTGAGTCCGTCAGACAATGTCTTCGAACCGTCTGAAAGCTTCTTGGCACCATTTGCAGCAGTCTTGAACCCGCCGCCGACCTTCTTGATAACCTTGAACATCGTATCAGCGTATGCTTCAGACACGCTTTCCTTAACGCTTGCATTGACTTGCGTCGCACCTTGTTTGGAAATAACTTCACCAATGTAGTTCAAGGAACCATTGGTTTTATAAGTAAGTTCCATCTTCTTTGGTTTCTTGTTCAGTACTGTCGTTGCGTTTTTCGAGAAGTTTTCAGGAATCGTAATTACCATGTAATACTTCTTATGACTCAATCCGTACCGTGCTTTCTCTGCAGAAACGAAATGCCAGTCAAGATCCTCGTTTTCCTTGAGCTGATCCACCAACTGATCACCTACTGCAAAATTCTTGCTTTGGAATTTGACCGATTGATCCTTATTGACAACGGCAACCGGAAGATGCCCGGTATTGCCGTAAGGATCCCAAACCGACTTTAAGAAGAATACGGAATACAAGAACGGAATAATCATCATTGCACAGATTGTCGCAGTCAAAATCTTGTGCTTTGCGATGTTCTCGAATTCTGCTTTAATCATCTTCAAAATTATCTGCCTCCCTTAATTAATTATAATCAAGTATAATCATTATCCACTTTCATAATATACACGCAATATCCACGAAAAACAACATAATTGTATGCGACAAACGTTGCGATATGTTTCTGATAACGCTTTCTTCGGGATTTTTTTATACCTTCCCACTTATTGCATCGGTTAAGTGTTTTTGGTGCTTAACCATGATTAAAATTGTTTCACCCATTGTTCTTC
>OKUQ01001498.1_pt1 | contig 10438 bp, 5 predicted proteins | sample 1606811 | NCBI WGS metagenome assembly OKUQ01 (sample SAMEA3882546, study PRJEB24775) | human gut metagenome | biome: human-associated habitat; feature: intestine environment; material: feces | place: Netherlands | collected 2009/2010
GTTCGGATTGCAGGCTGCAACTCGCCTGCATGAAGTCGGAATCGCTAGTAATCGCGAATCAGCATGTCGCGGTGAATACGTTCCCGGGCCTTGTACACACCGCCCGTCACACCATGAGAGTTTGTAACACCCAAAGTCGGTGGGGTAACCTTTTGGAGCCAGCCGCCTAAGGTGGGACAGATGATTGGGGTGAAGTCGTAACAAGGTAGCCGTAGGAGAACCTGCGGCTGGATCACCTCCTTTCTAAGGAATGAATTACGGAATCTGCACATGATTCGAAACTTTGTTTAGTTTTGAGGGATTTGTTTCCTCAAAACTTGTTCTTTGAAAACTAGATAATATTTTATTTCTTTGTTAATTTTTATAACCGAGAACACCGCGTTTTAAAGAGTTTAAAACAAGAAATTAGTTCTTAATCGCAAAACTCATAACCGTTTATCGCAAGATAAATATTATAGGTTAAGTTATTAAGGGCGCATGGTGGATGCCTTGGCACTAGGAGCCGATGAAGGACGTGACTAACTGCGATATGCTTCGGGGAGTCGTAAGTAGACTGTGATCCGGAGATTTCCGAATGGGGAAACCCAGCAGGTTTTGCCTGTTATCGCTCAATGAATTCATAGTTGAGCTGAAGGTAGACGCGGGGAACTGAAACATCTAAGTACCCGCAGGAAGAGAAAGAAAATTCGATTCCCTAAGTAGCGGCGAGCGAACGGGGAACAGCCCAAACCAGAGAGCTTGCTCTTTGGGGTTGTAGGACTGGACATCTGAGTTACCAAGAAATAACGTAGTCGAATGATATGGGAAGATCAGCCAGAGAAGGTAACAGCCCTGTAAACGAAACGTTGTTTCCTCAGTCCAGGATCCTGAGTACGGCGGAACACGTGAAACTCCGTCGGAATCCGGGAGGACCATCTCCCAAGGCTAAATACTCCCTAGTGACCGATAGTGAACCAGTACCGTGAGGGAAAGGTGAAAAGCACCCCGGGAGGGGAGTGAAAGAGTACCTGAAACCATGTGCCTACAAGTAGTCAGAGCCCGTTAACGGGTGATGGCGTGCCTTTTGTAGAATGAACCGGCGAGTTATGCTAACGTGCGAGGTTAAGGCGGAAAGGCCGGAGCCGCAGCGAAAGCGAGTCTGAACAGGGCGAACGAGTACGTTGGTGTAAACCCGAAACCAGGTGACCTACCCATGTCCAGGTTGAAGGTGCGGTAAAACGCACTGGAGGACCGAACCCGTGTATGTTGAAAAATGCTGGGATGAGGTGTGGGTAGCGGTGAAATTCCAATCGAACTTGGAGATAGCTGGTTCTCTCCGAAATAGCTTTAGGGCTAGCCTCGGAGTTGAGAATCGTGGAGGTAGAGCACTGTTTGGACTAGGGGCCCGTCTTGGGTTACTGAATTCAGATAAACTCCGAATGCCACTGATTTATATCCGGGAGTCAGACTGCGAGTGATAAGATCCGTAGTCGAAAGGGAAACAGCCCAGACCACCGATTAAGGTCCCTAAATATGTGTTAAGTGGAAAAGGATGTGGAATTGCACAGACAACTAGGATGTTGGCTCAGAAGCAGCCACCATTTAAAGAGTGCGTAATAGCTCACTAGTCGAGTGATCCTGCGCCGAAAATGTAACGGGGCTAAACACATTACCGAAATCGTGGATGCAGCTTTGCTGCATGGTAGGAGAGCGTTCTAAGGGCGGTGAAGCCGGACCGTAAGGACCGGTGGAGCGCTTAGAAGTGAGAATGCCGGTATGAGTAGCGAAAGACAGGTGAGAATCCTGTCCACCGAATGACTAAGGTTTCCTGGGGAAGGCTCGTCCTCCCAGGGTTAGTCGGGACCTAAGCTGAGGCCGAGAGGCGTAGGCGATGGACAACGGGTTGATATTCCCGTACCGGTCTGATTTGTTTGAGCAATGGAGGGACGCAGGAGGCTAACGATGCGCACTATCGGATGTGCGTCCAAGCAGCAAGTCTGTCGGCGAGTCAAATGCTTGCCGGCTCAAGGACAAGCTGTGACGGGTATGAACGATTTATCGTTCTAAGTGAGTGACGTCACACTGCCAAGAAAAGCTTCTAGTTAGAATCAGACCGCCCGTACCGCAAACCGACACAGGTAGTCGGGTCGAGAAGACCAAGGTGAGCGAGAGAACTCTCGTTAAGGAACTCGGCAAAATGACCCCGTAACTTCGGGAGAAGGGGTGCTGATTGCAAGATCAGCCGCAGTGAATAGGCCCAGGCGACTGTTTATCAAAAACACAGGTTTCTGCAAAATCGTAAGATGAAGTATAGGGGCTGACGCCTGCCCGGTGCTGGAAGGTTAAGAGGATGGGTTAGCGCAAGCGAAGCTCAGAATTGAAGCCCCAGTAAACGGCGGCCGTAACTATAACGGTCCTAAGGTAGCGAAATTCCTTGTCGGGTAAGTTCCGACCCGCACGAAAGGCGTAACGATCTGGGCACTGTCTCAACGAGAGACTCGGTGAAATTATAATACCCGTGAAGATGCGGGTTACCCGCGACAGGACGGAAAGACCCCATGGAGCTTTACTGTAGCTTGATATTGGGTGTTTGTACAACTTGTACAGGATAGGTAGGAGCCGTAGAAGTCGGGACGCTAGTTTCGACGGAGGCATCGGTGGGATACTACCCTCGTTGTATGAACACTCTAACCCACGCCGGCAATCACGGCGGGAGACAGTGTCAGGTGGGCAGTTTGACTGGGGCGGTCGCCTCCTAAAAGGTAACGGAGGCGCCCAAAGGTTCCCTCAGAATGGTTGGAAATCATTCGCAGAGTGTAAAGGCATAAGGGAGCTTGACTGCGAGACCTACAAGTCGAGCAGGGACGAAAGTCGGGCTTAGTGATCCGGTGGTTCCGCATGGAAGGGCCATCGCTCAACGGATAAAAGCTACCCTGGGGATAACAGGCTTATCTCCCCCAAGAGTCCACATCGACGGGGAGGTTTGGCACCTCGATGTCGGCTCATCGCATCCTGGGGCTGTAGTCGGTCCCAAGGGTTGGGCTGTTCGCCCATTAAAGCGGTACGCGAGCTGGGTTCAGAACGTCGTGAGACAGTTCGGTCCCTATCCGTCGCGGGCGCAGGAAATTTGAGAGGATCTGTCCTTAGTACGAGAGGACCGGGATGGACATACCGCTGGTGTACCAGTTGTTCTGCCAAGGGCATCGCTGGGTAGCTATGTATGGATGAGATAAACGCTGAAAGCATCTAAGTGCGAAACTCACCTCGAGATAAGATTTCCCACTCCTTTATGGAGTTAAGACCCCTGAGAGATGATCAGGTAGATAGGATGGAAGTGGAAGTGCGGCGACGCATGGAGCGGACCATTACTAATCGGTCGAGGACTTAACCAAAAAAACGCAAGTTCTTGAAAAGAGAAATGAATATTGTCTAGTTTTGAGAGAACAAGGTTTTCTCAAAGAAAATAGTGTGGTGACGATGGCATGGAGGATATACCTGTTCCCATTCCGAACACAGAAGTCAAGCTCCATAGCGCCGAGAGTAGTTGGGGGATCGCCCCCTGTGAGGGTAGGACGTTGCCATGCGGAGGATTAGCTCAGTTGGGAGAGCGTCTGCCTTACAAGCAGAGGGTCACAGGTTCGAGCCCTGTATCCTCCATATTGCTAAGTGATTCAGCTGAATTATTTAACATTTGGTTGATGATGGCGGTAGTGGCGAAGTGGTTAACGCACCGGATTGTGGCTCCGGCACGCGTGGGTTCGATTCCCACCTACCGCCCTTGCTGATGAGGCAATTTCAAATATTATGCCGGTGTGGCGGAATTGGCAGACGCGCTGGACTCAAAATCCAGTGTCCGTTGAGGACGTATCGGTTCGACCCCGATCACCGGTATCAAAATTTATCGTTAAATTGCTTAAACCCCGTTTTGACGGGGTTTTTGTTTTATAGTCAGCGTTAATTTTCGTTAAAAATCGTGAAGTTGTTGCAATTTTGTTGTCCTCCTGTTGTCTTTTGAACAATGCATGTCGGAATCATTTTTAATGAAAGTTATTTGAAATATCCCGTTCGAGACTTAAACTTTTTTACTAATTTCCGATATTTATGGTATAATCTAAGCGTTACAACTCATTCCCGATAGGATTCACGCTTTTAGTGAAGATGCCTTGTAACCACAAATATAATGAATGGGGGAATTTTATTATGTCAGAAAGACATTTGTTTACGTCAGAATCAGTTTCAGAAGGACACCCGGATAAAATTGCCGATCAGATCAGTGATGCAATTCTGGATGCGTTGCTTAAAAAGGATCCTAATGCCAGGGTCGCAGCTGAAACAACTGTAACAACCGGATTGGTAGTTGTTGTTGGAGAAATTTCAACAAGTGCCTACATTGATATTCAAAAAGTAGTTCGTGACACGATCAAGGGTATCGGCTACGTTGGCGGAAAATTTGGTTTCGATGGCGATAATTGTGCCGTTTTGACTGCAATTGACGAACAATCGGCCGATATTGCAATGGGCGTTGATACTTCACTTGAAACCAAAAACGGCGAGGTCGATCCGTTGGATCAGATTGGTGCCGGAGATCAAGGCTTGATGTTTGGCTATGCCATTGATGAAACGCCTGAATTTATGCCGCTTCCAATTGCGCTCAGTCATCGTTTGATGAGGAAAACAGCCGAGGTTCGCAAAAGCGGCGAACTTCCATATCTTGGACCGGATTCTAAAGCTCAAGTTACGGTGGAATATGATGAAGATAACAAGCCTTTGCGTGTAGACACGGTGGTTTTGTCGACCCAGCACTTGGAAGACGTATCGTTGGATCAAATCAGAAAAGATATTAAGGAACACGTAATCAACAAAGTGATCCCGGAAGATCTTTTAGATGATAAGACGAAATATTTCATCAATCCGACAGGTCGTTTCGTAATCGGCGGTCCGCAAGGCGATGCCGGACTTACCGGGCGCAAAATTATCGTTGATACTTATGGCGGATTTGCACATCATGGCGGCGGTGCTTTCTCAGGCAAGGATGCGACTAAGGTCGACCGTTCCGCAAGCTATGCTGCACGCTATATTGCCAAGAACATCGTTGCTGCCAAAATTGCACCGCAGGTTGAAGTTCAGCTTGCATATGCGATCGGTGTGGCACAACCAGTTTCTGTTTCGGTTAACACTTTTGGAAAATGCAGCGTCAACGATGACGAATTGATCAAGGCAATTCGCAAATGCTTTGATCTTCGCCCGGCTGGCATCATCGAAATGCTTGATTTGAGGAGACCGATTTATAAGCAGACAGCTGCTTATGGTCATTTTGGACGTACTGACATCGACCTTCCATGGGAACATCTCGATAAGGTCGACGAATTGAAAGCAGCACTGAATTTAAAATAAATAATGCTTGTTTAAGGGTCTTGGCTTCATGTTGAGGCTCTTTTATTTTTCTAGAAGTAAAAATAGATAATTGTGAATTAATTTAATTGTTTTAAATATAGTTGAGCTAATTATGAAGTTATGTCTAAATTATAAATAATATAAAGTCAAGAAGTTTTTTTTTAACTTTGATGCTTAAAAATCTGATATAATTTCTTTGTAGTGTTATTTACGAACGATAGAAGATAAGGTGGGGCTCAAATGAAAAAAAGAAAAGAGCGAATCGAACGGGAAAAGCAGGTCCAGGTATTGCAGAATATCCGATCTGTAAAAAAGGCTACGACCTATATTGGGACCACTGTTTTGATGGGGACCGCTGGTTTTGCGCTAAGCAGCAGGGCAAAGGTTTCGGCTGATACGGTTCAAGTTGATAATAACGTTCAGACAAACGGAAATCAGCAGGCTTCAAATCAGTCATCTTCTGATGAGACGAAAGAATCAGCGTCATCTTCGTCAGAATCTCAAAATAATACGGTCGGACAAACGCAACGTGCCGAACAGCAAGCACAGCAGACAACTCAGCAGCCTGCTGCTCAAAACCAACAGACCCAGCAGCAATCGATTCAGACAGATCAAACAAAGCAGGATCCTCAAACCGAGACTCAGGCCGACGTCGGTACCCAACAGGCAGTTGCCGACGTTCCGATGGTAAGGGCGGTTCAGGCGAATACAAATTATTCAGGAAACGTGCAGAGCTTTTTAAACAACGTTGCTCCGGCAGCACGTCAAGTTGCAAGCGCCAGAGGCTTGTATGCATCATTGATGATTGCGCAGGCGGCCCTTGAAAGCGGGTGGGGCGGAAGCTATCTGTCGACTGCTGCTTATAATTTGTTTGGCGTCAAGTGGAACGGATCCGGTGCGTATATCAATCTGTCGACGCAAGAATATTATGGCGGTGCGTACCATACGGTAATGGCACGTTTTCAGCGTTATTCAAGCTATACGGAATCATTGAATGCTTATGCCGATTTGATTTGCAGTCATTTTCCGCGTTCGACCAAGGCTCAGGCTTCAAGTTACGCCGTGGCCGCGCAAAATTTGCGCAACGGCGTCTATGGGACATATGCAACCGATCCGAGTTATGCATCAAAGCTGATTTCCGTGATTGAAAGATACAATTTGACGCAATATGATACCGGAACGGTTATGAAACCAGTTTCGAATAATACGAACAGCAATAATAACAACAGTAACAATAATTCAAATGCAAGCGTTGCCACGAACGGAACTTACACGGCCGTTGCCGGTGACAGCTTGTGGGGGATTGCGCAAAAATTCGGGATGACGCTTGATGAGTTGAAGAAGGCAAACGGCTTGACGAGCAACAATCTCTACGTGGGTCAGACGCTCAAAGTCAGAAAGTCTATTCAACAAAATACGAATAACGAAACGAATCAAAATCAGAATTCGAACGTCAACAATAATGATCGTCCTCAGCAGACGGTTACGAGTGCCGAGACATATACGGTCAAGTCGGGCGACAGTCTCTGGAAAATTGCGACGAATCATAACATGAGCGTATCTCAGCTTAAAAATTTAAACAAGCTTTCCAACGATATGATTTTTGTCGGACAAAAATTGGTCGTATCCGAGAAAAAGCAAAGCGCACCGTCGCAAAATCAAAATAAGCCGTCACAAAGTCAGGTAACCAAGCCTTCGACTTACACGGTCAAATCAGGCGACAGCGTTTGGAAGATTTCGCATGAACATGGCATGAGCATGGATGAATTGAAGTCGCTGAACGGCTTAAAAGACAACCTGATTATTCCGGGACAGGTTTTGAAGATTAAGGGAACTTCTTCAAATACCAAGCAAAAAATCAAGACAAGCTCAAAGGAAACGTCAGAAGCGGGTGCGACATACGTTGTCAAAGCCGGTGACAGTTTATGGGCAGTAGCTAACAGGCAAGGATTGACGGTTGCAGAATTGAAGCGAATCAACGGGCTGTCTTCTGATACGATTTATGTTGGTCAAAGGCTTAAAGTGACGCAAAAATCTTCCGTAAATGCGAAAACGTATGCTAAGACGACTAATGTTTCTGATAAGTCCAGGAAAAAATACACGGTTAAAGCCGGCGACAGTTTATGGCGAATTGCGGCTGACAATAAGACGACCGTCAATAATTTGAAGGCCGTAAACCACTTGGCAAGCGATACGATTTACGTGGGTCAGACGCTGTATTTAAATTAAGTTTTGTCAATTCGGTTTAAAGACTTGAAAAAAGAGTCCGATTTTGCTAATATTAAAACAATATTTGAACGCTAAGAAGGATTATTAGAAGGACGAGATTTGTCAGAGAGCGTGTGGCTGGTGTGAACATGCAAATTGAGTGCTTCGAACTCGCCTTTGAGTTTCTTGCTGAACATGGAGAGGTAGGCAAGGACGGTATCTCCCGTTACGAGAAAAAGCGTCAGCAATTGCTGGAACATAGGTGGTACCGCGATCTATTCGTCCTATATGAAGTGAAAACTTCGTGTAGGGCTTTTTTATTTATTACAAGGAGGAAGTTTCAAAATGGCTTACGATCACAAAGCAATCGAGAAAAAGTGGCAGCATTATTGGGAAGAACACAAGACCTTCAAGACAAGCGAAGATTCTGACAAGAAGAAATTTTATGCACTGGACATGTTTCCTTATCCGTCTGGTCAAGGACTTCACGTCGGACACCCGGAGGGATATACGGCAACGGATATTATTTCGCGCATGAAACGGATGCAGGGATACGATGTTTTGCATCCGATGGGATGGGACGCTTTCGGACTTCCTGCTGAACAATACGCATTGAAGACGGGAAACTCTCCGCGTGAGTTTACGAAGAAGAACATCAATAATTTCCGTCGTCAGATCAAGTCATTGGGCTTGTCGTACGATTGGGATCGTGAAGTAAATACGACTGATCCGTCATATTACAAGTGGACACAATGGATCTTTGAACAAATGTACAAGAAAGGTCTTGCATACGAAGCAGAAATTCCCGTCAACTGGTGCCAGGAACTCGGAACGGTCGTTGCCAATGAAGAAATCATCGACGGCAAGACGGAACGCGGCGGGTATCCTGTCGTCAGGAAACCGATGCGTCAGTGGGTTTTGAAAATTACCGCATATGCGGATCGTTTGATTGATGACTTGGATGACCTTGACTGGCCTGAAGCGATCAAGGATCAGCAGCGCAACTGGATCGGTCGTTCCGTTGGCGCTTCCGTAAAATTCAGCGTTTGCGGCCACGACGACAAGCAGATCGAAGTCTTCACGACTCGTCCTGATACGCTTTTTGGTGCATCGCTTTTGGTTTTGGCACCTGAACATGAATATGTAAGTTCTTTGACGACTGCTGAGCAAAAAGATGCCGTTGAAGCTTATGTTGATCAATGTGCTCATAAATCGGATCTTGAACGTACCGATCTTGCAAAAACAAAGACCGGCGTGTTTACGGGGAGTTACTGCATCAATCCTGCAAACGGTGAGAAACTTCCGATTTGGATCGCCGATTACGTTTTGGCATCTTATGGCACCGGTGCGATCATGGTTGTGCCTGCTCATGATGAACGTGACTATGAATTTGCCAAAAAATTTGATTTGCCGATCAAACCGGTTATTGAAGGCGGCAGAAGCAGCCTACACGGGCGACGGCAAGCATATCAATTCCGGCTTTTTGGATGGACTCGGCAAAAAAGAAGCCATCGACAAAATGGTTGAATGGCTTGAAGAAAAAGGCATCGGCAAGAAGAAAGTCAACTACCGTTTGCGTGACTGGACATTTTCTCGCCAACGCTACTGGGGCGAACCGATTCCGGTTATTCATTGGGAAGACGGTGAAACAACGCTTGTTCCTGAAGACGAGCTTCCGCTTCGTTTGCCAAAAGCAACGGACATCAAGCCATCCGGCACCGGTGAAAGTCCGTTGGCAAATCTTGACGACTGGGTAAATGTCGTCGACAAGAACGGGCGCAAAGGAAAGCGCGAAACGAATACGATGCCTCAATGGGCAGGCAGTTCATGGTACTTCTTGCGCTATGTTGATCCGCACAACCAAGGAAAGCTTGCAGATTATGACAAGCTCAAGCATTGGATGGCGGTCGATCTTTATGTCGGTGGTGCCGAACATGCCGTTTTGCACTTGCTTTATGCACGATTCTGGCATAAATTCCTGTATGATTTGGGTGTCGTTCCTACGAAAGAACCGTTCCAAAAGCTGGTCAACCAAGGAATGATTCTTGGAAACAACCACGAAAAGATGTCCAAGTCGAAGGGCAACGTCATTAATCCTGATGATATTGTTGAGCAATACGGTGCAGATACGCTTCGCCTTTATGAAATGTTCATGGGACCTTTGGAAGCATCCAAGCCATGGAGCGAAGACGGGTTAAACGGTGCTTACAAGTTCATCAATCGTATCTGGAATTTGATCATCGATGAAGATGACAACATGCGCGATCGAATTACGACGATCAATGAAGGCGAGCTTGACTTTGCCTACAACCAGACGGTCAAGAAGGTTACTGAAGACTTTACGAAGATGCATTTCAACACGGCCATTTCTCAAATGATGGTTTTCGTCAATGATTGTTATAAGGCAGATTCTTTGCCGCTTGAATACGTTGAAGGATTCGTCAAGCTTCTAGCTCCGCTCGTTCCGCACTTAGCTGAAGAGCTTTGGACAAAGCTTGGTCATGTCGGGAGCATCGCTTATGCAAAATGGCCTGAATATGACGAATCGAAACTTGTTAAAGATGAAGTCGAGATCGTCGTTCAAGTTAACGGGCGCGTTCGCCAACACTTGAAGGTTTCAAGCAGCATCTCAAAAGAAGAGCTTGAAAAGCTTGCGATGGCAGATGAACATGTCAAGGAATTCGTTGAAGGCAAGAACGTGGTTCGTGTCATTGCCGTTCCGGGCAAACTGGTCAATATTGTCGTAAAATAATCAATATCGTTAAGAACCTGAGAAGAAAGTCCCGTTTTTCTCTTGAAATAATGGGTCTTTGTCAAATGGTGTTGATGACCTCGAAAACTTCACTTCAGAAATGGA
>OKUQ01001499.1_pt1 | contig 10433 bp, 9 predicted proteins | sample 1606811 | NCBI WGS metagenome assembly OKUQ01 (sample SAMEA3882546, study PRJEB24775) | human gut metagenome | biome: human-associated habitat; feature: intestine environment; material: feces | place: Netherlands | collected 2009/2010
AGTAAAAAACGAATAATTTTAACAGCAGAAAGGATTTAGCTTGAATGAGAAAAACCAAAATTATCTGTACAATGGGACCGTCTACTGATAAGGGCGATGTTATGGAGCAGCTTGTGAGAGAGGGAATGGACGTAGCACGTTTCAACTTCTCACATGGACCTCACGATGAGCAGAGAGGCCGTATCCAGAAACTGAGAGAACTTCGCAAGAAATATGACAGACCTGTTGCAGCACTTCTTGATACAAAGGGACCGGAGATCAGACTTGGATGCTTCAAGGATGGCAAGGTTTCTCTGGAAGAAGGACAGATTTTTACATTTACAAATAAAGATATTGAAGGAACTAATGAGTGCGTAAGCATTACTTATAAAGAGCTTTATAAGGATGTGCAGCCGGGTGGACATATTCTGGTTGATGATGGACTTGTAGACCTGGAGGTTCAGGACATCTCAGGAAAGGACATTGTCTGCAAGGTTATTAATGCAGGTGTGATTGGCGACAAGAAGGGTGTCAATGTTCCGGGTGCAAACCTGAAGATGCCATTCATCAGTAAAAAAGACCATGATGATCTTCTCTTCGGTATCCAGGAAGGATTTGATTTCGTTGCAGCATCTTTTACACGTACTGCAAACGATATCCGCGAAGTAAGAAAAATCCTGAAAGAAAACGGCGGTGAAGAGATTCAGATCATTGCAAAGATTGAGAACCAGCAGGGCGTTGACAATATCGACGAGATTATTGAAGCAGCAGATGGCATCATGATCGCCAGAGGTGACATGGGTGTTGAGATCCCGCCGGAATATGTACCTGTTATCCAGCAGAAAATCATCCAGAAAGTTTACACAGCAGGAAAACCGGTTATTACAGCAACACAGATGCTTGACTCCATGATCTCTCATCCGAGACCAACCCGTGCAGAGGCTACAGACGTTGCCAATGCGATTTTTCAGGGAACAAGTGCAACTATGCTTTCAGGAGAAACCGCAGCTGGTAAATATCCGGTACAGGCACTTCAGATGATGAGCCGTATTGCAGAACATATGGAGCAGAATATTGATTACAATACAATCTTTAAGAAAACAGACAGAAATGAGAATCCGGATATTACAAATGCAATCGCACATGCAACCTGTCTGACCGCAATCGACTTGAAGGCCAGTGCAATCCTTGCAGTGACAAAATCCGGAAGTACAGCTCATATGATGTCCAAACACAGACCAGGATGTCTGATCGGTGCATGTACAAGCTCTGAGAGAGTTCTTCGCCAGCTGAATCTGTCCTGGGGTGTTTACCCGATGCTGATCAAAGAAGAATACAGTTCTGAGATCCTTTGCCTGAGAGCAATCGAAGCAGCACAGAAGCATAAACTTGTAAAAGTTGGCGACACTATTGTATTTGCCGGTGGTGTACCGCTTGGAATTCCGGGAAGAACAAACCTGATCCGCGTCTGCACAGTAGAATAGTGGAGCAGGTTATGAAACGGTTAGTCATAAAAAATAAAAGAAAAATCTGGCTCTGGTTTCTGTTTATCGTGCTTCTGATCTTGGCATGCAGGGCTGCGTATGTTACGGGAAATAAGAATATGCAGATAAGAGACGAGGCAGTAGAGGAACAGCAGGTAGAGAATGTAGTGGGACAGGATAAAGTGGAGAGATTATGCTGAATCAATTTTCGAGAACTGAGCTTCTTCTTGGAAAAGAAGCGATGGATAAACTGGAGAATGCCCGTGTGGCAGTATTTGGAATCGGAGGAGTTGGAGGTTATGTATGTGAAGCATTGGTCAGAAGCGGCGTAGGGGCCTTTGATCTGATCGATGATGACAAAGTATGCCTGACGAATCTTAACAGACAGATTATTGCCACCAGGAAAACTGTTGGTCAATATAAAACAGAGGTGATGCGGGACAGGATCCTGGACATTAATCCGAAAGCAGATGTGAGAATCCATAACTGTTTTTATCTTCCGGAGAATGCTGCTGACTTCGATTTTAGTGAGTATGATTATGTGGTAGATGCTGTGGACACAGTGACTGCGAAGATTGAACTGATCATGCGTGCAAAAGAGGCAGGGACTCCTGTTATCAGCAGTATGGGTGCCGGAAATAAGCTGGATGCCAGTGCATTTCGGGTGGCAGATATCTATAAGACGAAGGTGTGCCCGCTGGCGAAGGTTATGCGCAGAGAGCTGAAGAAGCGTGGTGTGAAAAAACTGAAGGTTGTTTATTCGGAAGAACAGCCGATCAGACCGATTGAAGATATGGCAATCAGCTGCAGATCGCATTGTATTTGTCCTCCGGGTGCTGCGCATAAGTGTACGGAGCGCAGAGATATTCCGGGCAGTGTGGCGTTTGTGCCGTCTGTCGCCGGGCTGATTATTGCAGGAGAGGTTATTAAAGACCTGACTGCAGAGTACAGAAGATAAGAAGTGTTTATTTTGAGATGTGTATGGTGTCAGAAATGGTATGGTGCACATCTTTTTTTGCGGGAAATATTTGGAATCGGATGGGGGTATTACTTTTTGGATTTTATAGAATTGTTATAGGGAAAAAGTCAAAATAATATAAAAATTTATGGGATTTTCAAAAGATAATGAAAGAAAAAGGAGAGAATCTGTGATACACTGCCATTATTGACGGATAGAAATCTATTAGAACTGTGGAGATATAGAAGTTTGGTAGGTCAATGTCTGAATGATGTCAGCTTAATAAATTTCAGATTGGAGGATATAACATCGGATGAAAACAAATTACAACAGAACAGTGCAGGCCTGTTTTATCGGATATGTAGTGCAGGCCATTGTGAACAATTTCGTTCCTCTGCTGTTTCTGACATTTCAGGGCAGTTACGGGATTTCGCTGCAGAAGATCACACTTCTGGTTACTTTTAATTTCGGGATCCAGTTGCTGGTAGATCTGGCATCGATTGGATTTGTGGACAGAATAGGTTATCGTGCATCTATGATCCTGGCACATGCAATGGCGGCTGCAGGTCTGATTTTGCTCACAGTATTGCCGGAGTGCCTGGGAGATCCGTTTGTGGGACTTCTCATTGCAGTTATGATCTATGCCATCGGAGGCGGATTGCTGGAGGTGCTGGTAAGTCCTGTGGTGGAAGCCTGCCCTACAGATAATAAGGAAAAAGCAATGAGTCTCCTTCATTCCTTTTACTGTTGGGGGCATGTGGGAGTGGTACTTCTTTCTACATTATTCTTTCGTATTTTCGGGATTGCAAACTGGAAATATATGGCGCTGGTGTGGGCATTGATTCCCATTGCAAATGGAATCTTTTTTACCAGAGTTCCCATTGCTCCACTGCTGGATGAGGGTGAAAAGGGGCTGACTATGGGAGAGCTTTTTAAGAAAAAAATCTTCTGGGTTCTGATGTTAATGATGCTCTGTGCAGGAGCCAGTGAGCAGGCGGTAAGCCAGTGGGCTTCTACTCTGGCTGAGAAAAGCTTTGGAATCAATAAAACTATCGGAGATCTGGCAGGTCCCATGGCGTTTGCAATTCTTATGGGAAGCTCAAGGGCATTTTATGGGAAATTTGGAGATAAAATCAATCTGGAACGCTTTATGCAATACAGTGCAGTTCTGTGCATGTTTTCCTATCTGATGATCGCATTTATCCCGGTACCTGCGTTGGGAATCCTTGGATGTGCGGTTTGCGGTCTGTCTGTAGGTATTATGTGGCCGGGAACCTTCAGCATGGCGGCTGCCTCAGTAAAGCGTGGCGGAACAGCCCTGTTTGCCCTCCTTGCCCTTGCTGGAGATGTGGGATGCTCATCCGGACCAACCTATGTGGGGATGATTTCAGGAGCACTGAATGATAATCTGAAACTTGGAATCTTTGCGGCACTGATTTTCCCTGTGTTGATGATAATGGGGATTAAGATGATTGGAAGTCTGCGAAAATATGATTGAGATATATTAAAAAGTATGGAACGATTAATTTTTCATATTGATGTAAACAGCGCATTTCTTTCCTGGGAGTCAGCCAGAAGGGTAAGCCAGGGGCTGCCGGATCTCAGGGAGATTCCCTCCTGTGTGGGAGGAGATCCAAAGAAACGGACAGAGTACACACGCTGTTCCCGGACGAAATACCGGAGAAAATGTGGCCACTTCCTGTCCGTAACCTGTTATTTCTGGGAAAAGCCTCCGAGCAGAAGCTTCTGAATCAGGGAATCCGTACTATTGGTGATCTGGCAAGGGAACGGGAAGCAAATGTACAGCTCTGGCTTGGAGAAAAACCAGAGCACAGATGAAAAATGAAGACAGACAGGAAGAATAAAAGCGCAGAGATGATACTTTTTCTCTGCGCTTTTATAGCGGACTGTTATACATATTTCAGAAATTCTTCATCCTGGATCCGGGAAGTATGGATGGCATTTTGGATAGCCTGAGCCATGACTTCTGCGGCGAGAGTTCCTGCCATATTGATATCTACAGAAACATCGCCAATGCTGGCAGCATAGATGGAATCGCCGTCAGCCATAGTTGCTACAGGATTGATGCATCTGGCATAGGCACAGCGGGTCATAGAGGCAATTTTATTCAGTTCAGCCTTTGAAAATGCCCCATTGGTGATTACAGCCCCGATGGTGGTATTGCCGGTAAACTGGTCATGAGGTGTCATAAAGCGGTATAATTCGTGGACACTATCCAGAAACCCGCTTCTGTCAGGCGTTTTCAGCCCTGCGATTTTCTGACCATTTTGTGGACTGAAGATATCTCCCAGTGCATTGACAACGACAATTGCGGCCATCTGGAAATTTTTCACAGATACAGCGGCAATACCAAGACCTGACTTCATGGATTGTTTCATACCGTAAAGTTTTCCCACAGTTGCACCGGTACCTGCGCCGATATTCCCGGTTCTGGCATCTGTTCCGGCAAATGCCTGACGGCAGGCTTCCTCGCCCATTTTTGCAGTTGGACGTATTTTAGGATCTCCGTAAGAGAGGTCATAGATACAGGACTGGCATACAAGGGGAACCAGTGCTGCACCGGTGTTATAACCGATATTTTGTGATTCCAGATAGTTCATTACACCGTCAGCAGCAGCCAGTCCATAGGCAGAACCTCCGGACAAGACAATGGCATTGATGGGATTGTCGGCAGTGATAGGAGAGGTGAGAGGAGTTTCCCTGGAAGCAGGACCGCCACCGCTGATATCACAGCCAACCTTTGCACCCAGTGGGAAGTAAAGAACGGTTACCCCGGTCTGGGCATTATAATCGGAAGCATGACCGATGCGTAAATTTGAAAGATCTGTAATAGAAATCTCTTTTAATAATGACATAAAAATCTCCTTTGTATTAACCGAATCAGGTAGGGTTCCTGCTTTAAATGTGCCGGATAAAAAAATCCTGACTACAGTGACAATGTAGTCAGGGTTGTTTGGTAAACGGCTGTTCTTTTAAAGATTATGCACGTTTCAGTGCCACAGAAAGTGCCTTGGAAACGATGCTTCCCACTACAAAGCAGAAGCCCGCTTCGATCAGTCCCTGAACGCCCACAAAAGCAGCAACGAAGACAACAGGATTGCTTACTCCAAGACTGGAAACAATACCCTGAATGTAATCTGTGTTGTAGAAGAAGAGACATAAAAAGCCCATGAAGAAGAAAGTATTCAGTAACGGGCATGCCAGTGAAGCAACGTAATAGGAAAATTTCTTCGCCGGTGATTTATATAATGCTGCGAAAATAAGTCCTGTGATCCATCCTTCCAGCACACGTGCCACGATTTACACAATAAAAGTGCCAAATGGATTAATGTTAAAAAGTGCGGCAGCGAAAGCTGAACTTCCTGTGACAGCCATATAGAAGCTGGTTGCACCGAAAGCAAGTCCGCATACAGCACCACCTTTCGGTCCGAGGATGATAGCTCCTACAGCTACCGGGATGGTGAGAAGAGTGATGGATAAGCCGGGAGTACGAAGGTAGCCCAGCGGGGTAAAGGACATGAGCAGAATAATGGCAATCATCATAGCCAGCTCTACCATGTAAAGAGTGCTGCTTCTTTTTGTGGCAGCTGTTGTAGTAGTTGTTGTTGTGTTCATATGAATTCTCCTTTTGGTCTGATAAAACGGCGCAATGCGTCCCCTGCTTTTCAGACAGTTTAGAGTATGGGGATCAGGCGTTATGAAAAATATACATCAGAACAAAAGATATGAAACAAGAAATATCTTCCGGTAAAAGTTTCCGGTGTGTAGACGCCTTACAGGTCGCCTCACAAATTTAACCAGACTGTGAAGTGGATGACTTTATCCACCAGACTGTCAGATGTGGAAATCAGATGCATTTTCTTTCGAATAACGCTCCCGTAAACAATAACACATTTGATTAAAAACTGCAATATTTTATAGTATGTTTGAAAATAAATACAGGATATAGAGGTGTTTCTATATCCTGTAAAAAATATTGATTATGAGATTTAGCGTTCCATCATGCTGATGGATTCAATTCCAACGCTTCCACCGCGTACCACTTCAATTCTGTGGAATTCTTCCTTGATCAGTTTAACAACTGCATCATTCTTGGTGGCTGTCTGGACAAATTCCAGAAGCAGACTGTCTTTGCCATAGTCAATGACTTTTGCCTTGAAGGTTTCTGCAATCTGAAACAGCTCTGCTTTATCTTCCCTGGAGCAGTTGAAAACCTTGATGTAGAGAATTTCTTTCATTCTGACAAATACATCTGTGAAGTCAATTACCTTGATAACCTCGATCATGCGGTTTAACTGTTTTTTGATCTGTTCAAAGGTTTCATCATCGCTGACTGTTGCGATAGTCATTCGAGATACTGTGGGGTCCTCGGTAGTTCCTACAGTAAGACTGTCCAGATTGTAGCTTTTTCCGGAGAAAAGTCCGGAGATTTTGGACAGAACACCTACCTGGTTCTCAACATAGAGAGAAATCCATCTTTTTTTCATTCCTTTATCCATAATAATCTTTCCTCCTGCCTAACAATCCATGATCATATCTTCCAGAGTTCCGCCCGGTTTGATCATCGGGTAGACCATTTCTTCTGGGTCAATGATAAATTCGATTACTGTAGGTGCTTTTGTATTTTTCTTTGCTTCTTTGAAGGCGGCTGCGATTTCTTCTTTCTTTGTAACGCGGATTCCCTTTGCGCGATAGCTTTCTGCAAGTTTAATGAAATCTGGTGTGTACTGTGGATATTCCATGCCTTCAGTGCGGCGGGAAAGTGCTCCTGCGCGCAGATTGGTCATAGCATAGCGTTTGCCGTAGAAAAGCTTCTGCCACTGGCGTACCATTCCAAGGTATTCATTGTTAAAGATGCACAGGATAACAGGAAGTTCTTCCAGAACTGCAGTTGCAAGCTCCTGAATGTTCATCTGCACACCGCCGTCACCGGAGATAACGATGACAGGTCTGTCGGGATTTCCGATTTTGGCTCCGATGCCGCCTGGAAGACCATAGCCCATTGTTCCCAGACCACCGGACATGATCATCTGTTTGCCCTTTGTGATTTCCGCATACTGGGAGACAAGCATCTGATGCTGTCCTACATCTGTTACGATAATACTGTTCTCAAATTGTTCGTTGATCTCTTTCAGGATATCCATCGGACTTAAAAGATCATTTGGACGCATTTTAAGCGGATGCTCTTCTTTCCAGTTTTTGATCAGGTTAAGCCACTTGTCCGTTGAACATTCCTGGACGTATTCGTTCATTTTGGTGATAGCCTCTTTTGCATCAGCAACAATGGGGATATCTACCTGAATGTTTCGGGAAATGGATGCTGTATCAATATCAATGTGGATAATCTGGGCATGTGGTGCAAATTCATGAAGTTTTCCGGTGATTCTGTCATTGAATCTGGTTCCGATGGAGAACAGCACATCGCAGTTGCTGACTGCCATATTTGCTGCATAGGCACCATGCATGCCAAGGTTTCCGATATAGAGTGGATGGTCTGTGGGGATAGAGCCTTTTCCCATTACGGTTGTGACAACCGGTACTTTTGTTTTTTCTACTACTTCCCGGAAGATTTCGTGGGCGCGGGAGATTACTACACCGCCGCCTGCCAGGAATAAGGGACGTTTTGCTTTATTTAAAAGTTTGATGGCACGTTTGAGCTGGCCGATGTGGACATCTGTGTTGGGCTTGTATCCGCGGATGTTTACATTTTTAGGATACTCAGCGCTACCAAGTTCTGCCATTACGTCCTTTGGAAGGTCGATAAGGACAGGTCCCGGACGGCCGGTGCGGGCAATGTAGAAGGCTTCTTTGATGATACGTCCCAGGTCTTCACGTCTGCGGACAGTAACGCCGTATTTGGTGATGCTTCTGGTGATTCCTACGATGTCTACTTCCTGAAATGCATCGTTGCCGATGAGGTGGCGGGCTACCTGGCCGGTGAAGCATACAAGAGGTACGCTGTCATAGTTGGCGGTTGCAAGTCCTGTTACAAGGTTGGTTGCTCCGGGACCGCTGGTTACCAGACATACGCCGACTTTGCCGGTGGTTCTGGCGTAGGCGTCGGCTTCGTGGACAAGGGCCTGTTCGTGACGGGGGAGGATGATTTTGACGTCGTCCTGTTTATAGAGTTCGTCACTGATGTCGATGGTACAGGCTCCGGGGTAGCCGAAGAGGTATTCTACGCCTTCTTCTTTTAAGGCTTTGACTAAGAGTTTGTTGCCGGATATTTGTTTCATATTTGGGTAAACCTCCTTTGTGTATGTGTATAGGACGCTCAGAAATTTATTTGTTTGGTGTGCGGTTTCGGAGCCTAGTAGATCTAAGTGTCTGAAAATCTGCTAAAAGCGTTCAGAAAAATCTCAAACTCGCTGCGCTCAGACAGTGAGATTTTTCTGAACAACGCAGATTTCCAGGCACTAAGATCTACACGACTCCTGCAAATGCACACCAAACAAATAAATTTCTGAGCTGTGTATTGGCTGATACAGGGGCAGAATGGCGCTGCGCTGATTCTGCTGAGAACGCTGTAAAGCAGCTCCCACAATTCTGAATATAGTAAAAAACGCCCTGGGCTTATTGCCCAGGGCGAAAATATTTCCGCGGTACCACCTGTATTCAGAGTCTGGCTCTGCACTTTGTCAGTACTGATATACTGTGTTCCTGTAACGTGGAACTGACGTTGAAGCCTACTTGGCATGTCCGTTCAGGTCTTGTGGATCAGACGGGATATGCGGTTTGGTTCACTGCTCGGGGGCTACTTCCACAATTCGTTCACGAAAGCTCGCACCGACCGCTTTCTCTCTGTGCTTCCCGGGGTTGTGTACTCCTCCCTGTCATGGCATTTGGCTGATATAGGGATATTCATTGTCCGAATAGGGTGGACAAATGTTTTCTTGGGTTACATTATACATTTATAGAGAGGAAATTGTCAACCGGGTTTTGGATAATTGCTGTAAAATTTATGTTCCTGAATGAATTTTGGCTACGTTACTGAGAACGGAGTGAACAGTAATGTAATTGACAGATTTCTATATTGCTGATATAAAAAATAAATAATACAGCTGTTTGGAAGGAGGGGACATATGGATTATTTATCGAATAATGTGGCGGTGAATCTGAAGAGGATTCGGAAATCCAAGAGTATGAGTCTGGATCAGGTGTCTGAGCAGACGGGGGTGAGTAAGAGTATGCTGGCTCAGATTGAGAGAGGGACTGCCAATCCTTCTCTGGGTGTGCTGGGGAAGATTACAAGTGGTCTGAGGATAGAGTTTCAGGAGCTGATACAGCCGCCGAGAGTGGACTGTTGTCTGGTGACACCGGCAGAACTGGTTCCTACCAAGGAGATAGCAGGACAGTACAGGGTATGGACCTGTCTGCCTTATGAGGATACCCGTCTGGTGGAGGTGTACCGGATCGAGGTGGAACCGGGTGGTGTTTATATCAGTGGCAGCCATGGGGAGAAGACAAGAGAATATCTGGCTGTTATGGAGGGTGTGCTTACTCTGGAATGTCATGGTGAGAAGTATGAAATCCACAGAGATCAGGTGTTTAAGTTTGAAACGGATCAGGAGCATGTCTATCGGAATACAGGGAAGGAGAAAGCCTGCTGTACCTGTTTTTTTCTGGATTATCATTGATGCAGTTGTATCAGGAGTTTTGTTGCTGAAGCGGTCTTCCGCAGGTGGATTACCATAGTGTAGAACTGAGTAGTGAAGCAGGTGATTTTATCCGAAGTATGAGTGTAAAATGTACAATATAATGCACAAAATAATGAAAAAGATACACCAGAAAATGAATATCTGAAAAGAAAGGATGTATGTAATGGTTTGTCAGTCTGCCATTTCATGAAGAGGCTGTGTTGTTATGAATTGTTGAGAAACCTTTATTATCGCACGAATATGCAGGAAATATTGGATATACAATAAGGAGAACACAGAGCTTTCGTTACTGTTCACTCCATTCTCAGTAACGATCTTTCTGTAAAAAATGTA
>OKUQ01001502.1_pt1 | contig 10429 bp, 10 predicted proteins | sample 1606811 | NCBI WGS metagenome assembly OKUQ01 (sample SAMEA3882546, study PRJEB24775) | human gut metagenome | biome: human-associated habitat; feature: intestine environment; material: feces | place: Netherlands | collected 2009/2010
ACTGCTAGCCACTAACCACTTAAAAGGGCTTGTCGCACGTGCGACAAGCCCTTTTGAAAGGAGGCCTATTCTTCTATTTCTGTATGGATGACGGAGCCGTTGGTGGCGTCTACTAAGACGTCGTAGCGGACGGAACCCGATGTGACGCGGACTTTATACATGGGGTGGAAAGCGCGTTGCGGCATAGCGCCCTGCGGCGACTGGCCTTTCATGTCAGACTGGCCCTGGGGCGGTGCCATGGGGGGGACGCCTTGTGTATCGGCCTGGCTATTCGGAGCGGCTTTGGCCGTAGCCCCGGCAGCGGCATCGGTTTTTTCTTCACCCGGACGGCCGGGCTTCATGCCTTCCGGTCCCTGCGGGCGTCCTGCTTCATGGTCTTTGCGGTCTCTCTCTTTTACTTTGTCTTTGCGGTCGCCTTTGCGGCCGTCTTTAGGACCGTGCTTGGCGCTATTCATATCGAAGAGGGCCACTTCTTTGAAATCCAGGTCGCTTTCGTCCTTGCCGATGGCCTGGGCTGCGGCGGCACAGGCTTGGTCTTCGCTGATGAGGGAGACGTTGCGTTGTTCGGCCTGGGCTTTGGTCATCTGGGCCATGGCTTCGACCCGTTCGGCGTGACGGGCTGTGTGCTGGCGGTACAGGTAGTAGTGGCCGCCTGCCGTCGCCAGTACGCAGACGACGCAGAAAGCAGCGGCGATTTTGGCATTGCGGGCCGTGCAGACTTTATGTTTGATCGAAATGAGTGTATCTTGCCATTTTTCCTGGGTCATGATAAATTCCTCCTGTCTTCAATCACTGATTCTTGACTACGAAGACAGTATAAGGGATAAATCTAAAATCGAGCTAAACCAGGCCGTAAGAATTACATAAATGTTGTATAATGAGTTTGTAGTTTGTAGTTTGTAGTTTGTAGTTTGTAGTTTGCAGGCTGTAGGGGCGCCCATGTGGGGCGCCCGCCGAGTCCGCCATGTTTTATATAATAGAGAGTGAGGTATCGATCATGAACGATGAACGTTTGAAATTGACTCAAATGGCGTCTTGCTCCGGTTGAGGCGCTAAGTTAGGGCCAGGGACACTGGCTCAATTGTTGGACGGGCTTCCAACACATAAAGATGACCGCCTCCTCGTTGGCTATGATAAGAGCGACGACGCGTCGGTCTACCAGGTGAGCGATGATCTGGCTGTCGTCCAAACGGTCGATTTCTTTCCGCCTATCGTCGACGATCCTTATTTATTCGGTCAGATTGCAGCGGCCAATGCCCTGAGCGACGTCTACGCCATGGGGGCCGAGGCGAAACTGGCCATGAACATCATGTGCGTCAATTTGTCCATGGGCCGCGAAGCCATCCGGGCTATCCTCGAAGGGGGATACCAAAAGGCCTATGAAGGCGGGGTCATCATCACCGGCGGCCATACCATCGAAGATAAGGAGCCGAAGTACGGCCTGTCCGTGACCGGTTTCGTTCATCCGCAGAAATTATTGCGCAATTCGTCGGCCCGGCCTGGCGACGTCCTCATCCTGACCAAGCCCTTAGGCGTGGGTATCTTGATGACAGCTGCCCAGGGCGATTTCGTCGAAGCGCCGCTCCTGCAGCAGCTCTATGACCAGATGGCCCAGCTCAATAAGACGGCCCGGGACATCATGGTCCGCTATGACGTCCACAGCTGTACCGATGTGACCGGCTTCGGCCTGCTCGGCCATGCCTGCGAGATGGCCGATGGCAGCGGAACGACGATCCATTTTCAGAAAGATGCCATTCCCTACCATAAAGAAGCCTTGGCGATGGCCGCCATGGGCCTGATCCCGGCCGGGGCTTATCGCAATCGCGATTTTGCGGCGGGACGCGTCAAGGCAGAGGATATGGACAAGCGTTTTATGGACGTCCTCTATGACCCGCAGACTTCAGGCGGCCTGCTCATTTCCGTCGCTGAAAAGGACGCACCGGCCCTGGAAAAAGCCTTGAACGGTGCCATTCCCTGTGCGGCCGTCGTCGGCTGCGTGACGGAACGGGACAAATGGGCCATCGTCATTGAATAAAACTTATAAAAACGGCTACCTTCGACGCCATAGATAGTGTATAATAAAACTGGTGAGTTTTTTTACCGTACTCATGTCAACTACAAAGGAGAGATCAACTGTGATTGAACGCTATACGAAACCGGAAATGGGTCATATTTGGACAGAACACAATGAATGGGATACGATGAAACAGGTCGAAATCCTGGCCAGTGAAGCACAGGCCGAACTGGGCAACATCCCCAAGGAAGCGGCTAAAGAAATTCGCGAAAAAGCTGCTTTTTCTGTCGACCGTATCCATGAAATCGAAGCGGAAACACACCATGACATTGCGGCTTTCGTCTCGACGCTTTCGGAAAACATCGGTGAAGCCGGCAAATATGTACACCTCGGCCTGACTTCGACAGACGTCAAAGATACGGCTCTTGGCTACATGCTCAAACAGGCTTCGGATATCCTCATCAAGGACTTGGAAAACTTCCATGCCGTATTGCGCCGCCGTGCCGTTGAATTTAAGTACACGCCGTGCATCGGCCGTACTCATGGCATCCACGCCGAAGCCACGACGTTCGGCCTCAAGCTGTGCAACTGGATGGCTGAAATCGAACGCGACATCGACCGCATGAAACATGCTAAGGAAACGATTTCCGTCGGCAAGATTTCCGGTGCTGTCGGTACCTATGCCGACATTGATCCCTTTGTTGAAAAATATGTCTGCGAACACCTCGGCATCGCTCCTTCGCCGATTTCGTCCCAGACCTTGCAGCGTGACCGCCATGCCGAATACGTAACGACCCTGGCTGTCATCGCCAGCTCCATCGATAAAATGGCTACGGAAATCCGTCATCTCCAGCGCACGGAAGTCCGCGAAGCCGAAGAATATTTCAGCCCCAAGCAGAAAGGTTCTTCCATCATGCCTCACAAACGTAATCCTATCACTTGTGAACGCATGTGTGGCTTAGCCCGCGTCATCCGCGGCAATGCCCAGGCAGCCCTGGAAGACGTCGCCCTCTGGCACGAACGCGATATTTCCCATTCGTCTGTCGAACGCGTCATCCTGCCGGACAGCACGATCGCCCTGGATTACATGCTCCAGACCTTCACCCGCGTCATCGACAAGCTCCTGGTCTATCCAGACAAGATGATGAAAGACCTCAACCTCACAGGCGGCCTCATCTACAGCCCGATCATCCTCAACACACTCGTTGAAAAGGGCGCTGTCCGCGAACAGGCTTACCGCTGGGTACAGCGCAATGCCATGAAACGCTGGCTCGAAGGGGAAGACTTCCTGGAAAACCTGAAGAAAGACGAAGACGTCACGAAATACATGACGGCAGAAGAAATCGAAGGCTGCTTCGATGTCAAGAAGATGCTCAGCCACGTCGACACCATCTTCGCACGTTTCGGAATTTAAGAATCAATTGTAGGGGCGGGCTCGCCCCTACAGAAAAGGGCTTGCCGTTGTGCGACAAGCCCTTTTTTGCTGTCACGGAAATCAGCATCAACGAAAGTCTCTCCTGATAGAGAGGCGGGCCGCCCTTTGGGCGGCCCGGCCCCTACGAACCATGAACTACGAGCCACGAACCACGAACCACGAACCACGAGCCACGGACCACAAATCCCACGGGAGGTGATTTTATGTATTATTTCGATAATGCGGCGACGACGGCGCAGAAGCCGGATTGTGTTGCCAAGGCTGTTTACCAGGTCCTGTCTTCAGGGACTGTCGGCAACCCGTCCCGCGGGGCCCACGGATATGCCCTCAAGGCCTATGGCCTCGTCTTGCAGGCCAAGGACGACGTGAAGGCCTTGTTTCACTGCGGGCCGGAATACGACGTCGCTTTCACGCACAACTCGACGACGGCTTTGAACATGGTCCTCAAAGGACTCATCCGCCCGGGCGATGGCGTCTTGACGACGTCGTGGGAGCACAATGCCGTCTTGCGGCCGTTGTATCAGCTGGAAAAAGAAGGCGTATCCCTGGCTTTCATCGGCAGCGACCAGCCCAGCGGGGCCTTGCAGTACGATACGATGGAAGCCCTGCTGACGCCGCAGACAAAATGGTTCGTCTGCAACCACGCTTCCAATGTCACCGGCAATGTCCTCGATTTGCCCCGCATCAAGGCCTTTTGCCGGCGCCACCATCTGGGACTCATCGTCGATGTATCCCAGACGGCCGGTGCCATTGACGTCGACTTGTCCGACGGCATCGTGACGGCGGCCTGTTTTACGGGCCACAAGTCGCTGTATGGTCCCGGCGGGACGGGAGGCATTGTCATCCGCCGCGATGCCGTCGTGACGCCGTACATCACCGGCGGCGACGGCGTCCATTCCTTTGAACGGGAACAGCCAGGGGCTATCCCTGGCGTCTTTGAAGCGGGGACGGCCAATGTCGCCGGCATTGCCGGTCTCGATGCCGGGATTCGATATATCCTGGACAAAGGCGTCGCCGCTGCCGCCGCACATCAGCAGGAGCTGGCCCGGATTTTCGTCCCCGCCGTCCAGGCGATTTCCGGTATCCGCCTGTATGGCGATTTTTCCGGCCCCCGCGTCGGCGTCTACAGCCTCAATGTGGGCGAGGCAGAATCGGCTGTCGTCAGCGACGTCCTCTGGCAGACGTACCACATGGCGACGCGTCCGGCCTACCATTGTGCGCCCCTCATCCACCGTTCCCTGGGGACGGCCGTCCAGGGAACGGTGCGCTTTTCCTTTTCCCAATTCACGACGGAAGAAGATGTCCGGGCCGCTGTGCAGGCCTTGCAGGACATTTCAGAGCTGTAAGCTTTTTTCGCAATTTGCCGGGAAAACTTGACTGCTTTGGTATAGTAATATATAATGGAATTAGTCATAAAAGGCAAATAGTCAAAAGGAAAGGTGGAATCTCTTATGGAATATAAATTCACAGCCGATAATTTTCAGCAGGAAGTCTTGAACAGCAGTCAGCCGGTCATGGTCGACTTTTTCGCTAACTGGTGCGGCCCTTGCCAGATGATGGGACCGGTCATCGCCAACTTGGCCGAAGAATATGCCGGCAAAATCAAGATTGGCAAGATCAATGTCGATGAAAATCCGGGCGTAGCCCAGACGTATGATGTAGCCACGATTCCGAACCTGGTCTTTTTCAAAGATGGGAAAGTCGTCAACCGCGTCATCGGCGTCGTTCCGGATAATGTATTGAAAGAAAAGTTAGACGCTTTGCTCAGATAAGGAGCGGCGCCGGAGGAGGATTCTCATGAAAAATTATTCCTATACGACACAGGGAACCTGTGCCCGTCAGATTACCTTCAGCCTGGAAGATGGCAAATTGCATAACGTCCATTTCGCAGGCGGCTGTCCCGGCAATACCCTGGCCCTGAGCAAATTGCTGGAAGATACCGATGCGGCCCGGGCTGTGAAGCTATTGAAAGGGAATCCCTGTGGCGATCGCGGGACCTCCTGCGCCGATCAGCTGGCCATCGCCGTAGAACAGGCCCTGAAACAGGGCGCCTGATGGCTGGGGAAACGTATGGCATCGCCCTGGTCCCGTCGACGCGGCAGGCCATGGAAGGTGAAGCGCTTGCCAAAGCCGCCGGACTAGCCGTGCGCATCATTCCGACGCCGGGGAAGCTCGACGCATCGTGCGGTTTTTCCCTGCGCTATGAACTGGCTGATGAAGCGGCCCTGACAGCCCTCCTCGATGAGAAGGGGCTGGCATGGGCCGCTTTATATCATGCCTGCCGCCGGGGGCTGCGCGTCACCTATACTAAATGTAAAGAGGGATGATAAGATGGCCAGACATATCGTTATCGGCACAGCCGGTCATGTCGATCATGGCAAGACGACGCTGGTCCGTGCCTTGACCGGAATCGAGACGGATACGACAGCCGAAGAAAAGAAACGGGGATTGACAATCAACCTGGGCTTTGCCTGGCTCGACCTGCCAGATGGTACGCGGGCCGGTATCGTCGATGTACCCGGTCATGAAAAGTTCATCAAGAATATGGTCGCCGGCCTGCCGGGCCTCAATCTGGTCCTGCTCGTCGTCGATGCTAACGAAGGGGTCATGCCGCAGACGAAAGAACATCTCGACATCTTGACCCTTCTTGGCGTACATCGATTCATCATCGTCGTCACTAAAGCCGATACCGTCGATGAAACCCTGCTCGGCCTGGCCCTGCAGGATATCCGCCAGAACCTGGCCGATACGGCAGCGGAAGACGCGCCTATCGTCGTCACTGATGCCATCAGCGGCCGCGGGCTGACAGAACTGGTCGCTGAAATCCAGGAAATGGCCGCGTCTTTACCTGGCGAGACAGCCCAGGGGACAGGGCGCCTCAATGTGGACCGGTCTTTTTCCATCAAGGGCTTCGGGACGATTGTCACGGGTACTCTCATCGACGGTCCCATGACTAATGGTGGTGAGGTCTGGCTCTATCCTGGCGGCCGTCGCCTGCGTATCCGCAACATGCAGGTCCATGATCGGGATGTATGGCAGGCAGAGCCGCCGCAGCGGACGGCCTTGAACCTGGCGGGCATTTCCAGTGGAGCCATCCATCGCGGCGATGTCCTCTGTACGGCAGCGGATTTTGCTGCGACGCGGATGATCGATGCCAAAGTGACCTGTCTGGCCGATGCAGAGCCACTCTTTTTATGGCAGCGCATGCGCCTCCTCGTAGGGACGCGGGAAGTCATGGCCCGTATCGTGCCCTTAGGGGCCGAACAGATTGCGCCTGGGACCGATGGCTTTTTACAGCTGCGCCTGGAAGCGGATGAAATCTATGTAAAGGCCGGGGACCGCTTCATTTTGCGGACTTTTTCGCCTATGCATACCGTAGCCGGCGGGGAAATCCTCGACGCCCACCCTAAAAAACACCGCCGCTTCAAAGATGACGTAGTGACCAGCCTGGAAGCTCGCGATGCCGGCCTGACAAATGATGTCGTCGCCGGTTTCCTGCGCCTGCGCCAGGTCCCCTTTACACAGGCCGGCGTCATTGCCGGAGCGGTGGACCTGCCTTTGGATAAGGTGGAAATCGCTCTGGACCATTTACGCCAAGCCGGGATAGTCCGCCGGACCCGTCAAGGCTATATCCATCGTGACGTCTATAAGGCCTGGCAGGCCAAGGCCTTGCAAGTCCTCTTGGCCTATCATAAGGAGAAACCGTTACAGCCGGGGATTCCCCAACCGGTCTTCCGGAGCCGCCTGGGGCTCGATGAAAATGACGGGACGGCCTTGCTGCGGCTGTTGACGGCTGGCGGCGTCTGCCGCTTATCCCGACAATGCGTGGCGGCAAAACAATTCCGAATTACTTTTTCCCCGTCCCAGCGGAAATTGCAGTCGGCTATTGAAAAGAAGCTGGACCACAGCGGCTATGTACCGGTCCCTGTACGGGAAATCCTGGCGCTGGGCAAGGAAGCGCCTGCTGTTGCCGACGCCCTGAGTGGCAAGAGCCTCGTCTTTTTATCGAAAGATTTCGTCTTGTCCAAGCGGTTCCTGACGGAAGCTGCCCGAAAGGCCTGCCAGTCTTTGCAGACCGGGAATCTCCTGACTTTGGGTGATTTCCGCGATGCCCTGGCCATCAGCCGCAGCCAGGCCCTGCTCATCCTGGAGTATATGGACCGATGCGGAATCACCTGCCGCGTCCGTGACGGGCGCCTGGCCGGACCGCAGGCTCGGAGATATGAAGGGAAAGGGGAATCTGACCATGGATGAAACACGGCAGCAGCTGCTGCGTCAGCTGCCGGATGTAGATCATTTATTGCAGCGGCCGGCCTTACAGATCTGGCAGGAACGGAAGTCTCGTCAGGCCGTCCGCAATGCCGTCCGGGCTGAGCTGGATAAACGGCGCCAGGCCATCTTGACCGGCCAGTGGGACCAGCCGTTTTCCGGCGAAGTCTTCGACCAGGCCGTCGTTTCCCGCCTGCAGACTGAAGGACGGGGCCATCTGCGCCGGGTCATCAATGCGACGGGGACCATTCTGCATACGAACCTCGGGCGGTCTGTCTTCAGCCCGGAATTGGCCCGGCACATTGGCGAACTGGCCTGCCACTACAGTAACTTGGAATATGACCTGGCTTCGGGCAGGCGGGGGTCGCGGTACGACCATGTCCGGGGGCTCCTCTGTGACCTGACCGGCGCTGAAGATGCCCTGGTCGTCAATAACAATGCCGCTGCCGTCCTCTTGACTTTGTCCAGCTTCGCTGCGGGGAAGGAAGTCATCATCTCGCGGGGGGAACTCGTTGAAATCGGCGGGTCTTTCCGCATCCCCGACGTCATCGAGCAAAGTGGTGGCCGTATCCGTGAAGTCGGGACGACCAATAAGACCCACTTGGCCGACTATGAACGGGCCCTTGGCGAGGATACGGCGGCCCTCATGAAAGTCCACACCAGTAATTACCGTATCATCGGTTTTACGGAAAGCGTCTCGCCGGCAGCCTTGGCCGGACTGGCCCATGACCACGGCCTGCCCTGTCTCCACGATGCCGGCAGCGGCTTATTCGTGGACTTAGAAACCTTTGGCCTGCCTCATGAACCGACAGTTGGCGAAGTCCTGGCGGCTGGCTGTGACGTCGTGACCTTTAGCGGCGACAAGCTCCTGGGCGGCCCTCAGGCGGGTATCATCGTCGGCAAATCTGCCTATCTGGATGCCATGAAACACCATCCCTTACTGCGGGCCCTGCGCGTCGATAAGATGACCCTGGCCGGTTTAGAAGGGACGCTCCAGTCCTATCGCGACGGTACGGCGGCCCGTCAGATCCCGACCCTGCGCTGCCTGGCCCAGACAGAGGACGAGATAAAGGAACGGGCGGAACGGCTGTTACAATTCCTGCATACCGATGACCTGCCGGCCTGTGTCTCATTGCGTCCGATAGACGACTGCATCGGCGGCGGTGCCTGCCCGGATGTCGTCCTGCCGGGCTGGGCCCTGGCCATAGAAGCCGATGGCATGACCCCGGAAGAAATGGAACGCCGCCTGCGTCACGCCGCCCTGCCCGTCATCGTCCGCGTCCAGTACAACGCCGTCGTTTTGTCCCTGCGCACCCTCGGCGATGACGAACTCCAGGACGCCTCTCGTATCGTGCGGGAAGCGTTGGGAGTTTAAGCGTCGCGTGAAGGTTTCAGCCATCATGTATGAGCGGGCCGTTGCTTTATAGTTTGTAGAAGAGGAATTTAAATTAAAAAACTTCACTACAAACTGTAAACTTAATACTCAAAAAGGCGCTGTCTTTATGCGACAGCGCCTTTTTACACCCCGCTTACCGCGGTGACGATTGGCCTATGATTTCTTTTCCTTCTACGAATTGGACTGTAGGGTTCGGTTTTTTCTTTTCAATGAGGTCGACCATGAGGTGCAGGCAGTGCTGGCCGATTTCACCCATGGGGATGTCGACGCGGGACAGCGAGGGAATTGCATAGTCGTTGAACTCGGCCATGTTGATCCCAATGGTAAAGACTTCCATGTCCTGCGGGATGGCTACGCCCAGTTCATGACAGGCGTAAAGCACGCCGTGGGCCAGGACGTCGGATTCACAGAACAGGGCCCGGGGCATCCGCTTTTCTGCATAGAGTTTCTTCGTCGCTTCGACAGCACTTGAAGACGACGTATCGCAGAGAACGATGTTCGTTTCCGGAACAGGGTGTCCTGCCTTTGCGAACGTATCGAGGAAGCCCTGCATCCACGTGCGCATGATCGGGAACGACGTGTCATGAGTCAGGACGCCGGCATCGAAAATGCCCTTATCGATGAAGTGCTTGGCGACGTTGCAGCCGATTGTATAGTTGTCCATGGTGACGCTGCTGTACTTGTCCGATTCCCGGTTAAAGAGGACGACCGGGCAAGGGATATGGATGGAATTCAGGTAGTCCATATCTTTATTCGACATGTTTGCAATGATGATGCCGTTGAAAAATTCGTTTTGCATCGCGTCGAGCTGTTTTTGCAGTTGATCGACTTTATATGGGACGACGGTCAGATGGATCGCCTTATCTTGCTTCATGATTTCTTCCTGGATCCCAAGGGTGATACGGGCCAGGTAGTTGATACGGAAGTCCGTTGCCCAATAGAAGGCAATGGCATAGCTGTCCTTTTTAGCCGACCGCAGTTTTTTTGCCGACTGGTTGGGGACGTAGTTCAGGTCTTGTGCAATTTTGTATATACGCTGTTGTGTTTCCTGTGAGATTTTCCGTTCCCGGCCTTTACCGTTCAAGACGATGGAAACGGTGGCGATGGAAACGCCAGCAGCTTTGGCAATGTCTTTAATTGTGGACACGATGGCCACCTCCACTCTTGCTTTTATTTTGACATAAATTAAACGTTTTTTCAAGGAAATCTGTGTTACAGGGTCAACTACTCCCGACTAAAGTCGGGAACTTGTAAGTCGGAACTACATAGGTACTAACGGCATCAAAAGACGTCTCCCTAAATCCGCCTACATCAT
>OKUQ01001511.1_pt1 | contig 10369 bp, 7 predicted proteins | sample 1606811 | NCBI WGS metagenome assembly OKUQ01 (sample SAMEA3882546, study PRJEB24775) | human gut metagenome | biome: human-associated habitat; feature: intestine environment; material: feces | place: Netherlands | collected 2009/2010
TAGATTCCGTGGATGATGTCATCGAGTATTTCGATGAAGCCGGCATGGACGTGGACGGCGCTGTGGATGATGAGATTCTGGAAGCCGATGAAGTCTTCGATATCGGAGACGGCAGATACCTGATCGTAGAAGCGTAAACAATGACAGACGAAAGATCCCCGGGAACAGATAACGGTTCCCGGGGGTCTTTTTGTTATGATGCAACTTTGATGTAATGTTGTGCTATTCTGTGAAAAAACGGAAGGGACAACAATCCTATGAAAAAAAGATATCTGTGCATGGCGGCAATTATTTTTCTGATGAATACATTGACCGGATGCGCTTTGAAAAATGAAAATATGGAAGCCATTTACAAAGAATTTCTTGATAATGGAGACGTGGGAAGCCTGCAATGGTCATGGGTATTGGAACCGGGACAATACGAAGATATTCGTTTTGTGAATGACAACATGGTTGCTGTACAGAATGGGAGCGACAAATGGGGAGTGTGGGATCTGGAGAAGGAGATATTGGTCACATCCTGCAAGTACAACAATATTCCTAACGATGCTGCCAGATATTATTCGGAAGGGTATGCCGCAGTTCAAAAAGACGGAAAATGGGGTTTTGTTGACGAAGCAGGGCAATGTGTGATCCCGTGCCAATACGATGAAGTGGGGGATTTCAGCGAGGGACTCGCCGCGGTGAAGGATGCGGATCACAACGGAAAAGGAGAGCAGTGGGCATACATTGATACAAAAGGAGAAATCCAGATTGATTTTTACCCCTATGAAGCGACGGAAGGCAGAAGAGTACTGGCAGGGGAATTCCATGACGGCATGGCTTTTGTATCCAAGGGATTGTACTGTATTATGGATACGAAGGGAGAGATGATCTTCTCCGGGGACTCACGCTTTTTTATTAGTGTGACGGAATATAATAAGGAATACGACGCAATCCCCGGGTATGTATATATCGACGACCGGATGACAGTCAGAAAATACGGATTGATGGGACTTCACGGGGAAGAGCGGCTGGAACCGGTATTTGATTATGTTTACGGAATGAGAGGTCCCTATGTGATCGTGGAACAGAACATAGGCGGGGAACCCGGAATAGGTGTTATAAAATTACAGAAATAACGGAATGAACCGGAGCTCTCTGACATATATATGTTGGAGGGCTTCTATTTTTCTCTTCCCCATTCGCCGCGAATGCGTTATAATGAACTGATGGACTTTTACAGAAAGTACAGAAAGGTATGGTAGGAAAATGTTAGAAGGAAAAAAATGTCTGGTCATCGGCTCCGGCATCAGCGGGATCGGTGCAGCAGTATTATTGGAGAAAAACCATGCAGACGTGGTTCTGTATGACAGCAGTGATAAATTGACAGGGGAAGATCTGAAGGCAAAGCTCCCGGAGGGAAGCCGGGCGGCCTGTATCGCCGGAGAACTTCCTGAAAATGTGGAGCTGAGTATTCAGGCAGCAGTATTAAGCCCCGGGGTACCTACGGATATTCCGCTGGTGAACCGTATGAGAGACAGAGGCGTTCAGATTCTGGGAGAGATCGAACTGGGATTCCTGGCAGAACAGGGTAGAGTGATCGCCATTACCGGCACCAATGGTAAGACGACGACCACCACACTCACCGGTGAGATCATGAAGGCACACTTCGGTAAGGATAAGACTTTCGTGGTGGGTAACATCGGTAATCCCTATACCCTGGAAGCAGATAAGACTTCGAAGGACAGTGTTACTGTGGGAGAGATCAGTTCTTTCCAGTTAGAGACCATACATACATTCCATCCGGTGGTATCGGCGATCCTGAATATCACACCGGATCACCTGAACAGACATCATACCATGGAAGCCTATGTGGCAGCTAAGGAAGCAGTGGCTTCCCAGCAGACGAAGGCAGATATCTGCGTACTGAATTATGACAATGATTACACCAGAGACTTCGCAGGAAGATGCCCTGCCACTCCGGTATTGTTCTCCTCCCATCAGGAACTGGAAAACGGTTATTTTCTGCGGGGTGACAAGATCATCAAGAGCGTAAACGGCGAAGAGCACGAGCTGATGGATATTCATAAGGATATGAATCTGGTAGGCCTGTGCAATGTGGAAAATGTTATGGCAGCCATTGCCATCGCAGAGGGTATGCAGGTACCCATGGAGACGATCCTTACGGTGATCCGCGGTTTCCACGCAGTGGAGCACAGAATTGAGTTCGTAGCCACCAAGGGCGGTGTGGATTATTACAACGATTCCAAGGGAACCAATCCCGATGCCGCTATTCAGGGCATCAAAGCCATGAGCAGGCCCACGGTTCTCATCGGCGGAGGTTATGACAAGCAGAGCGAATATGACGAGTGGATCGACAGCTTTGACGGCAAGGTAAAATGCCTCGTCCTCATCGGACAGACCAGAGAGAAGATTGCCGAGTGTGCCAGAAAGCATGGCTTCGATAAGATCCGTTTCGCGGATACTTATGAGGAATGCCTGAAGCTGTGTACGGAACTGGCAGAACCGGGAGATGCGGTTCTTCTGTCTCCGGCCTGTGCAAGCTGGGGCATGTTCACGAACTATGAGGTCAGAGGACAGCTTTTCAAGGAATATGTCCGTGGACTGGCAGATTAAAAAGTAATAAAAAGCAATAATGTTATAGAAAATAGAAATAAGGAGTAAAAGCAGGCATGGCAGAAGCTCGCAGAAGGCGTAAAAAGAAACAACAATCGGAATACTTTTTTGACTACAGCCTGCTTTTTATTGTGCTGTTTTTACTGGGATTTGGTCTGATCATGATCTATTCCGCCAGTTCCTATGAGGCTTATGATACCTATGGAGATGCAGCCTTTTATATGAAGAAACAGCTGGTTGCCAATATCATCGGTCTGGTGGGAATGATCATCATTGCTAATATCCCGTATCATTTCTGGGAACGGTTCGCTATGCTGGGATATGTGGTGTCGATGATCCTGATCTTCCTGGTGAAGACTCCACTCGGCATCAGCTCCCACGGTGCTACAAGATGGATCGGTATTCCCCATACGGGCTTCAATCTGCAGCCGGCTGAGGTAGCTAAATTGTGTATGATCCTGTTCCTGGCAAGTCTGGTGTGCAAGATGGGAAAAAGCGTGCGTACCATGAAAGGCTTTTTCATTATGATGGGCGCACCACTGCCAATCGCAGCATGTGTATATCTCATTACGGATAACTTAAGTTCTGCCATCATTATTATGGGTATTGCCGTCCTGATGGTATTTGTGGCAAGTCCCGATTACAAAAAATTCGTTATCATGGGATTAAGCGTGGTGGCAGCAGCGGCATTGCTGGTATTTGTGGTAGTACAGTTGGGAGATAAGATCGGTGGCAAGTTCCGTCTGGCAAGAATCCAGGCGTGGCTGAACCCGGAAAGTCAGGCACAGGATAAAGGCTTCCAGACCCTGCAGGCACTGTATGCCATCGGAAGCGGTGGCATCTGGGGCAAGGGACTGGGACAGAGCATGCAGAAGTTAAGCTTCCTGCCCGAGGCACAGAACGACATGATCTTCTCCATTATCTGCGAGGAACTGGGATTGTTCGGAGCGGTTGCCATTATTCTCATGTTCATTATGCTGTTGTGGCGGATGATGGTCATTGCCAACAATGCACCGGACCTGTTCGGCGCCATGCTGGTAGTGGGGGTTATGGGACACATCGCGATCCAGGCGATCCTGAACATTGCGGTTGTGACCAACTCCATTCCGAATACCGGAATCTCCCTGCCGTTTATCAGTTACGGTGGTTCTTCGGCGCTGTTCCTTTTGGCGGAGATCGGGCTGGTCTTAAGTGTGGCCCGGAGGATCCAGTTAAAAGAACTATAGAAGACATGGTACGAAACCGCATCCCGGGGCATAAGATAAGAATATCTTATGTAATGGGGATGGTGCTGTATGAAGGGAATCCGCATACAGGGCGGCATGCCGCTACAGGGAAAGGTACGCATACAAGGGTCTAAAAATGCGGCACTCCCGATTTTGGCAGCAACGCTTCTTACCAATGAAGTATCATATATTCAGAATTGCCCGAGGATCGAGGATGTGCATCGGTTCGTACATCTGTTACGGGAACTGGGATGTATGGTACACTGGCAGGAGAATGGGATCCGGGTACAGCCGGGAGGCAGAGATGACCTGCCCTGTGAGAGAGCAGAGGCAAGAAGAATGCGCGGAGAAGCCATTACCGGTATGCGCTCATCGCTGTGTCTGCTGGGAGCATTGCTCGGTAAATGCGGTTATGTGACCATGGAACATCCGGGAGGATGTGTCATCGGCGACAGACCCATTGATCTGCATATTCATGCACTGGAACAGATGGGTGTTGAATTCCTCGAAGAGGACGGACTTTTGTCCGCACGGGCAAAAAATCTGCACGGTGCCCAGATTACACTGAAGTTCCCAAGCGTTGGCGCCACGGAGAATATTTTACTGGCAGCGGTAAAAGCCACCGGAGATACTGTGATCACCGGTGCAGCCAGAGAGCCGGAAGTGATTGCACTTTGTGAATTTCTGACGGCATGTGGGGCTTCGATCGAAGGGATGGGAAGTCCGGAACTTATCATCCATGGCGGCGGAGATCTTCACGGAACCCGGTATACAGTTCCGACGGACCGGATCGTGGCAGGAACGTATCTGTTTGGCTGTATCGGCTGCGGCGGGAGTGTACTGTTAAATCAGGCACCCTGGAGCCAGATGGAAGCAGTGACTGTGGCTGCGGAGAGAATGGGGGCACAATGTACCGTCTCCGAAGAGGGATTGTTCGTACAGGCACCGGTGAGACCCAAGAGTATCGGGCATCTGCAGACCGGACCGTACCCGGAATTCCCCACAGATCTGCAGTCGGCGGCGATGGCGGTACTGACCATGGCAGAGGGAATCAGTTATATTGAAGAGAATATTTTCGAGAACCGTTTTCGAATTGCAGAACCCTTAAACCTTATGGGTGCACAGATTGTCTTAAAAGACGGACAGCACGCGGTGATCACCGGAGTGGAACACCTTCATGGAGAGCAACTGGACGCCTGTGAACTTCGCGGTGGGGCAGCACTGGTTTTAGCAGGACTTGCGGCGGAGGGTGAGAGCTTCGTGACGGGACAACATTTTATAGAACGCGGATATGAAAATATCTGCAGAGATTTCAGAGAATTAGGAGCACGTATTACCAGTGTATAGAGACCGAAGTACCGTTATCAGAAAAATAGTGATCATAAGCGCTTTGCTGCTAATACTGGGCGGAGGCATTTTCGCATTGCACTCCGTATATACAGTCCGTACTGTATATGTGGAGGGCAATGTGCATTATACAGAGGATGAGATCAAAAAGATCGTGATGTCGGGACCGCTGGGGAATAATTCCCTGTATCTGTCGCTGAAGTACCGTGACAGAGGAATTCAGGATATTCCCTTTGTGGATGTCATGAACGTATCGATTCTGGCTCCGGATACCATTAAAATCACAGTGTATGAAAAGGCACTGGCAGGATACGTGAAATATCTGGATACTTATATGTATTTTGACAAGGATGGTTACGTGGTGGAGAGTTCCGGAATCCGGACCCAGGGAGTACCGCAGATCACAGGACTGACTTTTAATCATATCGTCCTGGGAGAACAGCTTCCGGTGGAGAATCCGGAAGTGTTTGCCGGGATCATGGACATGACAAAGCTTCTGAATAAATATCAGCTGACTGCGGACAAGATTTATTTTCATTCTTCCGGAGAGATCACCATCTACTTCGGACAGATCAAAGTAGCCATGGGCAGTGATAACAGCCATTTAGAGGACAAGCTGCAGCTGTTGCCGGGATTTTTGGAGCAACTGGAAGGGAAAAGCGGAACTCTGCAGATGGAAAATTACGAGGAAGGAAAAGGGAAGTTTACGTTCAAGCCGGATGCGTGAAACATTTGTGAAACATTTTGAAAAAATAGGTTGCTAAATTTGTAAAATGATTATATGATAGTCTATGTGAAGTTGAAAAAGGTTAAAAGGAGGAACTAACCTTGCTGGAGATTAAGACGAATGACGCGGATACAGCTGCCAAGATCATCGTAGTCGGTGTAGGCGGCGCGGGAAATAACGCTGTAAATAGAATGGTGGATGAGAAAATTACCGGAGTGGATTTTATCGGGGTGAATACCGATAAGCAGGCATTGCAGCTCTGCAAAGCTCCGAAGTTATTACAGATCGGTGAGAAGCTGACCAAGGGACTCGGTGCGGGAGCCAAGCCCGAGATCGGTGAGAAGGCAGCTGAGGAGAGTACGGAGGAGATTTCCGCAGCCCTGAAGGGTGCAGATATGGTATTCGTAACCTGTGGTATGGGTGGCGGTACCGGAACCGGAGCAGCTCCGGTGGTGGCCAAGCTGGCAAAGGAAATGGGTATTTTAACCGTCGGTGTTGTGACGAAGCCTTTCCGTTTTGAGGCAAAGGCACGTATGGTAAATGCTTTAAACGGTATCGAGCGTATCAAAGAGAACGTGGATACCCTGATTGTGATACCCAATGATAAGCTGCTGGAGATCGTGGACAGACGTACCACAATGCCGGAAGCTTTGAAGAAGGCCGATGAAGTTCTGCAGCAGGCAGTACAGGGAATCACAGATCTGATCAATGTTCCCGCTGTCATTAATCTGGACTTCGCAGATGTAAAGACCGTTATGAAGGACAAGGGTATTGCTCACATCGGTATCGGTGAGGGCAAGGGCGATGATAAGGCAATGGAAGCTGTGAAGATGGCAGTAGAGAGTCCCCTTCTGGAGACTACCATTTCCGGTGCAACCCATGTCATTATCAATATCTCCGGAGATATCACTCTGGCAGATGCATCCGATGCAGCAAGCTATGTACAGGAACTGGCAGGAGATGATGTCAATATCATCTTCGGCGCTATGTACGATGAGTCCAAGTCCGATAGCTGTACGATCACCGTGATCGCTACCGGTCTGGAAGATAAGGCCAACAATGTGGTACAGAATCGTCTGGGCGGCGGTGTTGCTTTCAGACAGCCTGCTTCCCATATGACTCCCAGTTCTCTGAAGGGAATGAATATACAGTCTACCGCTCCTACGACATCCCAGGGACAGGGAGGACAGGCTCCGAGACCCATACAGCCGGTGCCCGGTATTCATAAGCCTACAGATATCAGAAGCTCTGTAGAAGAGAAATCTTTGAAGATTCCTGATTTCTTACAGAGAAAGTAATACTTAGCATTTGTTTTTATAATAACGGAATATAATAAGAGCCACGACACAGAATACTGTGTTGTGGCTTGTTTTGTGTGGAGATTTTAGGAAAGCATATTAGTCTGCCGTTCTCTTTTTCCTGTGCAGAGAAATAATCCTCTCCCCCAGTACAAAGAAGGCGCCGATGACACAGGGTAAAAGCATGGTGGCAAAACGGTAGAGAAGCACGGCAGACAGGGCTTTGGCCTCCGGCAGGAGACGCCGGAACAGCAATGTGAAGACGGCTTCTACGGATCCAATCCCCGCCGGAGTGGGGATGACCCCCGCAAGCGACTGGCTGAGGGAGGTCAGAGCAAAACATTGCAGGAAAGAAAAAGGCAGATCGCCGGATCTATCTCCAGGAGAATTGCAGAATACCATCCAGGGAATGATATACCAGGTAGTGAATTTTAACAGATTGCACAGGAACAGGCGAAGGAGCAGCAGAGGGTCCTTTAACAGAGACCGGCTTTCCGCCTGTAGCAGGGCAAGCTTATGTCCGGCACCGGTGAGCTTTTCCTCCCAGGAGGGATGCTTTGCACGGAGGTGGTTGGCCAGCAGATTACAGGCAGTCTGCATCCAGGGTACGGTAGCGACAGCTAACAGAACTCCTGCGATCACACAGACACCTGCAAATCCCAGCAGAATATAACCCTGATAATCGGCAAATGAAGCATGAATAAATCCATAGGTTGCCAAAAACAATAGCAGACTATAGACTGCCATAGAGACCTTGTGGACAATATATTGGAAAAAGTACATGCCGGTGGCATTGGGAACCGGGATACCGGCTTTGTTCAGGTAATAGATTCCTGCGATGCCGGAACCGCTGCCCAGAGTGGCCGTCTTATAGAAAGAGCAGTAGAAAGCATTACAGAATCCCTTCAGGCGGGGATATTCCGGGTGTGTTTTATGCACGATCAGCCAGGTGATGTGCCCTTCGCAGATATGGTAGAGGATCACGGTCACAAACAGGGACAAGACCACCTGTGGGGAGACACCGGCAAGCTCCGTCAGCATATCCCCCATGGAATCCTTGAAGCTATAATACAGAATGCCCAGCAACAGGCAGACAAACAGTAATTTCAAAAGATATTTCAATATAGAGCTCAACACTTTACCGGAATCATGACGCATCATCGCTCCCTCCTTTATCATAGTCTCATTGTCTCTCTTTTTAGGGAGAAGGAAAAGAAACAAATCTGAGAAAACGTAGCCTTTTTCACGCTGAAGTTTATTCTTTTTTTAGAATAAGGTAACAGATTAAATATTGATTGTCCGGCACAAAATAGCTATGATTGTTTTATTACAACAGTTTTAGACCATCTTACAAGAATGAGGAAGGAATCCTATATGCAGGAAGTAAAACAACCTAATAAAAAACCGTTTATCTTTTACTATCTGATCGCGTTGGTGGCAATCATGCTGATCAACAGTCTTCTGGTACCGCAGATCGTACAGCGGGCAGTGAAGGAAGTGGATTACAACACTTTTATGCAGATGACTTATGATAAACAGATCGACGAGGTACAGGTCCAGGATAATCAGATCGTGTTTACCGCAAAAGATGACAAGACCATCTACAAAACCGGTCTGATGGATGATCCGGACAGAACGCAGAGACTGTATGACAGCGGGGCCAAATTCTCCAGTGAGATCGTGGAGGAAGCTTCACCACTCTTAAGCTTTCTGATCAGCTGGCTGCTGCCTTTGATCATCATTATTGGCTTCGGACAATTGATGTACCGTCAGATGGCGAAAAAGGCCGGCGGCGACTCCATGATGTTCGGCATGGGAGGCATGGGCAAGAGCAATGCGAAGGTCTATGTGAAGTCTTCCAATGGTATCAAGTTCACCGATGTGGCAGGTGAGGACGAGGCGAAGGAAAATCTGACAGAGATCGTGGAATACCTGCATGACCCCGACAAATACAAAGAGATCGGTGCTTCCATGCCGAAGGGCATCCTCTTAGTAGGCCCTCCCGGAACCGGTAAGACGATGTTAGCCAAGGCAGTAGCCGGAGAAGCCAATGTTCCCTTTTTCTCTATGTCAGGTTCGGAATTCGTGGAGATGTTCGTAGGTATGGGTGCCTCCAAGGTCAGAGACCTGTTCAGGCAGGCGAAGGAAAAGGCTCCCTGTATTGTATTTATCGATGAGATCGATGCTATTGGTAAAAAGCGTGACGGACAGGTGGGCGGTAACGATGAGAGAGAACAGACCCTGAACCAGCTGTTAACGGAGATGGATGGCTTTGAAGGCAACAACGGTGTCATCATTCTGGCGGCCACTAACCGTCCGGAGAGTCTGGATCCCGCACTGTTACGTCCCGGACGTTTTGACAGACGGGTGCCGGTAGAACTTCCCGACCTGAAAGGAAGAGAAGAAATCCTGAAAGTGCATGCCCGCAAGATCAAAGTCGCAGATAACGTAGACTTCAATAAAATCGCCCGTATGGCATCCGGCGCTTCCGGTGCAGAGCTTGCCAATATCGTCAATGAGTCAGCTCTTCGGGCAGTCAGAGACGGACGGAAGTTCGCAACCCAGGCAGACTTAGAAGAGAGTATTGAAGTAGTCATTGCCGGTTATCAGAAAAAGAATGCCATCCTTACAGATAAAGAGAAGCGGATCGTGGCATACCATGAGATCGGACACGCGCTGGTGGCAGCGAAGCAGACCAATTCCGCACCGGTGCAGAAGATCACCATTGTTCCCCGTACCTCTGGTGCACTGGGTTATACCATGCAGGTGGAAGAGGAAGGCAATCATTATCTGATGAGCAAGGAAGAGATGGAGAATAAGATCGCCACACTGACCGGCGGACGTGCCGCGGAAGAGATCGCCTTCGGGTCTGTGACCACCGGAGCTTCCAACGATATCGAACAGGCTACCAAGCTTGCCAGAGGCATGATCACCCGCTACGGTATGAGCAAAGATTTTGACATGGTAGCCATGGAGACTGTGACGAACCAGTATCTGGGTGGAGATTCCTCCCTGACCTGTTCCATGGAGACCCAGACTGCCATCGACAGAGAAGTCGTGGAGCTGGTGAAAAAACAGCATGAGAAGGCAGGACAGATCCTGATGGAAAATCGTGCTAAACTGGATGAACTGTCTCAGTATTTATATGAAAA
>OKUQ01001515.1_pt1 | contig 10338 bp, 7 predicted proteins | sample 1606811 | NCBI WGS metagenome assembly OKUQ01 (sample SAMEA3882546, study PRJEB24775) | human gut metagenome | biome: human-associated habitat; feature: intestine environment; material: feces | place: Netherlands | collected 2009/2010
CAGATCCGCTGGGTCCCCCGGTCACCGGCAGCCTCGGCGGCGGCCCGGAGATCGGGATAGCCCTCATGGAGATCCCGGCGGATTAGCTCCAGCAGCTTGTCCAGACAGGCGCAGGCGCTGTTCTCCAGGGAGTCGCCATATTGGATTAAATGCTCATCCTCCGGCAGGCCACAGTCCGCCACAGCCTGCCGATAGGCGGAGATCCGCTCCTGCGTGCTGGAGAGGCGGGGGAGGCCGCCGATGATGCCGATCCGCTGGTCGCCCTTTCCCGCCAGCCGGCATACACTGCGGTAGATGGGCTGGAAGTTGGACACGCAGACGGAGGAGTATTTCTTGGTGTTGAAAATCCGGTCCACCAGCACCACCGGGAAGCCGGCGGGGATCAGGCTGTCGAACCGCTGGAAGTCGTCCATGGTGCTGGCCACCAGCAGACCGTCCACCAGACCGGCGGTGAGGAGCCGGATATTGGTCTCCTCCCGCTCCATATTTTCCCGGGTGTTGGCGATGATCAGCTGGTAGCCGTTGCCGCCGCCCTGGGTGATGGCGTTGCGCAGGCCGGGCCATTTCTCGATGTTCGACAGTTCGTCCAAAACGAATCTGGCGGGAGGTTCGATCTTGCCGCGCGAGCCGGAGGCCTTGTCGAACGCGAGGTCCTGGCACGCCTCCTGGAACGTGTCGAGCAGCAGGCTCACGAAGATGCCCGCGTTGCCGGCCACTCCGCCGTCACGGCGTGGCTTGGACAGCACGTACACGGTGTCGCCGCGCAGCACCATGCGTTTCGGGTCGATCAGTCGCGGGTCGGATGGACTCAGATTCATGCGGGCTCGCACGTTAGGATCGGCGAGGATGCTGAACGCGTTCTTCACGCCGAACCACTCGCTGCCTTTCTGACGGGGATCGACGTGCGGCAGCGCGTTCAATGTCGCGGCCCAACGGTCCATCTCGCGTTCCGGCGTGTACTTGCGGATCAGGTCCGCGGCCTCCTGCGCGGCCTCCGGCGACAGGCTCCAACGGTAGCAGTCGTTGATGGTGCGGTCCGCGATCGCGGCCGCGTACAGCATGGCCTGCACGTACATGGCCGCGCTCACGCCCCACTCCTGGTTGTTCGATCCGGAGCCCATGCCGCCGATCGCGACCATGGTCTGCGCGCGGCGCATCGCGACGGCCGGATCGTCGCAACCCTGCAAAGGCGTCCAACGCATGTTGTGCCGCGTATCCGGATCGTTCTCCGCGACGCCTTCCGGGTCGAAGATGTGCGTGGTGCCCGCGCCACGGCCACCATACGACGCGCCGGTCACCCGATCCTTCACGCCGCATTCACGCAGGTAACGCGTCGTTTTGATGATGTCCCCTCGCGTGGAGGTCGCGAGCACGAAACCCGGCGCCTCGACCACGGCGGGGATGACGACGCTGACGGTCTTGCCGGAACGGGTAGGACCCAACACGTAGATGTGCCGTTCGGAACCCAGCCACACCTCCATGTTCCACGAATCGCCCACATACCATGCGGCATGCCAGGGTCGGGGGCGGATGGCGCCCGGCTTCCGGTCGCGGAAATCCGCCAGCATGCGCGGCAGGACGGACGGGACCACGTCACGGTTGATGGCCCGCGGCCCATAGTCCGCGGCGAGCTGACGCCACGTGGCCACGCCGGGACGCGTGGACAGCCAGTCCGCCGCGCGTTCCTCGGAATCCCGGTACGCGTCCCAGAAGATCCACAAGGCCATGACAACCATGAACGCGACCGCGAACACGGGCAGCGTCAACAGCGTCCAGGCGAGCATGTTGCCTTGGACGGCGAGGAACAAGACCATCGAGAGGATCAACGCGAACACGCACACCATCGCGCCGACACGCGCCACGAGATGGCTTTCCTCGTCCGAGAGACGTTCCAGCAGGTCCGTGTGCCGGCTCAGCCATACGCCCGGCTTCGATGATTCGAACCGTTTCCACGCGTCCATGACCTTGCGGCGGTTGTCCGAGTTCAATTCCTCACGGTCGTAGCCGCGGCGTGCCGTGATCCGATGTCCCGTCATGACGCCAATCCCTTCCGGTTGTCTTCCGCATCATTGGACCAGCCTTGCTGGGAGAAGTCGTCTTCCTCATCTTGGCCAGACGAACGGAGGAACAAATCGAACAGCTTCAACGCGAAGGAGAGCAGGTTCAGCACGAGGGCGATGAACAGCACGGCCACCGTCAGCCGCTGGCCGGCGTCAGCACACATAAAATTGCTTATAAGATCCATGGAAAACCTCCAGAATAGGGAAAGGGAATGAAAGAGAATGGTCCAAAAAAGACGGAAACCCCCGAAGAAAAGGAACTCCACCGAGGAAAGGGAACCCTCCGACGGATCCAAAGCGACGAATCACGCCGATACGGCGAAGAGCATCGGCGGAAGCCCGAGGACGGAGTGGATGAAACGGTGGAAATGCGCGACGGAGGTGATAGGCCTGTTTGCGAACGTGGCTACAATCGTCGCCATAGTGCTGACGGGCTATCAGATCGTCGTTGGCAACTGGCAGTTTGACCGGTCCGGCCCAGACTATACATGGTTCATGCTCGACAGGATGGAACCCAATGTGAGAATCAAGGCGGATGTCATGTCCACTCAGTCCACATTCGCGATGGTTCTGGCCAACAGCGGTAGGACGGAGGACACCGTCATTTCCCTGAGCAGGGATACGAAACATGCTGAAAGCATGAGAATATGTATGCCGGAATTCGACAGGAAAGGAGGATACAAGGCTGGTTCCGCGGTCCTCAACGATAAGGGAAGCTTCGGTCTTGCTCCAGGTGAGTCGAAACTCCTGTTCGCGGTCGCCCCGCGAACCAGCGTGATCCTGACCGGCCAAACGGACAAGGGCGAGGAATACCGGAGCGAAAGTTTCGAAGTCACCGGCAATCTGACGGTGTACAGCGCTTCTGGAAAAACATGGCCCGCGAAAGAACTGCATCCCGATCAAAGGGTAATCCGCCATTATGAGGACCTTTCGGGGTTCAGACAAGCGAAAAAAGACTGCATGAGCCTTGTGAACAAAGACATGGGAGTAAAATAGGATCCGATACTTCATGGCGATTCTCCTATGACGCCCTGCGCAGGCTTGACGTGTCGAACACGCGCGCCCACATGGGTCCGGCGATGGGAAGGATCATGCGTGGATGCTCGTGTCCGATACGCCAGATGCCATAGCCTTGCGCCAAACGTGGTATCTGGTCGAGTTCGTCCTCGCTCAAGTCGGGGATGAGACGGTTCAGCAGGGGGATGTTCTCGCCACCCTGCCGGTAGATGATCTTCGTCTCCATCAGATTCATCAACTGTTCGACCTTGCCGCGCAGGCCACTGCCGGCCGTGAACACCTGGGTCATGTCCGCGACGCCATGCACGATCAGCCAGGTCGCGCAACCCCAATGGCCCGCGGAACGCTGCCGGGTCTGCAACGAGTCGACCAATTGCGGGTTGCTCAGCAGGTCCCACGCCTCCTCGCACACGATGATGCGACGCAGTCCGTCACGCGCCTGCAGCAGGCGGTCAATCCACGAGCTGACCGCCGCGGTGTACACGCGTTTCAACGTGGGATCCTGGAACACGGGACCGGACGTGTCGAACACGATGATCGGCGCGGCCGGATCCAACGTGATGGTCGACTCCTTGTCGAACATGCCGCTCATGGTTCCGCCCTCGACCATGGGGGAGAACACGCGGGCCGCCTCGCTGGCCTTCTCACGCGCCAGATCACGGTAATGCTCGAAGCCGTGGATATGCGAGTATATGGAATCCACCCAATCCCAGTCGGACAGTCGTTTGACCGCGGCCTGCAACGTCATCGGACCGATACCGTACGAGGCAATGAGCTGGTCGATCAGGGACAGCATGTCCTTGTCCAACGGGAATGGACGGTCCGGTTCCCTCACCGCCTCCGCCAACGCCATCATGGCGCTTTTCCTGCCGGCCAGGACCTCCTGGCGCAACGCGCGCCTGTCCTCGTCCGAAGTCACGTGGGACATGTCGGGCATGGCGAACGGGTTCAGATAGTTGCCTTTGCCGGGGGAGACGACCTGCCCGCCGGGAATGGCCCGCGCGATGGCCTTCCATTCGCCCTGCCGGTCCGATTGGACGATGATGTTGCGTCCGAACCCGATCTCACGGACAGCGATGGTCTTCGCGCAATAGCTTTTGCCCTGGCCGCGCAGGCCGCTGAAGAACAGGTCGGGACTGGTGGTCATGTGCGCGTCGTACGTACCCCAGCAGTCGAATTGGAACAGTTCGCGGGAAAGCGCGTCGATGCCGATCGGCGGACCCGGGATCAGCTGCGCGCCGGAACCGGCCACGAAAGTGGTGAGCACTCCCGCCCGTCCCGTGCTGGTCTGATGCCATGGGATCAGGGGACGTTCGTTGAAATCGCGGGTGATCATGTCCAACGGGCTCGCGGAACCCAACGGGAGCATGCCTTCCTCGTCACGCTGCCGCGCCTTGTACAGGCTCTTCGTCTGGCTGACCTGCTTCGACACCATCGAATACAGGCGTCCGCGAGCCGATTCGACCGCGCCGCGGTCGGAACGCGAATACCGGTGTTCCGGCACACGCACCGACCGGCCGGCGCCGTCACGCACGCGCATGAGCCAGTCAAGTTCGGGAATGGACAGTCTGGTCGGCGCGGGAACGAAACCCACCACGCCGACGCCACGCCGCGCGGGACGGCCGAGCCTGTGCCCATCGTCCTCCAACATCGGCACGAACGGATCGGCCCCATCGCCGTCCGGTTCCATGCCATCTGCTTCCGAACCGTCGTATTCGTCTTCATCGTCGACGGACATTCCCACCTCTTTTGAAAAGACGGAAGATGGGCGGGAGGAATCCCGTGGATACGGAACCATCCCACCCATCATGGATGTGAGCCGGTCCGACGTCACACGTTGTATCCGGCATGGGCCATCAGCATGCCCGCCACGACCATCAGCACGAAGCAGACGACGGCGAGCACGATGAACAGGACGGCCTTGCCTTGACGGGTCTTACGGCTCATGGCGAGAACCTTTTCCTTGGTCTTGCGGCCAACGAAGGTGCTTTTCTGTTTGACGGCCATGTACACGAACGCCTCATACAGGCATGAGGCGGCGACGACCATCAGGACCAGGATGCAAAGGGTTGCAGCCATATGGATTCCTCCCTAGTTAGGACATGTCCCGGAATCGGCCGGCCATGCGACCGTACGGTTCCGCACAATCCACATGACACGCGGACGATATCAGACAGGGGGATTCGCAGAACCCTTGCCATTGGACACTCCACCGGCATGGTGGAGCTCTTCCATACGCCGGTCGGCGCGTGCCGCGACGACGCACATGCTCCATGCCATCAGCAGGCCGAGGAGCCAGAAGACGGCGATGATGATTACGCCCATCGTGTTCCCTCCTTGCATCGGGGATTCTCGTTCCCTGTGCCGTTCTTTCCACATGCACCACGTCCGATACCGTTACGGGGGTGATTGTGAGGGCGTGTGGCGTGTGGAGCCGGTTTTCCTTTTTCGTTTCCGAACGTCGTTGGACGGGAGGCATGAGGGCCGCAGGGATATGAGGAGCGCAAAGGGAGGAAAAAACGGCCGGAACAGGTTCGGGAAACCCTTGTATGGGTTTCCGTCGTCCTGTTCCGGCCGTCTGTAGGATGGTATCGGATGTTCGGTTATGTTCGGGATGCGGTCTCGCTGGCTTGCTCATGCTGGAAGCCGTCAAGACCTGCGAAGAGGGTCAGACCAGGCCGATGCCGGGATCGTCCGGCCGTGCATCGTCCGGAACATCGGCCGGATCCGGCGGCTGGACATCCTGGCCCGGAGCATCCATGGCGATGGAGCCGTCCGTGGTTTTCGGATCATGACGGAGCCGTTCGACAAGGTCGATGAACGTGCGTTCCTCCTGTTCCACGCAGTCGAACAGGATGGAGCAGAACGGTTCGGGATCACCGTCGACCTGCCAGGATTCGAGACCCCGGGCGTAAACACGTCCGGCGTCATGCTTGATCGCCACGGGACGGTATCCGTTCTCCAACAGCATGAGGTTGAGCAGTTGCCGGCCGGTCCTGCCGTTGCCGTCCATGAATGGATGGATGTTTTCGAACATCGTATGGAACGCCGCGGCCTTGAGCAACGGGTGCGCGTCGCTTCCGTTCAGCCCGTCGATCAGGGCTTGCAGGTCGTCATGGATCTCCAACGGGTCGGCGGTCTTGACGCGGGTCGCGGTGATTCTCGCCAGATATCCGTAAGGACGGAACGTGCCGCGTGCGAACGGCTGCAGGTCCAATGCGGTCACCTCGTGGATCCTTTGGATCAGTTCCGGGTCGAGTTCACGTCTTTCGGAGGCGTATTCGCGGACGTAGGCCATGCCGTCGGCGACGCCGCGCGCCGCGAACACGAAACGTGCCGGGGAATCCGAGGGCACGAATTCGCCTTCCAATACGAGGGATGTGTCCTGAAGAGTCAGGGTCGATCCTTCGATGGCGTTTGAATTGTAGGTGTATCTCACGAGCCAGTCGCGGTCGTAATCGGATAATGCCATGGTTTCGACGCCATCCAACGGTTCCAGTGAGAGGGCGTGGGCGCGCAGGGTGTCGATGAGGTCCAGTCGGGTGGTGATTTCCGGAATCCGTTCAAGTTTGGCGAGGATGCCGGGCATGTCGTCGATATGTTGACGCAGTTGCGTGTTGGGCATGGTTTCTCCTTCTTTGGCTTATTTTACCGAACCGTGGTGGATCTGGGTCCTGAGAGAGAAACGGCCGGAACAGGGTCGGGAAACCGTCATGTGGGTTTCCGTCGTCCTGTTCCGGCCGCCTGTTTGTTTGGAGGGGGAATTGGGTCAGCGCATGCCGTGGCGTGCGGTCACGTCCATGCGGCGGCGTTTCAGGTCGAGCGTGGCGGCGCCCATGCCGGCGAACGCGACGACGGCGAGGATGATGCCGTTCGTGTCCGCGCCGGTGGATGCCATGACCTTGTCGGCCTTGGCGGCCGCTTCGACCGTGGCCTGCTGGGCGGCGTTCAGACTGGTCTGGCCGGCATTGTCGTCATGCTTCGGGTTGGCGGCCTGCTGGGCCGTCTTGAGCGCTGCCTTCGCGGTCTCGTAGTCGCTCTTGGCCTGGGCTTCGACCGTCTGGGCTTGCTTGAGGTCGGCCTGCGCCTTGGCGAGGATCGTCTTGGCCTGGTCGAGCGCGTCCTGTGCTTCCTTGACCTTGGCCTGCGCGGTCTTGACGGCTTCCGTGTCCTTCGCGTCGCTCTTGGCCTTGGCGAGGCGTGCCTGCGCGTCGGTCAACGCCTGCTGCGCGTTCCTGACCGCGGTTTCGGCGTCCGTTTCGGCCTGCTTGGCCTTGTCGGCCTCGTTCCTGGCGGCGTCGTATGCCTGGGTCTTCGCGTCCAGGTCGGCCTGCGCGGCGGCGAGGGCCTGGGTCCTGGCCGCGAGGTCCGTCTTGGCGTTTTCGAGGTCCTTGACCTGTTGGGCGGCCTTGTCGCTTTCCTTCTTGGCCTGCTCGTACGCGGTCTGGGCTTGGGCGAGTTCGTCCTGCGCGGTCTGCTTGGCCTGCTGGGCCTGGTCGGCTTCGCTCTTGGCCTGGTCGTATGCGGTCTGGGCCTTGGCGAGGGCGTTCTTCGCGTCGGTCAGCACGTCGAGACGCGTGTCGGCGGCGGTCTTGTCCTGTTCGGCCTGCTTGACGTCCGTGTTGGCCTTGTCGAGCGCGGCTTGGGCTTGGGTGAGACGCGTCTGCGCCTGCTCGTCGGCGGATTTCGCCTGCTCGTACGCGGTCTGCGTTTCTGCGGCCTTGCGGGTCGCGTCGGCGAGCAGCTGCGTGGTGCGTGCGGATTCGTCTTGCGTGTCCTGCAGGTCGGAGGTGGCCTTGTCGAGCGTGAGGACGGCGGACGCGTGGGCCGTGTTGGCCTTGTCGAGCGCGGTCTTGGCGGCCTCGACCTGCTTCAACGCGTCCTCGTACGTGGATTGCGCGGATTTGATCTGGTTGACGTACGCTTCGACCTTCGCGCGGTACACGCTGGCATCGAACGTGGTGTCGTTCGCGTTGTAGGAGTTCCAGTCGTTGAAGTACTCCTGCGTGAACGCGTGATCGTAGTTGGTCTCACCGTAGCCGCTGTAGGCCATGCCGGTGGCGATGTACTCCGGGTCGACGATGTTGAGGTAGTGGCCGACCTGCTGGTACAGGTCCGGGTACTTCAGGAAAACGTCGTACGGGGACAGCTTGGCGAGGTCCGGATAGTCGCCGGACTTCACGGCCGCGTCGTAGGTCTCCTTCTCGGCCGTGTACCAGTCGTCGTACGGATCGTCGTCGGAGAAGCCCCAGTCGAGGTTTTCGCCGACGTTGTCGTACTGGTAGTTGTGGTTGTAATGGCCGTTGGCCGCGTAGTTGGCCTGGACCATGGCCATCGCCATCGCGGTCTCGGACACCTTCAACGGTTCCAGACCATGGTCGGCGCGCAGCTTGTTGCATTCGTCGATCATGTCGAGGGCCTTGAGCAGGTTGTCGAGGCTGGTCGCGTCGTCCTTCGCGCCGATGTGCGTGTATTCCAGGTACTGGGACACGCTGTCGTCGGTCAGATACTTGTACGCCTGTTCGGCCTTGTTGGTCTTGAACCATCCGGCCGCGCCCTCGGCCTGCGCCTTCGCGGCCTCGTCCGCGGCCTGCTTCGCGGCGTCCGCGGCGGCCTGCGCCTTGTCGTACGCGTCCTTCGCGGCCGCATACTCGTCCTTGGTCCTGTCGGCCTGCGCCTGCGCGTCCCTCACGGCCTGGTCGGCCTTGTCGAGCGCGGCCTGCGCCTTGTCGTTGGCGGTCTGGGCGTCCTTCACGGCCTTCGCGTCCGTGTTCTTCGCGTCGGCGGCCTTGTCCAGGGCGGCGGAGGTCTTGTCGGCCTTCTCCTGGGCGGCGTCCTTCATGTCGTTCGCCTTGTCGAGCGCGGCCTTCGCCTGGTCGGCCTGGGTGCGGGTCTTGTCGGCCTCGGATTTCGCGGTGGCCTCGGCGACGGTGGCCTGGGCCTGCGCGGTCTTAGCGTCCTTCACGGCCTGGTCGGCCTGCTTGGCCTTGTCCTGCGCCTCCTGGATCTTGGCGGGATCGTTCGCGTCGCCCGCGATGCGGGTGGCCTCGTCGAGCAGGCTCTTCGCCTGGTCGGCCTTCTGCTGGGCCTGCTGCGCGGCGGCGGATGCCTGGTCGGCCTTCGTCTGGGCTTTGCCGAGCGCGTCCTGCTTCGCGGCGGTGGTCTGGTCGAGCTTGGTCTTGTCGGTCGAGTCGACCTTCCGCTGCGCGTCCTTCACGGCCTGTTCGGCCTGTTCCTTGGCCTTGGCGGCGTCGTCGCGGATGGACTGGCTGTCGTTCATGGCCTTCTTGATAGTCTCGGCGTTCTTCGCGCTCTGGTCGGCCTTGTCCTTCGCGGCGGCGAGGCTGTCGTGGGCCTTGTCGAGGTTGGTCTGGGCCTGGTTGACGCCCGTCTGGGCGGCGGCCACGTTCGGATCGTTGTTGATGGTGGTCTCGACCTGCTGTTGCGCCTGCTGCACGTTCTGCTGGGCCTGCTGCACGCCGGTCTGGGCCTGTTGGACCTGCTGCTGGGCCTGCTGGGTGCCGGCCGTGGCCTGGTCGAGGCTGGTCTTCGCGTCCGTGACGGCCTGCTGGGCCGCGGCGACCTGGTCCTGCTGGGGCTGCGTGGTCGGCTGGGCCGCGGCCTGGTCGACGGCCTGCTGGGCCTGCTCGACGGGGGTGGTCGCGGTCTCGTCGGCCATTGCCGGCGCGGCGATGGTGCCCGCGACGGCCACGGATGCGACGGCCGTTGCGAAAGCCTTCTTGTTCATAATTCTCCCTCCAATGCCATGCCCCGTATCGGGGTCGTGGCTCCAATGGAAACATCCCTGCGACGTTTCCGACAACCATTCCACGTGCCCCCAATCCGATATCGGCGCCATCGGCGTGTCGCGGTCTCGGAGGCATATGGCGCGCATACCCACCAGTCTACCCCCGCATGAGGCGGTGCCGGCGGGTGGGCGTCTACCGTTTCATGCCGTGGCGTCCGTACGGGCGGACGCGTGGCCTGGACTCGACCATCGCCACGGGCATGCCCGCGAGCAATGCCACACCGGACACGAGCAGCGGGCGCGTGTCACGGCCGGTGGTCCTGGGCGCGTCCTCGGGATAGGGCGCGTCGTCCGGCATGCTCACGCGTTCGCCCGTGACGAGCAGCCGATACGTGTTAAGGAAGATCGGAGTGCACGTCACCAACGTGACCAGGTCCCGTCCCCGCTCGATCTGGAGACTTTTCAGATCGTCCGGGTCGACCTTGCGGATGCGTGTGACCTTGTAGGCGAGGG
>OKUQ01001524.1_pt1 | contig 10301 bp, 9 predicted proteins | sample 1606811 | NCBI WGS metagenome assembly OKUQ01 (sample SAMEA3882546, study PRJEB24775) | human gut metagenome | biome: human-associated habitat; feature: intestine environment; material: feces | place: Netherlands | collected 2009/2010
TACCATCTTCTCATGGAAATCTTTATGATGGTAATAAGCTTTCTTCCCCTGTTCTGTCAGGGAGATCAGAACAACCCTTCGGTCCTCCTGACTTCTCATACGCTGGATATATCCCTTCTTTACAAGATTATTCACAGCGATCGTCAATGTACCCACAGTCACATTCAGTTCTCTGGCTACTGTTGACATATTCTTCTGTTCCCGGATACCTACTGCATTAATAATGTGCATATCATTGACGGAAATATTCTTATATTCTCCCGTAATCAATGCCCGTTCTTCCAGGTCCAGAATCTCATTAAATAAATTGACCAGTACATCATTAATTGCCTCATAATGGTTCATCCGGTTACCTCCCTCTTTTTGCTTAAGCAATTCCATATAGCATTGCTGTAGCATGTTTGTACATTATGGTTATATTGCTACCTATTATACACTAAAATACTTTGTCTCACAAAGCATTTCTGGCAGGTTTTCAAAGAATTTCTCTCTTAATTCTTTCTTTGAACCATGAAATTTGTTATAATGAACAGATAGATTACAGTTCACACGCTCCTGTCTCATTTCCGTATGCAGTTTGCAATGAATTTGAGATACGGTACTGAGGACAGCAATACAGGCTGCAGATTGCTGTAACTGTTCAGCACTCTCACTGTTAAGAACTATTTTAGTTAAAGGGAATTTTCTATGAAAAAAAATAATATGCCACTTAATTTACGGGAGAGAATCAACTCCCGGATCAGTCTTCTGTGTTCTGTTATTGTTCTGGTTCTGCTCGTTCTGGTGATGCATCAGATGGATTACACCCTGATCCGTAAACCGCAGAAAGAAGCAGCAGAAGCAGCGGCTCTCAAGGAACAGCAGGATAAGATCAAAGCTGAAACACCTGTCATCTCCACTGCAAGTGTAATTGCTGTTGGAGATAATCTTTATCACAGCAAGCTGTATGAATCCGGCGAAAATGACTCCGGCATATGGAATTATGACCATATCTACACTCATGTTCTGGACCAGATCCAGGCTGCAGACGTAGCCATGATCGACCAGGAAACGGTTTTTGCTCCAAGCCACGATGCTGTCAGCACTTATCCTTCTTTTGCCACTCCCCAGGAAGTGGGAGATGCCATTATCAAAGCAGGGTTTGATGTAGTGGAATCTGCCACAAATCACGCCGATGATTATGGATATGACTATCTGAAAAGTACTCTGGATTTCTGGAGCACCAATTATCCGGATATTCCTGTACTTGGCATCCACGCCACCCAGGAAGATGCAGACACTGTCAAAGTAAAAGAAGTGAATGGTATTAAGATTGCTTTTCTTGACTATACATACGGCACCAATAATTCCGGTGCAGGCGAAGGATATGAGTACATGATCGATATCTTTGATAAGGATAAGATCACCACAATGATCCAGAAAGCCAAAGAAATCAGCGACTGCATCATCTTTGTGGCTCACTGGGGAACAGAAGATGAAACCATGCCAAATGAATACGAGAAACAATGGGCCGCTTTTCTGATGCAGCAGGGTGTTGATGTGATCATTGGCGGTCATCCGCATGTTCTTCAGCCTTACGGACAGCTTTCTGATGACCAGGGACACAATACCACCATATTCTACTCCCTCGGAAACTTTGTTTCCACTCAGCAGGAACTCCCGGAACTTCTGGAAGGAATGGCAAGTTTTACCATACAGAAATCAACTCTGAACGGCAAATCAACCATCCAGATCCTTTCTCCGGAAGTGAAACCTATGGTCATGCATTATGATTACGATAACGGAGAATACGGACCATATATGCTGGATGATTATACAGAAGAACTTGCTTCTTCCCACAGTGTAAGAAATGTGATCGGTGATGAGTTTACTCTCGATAACCTGAAAGCTAAATTTAAGGAAATCATGTCCATGAATGTGAAGCCTTCCACAAATACAAACCTGCTGAACGTCAAGTTTGACTGGGAGGGCAACATGATTGACAAAACTACCGGAAATGTAGTGGAAGATACAGAATCCATCCACTCCTGGGAATATCAGGCAGACACATCAGACGGAACCGAAGACTCTTCCGACGTTTCTGACAGCTCTTCAGATGAAAGTTCGGATGAAAGTTCGGACGAAAGTTCAGATGAAAGTTCAGATGAAAGTTCGGACGAAAGTTCGGATGAAAATTCAGATGATTCTTCAAACGAATATGACAGTGGTTATTGATGAATTCCCAGCAGTTTCTCTGCATTCTGTCTGGTCACATCAATAACCTCCTCTGCTGTAATTCCCTTCAGTTCTGCGATTGCCTGTGCTACATAAGGCAGATTTAATGACGAATTTCTCTTACCTCTGTTTGGCTCTGGAGACATATAGGGACAGTCTGTTTCCAGAACAAGCTGAGACAGGGGTGCATACTGAACCGTCTCTTTCAGTTTCTTTGCGTTCTTAAAAGTGACAACTCCGCCGATTCCCAGATACAGTCCCATTTTCAGATATTCTGCCGCAATCTCCCTGCTGTATGAAAAACAATGAATGATACCGCCATACATACCACCCTGCATATATTCTCTGACGATATTCAGAGTATCCTCGGCAGCTTCTCTGCTGTGGATCATAAACGGAAGCTTCTCTTCTCTGGCAATGTCAAGCTGAGCGCGAAACATTTTCTTCTGGATCTGATGTTCCTCTTCTTCCTTATGCCAGTAATAGTCCAGCCCGATCTCACCGATTGCCACCATCTTGTCCATATGGGATAATCTGCGAATCTCATCCAGAGTCTCCTGTGTCATCTTATCTGCATCATCCGGATGGATTCCCACTGCTCCATATATAAAAGGATATTTCTCCATCAGATCCACAGTATCCTGAAAACCGCCTACAGATGCACAGACATTCACAATCTTCTCAATCCCTCCATCGTACATAGACATAAGAAGCGCTTCCCTGTCTGTGTCAAAGGCCTCGTCATCATAGTGCGCATGTGTATCAATAATCATTTTTTCCAATCTCCTCATGTAATCTTAATTTATAGCACTCCCTGTAAACAACACACGTCAAGGATATCTGACGCAGGATTTCGCGCTCTGATAAGCCGGATCAATATACATTATTTATGAGGATTGCTATAATCCGGTTAAAAGATCTGTTACAAAATTACCAGTTCATCCCCCGGGTGGATCACACCTCCGTGGAGAACCTTCGTAAAAACTCCCTGTTTCGGCATAATGCACTCTCCCATTTTCTTAAAGATCGCACATCCGCTGTGGCATTCTTTTCCAATCTGTGTCAGCTCCAGGACTACATCATTGCACTGGAATTTCGTGCCGATCGGAAGTGTGGCAAAGTCGATTCCCTGAACCACCAGGTTCTCTCCGAATGCCCCGTCTTCTACCTCTGCACCTCTGGCGCGAAAATCTTCAATCTTGTCAAAAGAGAGCAGACTTACCTGACGGTGCCATTTGCCGGCATGGGCATCACCCTCGATTCCCCAGTCCTCAATTACTTTAATCTCCGGAACACTTGTCTTCTGTATTCCCTTTCTTTCACTTGTACAAACCGCAATTACTTTTCCCATAAGATTGTCCCTTTTACCTTCCTGTTTTCGTTTCAGATACTGTTTTCGTACCTGCTCTTCCGTTTATTGCCGTCAGCTTATCTTCTCTGCTTTGGCTCACCGATTTCTCTTTTCGTCAGTACATTCTGACGCTACTCTGCTTTCTTATCCCTGTTATCGCCATCAGTTATCTTGCGCAGTTCCCTGCTTCCCCTGTCATGATCTCAATGCCATGTCCAAGCGCATCAATAATATACTCCAGGCTCTCTTTTACAGCTTTCGGACTTCCCGGAAGATTGATGATCAGTGTTTTTTTTCGGATACCTGCCGTAGAACGGCTGAGCATGGCGCGTTTCGTGATAGTCATGCTGTACGCACGCATTGCCTCCGGAATCCCCGGTACACGTCTGTCAATAATATCCTCCGTTGCCTCCGGTGTAATATCTCTGGGTGAAAAACCGGTTCCGCCTGTTGTCAGGATCAGTTCCGCTGTGCCGCTGTCTGCAATTTCCGCCATTCTCTCTGACAGCATCTTTCTGTCATCCGGCAGAACATCTTCAGACACAACCTCATATCCATTCTTCTCAACAATCTCTCGGATCGCAGGTCCGCTTAAATCCTCACGTTCTCCGCGATATCCCGTATCACTGGATGTAATGATCGCTACTCTTTTCATTTTACAAAAACCTCCCTGTCTGGCAGATAATTTTTTTCGTTATCTGCCATTCTGTATTTCCATTATACACATTTCTTTCATTTTACCCAACAAATATTTTGCAAATTGCAGAGCAATTCGTGGATATCAAAAATGAAAATCTCCACTCTTACCACCCGTCTTTTCAACCAGATGAATATTGGACATTACCATATGCTTGTCAATTGCCTTACACATATCATAAATCGTCAGAAGCGTCACCTGAACCCCTGTCAGTGCCTCCATTTCCACACCGGTCTTGCCTTCTGTTTTCACTGTACAGAAAGTGCGGATAATTCCGTTTATCTCATCCAGTTCATAGTCTACGGAACATTTCTGGATCGGAAGCGGATGGCACATGGGAATCAACTCAGAAGTCCTTTTCACTCCCATAATCCCCGCTACACGTGCTACTCCAAGCACATCTCCCTTTTTCACAGAACCCTCTTTCACAGCCTCCATGATTGCTTCTCCTACATGAATCTCACCTGTGGCAACTGCTGTTCTGTAAGTGATATTTTTCCCGGAAACGTCTACCATAACTGCGTTTCCGTTCTCATCAAAATGATTAAAACCCTGTGACATGATCAAAATCCCCCTGTTTAAGTTTTTACAAAAAGCGAGGCTCTTATTGTACGGGAACATACAATAAAAGCCTCGCCTGTTCATCACGATACGGTTGGAGTCTTTACCCACCGAAATTGACGACACCATGAATACTCATGAGTCAGTCACTCCCCTTTATCTAAATATTAATATAGCTTTTGAGAGTGTATTTGTCAAGATAATATTCGTAAGTTTTCACACATTTTCGCTACCATTCGCTTTGTTCTCAGTAATACAAAGATCAGCAGATTTCTGCACCTGCAGGCATTTCCTTTTCCGGTACCATCAGGGAAAGGTTTCCGTCTGCATCTTCTGCGCAGAGGATCATTCCTTCACTGAGTACACCGGCAAGTTTGGCTGGTTTCAGGTTTGTGACTACCATAACCCTCTTACCTACCATTTCTTCTGCACTGTAGTGTGCTTTGATTCCGGATACGATCTGACGCACCTGGCTTCCGATCTGTACCTGTGAGCAGAGAAGTTTCTTTGATTTCTTTACTTCTTCACATTTGATGATCTTACCAACCTGGAACTGAAGCTTGCCGAAATCTTCAAATGTGATCTCAGGTTTTGCTTCGATATCAATTACGTCTTCTTTTTCTTCTTTTGCAGGTTCTTCTGCTTTCGGCGGATGAAGCTCTGCCACCTTTGCAAGTACCTCTTTCAGGTCAAGGCGGGCGAAAAGGATCTCCGGTTTTTCAGTTACTTTATTTCCTGACGGATAGAGGCCAAAGGTCTTAAGGTCTTCCAGTTCTCTGTCCTGTGCATTTAACTGGGCAAGGATTCTCTCTGTTGTTTCCGGCATAAAGGATTTCAGCAGAACCGCACCAATGCAGATTCCCTCAACCAGATTGTAGAGAACTGTTGCAAGACGGTCTTTTTTCTCTTCATCCTTAGCAAGAGCCCATGGCATTGTTTCGTCGATGTATTTGTTGCAGCGTTTGAAGATTGTGAATACTTCTGTCATTGCATCTGCCACGCGGAGTTTATCCATTTTTTCGTTTACTTTGGCAGGTACGGAGAGAATGAAGTTCTTCAGATCATCATCTACAGGTTCTGTAACGCCTTTGTTTTCTACCACACCGCCGAAATATTTATTTGTCATGGAAATGGTGCGGTTTACAAGGTTGCCGAGCGTGTTTGCAAGGTCGGAATTCGTGCGTTCGATCATCAGATCCCACGTGATGGTGCCGTCGGATTCAAACGGCATCTCGTGCAGGACAAAATAGCGCACCGCGTCTACGCCGAAAAGGTCTACAAGGTCTTCTGCGTAAATGACGTTGCCCTTCGATTTGCTCATTTTACCGCCGTTCATCAGAAGCCACGGGTGACCGAACACCTGCTTCGGCAGCGGCAGGTCGAGCGCCATGAGGAAAATCGGCCAGTAGATGGTGTGGAAACGGATGATGTCTTTGCCGATGAGGTGCAGGTCTGCCGGCCAATCACGCTTGAACTGCTCGGTGGAGTTGCCGTCGCAGTCGTAGCCGATGCCGGTGATGTAGTTTGTGAGCGCGTCGAGCCAAACATACACGACGTGCTTGTCGTCAAAATCGACCGGAATGCCCCACTTGAAGGAGGTTCTGGAAACGCAGAGATCCTGCAGGCCGGGCAGGAGGAAGTTGTTCATCATTTCCGTTTTGCGCTGCGGCGGCTGAATGAACTCCGGGTGCTTATTGATGTAGTCGATGAGGCGGTCTGCATACTTGCTCATCTTGAAGAAGTACGCTTCTTCCTTTGCGGGCTTGACCTCGCCGCCGCAGTCCGGGCACTTGCCGTCGACAAGCTGGGACTCGGTGAAGAAGGACTCACACGGCGTGCAGTACATGCCCTCGTAGTGGCCCTTATAAATATCGCCCTGCTCGTAGAGCTTTTTAAAGATCTTTTGTACCTGCTTTTCGTGGTAATCGTCCGTGGTGCGGATGAATTTATCGTAGGAAGTGTTCATCACGTCCCAGTTCGCCTTGACAATCTTCGCGACGTTGTCGACATATTCCTTCGGGGTGATGCCGGCGGCATTGGCCTTTTCTTCAATCTTCTGGCCGTGCTCGTCCGTGCCGGTCTGGAAGTAGACATCGTAGCCCTCCATGCGCTTATAGCGCGCAATGCTGTCGGCGAGCACGATCTCATACGTGTTGCCGATGTGCGGGCGGCTGGAGGTGTAGGCGATAGCCGTCGAAATATAATACTTCGGTTTACTCATGGGTGGATCATTCCTTTACAATGTATTTTCAAGGGGTTAATTTTTTCTACGGTTGAATGTATTCAACTGAATAGTACGGCGGAAAATGCCGAGAGGATCATCAGCCCGGCCAAAATCGCCGCGCCGATGCGAACGATGAGCTTGCGTTGCTTTTCGGTTTTCATAGAAAGCTCCTTTCGCGGGTGCAGGGCATGCCTGTACGTGTACCCTTTATTTTACCATTCTTTTTTTCACCTGTAAACCGCTAATTGACTTTATTTTCCGCCGCGGTTACAATAAAAGCGGAAATACTTTTGAAATGAGGGAAAAATCCGATGCAGTTTTTAAATACAGAAGAAAAACCGCGCCGCGCGGTGGTCATCAACGATCTTTCCGGTGCGGGGAAATGCTCGCTTACGGTGATGCTGCCGGTGCTGTCCGCCTTGGGGTGCGAGACATCCGTGCTGCCGACGGCGGTGCTTTCCACACACGGCGGCTTTAAAGATCCCGTGTACCGCGATTTGACGGACGATATGCTGAAAACGGCACAGCACTGGAAGCGCGAGGGGGCCGAGTTTGAGGGCATCTGCTCCGGATACCTCAGCAGCCGCGAGCAGATTGACACTGTGCGGGAAATCTTCGATCTGTTTACGGACGAACACAGCCGTCCGCTGCGCCTTGTAGACCCCGTGATGGGCGACAATGGCACACTGTACGGCATTTTTAATAAAGAAACGGCGCAGAGCATGACGAGGCTTTGCGAAAAAGCGGACATTTTAACGCCGAACATGACAGAGGCGTATTGCCTTTTACACGAGCCGTTTAAGGACGGGCCGTATGACGAAAAGGAGCTTAAAAGAGCAATGAAAGCCCTTTCCGACTTTGGGCCGAAGATCGTCATTCTGACGGGTGCGTATACGGATGGGGAGAAAATCGGAGCGGCGTGCTACGATAGGGAAAAAGACGAGACGGCGCTGGTGCTTTCCGACCGCGTGCCGGGCAAATACCACGGCACGGGGGATATTTTCGCGGCCGTGATGCTGGGGGCGATGTTAAACGGCAAAACGGTAAAGGAAGCCTGTGCCGCCGCCGTGCGGTACACCGCAAAGTGCATAGAAGAAACGAGAAAAGCATGCGGTGACAACACCATTTGGGGCGTGAAATTCGAGAAATGTCTGCCGTTTTTGATGCACGATGTGCTCACGGAGAACGACGAATAAAGTCTTTGGTCAAGTTTTCTTCAGAAAACTTGCGGGTTCTTAGGGAAGCGCCCTAAGTCGCTTTCCGCAGAAAGCGAAATCTTATTGCCTAACAAAAAACTAAGAATGGTAGAAAGCAATGCTTTGCATTGCTTGAACAGTCCGGGGGATTGTTTAGCCGAGGAAACCCAGTTGCATGGGTTCCCTGAAAGGGCGGCTCAATGCCGCCCTTTTTATATAGCTGTGAGCATGCGTTGATGCGCGTTATCTCTTCTTTTTCCTCAATCAGAGGGAGCCTGAAATTAAATAAAAACCGCCGGACATCGCAGGACATCAGAGGACATCGGAGGACATGAATTTGAAAAGTTTCCCTTTTGAGGGAAACTTTTCTGCGTTTTTGGGGTATGGGTGAAGAGACAAACAGGCGGACGAAAAAACGAACGCCGTTTGGCGCTTCAAAACTTTCAGAGAGGATGTGGAACATGGTGAACGAAACGGCGAAGGAGGGCTTTCGCAGATTGGCGTTCGGCGGCATTCATGATGCCGTAAGGCTGCTCTTTTGCGAGGACGTGAACCCGCGCACGCTGAAAAATATGGATCTGTTCGCCGTCTCCGAAATTCGCAGACCGAAAAACGGCGGCATGGAAATTCGGTTTTTCGACCGGATCGAAGCGCTGCGGCTCCTCAGCGAGCTCGAGACGAGCGGGACGGGTGCACAGGCGCTGCTCTCCGCCATTGAAAGCGGTGCGGCGGCGCTGAAAGACGGGGATAAGCCGTGACGCCGTTTTCCGAAAAGCAGATGCAGGTCTTGTGCTGGTGGGGCGAAAAAAAGCCCGCACCGGAATAAGCTTGCCGTCATCTGCGACGGCGCGGTGCGCAGCGGCAAAACCACCTGTATGGGGATATCCTTTTTTCTGTGGGCGATGGCACGCTTTCAAAATACGAGCTTTGCGGTGTGCGGCAAAACGATCCGTTCTGTGCGGAGAAATGTGGTCGCGGAGCTTATACCAAAGCTGAAGTCTATGGGCTTTTCCATGCGCGTGCGGCAGGCAGAGAACGAGATTATCCTATCGTATCAGGGCAGAGAAAACCGCTTTTACCTTTTCGGAGGACGAGATGAATCGAGCGCGGCGCTCATTCAGGGCATGACGCTCGGCGGCGTTTTGTTTGACGAGGTTGCGCTGATGCCGCGCTCTTTTGTGGAGCAGGGCATTGCGCGCTGTTCGCTGAAAAACGCGAAGCTGTGGTTCAACTGCAACCCGGAGCACCCGCAGCATTGGTTTTACCGCGAGTGGATTTTGAAAGCCGAGAGCCGAAACGCGCTTTACCTGCACTTTACGATGGAGGACAACCCGTCGCTCAGTGAAGATGTGCGAAAGCGCTACCGAACGATGTTTTCGGGTGCGTTTTACAGCCGGTTTATTGAGGGAAAGTGGACGGCGGCGACGGGACTGATTTACCCGTTTGCGCTTGACCTCTTGTGCGAAGTGCCGAAAGCGGACTTTGAGCGGTATGCGGTGTCCATCGATTACGGTACGGTGAATCCTACTTCGATGGGCCTTTGGGGGCTTTTGTGCGGCGTGTGGTACCGCGTAGACGAGTATTACTTTGACGCGCGGCTTGAAAACACGCGGCGCACGGACGAGGAGCACTTTAAGGGCTTTTTGGAGCTTATTCGCGGCAGAACGCCCGATGTGATTGTATGCGACCCCTCGGCGGCGAGCTTTATCACACTTTTGCAGAGCCGTGGTTTTGCAGTGACGGCGGCGAAAAACGACGTTTTAAACGGCATCCGCATGACGGCAACGGCGCTGCGCACGGGGCAGATCAAGGTGACAAAGGGCTGCGTGGACGCGGTGCGGGAGTTTTCCCTCTACCGCTGGGCAGACGACGGCGCGCGGGATGTGCCTGTGAAGGAGAATGACCATGCCATGGACGACATCCGCTATTTTGTCTCCACGGTGCTCGGCGCGGGCGAAAGCTTTGCCTGCGCGGTGCAAAGGGAGACGGGGAAAGGAGTTAGCATTTGGGATTTTTGAAAAAGGAGAAGCGCACGGCCGTTTCGGTGCAGACGCAGGG
>OKUQ01001530.1_pt1 | contig 10270 bp, 10 predicted proteins | sample 1606811 | NCBI WGS metagenome assembly OKUQ01 (sample SAMEA3882546, study PRJEB24775) | human gut metagenome | biome: human-associated habitat; feature: intestine environment; material: feces | place: Netherlands | collected 2009/2010
TAGCAAATTCTTAGCAAGAGGACACCCAGCCAAAGCCGATTGCTACTGCCATTCTCCACTCCCTTAGTCAAAATGACAAGGCAAATATATGGAGGTTACTATGGACAAGAAAGAGAAAAAGTCGCTGCCGGAACCGCGCACATATACCGTGGAACAAATTGCGGCCATGCTAAACATTTGCCATATAGCATCACCCTATTACATTGTATAATTCATACTTTGCCCGTGGAATGTTGCTATATGCAGGTTGATTGAAGTTTATAATTCATATATTACATCTTATATTTTTCAAGAGCAGGAATTACAATAGAAGGGAAATGAAAAAAGTAAAAGAAAAATTTCTAAAGTTAAATCCTTTTGGGTTACTCAGTTGTATATTAAGTGTAAGGCGTTTTACACATGGAAGGCGGTGACACGGTATCGAAGATTTCATACTAATTAAAAAAATCCAGTCGGGTGACACAGATGCATTTGAGATAATTGTCCGAAAATATTATCAGTCAATTTATCTATTTTGTTGTCGGCGATTGAACGGCGATCCAGATACCGCCGCAGATATTACACAAGATGTTTTCTTGAAATTGTTGGAGAATATTCAATCAGTACGAAAGATCGGGAAATTTCAAAACTACCTGCTAACGATTGCTGTTAATACCTGTAACAATTATACTAAGAAAGCAAAACCCCTGTATATGGATTTAGAAACTCTTGAAGATATAGAAGATACTGATAATGCCTTTGAAAAAATTGAGCTTAACGAACTTAAAGCGCAAATTCAATATGCAATCAACACATTACCGGACTATCAAAAAGAGGTCATCATTTTACGATTTTATTATGATTTGAAAATCCGAGAGATTGCAACCATTACAAAAGCTAGTGTTTCTACTGTAAAATCTAGGCTCCAACAGGGGATTAAAAAACTGGAACGATATTTGGCTGATTTTAGAGGAGGCGATAATGTATGACCCAAAAACAAAATGGTGTATTAGAATGGTTGCAGAGTTGTGAAACGCCTGCTCCATCTGAACCTAAAATTAAAGCAGTAATCGTAGCTGGAAAAAGTTACATGAATAGTTCTGAATTCAATAAAAATTCAATGCGAGATATTATATTGAACCAACTTCAATTTCTGCCGCTTTCTTTCTGGATCGTTCAAATAATACTCACTATATGTGCAGTATTATTAGCATGTATCCTGGGCCAATGGAGGGTTCCATTTTATTATCCATTGACAATCCTTGCAGTTATGGTTCCATTCCTTGCGTTATTAGGTGCAATAGAAATATCTAAAAGCAACATCTATGGTATGTGGGAAATTGAACAGTCTAGTAGAACAACGCTGGTAAAAATTGTAGCAGGTCGTATGCTGATTATTGGAGTAATCAACCTTTTCCTAATAACAGTCATTTTAATTTCAATGGCATATATTTACCAGAAATCAATGATTGAAATGGTGTTGTATGGTTTGATTCCATTTAATATTTCTTGCACTTGTTATCTTTTTATATGTGCGAAAAGCAGGACAAACGATAGCTTGTATCATTTAATCGCTTGTATGATTTTTCTTTCTGGAACATTTTCTCTTGTACTCCATCAGCGATTTATATTTGAAGCGTCTATGTTCTGGGGATGGATTGGATTTTATGTGTTATCTATTATCCTATTAGGGAAAACACTTCAACTGTACTTGAAAAAAGAAAAAATGATTGGAGAATTGATATGGAACTTACAATAAATGATCTTTCAAAAGAATATGGAAGAAAAAAAGCTGTAAATCATTTCAGCGCAAAATTAACAAATGGTGTTTATGGTCTACTCGGGGCAAATGGTGCGGGCAAGACAACTTTGATGCGAATGATTTGCGATGTCCAAACTGAAACGAAAGGAGCCATTTTTTTTAACGGGAAAAACATTCATGATTTGGGCGAGAAATATCGTAATATCTTAGGCTACCTGCCACAAAATTTTGGCTATTATCCTAACTTTACAGCGTATAAATTTTTGATGTATATCTCTGCAATAAAGGGGCTGCCGCCTAAAAAAGCCCATAATCGCACAATGGAGCTGTTGCAGGTTGTTGATCTGCTCACACAGAAAAACGAAAAAATCAAAACTTTTTCCGGCGGTATGAAACAACGCTTGGGAATTGCTCAAGCATTACTAAACGATCCCCGTATTTTGATTTTGGATGAACCTACAGCTGGACTTGACCCGAAAGAGCGGGTGCGGTTTAGGAATCTGATTAGTTCTTTGGCAGAAAATAGAATTGTAATTTTGTCCACTCACATTGTTTCTGATGTTGAATATATCGCAAATGAGATTCTGATTATGAAAAATGGCGAGTTAATTCAACATGGTTCTCCAGAAGAAATTTTGAAGCCGATTGAAAAATGTGTTTGGGAATGTGATGTATCTCGAAAAGAGGCCGAAGAATTAGAATTGAACTATGTAACAGCAAATCTGAAACATAATAATGGTGCAGAACGGCTGAGGATTATTTCTCAAGAAGCACCATGCAGAACCGCTTGGAATGTTGATCCAACATTGGAAGATTTGTATTTATACTATTTTACGGAGGTATCCGAGCATGAATGAAATGATAAAAGCAGAACGAAATAAAATATGTTCGAGAAAGCAAACACGAATGTTGTTTTTAGCTGGTGTGGTTCTTATCGTTGCCTATTTTTTCTTTTTTCAATTTAATTATCAAAATGTTTTCTATGATTATGACCTTGAAAAAATGGCATTAGCAAGCGGTTTTACAGCCATTGAACAACGGAAGGAAGTAGCAGAAATATTTGAAGGAAAACTCTCTCAAAATACATTACTTACTATGCAAGAAAAAATCGACCAAGCAAAACAAGCAACTGTTGGACAAGATGAAAATTCTGCTTTTTCTGCTGTTCATGTTTATCGTGACCAAGCGGCGATTCTGGAATATTTGACAAATTCTGATGGTAGTTTTAAGTCACTCGAAACAGCATATCCAAATAGTCCAACTGTGACTTTAGGATATTGTGATGGCTGGGATAAGCTATTATCTGGAATGGGGAGCATCTTGTCCATAATGATATGTTTAATTGTTGTAATCACTCTATCTCCTGTTTTCTCAGAAGAGTATGCACTTCATACAGATAGCATTATTTATTCGGCTCGGTATGGCCGAACCAAACTCACAACTTCAAAAATTATAGCGGCCTTGGAAGTTGTAATTGGCACATACCTCTTGTATTTACTGCTAAATTTAGTTCTGTATGGCTGTACCTATGGGTTACAGGGGTGGAATGTAAGCATTCAATCTTCATTACATTATGCTTCTTCAATATATAATTTGACCTTTTTGCAAATGTTCTTTATCTCTGTAATATTGAATATTTTTGGGATTGTAGCCTTGACAACTATTACATTGTTTTTAAGTTCTCAAATGAGTTCTCCTGTTACAGCGCTTATTACTTCTTGCGTCATCTGCTTCTTGCCAGTTGTGTTTGATTTTAATGATAGCCTTCCTGTTTTACAAAAAATGCAGGAAATTTGCCCGATTTTTATGCTTCATACAAACGGTATATTTTCTGATATGAAAACATATTTCGGTATGAGCCAGCCGGTCTTTATGATCATCCTTAATGTTGGATTGATATTCGTATTTTATAGACTAACAAAAAATATATCAAAGAAACATCAAGTTACGGGGTAATTTTGATGAAAGAGACAAGTTGGGTCAGAAATTTGAGACAGCCTTCTATGCCAAGCCTGATCTTCGCAATGTCCGCCCACCGGAAGAACCGGTAAAATCGGAGCCTGCGACCCTGGACCTTGAAAGCCTTGTGGAGCAGCTTCAGAAGTCGCCGGAGCTTGCAAGTGCGCTCGCAGCCCTGATAGCGGCGCAAGCCCCGGCAAAGTGATCCGAAAAATCGAATTAGCAAAACGCAGAATTTTCTTAGCAAATTTCTGAAAAGCGTTCGAGTCCAATTAGCAAATATACATCATGCGGCGTATAAAAATCTCCCGGTAACGGAAGTGAAATTGCCGGGAGAAGGAGGAACAAAAAACGCTGCAAGCCCCGAAAAAAGGCTTGCAGCGGTGCTTTCTGGCGTCCCAGAGAGGATTTGAACCTCCGACCCCACGCTTAGGAGGCGTGTGCTCTATCCAGCTGAGCTACTGAGACATTTTTAAGATTTATGCAATTTTTACTGCTCGAAGGAATCGAACAATCTGCCGCTTAGGAGGCGTGTGCTCTATCCAACTGAGCTACTGAGACAATTTGAATCAGGCAGCTGTGCGCGATGCAGGAGTACAACTGCCCTATTATTATAAACGCAACCCTGCAAAAAAGCAAGACATAATACAAAGCCGCCCGCACAGCAAAATTGTGTGGGCGGCTTTGCGTTTAAGTTATACGGAAAAGGGGAGCACTCAGGCAAGACCGTCCAGCCATGCGGCGATGCTTTCGGCGGCAAAATTGATATACGGGTACAGGGGTTGCAGGTTCCGCAGGCTTTTGTCATTACCGCTGCTGCCGGAAGTGCAGAACAGGTACACGTTTTTTTCGGTCGGGTCGTTGCTTTCAATAAAAGTTTGGATGATGCGCGGTGCGGTGGAGTGCATCATTTTAAGTGTAAAGAAACTCTACATGGATATAACGAGAAGTGAAAAGCAGGGCAACCCAGGGAACCCTACTGGAAAATCCGCATCGCTTATTCCAGCGCTGCCTTTGCGGCGGCAATTTTGGCGTTGGCTTCAGCCAGCTGGCGGGAACAATCGTCTGTGGTGTCATCGCGCTCTAGGCGGTTGCGGTCCCCAATCAGGGCGGTCCAATACTGGCCACCGTTATATTCAAACACGACCCAATCGTACCCGTTGTATTTTTCCTTGGTGATCTGGGTGACCGGGTAGCTGCCCAGCGGCAGGTAGCCCACCACATCGTTCAGATTGGCGGTATAAAAATATTCTGTGTTGGAACCAAAAACCGTGAGCTTATATCCGCTCACGGCTGTCATGTCCGGCCCATCGCTGCCATACCCGTTAAAATTCCCGGCGCGTATCGTGGGCAGATAGTCCTGATAGCTGTAATCCAGATCCACCGCGCCGGTAATGCCGCTGACGGTGCCGGAACCGGAATACTGCCACATGCCGTACTGCCCGGTGTACCCCGGGCTGGAGCGGTAATCCGCCACCCAAAGCGGATAGTTTGCCAGCGCGGAAGCATTCATATACGAGTTGATGTAGTTGGTGTAGCTGTACCAGCCCGCGTACCATTTGCGCTGGTTCAAAATATCCATGGCGTATTTGACCAGGTTCGTCAGCTGCGGTTTGCCCAGGCTGGTCAGGCTGCTGGCCTCTACATCTACAAACACCGGGTATTCCAGCTGTAAGCCCTCCAGCGCGTTCAAAAAGGTGGTCAGCTCCCCGGCAACAGCGCTTTCGGTGCGGGCATAGGTGTAATAATAAGCCCCAACCCGCAGCCCGGCGGCATGGGCGCCGTTCACGTTTTGCAGAAAATAGGGGTCCACATACGCGCCGTTGTTGTTGCTGGACCCAATGCGTACAATGGCAAACTGTTTACCCGCCGCGGCAACGGCACTCCAGTTGATGCTGCCCTGATACCGGGAAACATCGATCCCCACCTGAAACAAAGCCATACAAAAATCCCCCTCCCAGGATTGCCTGCCGTGCAGGTGTATCCTACAGCATGTTATGCTGGAAAGGAGAGGGAAGTGAATCTTATGAAATTGCCGCCGGCGCATTCATGCGGCGGCGCTGAATAAGCAGGGACGCGTTAAATCACAATGCCGCCGTTTACGCCGAGCACCTGCCCGGTGATGAACCCGGCCCCGCGCCCGGCCAAAAATACCAGCGTGCGGGCAACTTCTTCCGGGGTACCAAGGCGCTCCACGGGGGTCTCTTCCGCCAGGGCAGCTTTGTCCTCTGCGGTAAAGCTGGCCATCATGTCGGTTTCAATCACACCGGGAGCCACGCAGTTCACCGTAATGCCGGAAGGACCTTCCTCTTTGGCGAGCGCCTTGGTCAGGCCGATTACACCGGCCTTTGCGGCGGAATAGTGTACTTCGCAGCTGCCGCCGGTCTGACCCCACATGCTGCTTACCAGCAGAATGCGGCCGTATTTTTGGCGGATCATGCCAGGCAGCACGGCGCGGCATGCATAAAACACGCCGTCCAAATCTACCCCCATCATGCGGTGCCAGTCCTCATCGGTCAGGTCAGTGAAGAGCTTTTGCTGGGCAATCCCCGCACAGCACATCAGCGCCTGCAGGCTGCCGAACTGCTGCAGTGCTTCCTGTACCGCGGCATTCACCTGGGCGGAATCGCTCACATCGGCGTGCAGAGCCACAAAGCGCCCGCCGGGGTTCAGCGCCTGTGCCTGCTGCACAACATCCAGGGCAGCATCTTTGCGGCTGTTCCAGGTAAAGGCAACATCGTACCCGGCGCGGGCAAACTCCAAAACGGTGGCGGCACCAATGCCGCGGCTGCCGCCGGTAATCAATACATGGTCATTCATGGAGATTCTCCTCATTTTGCAGCGGGGCTGCCTGCTGGGCGCGCTTTTCGGCTTTCAGCTTCAGCCGTTTGGCTCGCAGTCCGGCAAAAAACTCTTGTAAAAGTGCCTGGGCTTCCTCTTCCAACAGGCCCTGCTCCATAACAGGGTGGTGGTTAAATGGTAAAGCAAACAGATCCGTCAAAGAGCCGCAGCACCCGGCCTTGGGGTCGCGGGCACCATAGACTACCCGCTTTAACCGGCTGTTGATGATGGCCCCACTGCACATGGGGCAGGGCTCCAGCGTAACAAACAGCTCACATTGCCACAGCCGCCACCCGCCAAGGGCTTTGCAGGCTGCGTCGATGGCAAGCAGTTCGGCGTGGTAGATGGCATTTTTGCCGCTCTCTCGCAGGTTGTGGGCACGGGCAATGATCTCGCCATCCTTGGCAACCACCGCGCCAACGGGCACTTCACCCAAAGCGGCAGCGGCGCGGGCTTCTTCCAGCGCGGCCTGCATCAGTTGTTCATCGGTCATTGCGTTACCCCACACGGTACAGGTACACCGTAAGGCCCATCAAAAACAGAACACATACGGTATACGGCAGGCTGGTAAAAACGGCCAGCGGCTCCATGCCGCCGCGCAGCCCGGCGGAAAAGCTGAACCCCTGCGCTTTGACCCGCCATACCAGAAAGAGCGCCGCCAGCGGCAGGGCCACTAGCAAAATCAGCTCATACACCACGGCAAGCTGCTCCGGCGCATATTGGCGCAGATATAGGCTGAGAAACGCCAAGGTATTGTTGATGAAATGCAGCAGCATGCCGGGCAGAATACTGCCGCTGCGCTCAACCAGCCAGCCCAAAAAGATGCCGCACACCAGCGCGGTAATGCTTTGTGCCAGATCCAGGTGCAGCAACGCAAACAGCAGGGCAGGGGCAAAAATCGCCACGCTGCTGCCGCTGGGGCGCATAATGCCCTGCAGCGCCCCGCGGAAATAAATTTCCTCCAGCACAGCGGGCACTACACACAGACTGAAATAACGAATGAACAGATCCAGGCCACCGGCGGGCAGCGCGGTGCTGTTGGTGGTAACGCCCAGCCCGCGGGCCAGCAGCCCGCCGAACAGGTTGCCCGCGTTGGCCAGCCCCAAAAACACCACCAGGCAGAACGCCGGGCTCCAGGGGGCGGGCAGCAGAATGCGCAGATCCTGCGTTTGCAGCCGGGTGGCGCGCAGCAGCCACCACAGCGGCAGCACAATAGAACCCGCTGCCACCACAATGCCCAGCAGCCCCTGTGCGGCCACGCTGAATCCGATCGGGTCGCTCAGGCTGGCACCCTGCACCCGCATACCCATCAGGGCGGAAACAAAAATAGTCAATAGATCCTGTACAAACAGATAAGCCAGCGCGGCCACCGCGCACAGCGATGCCGCCCCCCGTACACCGCGGGGATTGGAGAGTGTTGATTTTGGCAAAATACTTCCTCTTTCTTTTCACTGTACTATATAAAGATACATTCCATATAATTCCGGCACAAAACGCGGCAGATGATACCAGTAACAATAATAACACGTTTGCGGCGCTTTTACAACGCGGCGCAGCCCGGCCCACGGAAAAACGGCAAAACAAAAACCCACCGGTTGTGCGGACCGGTGGGTAGGAGAGGAAAATAGAGGAAGGAATGTTTTCTATACAGAGAAAATCCATCAAGGCTGTGCGGGCCTTGACTTTATGCTATTATAATAGTACAGTATTTGTGTGAAGTAAAGCTCAAAAAGTTCACATGAAAGATGAACAAGATTCATCAAGACGCATCAGAAAACAAAGAAGGTAAAGTTTACTTCCCAATTATAAAAGGAGCATCCGGTTCATCATGACCCTGTTAGCCTGCCAGATTTTTTCCACCATTGCGCACGAGGGCAGCTTTGCCCGTACCGCGGAGCAGCTGCACCTGACCCCCTCCGCCATCAGTCATGCGGTTTCTACCATGGAGGCGGAATGCGGTTTCCCACTGTTTACCCGCACCAAAAGTGGCGTTACCATGACCGCCGCCGCCGAAAACCTGCTGCCCGCCATCCAGCGGCTGCTGGCTTCCAGCGAATCCCTGGATCAGTCCATTGCCCAGATCAACGGCATGCACAAAGGCGTGCTGCGCCTGGGGGTGTTCAACTCTGCCTGCGTGACCTGGCTGCCGCAGCTGGTGCCGCAGTTTCAGCTGGATTTCCCCGGTATTGATGTGCAGATCTATCAGGGCAGCTATGCGGATATCTGCGCCTGGGTCAAAAACGGCACGGCGGAAATCGGCTTCCTTTCCAATTCCAGCGCGCTGGATTTGGATTTTGAACCGCTATATGATGACAAGCTGGTCTGCATCGCACCCGCGTCCTACCGCCCGGCCCGGCCCGGCTGTGTCAGCGCCGAGGAACTGCGCGGCCAGCCGTTCGTCAGCCAGCTGGCGGACGTGGATGCCGATATCCAGAGCTACTTCAAAACCAACGACCTGCGGGTGGACAGCCGCTGCTATATCGTGGATGACCAATCCATGATCGCTATGGTGGCCTGTGGCCGCGGCTTTGCCATTATGCCGGAGCTGATGTTCAAAACCGGAACCGACCCCCACGGCTGCCAGGTGCTGCGGCTGGAACCCGCTGCAACGCGCAGCATTGGGCTGGCCTGCCTGGCGCGGGGGGCGCTTTCCCCGGCTGCACGCCAGTTTGCAGCCCGCGCCCGCGCTTACGCCGCCAGCCTGCGGCAAAAGTGAGCGGCGGGGCGGGGAAGATGGACTTGTGCTGACTTGGCAATGTCATATCCCTCTTTTCAAAAATATAAAAAAGGTATATAATAAAGCTTCAGCAGGAAAGGAGAAGCTCAGCCTATGCCCGGTGATCTGCATACCCATTCGTCCTGTTCGGACGGTTCTACCCCCATCGAAAAGCTGCCTTGGCTGGCGGCCTGCGCGGGATTGGATTGGCTTGCCATCAGCGACCATGATACCAACCGCTCTGTGCGTTATGCTTACGCCCACCCGGAGCAAAACGGTGTGAAGCTGATCCCGGCGGTGGAGCTGACGGCCTATGATTATGGGCGGGAACACCGCGTGCACATCCTATGCTATTACCCGGACGATTGCGAAGCTCTGGCCCGCCATACTGCAGTCATGGACAAACGCCGCTATGATGCCGTGTACCAGTCCTGCAAGGAGCTGGAGAAAATCTGCCCCCAGTTCAAAACCGAGGAAGCGTTGGAATTTGCCAAGGACAGCGGCACGCTGTACAAGGCCCATGTCATGCGTGTATTGTGGCAGTATGGGCTTTCGGATGGAATGTACAACACGGTGTACCGCAGCCTGTTCGGTCTGCGCCCGGTGCGCGGCAAGATCCTGCACACGCCGGTGTATGAAACCGTGGATACCATCCTGAACCTCATCCAAGAATGCCGCGGCGTGGCGGTACTGGCCCACCCCAGCGTTTACCACAGCATGCCTTTGGCGCGGGAGCTGATTGCAGCCGGGCGGTTGGACGGCGTGGAGATCGACCACCCCCGCAACACGGAGGAGGATAAAGCCGAGCTGGAACAGCTGGCCGCGGAGTACGGCCTGATCGTGACCGGCGGCACTGACTACCACGGCATGAACACCAACACCCCGCACCCGGTTGGCACCTGCACCACCGCGGACGAACAGATCGCCCGCATCCGTGCGCTGGCCGAAGCGCGCAAAAAGTAAAGGCAATACCGCATAATTCTAAGTGCCGATACGGCGAGCGAGGTGCGGCA
>OKUQ01001535.1_pt1 | contig 10255 bp, 6 predicted proteins | sample 1606811 | NCBI WGS metagenome assembly OKUQ01 (sample SAMEA3882546, study PRJEB24775) | human gut metagenome | biome: human-associated habitat; feature: intestine environment; material: feces | place: Netherlands | collected 2009/2010
TTTTTCAGGAATATTCAAGCCTTGGCCTGCTTACATTCAGTTATTCCAGAGGGAAGATCGTTTACTGCAGACAGGAGAAAGGCTTTGCCTACAATCAGAAAAATTACAGACTGGCAAGGCATTTACAGAAATGTTCCGGCTATCGTCTGGAAAAAGGGATTGCAGGTGGTGCGAGAGTCAAAAAAGCCGGAGCAAAACCTGATATGGGATCTCCGGAACAGTTTTATGCGGAAGTAATCCGTCAGCCCTCTCTGGCAATTGAGATTCCGGAATACCGCAAGGACGATATGGAAGAACTGCGTCTGATTCCACTTGAATATCTTTATTCTCTAAACAGCGGCATATTGGCAAACGCATAAATCCGTCACATAGTCAAAGAAAAACTGTATCCGAAAATAAAAAGTAATAAAAACAGAGATTAGCGTTTGACATAAAGCCATAGATTCTGTATGATAAAAAGAGTGCCCCGAAATGTTGTAAACAGAAAGATGAGGAATCAATAGTGAATAATAATACACAGGAAAGTAAAATACAGTTAGAATATATCAATAAATGTACAGAGCTTGTGAAGGAAAAATATGAAAAGGCGCCAGCTTTCTTTATCCAGAATGCAGGCTGCCAGATGAACTCCCTGCAGACGGAGACAGTGGCCGGTATCGTGAAACGTATGGGCTATACAGAAGTATCCAGAGAAGAAGATGCAGATGTTGTCATCTATAACACCTGCACAGTCCGGGAGAATGCAAACCTGAAGATTTACGGTCATCTTGGCCATCTGAAAAGTATTAAGAAAAAGAATCCTGAACTGAAGATTGTATTGTTTGGCTGCATGATGCAGGAACCGGAAGTAATTGAGAAGATCCACAAAGAATATTCTTTTGTTGATCTGGTTTTCGGTACCCATAACTTCCATAAGTTTCCGGAGCTTTTCTACAGAAGCTTAAATACGGAGGGACAGATTATTGATGTCTGGAAGGAATCTGATGAAATCGTGGAGGGTATGCCTTCTGACCGTAAATATTCCTTTAAAACGGGTGTCAATATTATGTTTGGCTGCAATAATTTCTGCAGTTACTGTATTGTACCATATGTAAGAGGAAGAGAGAAGAGTCGCGAACCGGAGGCGATCATAGAAGAGATCAAGGGTCTGGTAGCTGACGGTGTGACAGAAGTTATGCTTCTGGGACAGAACGTTAATTCCTATGGAAAGACACTGGAACATCCGGTTACTTTTGCACAGCTTCTGAAACAGGTGGAAGCAATTGAAGGATTAAAGAGAATCCGTTTCATGACTTCCCATCCGAAGGATCTGTCTGATGAACTGATCCGGACAATGGCAGAGAGCAAAAAAGTGTGCCATCACCTCCACCTTCCCATGCAGTCCGGAAGCAGCCGAATCTTAAAGATCATGAACCGCCGTTATGACAAAGAAAAGTATCTGGAGCTTGTAGACAAGATCCGTAATGCCGTACCGGATATTTCCCTTACTACAGATATCATTGTAGGTTTTCCGGGAGAAACGGAAGAGGATTTCCAGGATACTCTGGACGTTGTGGAAAAATGCGATTTTGATTCTGCGTTTACCTTTATTTATTCCAAACGAACCGGAACACCGGCGGCAGCCATGGAACAGGTGCCGGAGGAACTGGTAAAGGAGCAGTTTGACCGGGTGCTTAAGACCGTGCAGGAGACAGCCAGAGAACAGGTATCCAGGTATCAGGGACAGATCTGCGATGTGCTGGTAGAAGAGATCAATGAAAATGACAGTTCCTTAGTGACCGGAAGAATGTCAAATAATACGCTGGTACATTTTCCGGGAGATGCATCGTTGGTGGGGAAGCTTGTGAATGTTTCACTGGATGAATGTCATGGATTTTATTATATGGGCCATATGGTTTAGTCATGACTCTGATGAATAAATTGTAAAAGGGAATAGAAATGGAAGAACAAGAGAAGAAAAAGAGAATAGAACTGGAACAGGACATGTCCTGGAAAATGTATCAGATACTGACGATAACGGCGTGCACTGCAAATCTGATCGGAACAATCTGTAATTTCTGTATTCACGGTACGAAACTGCCGACCATACTCTGCGGCATATGCCTGCTGATGATCGTGACCATCGGCATTATCGGATGGACTACGAAAAAGGTGCAAATACCGGCGGTCTTGATCATATTAATACTTGTATGGTTTGAATTTCCTTATTTGTATTATTGCTACGGGGATGCCTCTATCGTATATCTGGTCCTGGGGGTCGTTGGACTGGCGATATTTTTCCCGAGAAATGTGGTGATCGTTTCTTTTGCGGTCACGTTGCTGGAATATCTGGTGATCATGATGAACAGCTTTGAACGGCCTTCCATATGGAGAAATATGGAGGAAGCGGGTAAGATCGGAACTACGCTCGGATCCTTTGTTATTGTGGGAGTATCTGTATTTGCCATGATATTTGAATTGCTCAGAAGTTACGAGGAACAACGAAAGCAATTGCTGAGTCTGAGTGAGGATCTGAACTTTGCAGCGAACCATGATCCTCTGACCAGGCTGTATAATCGGCGCTATCTTGTAAATCAGGTGAATGAATGGATATGCAAGCCGGAGAAGAGCTTCTGGATCGTATTGATGGATGTAGATGATTTCAAGGCAGTCAATGATACCTATGGGCATGGATACGGTGATGATGTACTGCGGGAAGCCGGCAGACTGATGCTGGAAGAAATGATGGGAAAAGGAATCGCAGCCCGGTTCGGCGGCGAGGAGTTTATGCTGGTGTTTGAACAGGATGATCGGGAACAGGTGTTACATTCATTCCGGAATATCCAGGAAGGCTTAAGGAGATATTCCCAGAACACCAGACAGACGGATATTACCATCAGCGGTGGAATGGAACGTTATGAGGCTGATAAACAGCTGGATCTATTGTTTACTTCTGTGGACCGGAAATTATATATTGCCAAAAATAACGGTAAAAACCGTATTGTAGAATAGGTTTAAAATAATAAAAAGTCTTGCAAAGCTTAAAAAATAGAGCTATGATAAGACCCGTGTGATTTTATAAAAATTTTATAATTTCACACGGGTCTTTTTACTGAGGAGATTATATTGAGGAGAATGTTATGGAAAAATTGAAACCGAAGCTTTTCTCAGTGATGAAAAGCTACACGAAAGAACAGTTTGTAAAAGATGTGATCGCAGGTATCATTGTGGCGATCATTGCTCTGCCCTTATCCATTGCACTGGCACTGGCTTCCGGAGTAACACAGGAAAAGGGTATCTATACAGCAATCACCGCAGGCTTTGTGATCTCTTTTCTGGGTGGCAGCCGCGTACAGATCGCAGGTCCTACTGCGGCATTTGCCACCATTGTTGCAGGAATTGTAGCGAAGAACGGCATGGACGGTCTGATCATCGCGACATTGTTAGCGGGTGTGATCCTGATCCTGATGGGATTTTTACGACTTGGCAATCTGATCAAGTTTATCCCCTATACGATCACCACCGGTTTTACTTCCGGTATTGCTGTGACGATCTTTATCGGACAGATCAAGGACTTCCTGGGACTGACCATTGTCAGCGAAGAGCCGCTGATCGAGACCATGGATAAACTGAAAGCAGTATTTCAGTTCATCTCCACCACAAATGTGCAGGCACTGCTTGTAGGTGTGATCAGTCTCCTGATCCTGATCCTGTGGCAGTATCTGCCGGGCTTTTGCAAGAAGATTCCACCTTCTCTGATCGCAGTACTGGTGGGAAGTGCCATGGTTGCACTACTTAACATGAATGTAAATACGATCGGAGATCTGTATGAGATTTCCAATAAGCTTCCGTCAATTTCTCTGCCCGCCTTCAGCCTGAAGACGGTACAGAACGTCCTGCCGGATGCTTTTACCATCGCGATCCTGGCTGCCATTGAGTCATTGCTTTCCTGCGTGGTAGCGGACAGTATGGTGAACAGCAGACATCGTTCCAATATGGAACTGATCGCCCAGGGCGCCGGCAACATTACTTCCGCATTGTTCGGTGGGATCCCCGCCACCGGAGCCATTGCGAGAACTGCTGCCAATGTGAAAAACGGCGGACGTACCCCCATTGCCGGTATGGTGCATTCCGTGACACTTTTGTTGATCCTGGTAGTACTGATGCCTTATGCGGCACTGATCCCCATGCCCACCATTGCAGCCATTCTGTTCATGGTGGCTTACAATATGTGCGACTGGCGTAAATTCATAGGTCTGTGCAAGACCGCACCCAAGAGTGACATTATCGTTCTGGTGACCACATTTGTACTGACTGTCGTATTTGATCTGGTAGTAGCGATAGAGGTAGGTATTTTACTGGCAGCCATTCTGTTCATGAAGCGTATGAGCGATGTGACGGAAGTGGAAGGCTGGAAATATGTGGATGATGAGGATGATGCGGACAGCCTGTCCTTAAGAGTCGTACCTCACAATACCATGGTCTATGAAGTGAGTGGCCCCTTATTCTTCGGCGCAGCGGACAAGATCCTGAAGATCACATTAGATGAGAAAATGAACTGCCTGGTACTGCGTATGCGCAGCGTAAGCGCCATCGACGCCACAGCCATGCACAATCTGGAGCAGTTATATGCGGATTGTAAAAAGAAAAACATCCAGATCATTCTGTCTCATGTAGGGGAACAGCCCATGCATGTCATGGAGAAGAGCGGTTTCTTAGATAAGGTGGGCAGAGAAAATGTCTGTGCCCATATTGATGATGCACTGGAACGCGCAGCAAAGCTGCAGTAAGTGTGAAAAACTATCATTTTTCATAGGGGTTCTTTAATTTACAACCTCAATATTTTGTGCTAAGATAGATGCGGATACGCAAGCTTTTGCGTGTCCGCTTTGTCGTGGATCCTTTTACAGAACAGGAGAAGATCATGGCTGAATTGACACCAATGATGCAAAAATATATGGAGACCAAGGAGCAGTATAAGGACTGCATCCTTTTTTATCGTCTGGGAGATTTCTATGAAATGTTTTTCGACGATGCGCTGGTGGCTTCCAAGGAACTGGAGATCACACTGACGGGAAAAAGCTGTGGCCTGGAGGAACGTGCGCCCATGTGCGGCATTCCTTATCATGCCGTGGAAGGCTATCTGTCCAAGCTGGTAAGCCGCGGTTATAAAGTGGCTATCTGCGAACAGGTGGAGGATCCGAAGCTTGCCAAGGGATTGGTGAAGAGGGAAGTGATCCGTGTGGTGACACCCGGTACCAACTTAAACGTACAATCTCTGGAAGCCGGCAAAAATAATTATCTGCTGAGCATTGCCTATACTCCGGATGGCATCGGTATCTCTGCGGCAGATGTAACTACCGGTGATTATTATGTGACCGAAGTCGAAGATCTGAAAAAATTAAATGATGAACTGATGAAGTACGAACCTTCGGAGATCATCTGCAACGAGGCATTTTTAGTCAGTGGCTTTGATGTGAATGATTTAAAGTCCCGCTTACATATCTCCGTCAATGCGTTGGAATCCCATATGTTCGATGATGACGGCTGCAGACGGATCCTGATGAAACATTTTAAGGTAAATACGCTGATCGGACTTGGTGTCGAAGAATTCCCTACGGGACTTTTAGCGGCGGGAGCACTGTTACAGTATCTGTATGATACCCAGAAGACAGATCTGGAGCATTTTACCCATATTTATCCCTATCTTACCAGCAAATATATGCTGCTTGACAGCTCCACCAGAAGAAATCTCGAACTGACGGAGACTCTCAGAGAGAAGCAGAAGAGAGGCTCTCTTCTGTGGGTGTTAGATAAGACGAAGACCGCCATGGGCGCCAGACTTCTGCGCAATTACATCGAACAGCCGTTGATCGAAAAGGATGAGATGGAGAAGCGTCTGGATGCCATTCAGGAGCTGAATCAGGATTCCATCTCCAGGGATGAGATCCGGGAATACTTAAATCCCATCTACGATCTGGAACGACTGCTCAGTAAGGTGACTTATAAGACGGCAAATCCCAGAGATCTGATCGCATTTCGGAATTCCCTGCAGATGCTGCCGCCTATTAAGACAGTGCTGTCTGCCTTTGAAAAAGAAGAACTGACGGAAATCCGGGAGCAGATTGACGTCCTGGAGGATATTTATCAGCTGATTGATGAAGCGATCATTGACGAACCGCCCCTGTCCATCCGGGAAGGCGGGATGATCAAGGATCAGTTCGATGAGACCATAGACAGACTGCGCAGCGCCAAGCATGACGGAAAACAATGGCTTGCCCAGCTGGAGGAAGAGGACAGAGAGCGTACCGGAATCAAGAATCTGAAGATCAAATATAACAAAGTATTCGGCTATTATTTTGAAGTGACCAATTCCTATAAGAATCTGGTGCCGGAGGACTATATCCGCAAGCAGACCCTGGCAAATGCAGAACGATATACCACACCGCGGTTAAAGGAACTGGAAGACACTATTTTAAATGCGGAGGACAAGTTACAGACACTGGAATACGATGTCTTCTGCAGAATCCGGGATACCATTGCACAGGAACTGGTCCGCATCCAGAACACCGCAAAAGCGATCGCAAAGCTGGATGTGTATGCGTCTTTGTCGTTGGTTTCGGAACGAAATCATTATGTACGTCCGAAGTTAAATGAAAAGGGTGTTATTGACATCAAGGACGGAAGACACCCTGTGGTGGAACAGATGATCACCAATGATATGTTTATTGCCAATGACACTTATCTGGATAATGGAAGCCACTGTATCAGTGTCATTACCGGTCCCAATATGGCGGGTAAGTCCACTTACATGCGTCAGACGGCACTGATCGTACTGATGGCGCAGATTGGGTGCTTCGTGCCGGCCAGAACCGCTAATATCGGTATTGTAGACCGGATCTTTACCCGCGTGGGAGCTTCGGATGATCTGGCCAGCGGTCAGTCCACTTTTATGGTGGAGATGAATGAAGTGGCGAATATCTTACGAAATGCCACATCCAAGAGCCTTCTGATCTTAGACGAGATCGGAAGAGGTACTTCCACTTTTGACGGATTGAGCATTGCCTGGGCAGTGATCGAACATATCAGCAACCGCAAACTTTTAGGAGCCAAGACACTATTCGCTACCCATTACCATGAGCTGACCGAGCTGGAAGGCAAAATGAACAATGTGAACAACTATTGCATTGCTGTGAAAGAATGTGGCGACGATATCGTGTTCTTGCGTAAGATCGTAAAAGGAGGTGCGGACAAGAGCTACGGCATCCAGGTAGCGAAGCTGGCAGGTGTGCCGGACATGGTCATCGACCGTGCCAAGGAGATCGTGGAACAACTGTCGGACAATGATATTACGGAAAAGGTACAGAGCATTGCTATCGATAATAAAAACGATGGTAAGGCAAAAAAACAGCCCAAATACGATGAGGTGGATCTGGCACAGATGTCTCTGTTCGACACTGTGACGGATGAGGATATTCTGAAGGAACTGATGGAAATCGAGGTGACGACGCTGACCCCATTAGATGCACTGAACACTCTGTACCGGTTACAGAATAAGCTGAAGAACCGCTGGAACGGTTAGATATAAGGGAAAGGCATAGGTAGATATATGGGAATACATGTACTGGACTCCCGGACGATCGACAGGATCGCTGCCGGTGAGGTGGTAGAACGACCTGCCAGCGTGGTGAAGGAGCTGGTGGAAAATGCCATAGATGCCGGTTCCACGGCGATTACGGTAGAGGCAAAAGAAGGCGGTATTGAGTTCATCCGTGTGACGGATAACGGCTGCGGCATTGAACGGGAACAGCTGCCCACAGCGTTTCTGCGGCATGCCACCAGCAAAATCGAAGATGCGGATGATCTGAACCATATTGCAAGCCTTGGCTTCCGCGGTGAGGCTCTGTCCAGTATCGCTGCGGTATCCCGTGTGGAGATCATCACCAAGAGAAAAGAGAACCTCACCGGAACCCGCATGGTGTTAGAGGGGGCAAAGGAACAGTCCATCGATGAGATAGGCGCGCCGGACGGTACCACATTCCTCATGAGGAATCTGTTCTTCAACACGCCGGTACGCCGGAAATTTTTAAAACAGCCTGCCACGGAGGGTAGTTATATTACGGATCTGATGGAACATCTGGCACTGTCCAGACCGGATATCTCTTTCAAATTCGTACTGGGGAATCAGACCAGATTCCATACCTCCGGAAACGGTGACCTGCGGGAAGTCATCTACCGGATCTACGGCAGAGAGATCGCCGCGGAGCTGGTACCGATCCAGATGGAAGAAAACGGTATTAAGATTGAGGGGTATCTGGGCAAACCGGTACTGGTGCGTTCCAACCGCAATTTTGAGATCTATTTTATCAACGGTCGTTTTATCCGCAGCGGTGTGATCGCCAAAGCCATTGAAGAAGGTTATAAGCAGTATCTGATGCAGCATAAATTCCCGTTATGCGTGCTGCATATTACGATGGATACGGAGACCGTGGATGTGAACGTACATCCCTCCAAAATGGATGTGCGGTTCTCCGACGGCATGGCATTTGCCAGAATGCTGAGCGAGAAAATAGCAACAACCCTGCGGAACCGGGAAATGATCCCGGATGCTTCCTTAGAGGATGAAAAATCCATTCAGAAAAAGGAGCAGGAAGACAGAAAAGCTTCCTGGAAGGAGCACACGCCGGAGGTGTTCGAGAAAAAAAGAGAAGAAAGCTACCGCGTCATGGAGGCTGCCAAATATGAGGCGGTACCGAAAGACCGGAGGGAATTTATACAGAAGCCGATCTGGCAGGAGACACATGCAGGTATACAGACGAGTCTCCGCAAACCGGAACCGGTAAGTGAGCAGACAGAGGTACAATCTATTGCACCTGTGGCAACACCGGAATCGAAAGAGGACGATTTTTTCGTAGAGGCTGCACCGCTGGAGCCAAGGGATGAGACTTCATCAGAGCCTGTTATCTGCCCGGAGACCGCTGAGGTAATGGTGAAGGCTGTTCAGCAGATGAATCTGTTTGAAGAGAAACTGTTATCTGTGCAGAACCGCAGCCGCTACCGTATCATCGGACAGGTCTTCGATACCTACTGGCTGATCCAGTTCGAGGATAAGCTGTTCATCATTGACCAGCATGCCGCCCATGAGAAGGTGAAATACGAGCGCCTGATGAAACAGTTCCACGAAAAGAGCGTGGTTTCCCAGCGCCTGATGCCTCCCATCATTGTCAGCCTGACGGGGCAGGAGGAAAGTATTCTTCATACTTATGAGGATGCTTTTACACAGCTCGGATTCGAGATCGAAGCCTTCGGCGGCAATGAATATGCCCTGCGCAGTGTCCCGGTAGATCTCTATGGATGCAGTGAGAGAGAACTGTTTTTAGCGGTGCTTGATGAACTGTCCCAGGAGACCGGCAACCGCGGCAGCTTCCAGGTCATCGAGGAGAAGATCGCATCCATGTCCTGTAAGGCAGCTGTTAAAGGTAACAACCGATTAAGCCTTCAGGAGGCGGAACAGCTGATCGATGAACTTCTGACACTGGATAACCCCTACAACTGTCCCCACGGCAGACCTACCATCATTACCATGACGGAGACTGACCTGGAGAAGAAATTTAAGAGGATCGTATAATGCGCTTACTGATCAAACAACGAGTATTTTCCTGGACAGATTCTTATGATGTCTATGATGAGAACGAAAATGCAAAATACTTTGTAAAGGCGGAATTTTTCTCCCTGGGACACCAGTTACACATATATGACAGAAATGATCGTGAACTGGGTGTGATCAGGCAGCGGCTGTTTACCCTGCTTCCGGCATTTGAAATCGAAATCGGCGGGCAGGTGAAAGGCGAGATCCGCAAACAGTTTTCTTTTTTCAAACCCAGATACGAGATTGATTATAACGGCTGGCGCGTGGAAGGAGATTTTCTGGGATGGGATTATGATGTATACAACGGATGCAGCAGTATCATTCATATCTCCAAGGAACTGTTCCATTGGGGAGATACCTACACGATTAACTTTGCTGATCCTAAGGACGAACTGGAAGGGCTGATGTTAGTCATTGCTATCGATGCTGCAAACTGCACCCAGAATAATGGATAATGTGTAAGGAAGAAAAATTATGTCGGTAACACAATCTATAAAAAGACCGTTAGTCGTACTGACCGGTCCCACCGCAGTTGGTAAGACGAAACTGTCCATTGCCCTGGCGAAAGCTATAGGTGGGGAGATCCTGTCAGCCGATTCCATGCAGGTATATAAAAAAATGGATATT
>OKUQ01001551.1_pt1 | contig 10211 bp, 10 predicted proteins | sample 1606811 | NCBI WGS metagenome assembly OKUQ01 (sample SAMEA3882546, study PRJEB24775) | human gut metagenome | biome: human-associated habitat; feature: intestine environment; material: feces | place: Netherlands | collected 2009/2010
GCGGAAGCGCTGTTACTTCCGCTTCATCGGCACCAGTTCTCTGGACGGCAACAGCGCTTCCGCTGCGGAAATAAACGTTTTCGGCACTCCCGCAGGCAAATAAAAACTTCCCTGACTTTTCTCACCAGGGCATTCCGGTTTTTTACGGCCGGAATGCCTTTTTTGCGGCACGAACCCATTTGCAAAACAGGCTCCGGCAGACAAACCGGCATCAAGGAAAACGGGAAAGGACAGGCCAGAATTCCGTCCAACTCCCCCTGCAGCGCTTCAATAGGCTGGGAATGTCCCGTATATCGCCGCAACGGCCAAAAGTCCAAAGGGACGGCTCCTGCATAGCTGCCTTTTTCAGCCACCGCCGGTATGCGGAACATATTGAAATCGGAAAAAGCCCTGCAACCCCATGCCAACGGCAGAACCCCGGGAAAAACGCCTACCGACTGAAATCAGCCACGATATCATCTCCGGAAGGCTTCTGTTCCATTTCCTGTTTGTACGAACAATCTTCTCCCTGCCGTCGGAAAACCTGGCGCTTTTCCTTACATCGTAAAATCTATTTTAAGCAAACAACGGGAAGACCCGGTCAACTCAGCGAGGGATTTCCGCAAAACAGAAGCTTTCCTTTTCAAAAATCAGGTATGAAAAAGGGCGCATCCTTTTGGATGCGCCCTGTGCAAATCATGCCGGCGGCGAATTTACTCCTGGCCGCTGAAATCAGGCGTGAGGATCAGGAACTGGTCGCTGATGTCCTTGCCCCTTCTCTTGGGAATGAAGGTATCCTGAAGGTTGTCGTTGTCGTCCAGTTCCAGGGTCTTGGCACTCTGGGCAGTCGTGAAAATCAGAACCTTGCCGCGGAAGCTTTCCGGGTCGAAACGCACGGCATTACCGGCCACAACGGTGCTGCCGTCTTCACCGGGAAGCACGGAAGTGACCATCAGGGGATATTCCCCTACGGAACTTCCAATACCTACCTTCTTGTTATTGTCGCCCTTGCGCATGACATAGGAAATGCCCACTTCACCGGGGGTCAGGGCCTGTCCGTCGTAAATTTCGCCGTTGGGAGTAACGGTGGAACCGCCGGAAGGAGTCTGAACCTTGGCGTAGAAGTTGCTTTCGGAAACAGACTCATTGCCCAGAAGCTGGCGGAAATAGTCATTGGAAGTATCGCCCTGAAGCGCGCCCAGGCCGCTCATGTAATTATGCTGGGCCACAACGCGATCGGCAGTGATGTCATCGGGGAAATTGCCCAGTTTGCTGTTGGCCTTGAACTCGTTCATCGCCACGCCCACGTTCTTCATGTTGGTCAGGGCCTGCATCTGGTCGCCTTTATTGATCTGATTCAGAATAGGACCATATGCCACGGAAGCCAGCAGGGCGATAATGGCAATGACAACCAAAAGTTCAATCAGGGTAAACCCCCTGCGTAACTGGCGTGTTGCAAAAGATACTTTCATTGTTGGATATGATGGAATGTTTACAGTTTAAGAAAACCGTACGTGGTTATCTATGTTCGTTTCTACTATTAACGCGATTTCCCAGTCAGGACAAGCATATTCTCATAAAAATCTTGGCCCTGCAAGGGCGTGAAAACTCCGCCTCCGCCCCCTTGCAAAATGCCCGGGGAACCCCCGGGCCACAGGGAAAATTCCTACCTGCCGCTGCCGAAAAAGGAACTCAACCCTTCCAAAGCTCCGGCGTCCGGCCTGTCCTCCTCGGCAATCACCTGCCGCTGGAGTTCCGCGATCACTTCCAGCCCCTTGCGGCCTAATTCCAGCATCCGGTTCATCTGGTCAGCCGTGAACACGGCCTCTTCACCGGACCCCTGCACCTCCACAAACTCTCCCTGGTCGGTCATCACCAGATTCATGTCCACTTCCGCATCCTTATCCTCCACATAGCAGAGATCCAGCAGAGCCTCTCCCCCCAGTATTCCCACGGATACGGCGGAAACCAGCCTCTTCATGGGAGACTCCGCCAGTTTTCCTTCCGCGACAAGCTTGTTTACGGCAATGGCCAGAGCTACGGAAGCCCCGGTAATGGAAGCGGTGCGGGTACCGCCATCAGCCTGTAAGACGTCGCAGTCCACCCAAATCGTGCGCTGGCCAATCTTGCCCAGATCCACGGCCGCCCTCAGAGAACGGCCGATCAGACGCTGGATCTCGCTGGAACGTCCGTCCAGTTTCCCCGCCGTAATATCCCGGCGTTTACGGTCAAGCGTGGAATAGGGAAGCATGGAATACTCCGCCGTCAGCCATCCTCCTTCCACACGCTGAACCTTCATCCAGCGGGGCACATCCTCCTCAATCGTAACGGCGCAAATCACCTTGGTGCGTCCGAAAGTCACCAGCACGGAAGCCGTGGCATTCGGGGCAATACCCGTTTCAAAGCTGATCGGACGCAACTGGTCCACAAGTCGTTTATCCTGACGTTCCATGCGGGGAATCATGACGGATGCCGTCATCTTTTTCAAATGGAAAGATGGAATTCCCCTTCCAAACAGCTAATATCCCTCCCATGAAACACCCTCGCACCCGTGTGGCCGTCATTGACGTGGTGGCCCTTTCCCTCCAGATGATGGAACACATGCCGCGGTTCTCCGCCTGAGCGGAGCGTTTCCTCCTTCCCTCCGGCCTTTCCGGCCCTCACCTGCTCCGCCCAGAGCACCTACGTGACAGGGCTTTCCCCGCGGGAGCACGCCATTCCCGGCAACGGATGGTACAACCGGAACATGTGTGAAATCCAATTCTGGAAGCAGTCCAACAAGCTGGTGCAGGGCCCGCGCCTCTGGGAGAAACTGCGTGAACGGTACGGCTCCGGCTTCACCTGCGCCAAACTTTTCTGGTGGTACAATATGTATTCCACGGCGGACTGGACCATCACGCCGCGCCCCATGTACCCGGCAGACGGCCGCAAGATCTTCGACATTTACACCCAACCCATGGAACTCCGGGAAACCATTAAAAAGGACCTGGGAGAATTCCCCTTCCCCACCTTCTGGGGCCCCATGGCAGGGATCCGGTCCTCCCAATGGATAGCGGACTCCGCCCGGTGGATAGAACGGAAACACCGCCCTGACCTCAGCCTCATCTATCTGCCCTATCTGGACTATGACCTTCAGAAATTCGGTCCATCCTCAACTCAGGCGGCCCATGCGGCGGAGGCTATGGACGATCTTCTCTGCGACTTGATCGACTTTCTGGAACGGGAAGGCGTCACCCCCGTCGTCCTCAGTGAATACGGCATTTCCGACGTATCCCGCAGCATTGCCCTCAACCGCATCTTCCGGGAACGGGGCTGGATCACCATCAAACCGGAAATGGGTACGGAAATGCTGGACTGCGGCGCCTCCCGCGCCTTTGCCGTGGCGGATCACCAGACTGCCCATATTTACATCAATGATCCTTCCGTAAAAGAAGAAGTGAAAGCGCTGCTCTCCGCTACCCCCGGAGTGGAAGAAATCAGGGAAACGGACTTCTCCGGCCTTTCTTCCGCGGCTCTGGAACGCCTGCCGGAGTTCACCGCCGTCGCGGCCCCGGACGCATGGTTCACCTACTATTACTGGCTGGATGACACCAAGGCGCCGGACTTCGCCCGCTGCGTGGACATCCACCGCAAACCCGGCTATGACCCCGCGGAAATGTTCTTTGATCCGGGCCTTGCCTTCCCCATGTTCCATGCCGCCGCTTTTCTGTTGAAAAAAAAGCTGGGGTTCCGCGCCCTGATGAAAGTTATCCCCCTCAACGGAGACCAGGTGAAAGGCTCCCATGGCAGGGACCGGGTGCCTGCAAACCAGCAGCCCGTGTTCATCGGCCCGGCCTCCCTGCCGGAAATCCATGCCGCTGAGGATGTCCATCAAGCCATCCTCTCCGTCTTTGAAAAAGAATAATAGCGGTTCCCCTCAGCGGGCATCCGGACGGGGGTCATATTCCAGGCCGGGAACCTCCCGGTAATGAATGCCGTCCCACAGGACGGGAATGCAGCAGAAAAACCAGCTTCTCTGGCCGTCGTCTCCCTTCCAGTGCCCGAACACGCTGCGGATCAATACACGGTTCAACCCCTTGCGGAGCTTGATCTTTACAGGAGGGCGGAAAAAATACCCTTCCCAGGTCAGAGGAGCTTCTTCAATGCGCCCCTTTCCCCACCCCGTCCAGGGCAGGCTCTTGAAAGGCCACCTGGGAGGGTTCACGCGCCTTCCGTTCAACCATACGTCCCCGCCGGAAAAATCCCAGCTTCCCTGTTCAGGGGCGCGTGCGCTGCGGTACCCGCCTGAATGCCCCCACATGCCGTTCAGGCCAAACATCAGCCACACCTCCTGCTCCCTGGGGCTGCGGATGAAAGTCAGAGCATAGCAGGTTCCATCCTCCTTTCCAACCTCCCTTGACATCAGCGAGGGCCAGTGGTCCGTCCGGTACTGGTTCCGGTGCATGTTGAACATCGCAAAAAGATGCCTGACATGTACGGCGGCGCCGTAAACAGGAGTCTTCTTCCAGGCTAGTATCCTGTCTCCGTCCCTGTAGGAAGGGGCTATTCTTCTTTCCGGTTCAAAAGAGGTATCATTCTTCCCCCGGTGGTCGAATGGCCCCACCAGGCTCCAGGCAACATCCGCCTGTTTCACATAGGCAAAAGGAACGCCTTGGAAAAAATGATCACGATGGAAAGCCAAACGCTGTTCAAACTCCCGGAATTCCTTCCAGCCGTCCGTTCCCCTGGGGGGAAGCTGGGCCATATAATCCCTCCTCTTGGTAGCGCTTCCGCGCCAGACACGCTCTGCAAACGTCAATGCACAAGGATAAAACGGATACTGTTCCAGCACCCGCCTCTCACTGCTCAGGTTTCCGTCGCACCACACGGGCATGATGGCCCCCAACGCCTTATCATCCCCTTGAGGCACCTCGCAGGGCTGCTGGAAAAACACCTGGTACACGCCGGACTGGGAATCCGCCCAGTCAATGTAAAAACCATTGCTGTCGATGCGCTTCATATTCTTATCCATCCTGGCGCCGGCCTCGTTCTCTCCCCAGCACATCAATACGGAATCCTTATCGTGCGGGTCGCCCGGAGACCACACGACCACCTCCTTGCCCTTCCCGCGGATATGCTCCGCCATACGTGGGATAAAATCCTTCATGGAAATGTGCGCCTCGTCGGATCCCATGTGGAAAAACCTCCCGGGAAACAGGGAAACGGCCTCGTCCACGACATCCTTCAATATGGAAACACCCTTCTCCGTCTGCATGCCGGTCTTCATGGCCCTGGCAAAAGGCTGGCTGTGTCCCGGCATGTCAATCTCCGGAATCACCTGGATATTCAGCCGGGCGCAATAATCCGTCAGATCCTTCAATTGAGCCTGTGTATAAAACCGCCCCGGGAGCCGGGACTTCCAATGAAATGCCCCATCCGTCAGGGCCGGATACTTCTTCACTTCCAGCCTCCATGCGGGATCATCCGTCAAATGAAGATGCAGCGTATTAATCTTATAGCGGGAAAGACGGCGCATCACCTCCTTGATCAAGGCAGGAGACATGTAATAACGCCCCACATCCAGCATAATTCCCCGCAGGACGAAAGCGGGTTTGTCACTAATACGCACAACAGGCATGGCAAATTCCCCTTCTCTATTGAAAACCAGTTGCCGCAGCGTTTGAAGAGCGTTAAAAAAACCGCCAAAACTTCCTGCCCTGACGGTTGCTTTTCCCAATCCGACGGACAGGTCATACCCCTCTCCTTTCATCCTGGCGTCCGGAAACAATTCCCATGTCATGGCACCTTCAGCAGCCCCCCCACTATTCAGGGAACCCTGAATGCCGGAAGTCCTGAATATGTCCTTGATCTCCTTCATCAAATCATCCCTGCCAGGAACATCCGAACCAACCTTCACATGAACGCTCCTGAAACCTGCCTCGCCCGCGCCCCTGACGACTTTGGAAGGATATGGAATAAGCGCGGGGGAAGAAAACTCCGGCACAGGCGCGGTAACCACCCCTCCGGCCAGCGGCCCCCATGAAAAATAAATCAGCAAGGCAATAAAAAACCGTACGGGAATGCTGAACACTCTGAACAAAAGCATTCCTTAACTACGGCATTCCATCTCCGCTCCTGTCAAAACAGGGCTTTCTCAACTGGGAAACCAAATGCTTTTCCCATCCTTTCCAACACCGACATGCTTATTCCTCCATATCGCTGTTTCCCTCCGCAAATCCGGCAATAACGAACGGGCGTCTTCGCTATCGTCCCGTTCATTCGCCAGACAGACTCCTCCAGTCAGTGCAAACGTTCCAGCAGGACGTCCATGTCCATGTAATCCTGCCCGTGAATCAATTCGCCGAGAATGGGCGCATCGGAAAACTCCTCCACCATGCTCCTGTTCGTCACGCAGGCAGTATCCCATTCATCTTTCACATTATTGAACACGATGCCCAGGCATTCCAGGCCGCGTTCCTTGATTGCATTCAGCGTTAACAGGGCATGGTTGATGGCTCCCAGCTTGTTGCCTATCACCAGAAGAACAGGCAGCTTGAAATCCGCAGCCATATCGCTGAAATTCCTTCCGGGGCAAATCGGGACTTCCCATCCTCCAACCCCTTCCACCACCACGCACTCATGTGCGGCGGACAAAGCGTCATAAGCCCGCAGGATAACCTTTTCATCCACTTTCGTATTCTCCAGCCGTGCGGCCACATAGGGACACGTGGCATTCCTCAAAAAAACGGGATTCAGTTCATCCAGCGTCAGATCCTTCGGCCCGGCTTCGCGCAAAAGGCGGGCATCCTGCCTGTCTCCGCAGGCCACGGGTTTGAACCCGGCGGCATTGATGCCCGCTTCTCTTAGAGATTTGACGATCAGGCAGCTCACATAAGTTTTACCGACTTCCGTATCGGTACCGGTAACAATGAAATTCCTCATAACGGTAAATATTTAGGGATGGGATCTTCTAATCTCCTCAAGCTGCCCGCGGGAAGGCACGCCGTCATTCGTGGTCACCCAGTGATTGATGAAAGACCAGATAATCACGGCCAGCACCAGACAGAACAACTTGGCAGGCCAATTAAGCAATAGCAGTTTTTTCATTGGAAGAAGAAATATTCAGCAGCTCTTCAAGGCGTCCCTTCAACTGTTCCGGAGTCAGGTTGCGTTCCAGCTTCCCGCCTACGGCCAACGCGATAGCCCCCGTCTCCTCGGACACCACCACCACCACGCAGTCGCTCTCCTCGGACATGCCCACGCCCGCGCGGTGGCGCAGCCCCAAGGTACGGTCGCTCATTTCCTTCTGGGAAACAGGGAACACGCAGGCAGCCGCAGAAATGCGGTCGCCGGAAATCACCACGCCCCCATCGTGGAGAGCCGTCTTGGTATGGAAAATCGTCAGGGCCAGTTCCGGAGAAAAAATGGCGTCCAGCTTCACGCCGGAATCCTCAATAGGCTTCATGCTGATGCTCCTCTCAAAAGCGAACAGGGCGCCGAACCGCTGGTTGGAAAGCTTGCTTACCGCCTTGCAGAAATTATCCAGGAAATCCACCCGCTGAAGCTTGGCGAAGGAAGAAAAAAACGGGTGGCTTCCCAGCTTTGCCAGCCCCACGCGCAGCTCCGGCTGGAAAATCACCACCAGAGCCAGCGCCAGGCCGGGGGCGAAAATGCGCGTCAGTATCCACGAAATAACATTCAGCTGAAAGAAAAAGGCCAGCACCACCAGGGCCAGAAAGCAGGCGAACAGCCCCACCATGATGCGCGCGCCGCGCGTTGCGTGGAAAGCACGGTAAATCTGGTACAGGAACACCCACAGGATGAAAATTTCAACAACCGCCCGGAGCGCATCCTTGATCACAATCCAGTCCCACATGCCCAACAGGCTACACAACAACCCGGCCGAATGCAATACCGATCCTCTCGCGTTGCCGGCAGGCTCCGGGAATTTACCGTTCATCTCAGTTCCCGAATTTGAAGACATCTCTGTACGTTCCGGAGACAGATAGAAGTTCTTAAAAAGAAGAGCGGTTCTTTGGAAAATAAATAATAACAATAAATAAAAATTGGATTAAATAAACAATGTTAATCCGCATAAAGCAAGGCTTCAGAAAACTGAAATTCTCTCTGGATTTACGGCATGAACTTGCGGCGGATACACTGAAAAACCAAACAAAAAATAATCACCAGATGATAGCAATCGAACAATTAAAAGAAGTAGGGAAAATCTGGCTCGCCTGGGTAAGGCTTCAGGATCATGATCCTGCCGAAGTCACGCAAATATTTGAAAAACTTAAAGGAGAACTGGATGTAAAATTAGGAAGAGGCTGGCAAAAATATGACCCGGTAATAAAAAAAGGAAGGCCCCAATCCTATAAAAAACTCTTTCAAGAATTGGATAGTGACAGTCAGGAATCCGCAAATGCATTGATCAAATATTTCAATGAGGGAATACCGGAAGACGCTCCTGTCTCTCCAGTCATACACCTCATTCTCATCTTATGCGTCTGTGAAGTAGGACGTGGATATGGCCAGGCGCCGGACAATATGCTGGCTTATGCACATGATCTCATTGATTATCCCAATCTCACATGGAGCTCACTGCTGGACACAGCGGGAAGTTCCCCGGAATTCGCATTTCTATGCAAGGGTGATTCCGATGAAGACTATAAGGAATAATGCATGAGCACCGTCCGCAACCGACTCACCGGTGAGCCTCCCGCACGGCATGGGTTCCCTGTATCCGGGCACAGGGAACTTCACCCCCATCGTCGGCAAAAGGGACAGCCGCAGGCGGGCTCGGGCAATTCAGAAACATAGGCGGCCCTTCCTGCCTTCCATCTGTCTCAATCCTGCGGACATCAAAAGTTGGTGCATCAACTTTTCTCATCACCTCAATTTCCGGGCCAAAAACCTGGCCGCCGTCATGATAACGGACACCTTCCTTTTCCGGAAACCGAACTGCCATCAACAGGAAACCTTCCGGAAACGCTGGATTACCGCCGCATGGGGCAGATGCCCCAGAGCGGCACCAGGCCGTCCTGCATCTGACGGCGGGCATCAAATAAAACGCAGGCGGCCCCTACGCCCGGCAGCCTCAGACGGCCTGCCCGTCCATAATCGTAATAATGCGGTCCCCTCTCCGTGCCAGATGTTCGTCATGCGTCACAATCACCAGCGTTTTGCGGGACTCGTCCGCCAGGCCGAACAAAAGGTCCAGCACCTCCGCGCCGTTCTTCCGGTCCAGGTTCCCGGTAGGTTCATCCGCAAAAATAATGGGGGCGTCGTTCGCCAGGGCACGGGCGATTGCCACGCGCTGCTGTTCCCCGCCGCTCAGTTCGCTGGGCAGGTGGTTCAGGCGGTGGGACAAACCCACGCGCTCCATCAGTTCCCTCACATATTCCACGCGCGGCCTCCTGCCGATGGAGGAAGCCAGACAGGCGTTTTCCAGCGCCGTCAATTCCGGCATCAACAGATAATTCTGGAAAATAAACCCCATGCTCCGGTTCCGGAACACGGACCGGGCCGTGGCGGACAAGGCGTAAATATCCGTGCCGTCAATCGTGACCTTTCCCTCTTGCGGCGTTTCCAATCCGGCCAGCGTGTACATCAGCGTGGTCTTTCCGGCCCCGCTGGGCCCGCACAGGAACACCTTCTCTCCGGCGGCAATGTGCAAATCCACCCCATGCAGGATTTCAATGGACTTCTTGCCGATGGAATAGCTGCGGTGGAGGTTGGAGGCGGTAATCACGGGCGCAGTATAAGAAAATCCTTGCCGTATTAAAGTTCTATGTTGTCTATAAGACGCACGTCGCCGAAATAGACGGCGGCGGCCATCAGGGCCGGCTTCCGGTTCTCCGCCAGCGGCTGCATGGTCTCCGCATCCACAATCTCCAGATAATCGATGCGCGTGTCGGGCACACCCTCAATCATGGCGGCGGCATGCTCCTTCACCTTGGAGGCGTCCGCCCCGGCCTGGAACTCGTCCCGGGCCTGAAGCATAGCCTGCCGTATTACCACGGCCTGTTCCTTCTGCTCCGGCGTCAGGCGGGCGTTCCGGGAGGAATAGGCCAGACCGTTGCCATGCCTTACAATCTCCGCCCCGTGAATGCGCACCGGAAAATCCAGGTCGCGCACCATGCGGCGGATAATGGCAAGCTGCTGGTAATCCTTCTTTCCGAAAATAGCGTCCGTGGGCTGTACCAGGTTGAACAGTTTGGCAAGCACCGTGCAGACACCGGAAAAATGCCCCG
>OKUQ01001571.1_pt1 | contig 10130 bp, 9 predicted proteins | sample 1606811 | NCBI WGS metagenome assembly OKUQ01 (sample SAMEA3882546, study PRJEB24775) | human gut metagenome | biome: human-associated habitat; feature: intestine environment; material: feces | place: Netherlands | collected 2009/2010
GAATACTCAAATCACGCAGTCTCTCTCTTCTCTATTTTAGGAATTACATCTGTAATGGAGGTTTTGTCAATGCTACAGGGATTTTTTCTGCTCGCACGCCGTCAGGCGCGGCAGCGCGCCGCCGCGCTCCTGATCTTTCTGCTCCTTGCCGCCGTCATGCTCGTCCTTGCCGTGCGCGCCGTCCGTGCGCCTGCCGCCGTTCCCGCAGACGCCGCCTCGCTCGTCGCCGGTACGGACGGCACGCACCTGACCATCTCGCAGAACGGCGAGGTCATCCTTACGACGGCGATCGATGTGCGCACGCTGCCGAGCGCCGACCGGGAAGCGCTCCGCCGCGGCATCACGCTGCGGAGCGATACCGAGCTGACGCAGCTGCTCGAGGACTACTCGTGACGCGCGTTCATTCCGCCCTTTCGCCCGCGAGCTCCTCGAGCGAGGCGAAACGGTAGCCGAGCGCCTCCCACTTTGCGAGCAGCTCATCGAGGATGCGCGCGTTGGTCGCGCTCGTCGAGTGCAGCAGCACGACCGCGCCCGGATGGATGCGCGGCACGAGCTTGGAAAACGCCTGCTCATCGGTCGGCTGATCGTCGGTATACCAGTCCACATAGGCGAGCGACCAGAAGATCGTGCGGTAGCCGAGTTTCTGCGCCATGGCGAGATTGCTCTCGCTGAATTTTCCCTGCGGCGGACGGTAGAATTTCTTCATCTCCTCGCCCGTGAGTTCCCGGTATTTGTCCGCAAGGCCGTCAAGCTCCGCCGAAAACGACGCTTCGTCCTGTATCGCGGACATATCCGGATGGTGCAGCGTGTGATTGCCGACGATGTGCCCCTCCTGCACCATGCGGAGCACGAGCTCGGGCGCGGTATCGATATAGTTGCCGACGACGAAAAAGCAGGCCGGTGCGCTGTGCTTTTTGAGCGCGTCCAGAATCGCTGCTGTGCAGCCGTTCTCATAGCCGGCGTCAAACGTCAGATAAATGACTTTTTCCGCCGTATCGCCCACATAATATGCATCCCACTGCCGCAGCTCTCCGGCGGAGACGTTGCCTTCGGGCTGCTGCCCTTCCGCGCGGAACGACAGTCCCCAGTTTCCGTCCGCCGCTGCGGTCTGCTCGGTCTTTCCCTGCGGGAACATCATGAAAAGCGCCGCGACGACCGCAAAAGCCGCCGCTGCCGCCGCGACACGGCGCAGCATGGAGCGCGTGATGGTGATGAACATTTCTCTCCCCTCCCTCTCTCCATGCTACGCGGACGCCCCGGAAATCATGACGGTTTTTCGCGCCGAAATCCGTTCAAAAGGGCAATGGACAGTGCAGCGTCAGGTATAGTACAATATTTATATATAGTGTAATCAGCCAGCTTTCCGCATCTAAGGGGGATCTCTATGAAGCACAAACGACTGCTCACTGCCGCTCTCGCGGCCTCTCTTGCCGTGTCCTTGCTGCCCGCAGCGCTCGCGCTCGACACCGCGCCGCCCATGTACCAGCAGTTCGGCTACGACAGCGAGGAGGCGTACACCTCCTCCTATGACTGGTGGTTCGACAAGTTCAGCTACGACCAGGCGAGCGACTGCTATCGCCGCCATCTCGACGAGATACATAACGACCCGTCCGTCGCGCTCCGCTTCCATGAGGCTGAGCAGAGCGACCTCGAGGAATGGCTCGACAGCGGTTACTGGGACGACCGCGAGGCCTTCTACCGCAGTACGGCGCTCGACATGACGCTTCAGGACGATTTCTACGCCGTCCCCGCGCTCAGCGTGCAGCTTTCCGGCAAAACGCTCACGTTCCCCGACGTTCAGCCGTTCTTCGAGAACGGCCGCACCATGGTCCCATTCCGCGCAGTCGCAGAAGCGCTCGGCGCCGAGGTCGGCTTCGACGGCGGCACGGTTTCCGCTTCGCTCGGCGGCAAGGTCTGCCGCTTCGCAATCGGCGGCGACACCCTCACCGTTTCCGACAGGGCGACCGGCAAGGTGCTGAAAACCGTTCCGCTCGACACCTCGCCCATCGAAAAGGACGGCCGCACCTGCGTTCCCGTGCGTTTTCTCGCGGAAAGCCTCGGTCTGACCGTCGAATGGGACGACGGTGCACAGTGCGCGGTGCTGTATGACCGGGATGCGCTGCTCGAGAACATCGACAGCGGCTTTACGACCGCGAACCGCTGGCTCGCCGCCGTGCCCAGACTGCAAAACGCCGATGCCGTGCGCATGGGGCTCACCGCAAAGCTAGACTGCACTGCGTTCGACACGATCAGCGGCGACAGAAAATACAGCGCTTCGGGCACGATGACGCTCATCTCGGACGGAAAAAGCGCCTCGCTCTCTGCGTCCGCCGATCTTTCCGCACTCGCGGGCCTTCTCTCATCCGACCTCATCAGCAGCGCGGACGGCCCGACCTCGCAGCTCTTCTCCGCGTCCATGCTTTCCTATTATAAGAGCGCGCTCAGGAACGCGGCGTTCGATTTGATCTACAACGCCGATACGGACACGCTGTATGTGCGCAGTCCGCTGCTGTTCTCCGCGCTCACCTCGAGCAGCGGTACGGACAAAAAGACGGACGGCTGGTATTATGAGGAGCATTTCAGCGAAAAGACCGCGCTCGGCGATCTTTTGACGCTGTACCGGAACGCTGATACCCAAAACACCTGCGGCGCGGCGCTTCTCGCCTCCGCCGAGGCGTATGCGGAGGAATACGGCGGCTGGAGCGGCTTTTACAGCTCGCTCGAGGACAGGCAGCAGAGCCTGTCCGCTGTACTGGGCGATGCGGTGTTCACGCGCTCGGGCGACCGCTGTACTGCGCAGCCCTCGGTCAAATCTCTGCTCGGCGGCGAAGAGGATGATATGGTCGGCGTCAGCGGAAGCTATACTCTCAACACTGCCACCGGTGCGGCGTCGGGAGATCTGACCCTCGACATCAAGGGCAGCCTGTTCCCGGTTGCCAACCGCACCCGTCTGACCTTTGCTCTCTCCGGCACGAGCGGCAGAATGACCCTCTCCAACCACCTGCGCAATCAGGGCACGCTCACGTTCGATCTCTCGCTCAGTCTCGCCCCATCCTCGGCACCGGTTTCCGCGCCGCCGAAGAACGCCGTGCTGACGCCGCTCGATGAGCTGAACGGAATATCCGACCAGACCAAATGAAGGAATTGAAATGAAAGAATACCAAGACCTGATCGGCAAGATCATCATTGCAGCCGCCATCATCATCGCGGCGGTCATCATCGCCGGTGCGATCGAAGGCGCAGGCGTCAACATCCATCAGGGACTTGCCTATGCGGGCGAAATGCTCCGGTAACATAGCCGCCTCCCTCTTTCGACAGTCTAAGGGCGCACCTCGGTGCGCCCTTTTCATATGCACCTGCGCGTGCTATAATAAATAATTGTTCAAAGTATGTTCACATTGTTTTCAACAAACTGCCACACAGCAAATCTACAATAGAGACAGTAAACGATAAGGAGGCCATTCCAATGGACGACTTCAATAATAAATTTGAAAATGAAAATAAAAATGCGGAAACGCCGGTAAACGAGACCCCGGCCGAGCCGCAGGCACAGCAGCCGAATGAAACGGCGCCGCAGCAGACCGAAACGCCGCAGGCGCAGCAGAAGTCCGGCGAGGAGCCGCGCACCCCGTTCCAGACGCCGGTGCAGCACCCGGAGTATCAGTCTCCGCGTGAGCGCAGCAATGCACAGCAGTTCCAGTCCTCCCAGCAGCCGCCGGTTCAGCAGACACCGCAGCAGCAGAACGGCATTCCGTACAGCGACGCATGGCATCAGCAGAATCAGCAGAGCGCAATGCCGCACCGCAGCAGAAAAAGCGGCCGCAGGCTCGTCATCGGCCTGTGCAGCGTTGCCGCGGCCTGCCTTCTGTTCGCAGGAGGCGCGGTAGCCACCTATTTCGTCACCGGCAGGTCGTACTTCATGACCTCCAACTACATCAACCTCTCCATGTTCTTCGCCTTTGCCTTCCTGTTCCCGGACACCACGGTACTGCTGTTCTTCATCCTCCCCGTGAGGATGAAGTGGCTGGCGTACCTGGACGGCGCACTGTTCGCCTTCGACATCATCAAGGCCATCGGCGCCCACAACTGGGCCGGTGTAGTGCTGCCCATCGTGGCCCTGCTGAACTTCGCCGTGTTCATTTGGCCGGAGGTCCACTACCTGAAGGAGCGCGCCAAATACCAGAACTCCCGCAAGACCGTCCAGTTCCGTCAGGCCCAACAGCAGCAGGCCAAGCAGGCCCAGCAGCAGGGCTATCGCCACAAGTGCGCCGTCTGCGGCCGCACGGATACCGACTACCCTGATTTGCAATTCCGTTACTGCAGCAAGTGCGTCGGGTACCACTGCTTCTGTCAGGACCACATCTTCAACCACGTGCATTTCACGGAGGAATAACAAAATACAGACGGGCCGCCCTCCGGGCGGCTCTTTTTTTTGCACATATCTTAATAAAATCTTACCGTCCTGTAAGTTGACAGTGAAAACGTTTTCGCGTACAATAAGCCTGTAGCAAAAGGGGAAAACTGCCCAAAAATCCGAAACGCAACCGCCGGTTGACACATTTCCAGCCCCGGTTTATAGACCGCAACCGGCAAAACCCGTATGATAGCGCCATCAAAACCAAACGGCGGCACCCGCCGTCATACGGAAGGAGCGCATACCTATGATTTTAGCTGACAAGATCGTGTCCCTGCGGAAAAAGGCAGGCTGGAGCCAGGAGGACCTGGCCGAGAAGCTGGGCGTCACCCGCCAGTCCGTATCCAAATGGGAGGGCGCACAGTCCGTGCCCGATATGGATAAGGTCGTGATGATGAGCCGCCTGTTCGGTGTCTCCACCGACTTCCTGCTGAAGGACGAACTGGAGGAGGAAACGCCCTGCGCCGCGGCCCAGGACGACGACACGCCCCTGCGCCGCGTGAGCCTGACCCAGGCCTCCGCCTACCTGGCCCTGCGTAAGGCCGCCGCGCCGAAGATCGCCATAGCTACCGCCCTGTGCATCACCTCCCCGGTCACGCTGATCCTGCTGGCCGGCATGAGCGAGGTGCAGCGCTTCCACATCACCGAAAATGCCGCCAGCGGCATCGGTCTGTGCGTGCTGCTGGGTCTGGTGGCGCTGGCCGTGAGCATCTTTCTGCGGACAAGTGCAGAAGCCAAGGAGTACCGGTTCCTGGAGGAAGAACCCTTTGAAACGGAGTACGGCGTGGAGGGCATGGTCCGCCAGCGGCAGCGGGAATACAAGGACACCCATACCCGGCTCGTCACCGTGGGCGTGGTGCTGTGTGTGCTGGCCGCCGTACCGCTGTTCGCCGCCATGTGCATAAGCGGCAGCGACCTGCTCTATATCGCCGCTGTCTGCGCGCTGCTGGTGCTGGTGGCCATCGGCTGTCTGGCCCTGGTCACAGCCGGCGTATATCAGGGTGCCATGGAGCAGCTGCTGGAGGAGGGCGACTACACCCGTCCCCAGAAAAAGCACCACAAGCTGATGGGCACCGTCACCATGATCTACTGGCTCACCGCCACGGCGGTGTTCCTGCTGTACACCTACGGTCCCCACGGCAACGGCCAACCCCGGTACAGCTGGATCATCTGGGCTGTGGCCGGCGTGCTGTACGCCGCCGTTATGGGCATCGTCCGCATCATCAGCCGCAGCCGCGGCTGATGATGCCCCACAATAGAAGCTTAGGAGAGAAATAGGAGGAACTGACCCCATGCTGGACATTCAACATCTGACCAAGACCTACGGCGAGAAGAAGGCCGTGGATGATCTGACGCTGCACATCGCGCCGGGTGAGATCTACGGCTTCATCGGCCATAACGGCGCCGGCAAGACCACCACGCTGAAATCCGTGGTGGGTATCCTGCAATTTGACCAGGGCGAGATCACCATCGACGGCCGATCCATCAAGGCCGATCCCCTGGGCTGCAAGCGGGAGATGGCCTACATCCCCGATAACCCGGATCTGTACGACTACATGACCGGCATCAAATATCTGAACTTCATCGCCGACGTATTCGGCGTGGACGCCCAGACCCGGCAGGCTCGCATCCGCACCTACGCGGATGCCTTTGAGCTGACGGGCGACCTGGCCCAACCCATTGCCGCCTATTCCCACGGCATGAAGCAGAAGCTGTCCATCATTGCCGCGTGGCTCCACGACCCGAAGGTCATCATCATGGATGAGCCCTTCGTAGGCCTGGACCCCAAGGCTGCCCACCTGCTCAAGGGCATGATGCGCGAGGTCTGCGACAACGGCGGCGCCATCTTCTTCTCCACCCATGTGCTGGAGGTGGCCGAAAAGCTCTGCGACAAGGTGGCTATCATCAAGGGCGGCCGGCTCATCCGTTCCGGCACCATGGAGGAGGTCAAGGGCGACGACTCCCTGGAGGAGGTCTTCCTGGAGCTGGAGGCGGAGTAATGGTCAAATTATTGCTGAAAAAACAGCTGTCCGAGATCTTCCGCAGCTACTTCTACGACGCGAAAAAGAACAAACCCCGGTCCAAGGCAAGCACCGTCAGTTTGATCGTGCTGTATGTGCTGCTGATGGTGGGTGTTATCGGCGGTATGTTCACGCTGTTCTCCATAGGTCTGTGCGCTCCCCTGCACGAGGCCGGTCTGGATTGGCTGTACTTCACCCTCTTTGCCCTGGTCGGTGTGCTGATGGGCGTATTTGGCAGCGTGTTCAACACGTTCTCCGGCCTGTACCAGGCCAAGGACAACGACCTGCTGCTGTCGCTGCCTATCCCCGTGCGTGCCATTCTGGCCTCCCGGCTGCTGGGTGTATACCTGATGGGTCTGATGTTCTCCGGCGTGATCCTGCTGCCCTGCGTCATCGTCTACTGGGCCGTCGGTGTGCTGACCGCCGCCACTGTGCTTGGCGGCATCGCGCTGATTCTGGCCGTCTCCCTGCTGGTGCTGGTGCTCTCCTGTCTGCTGGGCTGGGTGGTAGCCAAGATCCACAGCAAGCTCAAGCGCAAGAACCTCCTTACCACCCTGATCGCGCTGGCGTTCTTTGCCCTGTACTACATGGTGTGCTTCCGTGCCAACGAACTGATCGAGCAGCTCATGCTGCACCTGAATGAGGTGGGTGCAGCCATCCGCGGCAGCGCCTATCCCCTATATCTCATGGGCCGTATGGGCGCTGGCGACTATCTGGCTGTCGTGCTGGTGCTGGCCGTAATGGCGGCGCTGTGCGCGCTCACATACCTGCTGCTCAGCCGCACATTCCTGTCCATTGCCACCGCCAACAACGGCGGCGCCAAGGCCGTTTATAAGGAGACGACCGTCAGGGCCGCCGGTGTGCCCGCCGCCTTGCTGCGTAAGGAGCTGGGCCGCTTCACCGCCAGTCCCAACTATATGCTCAACTGCGGTCTGGGCACGGTCATGCTGCCCATTCTGGGCGTGCTGCTGCTGGTAAAGAGCAGCGACCTGCTGCCTGTTATATACGAAATGGCCGGTGGCGAGGCCTCCGGTCTTCTGGCGGCGATGCTGTGCGCCGCCCTGTGCCTGGTAGGCTCCATGAACGACATGGCCTCCTCCTCCATCTCCCTGGAGGGGAAGAACCTGTGGCTGGCACAGTCCCTGCCAGTGACACCGTGGCAGGTACTGCGTGCAAAGCTGCTGGTACAGGTGCTGGTAACGGGTATCCCCATGGCAGTCACCTCTGTACTGATACTATTGGCCGTCCGCCCCGCCCTGCCGCTGGCCCTCCTGCTGATAGCGCTGCCTCAGGCCTTTGTGTGGCTGTCGGCAGCCTTCGGCCTGACCATGGACCTGAAACGCCCCAACCTGGTCTGGACCAATGAGATCACCGTCATCAAGCAGCGTCTGACGGTGCTGCTTGCCATGCTGGGCGGCTGGGTGTACGCCGCCCTTGCCGGCGTGCTGTACTACCCGTTCGGTATCGACATGGGTGCAGCGTGGTATCTGCTGGCCTGGACAGTGCTGACCGTCGTGCTGACGCTGGTGCTGCTGCGCTGGCTCCACCGCACCGGCAGCCGCCTGTTCGCCGCCCTGTAATTGTGTCAGAAACGTAAATTCTGCCCCGTTCCGGCCTCCGGAACGGGGTTTTCCCGCAGTTTTTGTGGATTTGCTTCTAGACACTTCGGGCAAAATGTGGTAGGGTAATTCATCAAAGAAAAAAAGCTATGCAGAACAAGGAGGCCTTACCATGAACGAGGTCAAATCCCCCAAGAAACCTCTGATCTACTACTACATGATCGTGGTACTGCTGGTGCTGCTGTTCAACCTGCTGGCCATGCCCTGGCTGGCGGAGCACCAGATCAAGGAGGTGGACTACAACACCTTCGTCTCCATGACCGAGAAGAATGAGATCGGCCAGGTGGAGATCCAGCAGCAGAGCAACCGCATCCTCTTTACCTCCACCGACGGCAAAACCATCTACAAGACCGCCATCGTCCCCGACGATGACCTGGTCCAGCGCCTGCTGGACGCCGGTATCTCCACCACCGGCGAGGAGATCGAGCAGACTTCCCTGCTGACGGATATCCTGGGCTGGGTCCTGCCGCTGGTGATCTTTATCGCCATCGGTCAGATCATCTCCCGCAGCCTGATGAAGAAAATGGGCGGCAGCGACTCCCTGATGTTCAATATGGGCAAGTCCGACGCCAAGGTCTACGTCAAGTCCGCCGAGGGCATCAAGTTTGCCGATGTGGCCGGCGAGGACGAGGCCAAGGAGAACCTGACGGAGATCGTCAACTACCTCCACGACCCCAGCAAATATCAGGAGATCGGTGCGTCCATGCCTAAGGGCGTGCTGCTGGTGGGCCCTCCGGGCACCGGCAAAACCATGCTGGCCAAGGCTGTGGCCGGCGAGGCCAACGTGCCCTTCTTCTCCATGTCCGGCTCCGAATTCGTAGAGATGTTCGTGGGCATGGGCGCGTCCAAGGTGCGCGACCTGTTCAAGCAGGCCAAGGAGAAAGCCCCCTGCATCGTGTTCATTGATGAGATTGACGCCATCGGCCAGAAGCGCAGCGGCGGCCAGTACGGCGGCAACGACGAGCGCGAGCAGACGCTGAACCAGCTGCTCACCGAGATGGACGGCTTCGAGGGCAACACCGGCGTCATCATTCTGGCCGCCACCAACCGTCCCGAATCCCTTGATCCGGCCCTGACCCGACCCGGTCGTTTCGACCGCCGTGTACCCGTGGAGCTGCCCGACCTGCTGGGGCGCGAGGCCATTCTGAAGGTACACGCCAAAAAGATCAAGATCGCCGAGGACGTGGACTTCAACAAGATCGCCCGTATGGCCTCCGGTGCCTCCGGCGCCGAGCTGGCCAACATCGTCAACGAGGCCGCCCTCCGCGCCGTCCGTGACGGACGCCGCTTTGCCACCCAGGCCGACCTGGAGGAGAGCATCGAGATAGTCATTGCCGGCTACCAGAAGAAGAACGCCATTATGACCGATCACGAGAAGCATATCGTGGCCTACCACGAGATCGGCCACGCGCTGGTGGCGGCCAAGCAGACCAATTCCGCCCCGGTGCAGAAGATCACCATCGTGCCCCGCACCTCCGGTGCCCTGGGCTATACCATGCAGGTGGAGGAGGGCAACCACTACCTGATGTCTCAGGAGGAAATGGAGAACAAGATCGCCACCCTCACCGGCGGCCGCGCCGCTGAGGAGACGGTGTTCGGCACCATCACCACCGGTGCCAGCAACGACATCGAGCAGGCCACCAAGCTGGCCCGCGCCATGATCACCCGCTACGGCATGAGCAGGGACTTCGACATGGTGGCCATGGAGACGGTGCAGAACCAATATCTGGGCGGCGACACGTCTCTGGCCTGCTCCGCCGAGACCCAGGCGAAGATCGACCAACAGGTGGTGGCACTGGTGAAGCAGCAGCACGAGAAGGCGCTGAAGCTCCTCACCGACAACCGCGCCAAGCTGGACGAGCTGGCCGCCTTCCTGTACGAGAAGGAGACCATCACCGGCGAGGAGTTCATGGAGATCCTGAACAAAAAATAAGCGAAACGCCCCCGGCGTCACCGGGGGCGTCCATCGGAGGAATACCGCATGAAGTTCATCATGACACTGGCCGTCACCTTCTTCGCCGGTATGGGCGCAGGACTGGGCACCGGCTTTGCGGGCATGAGCGCCGCGGCGGTCAT